>JAESGF010000045.1_pt1 | contig 157692 bp, 129 predicted proteins | sample 9269621 | NCBI WGS metagenome assembly JAESGF01 (sample SAMN14515066, study PRJNA621663) | algae metagenome | isolation source: Tolypothrix carrinoi HA7290-LM1 and co-occurring heterotrophs from dry rock... | place: USA: Makauwahi cave, Kauai, Hawaii | collected 2011-01-06
AATACGGGTGGCGGGGGCGGGGTGGGGGGTTCGGGTGTGCAACACCCCCCCCCCCCCCCCCCCCCCCCGGCGACGCGAAAGATGGAAAAATAAATGCCAGCCTTACTCGCCTTCCTCGTCGATGAGGTCTGACTGTTCGACGCTGCTGCCGCCCGAGCTGCTTTTATCGACCTGCGCCGCGCCGCGGTACCGGATCCGGCTGGCCCCGCTGGCCGAAGCCCGCAGTTGGCGCGAGACCTCCACGCCTGCGTAGCTGGCCCCCGAGAGGTCGAGGGTCGCTTCCTCGGCTTTCAGACCGCCCGCGTTGAGCTGGCAGGCGCCCGTCAGGTCGGCGCGGAGGGCGCGGGTGGTACCCAGCAGGTTCAGGCGGGACGCACCGGTCAGGTCGACATCGATGGACTCGGCCTGGAGCGCGGTGAACGTGGCTTTCGAGGCCCCGGTCAGGTCAATTTCCAGGTTTTTCGCTTCGCTAAAACCTTTGACGGTGGCGTTAACGGCCCCCGACAAATCGACCGCTTCGAGCGAGGGCATTTCGATCAGAATGTTCACGTCGCGCCGACGGCGGAAGCCGCTGCCGAAGAGCTTGTTCTGGTAGTCGATGTTCAGTTCGTTGCCCTCGACGCGCACCTGCAAATCGTCCACGTCGCGCCGTGCGCCGTCGATGACGACGCGGAATGCCGACCCTTGCCGCACTTCGGCGTAGAAGCCGCCCGCGATGTCGATGCGCTCAAAATTGCTAACCTTGAATTCCTTCTGGTACTCGCCACGCCCGATGCGGCTGCCGTCGACTTCGTCCTCGTCGCCGTTGTCGTCTTCCGTTGAGGCAAAGCTGCGGTTGAGCGAAATCAGCTCCCCGGCGGGTGTGAATTGCCAGAGCGATCCCTCGAATTGGTTGTCGTCGAAGATCGACCGGGCGAAGGAATTCTGCACGAATTCGGCGAAGTCTTCCGTCAGGCTGAACGTCTGGCCGTAGGGGATGTACAGCTTCATCCGCAAATCCTGGCCGCGGAACGGTTGGCCCGCCGGGCGCTCGAAGGTATCGTCGAACACGAACACCGAATCCCGCTGCTGCACCCGGTACACCAAGCTGCCGGCGTAGCGCTCGGCATCGACGCGGCTGCTGCCCTGACTATGAAATTCCTGGACGAGTTTCAGCCCCGTGCCCTCGTACCCAATCAGTTCGAGATTCGTGCTGCGAAAATCATGATCGCTCACGTCCTGCAAGTCCAGCACGGGTACCCGGCCTTTCGGGTCGAGGTACACGGTTTTTTCGATGCTGCCGTTGCTCGTAAACCGCGAGACGTAGGCGGGTACCGTCGCGGCGACACCCGCCAGGCTGAGTACCCAGACGCCGAGCGCCGTGTACCCGACGGTCTGGTTGATGACGTTGCGCTGCGCTAGGAGCGAGACCCCGAGCAAGGCGACGAGTACCGTCGGGACCGCCAGGGCACCGAAGACGGCGAAAAACATCCAGGGCGAGGCGTCGGTGAGTAGTCCGACGGGCAAATCGCCGCCGAAGCGGAAGTCATTCATCCCGGCCATCCCCAGCGCCGCCCCGAGCGAAGCAATCAGCGCGATGAGCGTAATCACGGCCAGGGCAATCAACCCGGCCCCGGCGATGATGCGTAGCAGCACGAGCAGGAATTTGAAGAACGGCCCGAGGGCTTCAAAAACGGCCGCGATGGCCCGGAACGGGAAGAGCAAAATCTTGGTCAGCGTGTTTTCGGGTTGATTGGGCGAGACGTCGAGCGTCCGCTTCACGTTGGTCTCGATGTTTTCGAGCGTGATGGGTTCGCCGGTCATCTGCATCTTGTCGGTCAGGGTTTTGGCCTGCGGCGTGATGGCCCAGAGTACGAGGTAGAGCAGGATGCCCGTCCCGAAAAAGAAAACTGAAATCACGAACAGAAACCGCAGCACGCCCACGTCCCAACCCGTGTAGGCCGAAACCCCCGCCACGACGCCGCCAATGACTTTTTTGTCTGGATCGCGGTAGAGTTTTTTCAGACCGGCGGGTTCTTCGAGGTTCGCATTTCCCGGAAACGAAATCCAGAGGGCGACGTAAAGCAGGAAAATGAACCCGCTGAACGGCCCGAACACGTCGGGGTCAAAATCCAGCATGCCGCTGCCCGCCGGGAGGCCGATGAAGAAGAACAGGAACAGGAGCCGAATCCAGAGCGGGTCGGAGTTGAAGTAGTGGGCAATGCCCGCGCAAACGCCGCCGAGGAGTTTTCGCCTCGTGTCGCGGTAGAGTTTGCGATGGGTCGGGGGTACCGCCGTGGTGGTACCGAAGCCCGTGGGGGTACCGGTTTGCCGCGTGCCGTTGGCGGTTGCGGTGTGGCCGACGAGGTCTTCCTCCTCTTCGATGGCCTCGAAGTCGGCGACGGTACCCATCGAGCGGACGAGTTCGTCGACGTCCTGCGCCGAAATGGCCTGCTTGGCGTCGGCCTGCTGCTTGGCAATGAATTTTTCGGCAACGCGCCCCTCGATGTCCTGGACGATTTCCTGGCTGCCCTCGTAGCTCGAAAAGTACTGCTGAATCGCGCTGAGGTACCCGCGGAGGCGCTCGTACCCGTCTTCCTCGATGTAGAAGACGACGCCCGCGATGGTGATGGATATGGTCTTTTTCATGATTGCTTGCGTGTGGATGCGTTTCGGTTGAAGGTTAAGCCTGCGGATTGGGCTCGCGTTGGGTAATCTGATTGACCGACGTCTGGAGTTCGTCCCAGGTTAACTGGAGCTGTTCGAGAAACTGCCGCCCCGTGTCGGTCAGCACGTAGTACTTGCGCGGCGGCCCAGACGATGACTCAACCCACTTGTAGTCGAGCAGGGCGGCGTTTTTCAACCGTGTCAGCAGCGGGTAGAGCGTGCCTTCCACGACCATGATTTTGGCCGAGGTCAGTTCGTCGAGCATGTCGGAGGCGTAGACCTCGCCCCGCGAGATGATGTGGAGGATGCAGAATTCGAGGATGCCCTTTCGCATCTGCACCTGGGCGTTTTCAAAGTTCATGGACTGCGTCAGTTACGGGTGGAAGGTTACGGGTTACGGGGTGGGCTGACGCAGGAGTAGGAAACTCGTAACTCGCCGCTCGTAACGCGTAACTGGCACCAAAAGTAATGGCAGGTACTTTGTGATGCAAGGTAGCTGGTTAAAAATTTTCTGGTTTTGGGGATGAGTGGTTTGTGAAGTCTGAATTCTCATTCGATTTCCGGGACGGTGATTGAAACGGAGCGCCGACTCGGACAACCGCATGACGAAGAATTCCGTATTTTTGGCGAGGTCCGTCGTCCGCCCAACCCACCTCTCCGGCATGACCCACAACTACGTAGTCACCAACCCCCTTCGATACGCGTTTACTTTCCTGGTCCTCCTCAGCTTGCTGCCCGATTCCGTGTGCGGGCAGACGGGGCCGCAGGACTGGATCAACCCCGCGCAGACGTACTACAAAATTCCCTCGGTCCGCCGGGCGCTCGTGCGCCTGACGCCAGCCGACCTGGTCAACGCCGGAGTACCCGCCGGGGTGAACCCACAAGCTTTCCAGCTTTTTCATCGCGGGAAAGAACTCGCCGTGTTTGTGACCGGCGAAGCGGACGAACGATTCGACGCCGCCGACTACCTCGAGTTCCTGACCCGCGGGGCCGACGGTGCGGGCGACTCGACGCTGTACCTCCCGCGCGCTGCCCAGCCGCACGCGTACTACAACCTCTACACCGACACGACGGCCTACTTCCTGACCTGGCGGCTCGACGGCGGGCGCGGCAAACGCATGGCAACGCCCGCGTTCGGCAATCCGGGTACGCTCGCGCCCGAGCCGTACCACCTCGCCGAGCACCTTGAACTCCGCACGGGCGACTACGCCGCCGGGACGTTTTACCCGATTGGCTCGACGAGCTGGAGTTCCATTTTTTACACGACCTACGACTGGGGCGAAGGCTACACGGGCGGCATTCTGCGGAAGGGGAACGCCGTGCCGATTGCGTTCAACCTCGAAGGCTACGCCCGAACCGGGCCGAAACCCGAACTGGAGTTTCAGGTGATGGGCCGCGACCCGAGTACGCACGTCATCGACTTCCGGGCGGGTACCACCGCGGGCAGTCAGCGGCTGCTCGGTACCCTGACGGTACCCAACTACCGTCATGCGACGTTCCGGCAAACGCTCGAACCGACCGACGTGGGTACCGGCAACGAACTCACGGTGTCGACCACCTCGCGGGGTACCGGCTCGACCGACGAGTACTGCCACACCTTCGCCCGGCTGACGTTTCCGCAACAATTTCTCCCCGGCGAGTTCCGCACGTACCGGCTGCGACCCAACCCGGCGGGTACCTCGCTCGTGGAAATTCCGAACGCGGCCGTGGGCGCGGTACTCCTCGACGTGACCGACGAAACGGCACTCGTGCGGCTGGGTACCGAGCGCGTCGGCAACACGCTCCGGGCCGTCGTGCCGGGTACCGAGCGGGGCCGGACGCTGCTGCTCGTCGCGGCCAGTACCCCGCCGCTGGCGATCCGGGCCGTGCGATTTCGGAATCACGATTTGGCAAAAACCACCTTTGCCATTGTCTCGCACGCGGGCCTGATGCGCCCGGCGGGCGGGTACCCCGACGCCGTGCGGGCCTACGCGTCGTACCGGGCTTCGGCGGCGGGCGGTGGGCACGACACGCTCGTCGTGACGATGCAGGAACTGGCCGACCAATTCAACTACGGCGAATGGAGCCCGCTGGCGATCCGGAATTTTGCTGAGCAACTGCACCGCCGCGGTCCGCAAAAAATGCTGTTTTTGATCGGGCAAAGCCGCTGGCCGCACCACATGCGCACCCGCGCCGACCGCTACGCCCTCGACCCGGTACCTAACGCGGGCTGGCCCAGCGCCGACCCGCCGCTCGTGATGGGGCTCAACGGCGAGTCGCCTTTCCATCTTTCGCTACCGCTGGGGCGATTGAACGCCGCCGAGCCGCAGACGGTGGTCGATTACCTCGAAAAAGTGCGCGAACACGAAGCCGCCGGGCCGCAGCTCTGGCAGAAATCCGTGTTGCACCTGAGCGGGGGCAAGTCGACCAGCGAGTTAAACCTGTTCCGCACCTACGTGGACGATTTTCGGAGAAAAGTTGAAATCGGCGGCTTGGGTGCCCGCGTGGCGACGGCTTCGAAAAAAACCGACGAGCCGGTCGAGTTCATCAACGTCACCGACCGCGTGAATCAGGGCCTCGGCATGATTACGTTTTTCGGGCATTCCTCGGGGGAGTCGGCGGACATCGACATCGGCTTCGCTTCGAACGACCAGCTTGGCTACCAGAACCGCGGGCGGTACCCCTTTCTGCTCGTCAACGGCTGCGACGCGGGCAACGTGTTTTACGACGGCGGGCTGAAAACCTTCGGCAGCGACTGGATCAACACGCCCCGGCGCGGCGGCATTCTGTTTCTGGCGATGACCTACGCCGGGTACCCGTTTGCCCTGAAAAGTTACTCCGACCGCATCTACGAATCGCTCTTCACCGACAGCACCCAGGCCGGACAGCTCTTCGGGTACGCGCTGCGTGCCGCCCTGCGGCGTTACGACGCGGGCCGTTTTTCGGCCTTCGAGCAGGCCCACGCCCAGCAGTTCACCCTCCAGGGCGACCCGGCGGTGGTGCTCTTCCCGGCCACGAAACCCGACTACGCCGTCGACGAGGCGGCGCTGTCGGTGCAGCCATTGGGTAGCGGTACCGCGGCGGTCGATTCGTTTCAACTGGCCGTCGTCGTCAGCAACCTGGGGCGCGTGGGTACCGGGTCGCTCGGGGTTTCGCTGAAACGCACGCTCGCCGATGGCCGCGTCGCGGACCTGGGTACCCGGACCATCCCCGCCGTGGCGTACCAGGACACGCTGCGCTGGACCCTGCGCAACGACGCGGCGACGGGCGGCGGACTAAACCGCTTCGAGGTCGTGCTCGACCCGCAGAATCGCCTCACGGAACAAAACAAGGCCAACAACCGCGCCGCGCTCAGCTACCTCCTGCCGGGTACCGCCGCCCAACCGCTGCTGCCGGGTGAATTCGCCGTCCTGAACACCACGGAATCAAGTACCCCAACCGTCACGCTGACCGCCGAGGCCACGCAGGTACGGTTTCAGAACGGAACGGCGGTTCCAAAAAACTTTCGGTTTGAACTCGATACGGCCGCGACGTTCAACAGCCCGTTCCGGAAAGAACAAACCGTTGCCGCACCGCATCTGCCGACCTGGAAAACCGCGCTGCTGCCCACCGACAGCACCGTGTACTTCTGGCGCGTACGCGAGGCCGACCAACCCGTGGGACCGCTGAACCAGTGGGCCGAAAGTTCGTTCACGTTCGTCCGCACCGTATCCGATGGCTGGAGTCAGCGGGCGGGGGTGCAACTGGCCAAGGCCGCCGCCGGTCCGGGAACGCTGACCTCGCCGCTCATCGGTCCGGCGACGGGCTGGGGTACCCTGCGGCTGGACCTTCGCGCAGTGGGGGCGCAAATCGAGGTGTTCGGTGTGGATGGGTTGGAGAACGAAACGTTGCTGCGCGCGGGTCCGACCTTCGGTCTGACCGATCTGTCGGGCATCGACCCGAAACGGTACCCGTACCTCCGGCTGCGGCTGCGCTCCGGCGACGGGTCGGTACCGCGCCTCGACCGCTGGCTGGTCACGTTTGAGGGGGTACCCGAAGTCGTGGTCGACCCGATTCAGCGGCCGTTCGACGCGGCGAGCGTGAAGCAGGAAGGCGAGCCGTTCAGCCTGTCGGTCGCGTTTCGCAACGTGAGCGGCCGGGCCTTCCGCGATTCGGTCACGATCCGGCAGGTACTCACTAACCGCACGACGGGCCAGCAGCGCGTGCGCACGGCGAAAGTTGCGCCGCTCGGGGCCGGGCAGAGCGTGATTTGGCCCACGAATTTCGCCACGCTGGGCAACGCGGGCGATAATCGGATGCAGGTAACGGTGAACCCGAACCTACTGCCCGAACTAAGTTTTACGAACAACACCGCCGTGCTCGACGTAACCGTGGAAGCCGACCGTAAAGCGCCCGTGCTGGGCGTGACCGTCGACGGGCGGCAGCTTCAGGACGGCGACGTCGTCTCGGCGAGTCCGGTCATCGGTTTGCGGCTGCGGGATGAAAATCAGTTTCTGATTCGTGGCGACACGACGGGCGTCGACGTGTTTCTCGGCAATGATTCGCTGACCGTACCGCTACGGCGGCTTTCGTTCGGTACGTCGGGTGGTACCTGGTCGATGCAGCCCCCCAATGAATTCCGGGCCGAGCTGCATCCCGGCGTACTACCCGACGGTACCTATCGGTTGCAGGTGCAGGGCCGCGACCGCAGCGGCAACCTCGCCGGGGCGCTGCCGTACGTGGTGCGGTTTCGCGTCGTGACCGAGCCGGGCGTGCAGCCGCTCGTGGTGTACCCCAACCCCACGCGGGCCTTCGCGCAGTTTTCGTTTGCGGCGACGGGCGCGCAACTCGACGGACGGTTCCGCCTGCGGATCGTGACGTTACAGGGAAAACTACTCGGCGAGTACCTCGGACGGGCGCAGGTCGGTACCAACGCGTACCGTTGGGACGCCACCGACGCCGCGGGCCAGCCGCTCCCGGCGGGTACGTACCTCTACGAAGCCACGCTGGAGGCGGACCAGCTGGGTACCGAACCTACGACGTGGCGCGGACGGGTGGTGGTGCTGCGGTAGCAAGCAATGAGCAATAACCAGTGACCAATTTTCCAGTGCTCTGACTTTAAAATTGGTCACTGGTTATTGCTCATTGGTCATTGTTTTCCCATCCGATACACCTCGCTCCCCGCCAGCAGAAAACAGCCCAGGCCGTAATCCTCGAAATCGGGCACGCTCGTGTACGTGACGGGCTGGCCGTCTTTGGGTTCCTTGCCGGTACCCTGCACGTAACCGAGAAAGCCGTTCGGGTGGACGGACTCGCGAGCCATCGCGTTCCAGCCTTTCACGATGACCGGGCGGTACGTTTTCGCGTCGAGCAGGCCGCGGTTAACGCCCCAGGCCATTCCGTAGACGAACAGCGCGGTACCCGTGGTTTCCTTGCCGCCGAAGTGCGTCGGGTCATGGAGGCTCACGTTCCAGAAGCCATCCGGTCGTTGGAGCGGCACGACGGCCTGCATCAGGTCGCGGTACATCTGCAGGTACTCGGCGCGGTGCGGGGCGTTTTCGGGTAGCACGTCGAGTACCCGCACGAGCGCCGCCACGACCCAGCCGTTCCCCCGCGACCAGTAGCAATCCTGGCCGTTCGGTTCGCGGTAGGGCGGCACGAAATCGCGGTCGCGCCACCAGAGTCCGTCTTCGGGGTTGAACAGGCCCCGTCCGCCTTCCGCGGTTTTCGCGTGGAGGTAAAGCTGGTGCATTTTCTCGAAGTACCGCGGGTCTTTCGTCAGGACGCCGAGTTGGGCGAAGACGGGCATCGCCATTTGCAGCGCGTCGATCCAGTCCCAGTCGTCCACTTTTTCGCTGTTCACCATGCCGTCGACCGAGGCCTGAATGGCCCGGATGCGCTCGGGTTTTTTATCGAGCGCGTAGAGCGCCAGGTACGTCTGCCCGCAGGCCTGGTCGTCGGCGTTGCGGGTAGTGGGACCGCTGCGCAGGCCCCAGCGGTGCGCCTCGCCCCAGTCGACGGCGTAGGCGAGGTACCGCGGTTGGGGGTCGATGCCGTGCAGGGCCAGTAAGCCCTCGTAGTACACGGCGCGCGTCCAGATGTTGCTCGGGCGCACTTTATTCGTCACAATTTCCTTCCCCGTGTCGGGCCACTTGGCCAGGAAGTAGTCGTTGGCCCGGGTGAGTTTCTGGAGGATGTCGCGCTGGGGCGGGAGTTTCTGGGCGGCAAGGGTACCCGCCGAAAGCAGGAGGGCGAGGAGGCGAAGGGACTTGCAGGGCATGAGTTGAGTAAGCGTGAGGTTTGTTAGTTGAAGTACTGATGCCTTGCCGTCTGCTTAAGCGTTTTCCGTCTGCTTGAGCAGACGGCAAGACAAAGAAAGCCCCTTCGGGACTCGATTTAGTTCAGCCCTGAAAGGGCTTCTCGTGTCTTGCCGTCTGCTTGAGCAGACGGAAAACGGAAAACGGCGGACGAAGTAGCCATGCTGATCCCAGCCATTCACTTCTTAAAAAGATACGTCAGGTCCCACCCAAACTTTCGCGCAAACGCCTCCGCTTCCTGCTCGAACGTCACGATCCGGTGGTGCTCCTCCTGGTTGTGAATGTAGGCCCGGACCTGGCCCACCCGCGATTCGCTGACCGAGACGGCAAAGTAATCGTCCTGCCAACTGAAGCGCTCGGACGCCGGTAGTTCGCGGTTCGCCCAATGCGACGACTCGCCCTTGATGAGTAGCAGCGTTTCGGCCACCGAACACGTTTTGCCCAACTGAAACAAGCAGTGCAAATGGTCGCGAGACCCGTTCACGCAGTCGAGGAAAAGCTGTTTTTGGCGGGCATTTTCTTCGATATGCCGACACAAACGCGGTTTGAACGAATCCGTCAGCAGGGGCTGGCGATGCTTGGTGGCGAAAACGGCGTGGATCCAGACGCGGACGTACGACATCGTGGGGCGAGTTAGGGCTTCCTGCGCAGCACCTGCAGCGAGCTGTCGTTGATTTCAAACGTAAAATTGTTCAGCAGCAGCAGCACCTCCGCCCCCGCCAGCAGCACCGGACCGTACCCGTGGGCGGCGTAGACGTTGACGGGCCGGTGGTAGTAAAACACCGGGTCGAAGCCCATGCCCGTTCCGACGCAAACACCCTCGACTTGCCCGCCGGGCGTGACTTTCGTGCTGACGGCGTTCCAGCCCAGCAGCACCGCCGGGGCGTAGGCTTTCGCATCGATCCAGCCGCGGTTGATGGCCCGCGCCAGCGCGTAGACGTAAATCGCCGTGGCCGAAGTTTCGAGGTACGAATCGGGCCGGTCGAGGAGCTGGTGCCAGAAGCCTGCGCCCGACTGGTGCGCGGCCAGCCCCTGCGCGTGCGCCCGGAGCAAGTCGAGTACCCGCGCCCGGCCGGGGTGGTCGGCGGGCAGGACGTCGAGCAGTTCGACGAGCGTCATCACGGCCCAGTCGTTGGCCCGCGCCCAACGGAATTCGGGGTGGACGCTCATGCCCTCGACCCAGCCGTGCATGAACAGATTCTTCTCCGGGTTGAACATCCGCGCCGCGAACTGTGTGACCTGCCGCACGGCATCGTCGAAGTACCGGCGTTCGCCGGTCAGTTTCCCCATCTGCGCCAGCGCGGGGACGCTCATGAAGAGGTCGTCGAGCCAGAGCGTGTTGGGCTGCGGACGGTTGCGAGCGAGAGTACCATCAGGCAGGCGAAATTCTTTCGTCGAAATGTAGTCGAGGTACCGGTCGATCATCGGCCGCAGGTCGGCTTTCGCCTGACCGGTCCGGAGCGCCTTAATTGCCGCTGCCGCCATCGCCCCGGCGTCGTCGAGCGCGTGCGGGGCCAGGACCGGGCGCAGCGGCGTATTCGCCTGCGGATTGGCGGCGACCTGTTTTTCGAAGTACGGTAACAATCCGGCCAGAAACGCCAACCGCTCGTGCGTGTAAGTGGCGTAGCGCGGATCGCCGGTGGCCTCGGTCGCCAGCAGCATTCCGGCGTAGGTCACGCCCCACTCGTAGCTCGTCAGTCGGAAATCGCCGGGTTTCAGGATGGCGGCCTCGTTGAAGCGCGAGCGGTCGGTGATGGGTTGGTTGGTCCGGCGGTCGACGAGTTGCGCGGGCGTCACCGCGTCGAGGTACCCGTGTACGCGCCGGAGTACCGCCGTGACGCTGTCGGGGTGAGGCGCACCGTAGGGAACGGGGTAGTCAGGCTGGAGCAGGTGAAGCGGCGTGGTGACGTCGTTGCCGCGGGGTACCTGCGCCGTGGCCGTGACGGAGAGCAGGAGCAAGGCGACTGAGTAAAATCGGAGGTGGAGGTACTTCATGGTACCGTAAAGCAGGCCCATCCCGGCACTTACTCCGCCGGGCCTCCCTGCACTCACCTGCCGGATTTTGTACCTCGTTCCCATTCCATGCACCCACGCCTCTTGTTCACGATTAGTGGCTTCCTGCTTGCGTTGAGTAGTGCAGCTCAGCCCAACCCCGCCCGCCCCGACCTCCGGCAAGGGGCTTTTTTTACCGAAGCCGAAGGCGCGGCGGCCCTTCGCGCCACGGCTCAAACGCACCATGACCGCGCTGGTTGGGAACGCCGGGCGGCGCTTCTTCGACAGGGGCTACGCGACGGAATGAACTTGTCCGCAAATCCTCGCTTCGCCCCGCTCGAACCGATTCGGCACAGTCGGCGCGAGTTACACGGGTACTCGGTTGAGAACGTGGCCTTCGAGAGCGTTCCCGGTTTTTTCGTGACCGGAAACCTATATCGTCCGCTTGGGCTGACGACCCGGACGGCGGCCGTCCTCTGTCCGCACGGGCACACGGCGAACCAGGACGCCCGGTTTGTGGAGCAAACCCAGCAACGTTGCGCGACGCTGGCCCGGATGGGGGCCGTCGTGTTCGTCTACGACATGCTTGGCTACGGCGATTCGCAACAGTGTTCGCACAAAATTCCCGAAGCGCTCCGGCTCCAAACCTTGAACAGCCTCCGCGCGCTGGATTTCCTGGCGAGTTTGCCCGAGGTCGACCCAGCGCGGATCGGGGTTTCGGGCGAGTCGGGCGGGGGTACCCAGACGTTCCTACTTGCCGCCCTCGATTCGCGGGTGGCCGTCTCGGTACCCGTCGTGATGGTCTCGGCGCATTTTTTCGGGGGCTGCGTCTGCGAAAGCGGGCTACCAATTCACGTCCGGCCCACGCACCAGACTAGCAACGCCGAAATCGCCGCGCTCACCGCGCCGCGACCGCAATTGCTGGTTTCCGACGGGAAGGATTGGACGAAAAACACGCCCGCCGTGGAGTTTCCGTTTTTGAAAACCGTCTACGGTTACTACGGCGCGACTGACCGGGTCGCGAACGTCCACCTGCCCGACGAAGGCCACGACTACGGCCCGAGCAAGCGCGCGGCGGCGTACCGGTTTCTGGCGAAACACCTCAAGTTGAATTTGAGCCGGGTACTCAAAAACGGCGAGATTGACGAAAGCCCGAACACGCTGCTCGACCCGGCGGCGCTACGAGTGTTCGATGAACAGCACCCGCGCCCAGCCCGTGCGGTGACGGGTGACGAAGCGGTGAGCATGTTGATTCGCGCGAAGTAGTCAGGCGTACAGGTCCGTACGAACCATTCCTTCAGACAGTGGTCCCTCGGTCGTGAGTTTGCGCGCGGCCAGTCGTGCCCCGCTGCGGGCGCAGGTCGGAAAATCGTACCCGTCGAGCCAGGCCGAGAGAAATCCGGCCCAGTAGGCATCGCCCGCGCCGGTCGCGTCGACGACTTCCAGTTTTTCACCGGGTAAAAAGTACCGTTCACCCCCTCGACTCCAGGATACCAAACTCCCTGCCGCACCCTTCGTCAGCACGACGAGCGGGGTGCCGTACCCGTGAAAATCGTTCAGAATCCGTTCGTCGGAAACCGCTTCTCCGTACAGCCGTTCGGCGTCGTCGGTACTCAGCTTGACGAACGCGCCGGGCGCGACGTACGCCGCCAGTACTCGCCGGGCTTCGACTCGGTCGGGCCAGATCGAAGGTGCGTAGTTGGCGTCGATACTCAATTGACAACCCGCCGCCGCGGCCCGGCGGGCGGCGTCGAGCAGGGTACCCTGGGCCGGGCTGCGGCTGAGCGCGAAGCAGGTCGTATGAAAAATCCGCGATTGCCCGAGCAGTGCGTCCGGCAGGTGCGCGGGTTGCAGCATCCGGTCGGCCATCCGGTACGCGATGAAATCGGGCGTACCCGATGTCCGGCTCACTACGACGAGGCTCGTCGGCTCCTGTTCGTCCGTAGCGATGAATCCCGTGTTTAGCCCAGCCGCTTCCGCACGTTGTTTCAGAAAATCCCCCAGTCGGTCCGCCCCCACGCAGGCGACCAGCGCAGCGGGGTGGCCGAGCTTGGCCAGATTCGCGGCCAGGTTGGCCGGACTGCCGCCCGCCAACCGCCCGAACGCGCGGGCGTCGAGTAAGTTGGGGGTCGTTTCCTGACCAATCAAATCCACCAGGAGTTCTCCGGCGGCGAGCAGGGCGTAGGGGCGGGGCGTAGACGAAAGGCTGTGCATGTCGGCACAAAAATAGGCGTACGTCAGGGAAGTGAAACCTCATTGAACTTTTCAAATAGTATGCTTGCATACTATTTTTCTGTTCGACATCTTTACGGAATAGTACCGAAGAACGTACTCGATAATCCAATAAACCTATGACTGCCACGGAACAACAAACCGCCGTGAAAGGCGGCGAATTTTTGATTCGGGACATCGACGCCTCCCAGATTTTTATTCCGGAAGAGTTTTCGGAAGAGCAGCGGATGATCGCCGAGACGTGCGAAGATTTTCTCCAGCGTGAAGTAATTCCCCGCGCTGACGAGATTGACTACGCCAAAGACAACACCTTGATGGAGAGCCTGCTCGACAAAGCGGGTGAACTCGGGCTGCTGGGTACCTCGGTGCCTGAACAGTACAGCGGCTTCGGCATGGATTTCAACACGTCGATGCTCGTGACCGACTACCTCGGAGCCTCGGGTTCGTTTGCTGTCGCGCTGTCGGCGCACACGGGCATCGGGACCCTGCCGATTCTGTACTACGGCAACGAAGAACAAAAAGCGAAGTACCTGCCCAAACTCGCCACCGGCGAGTGGAAAGCGGCCTACTGCCTGACCGAACCCGATAGCGGCTCGGACGCCAACTCGGGCAAAACTCGGGCGACGCTCAACGCCGAGGGTACCCACTATCTCCTCAACGGCCAGAAAATGTGGATCACGAACGGCGGCTTTGCCGACGTGTTCATCGTCTTCGCCAAGATTGCGGACGACAAAAACCTGACGGCCTTCATCGTCGAGAAAGAGTTCGGCGGCATCACGATGAACGAGGAAGAGCGGAAGATGGGCATCAAAGGCTCGTCGACGCGGCAGATTTTCTTCAACGACTGCCCGGTACCCGTCGAAAACCTGCTCTTCGAACGGCAGGGCGGGTTTAAAATCGCCGTCAACATCCTCAATATTGGGCGCATCAAACTCGGCGTGTCCTGCGTAGGCGCGGGCCGCATCGTAACGCAACGGGCCATTCAGTACGCCACGGAGCGCAAACAGTTTGGTACCCAGATCGCCAATTTCGGGGCCATCCAGCACAAAATCGCCCAGATGTGCACGAAGATTTTCGCCTCACTCTCGGCCAACTACCGCGCCGGACAGAACATTGACGACGCCATCAACGCGCTCATCGCGGGCGGGATGCCCGAGGCCGAAGCCAAGCTGAAGGGCGTTGAAGAATTCGCCATCGAGTGCGCGATGATGAAAGTCCACGGCTCGGAGGTACTCGATTACGTCGTAGACGAAGGCGTGCAGATTTACGGCGGCATGGGGTACTCGGCGGAAGCGCCGATGGACCGCGCCTACCGCGACAGCCGCATCAACCGGATTTTTGAGGGAACCAACGAAATCAACCGGCTCCTGACGGTCGACATGATTCTGAAGCGCGCGCTGAAGGGCCAGCTCGACATCATGGGTCCGGCGCTGGCCGTGGGCAAGGAAATCATGAGCGTGCCCGATTTCGGTGCCGAGAATTCGGACGGGCGGTTTGCGGTGGAGAAGAAAGTCATCAAAAACCTGAAAAAGGCCATCCTGATGACCGCCGGGGCTGCCGTGCAGAAGTTCATGAAAACCCTCGACCAGGAGCAGGAAATCATCATGAACCTCGCCGACATGGTCATCGAGGTCTACGCCGCCGAGTCGGCCCTGCTGCGCGTGGAGAAGCTGATCGACCTCCGCGGCGAAGCCGCCGTAAGCGTTCAGCAGGATGCCGCGCGGGTGTACCTCCACGAGGCTGTCGAGAAAGTGGCACAGGCCGGCCGGACGGCGATCACCAGCTTCGCCGAAGGCGACGAGCTGAACGTGATGCTTTTGGGCCTGAAGCGCTTCACGAAAATCGCGCCGATGAACCTCAAGGACGCCCGCCGCCGGATTGCTGCCGCGGCCATCGCGGCTGGGGAGTATCCGTTTTAAGTGTCGGAATTATACTGAATCAATAGACTAAACAGACCGAACCCCCCGGAGGCTGAGAAGCTTTCGGGGGGGTGCTTTTTGATTAGGTTTGCCAGTGGCTGATACGGGCGTTACAAACGCCAGACTCAGACATCCGCGTTGCAAACGCGGACGAACGGGGGCGGTTCTATTTCGTTTTCGGCCCCCAAGTAGGCCAATTATAGATAGCAGCAACGCCACGAACAATTTCCATGATTAACGGAAAGGAACTCTGGGAATTAGTTAAAATGACGACCCCTCCCCCTCGTTGACGAAACCAATCAGTTCACTGATGTAACCATCCGTCAGGCCTCCATGCTCAAACCAGCTCTTTTGCCCTTCGCCCCCTACGTTAAAGCCTAAACTCCAATACTCATGACGAGCTTTAATGTGGGGTTTCAGCATTTCGTTTGTCGTGCTGATTGACAGCACTTTGTTTGCTCTTCCCTTTCGTGATTTCTGTACCTCAATCATGAAAGAAGCTAAGTCGGTAGCCGTGGACCAAAGGCCTCCGGCAGCTACTTGCGGCACGGTACGCCAGCGCCCAGGTTCAACTTGTCCATTTGCTTGATAACCGGAAGCGGCTTTGGTCATTAAAGAATTAGGGAGCGGTTGGGCAAACGTGCTATTGGTCATGCTTAAGGGTTTGAAGACGAGGGATTGCATCAAGGCAGAGAAGGGTTGTTGGGTAACGTCCATCAGGAGTTGTTGCAGAATCAGATAGCCACCGCCCGAATAGCGCCAGCGGACACCAGGGATAGTATCCAACCGCACCGGCTTCGATTTAGCGGGCGGTGTGCCATCCAGCAGTTGAGGCAAGGTTGGCACGGCTTCACCCGGCCCATAACCTGGATAGCCTTCGCCAACTAAACCAGCACTATGCGATAAGATTCGGCGAATAGTAACCGGCTGTTGATTCGAGAAACGACTATCCGGTAATTTCCAGGTCTTGAGATAGTGGTTAACATCCTTATCTAAGGCTACTTTTTCCTGGTCCACTAAGGCCAGCGTGGCCATGGCTACGATGGATTTGCTAATCGAACCAACCTGAAACAAGGTGGTTAAATCAACTGGCTCTTGCGTTTGGGTATCTTTAACGCCATACGATTTAACCCAATCAATCTGGTAATTATGAATAACCGCAATGCTGACGCCGGGAACCTGATGCGTTTTCATGCGTTCGATTAATGACATTCTCGACGTCGTATCCCCAGCGGTTATGGTGCCGGGTAGTAGCCCAGTCTCAAGCGCTTTAATGCGATCGGCTACGGTAGAATTTGGCGGCTGAGCATAAACCGGGTGGCTAATTAGCGTCACCCATACAAGACGGATACCAATAGAAACAGTAAGCTTAGAATAACCCATAGGATTGCCAAGGATGAAATTTGAGAGCAATGCTATGGCATTCAAGACACAAGAAAAAGATGAATAAGCCTTGGAAAAGGTTCAAAAGATGATTTGCACCAACTAAACTTGGCTGGTTGAGGTTTCCTGACTCTTTTTATACTCCCGAGCGCTCATCTTAGTAACCTCCCTAAACGCTCGATTAAACGTAGTTTTTGAACTGAAACCAACATCCTGAGCAATCCCTTCAATGGTCAGGTGCTCATAGGCTTGGCTCACCAACCGTCGCTGGGCTTCCAGCACTCGATACCGGTTAATAAAATCATTAAAGTTCAACCCCACCTGTTGGTTGATCAATTGTGACAAGGTCTTAGCATGAATGCCTGTTTGCTGAGCCAACCGTTCCAAGGTCAGATCGGATTGTAGATAGGCTTCCTGAACTTCTACCGTGTCCTTAATGCGCTGTAACTGGTCAGCAAGCTGTTCATTATTTACCGATTGAGTAGCCAGTCTACTTTTTTGATGCGATAGTGACGGGATAGATTCTCGGTGCAAGAGATAACCTTCGATAGCCATCCAGTATATAAGTGCAGAAAGTAGGATGTGCAACCCATAAAACGTAACGCTCATGATGGGGCTGGCATCGAACAGCTTAAATACTAAGTATAGACTCCAGGTCAGATTAATGACCAGCAAGGCCCAGTATATATTGGTCAAAAAGGATAGGTGCCTCACTTCCGAGTTGTTGTGAAGGAGACCACCCGCCAACGGTTGAATTAATCGCTGGCAGCGGTACACATAGGCAAATACGGATATGGCGGTCACGTACTGTTCTATAGTTCTGCTGGTGTTCCAGAAATGCGGATCAACCCAAAGTTCACCGGTTTCAATTAAAAAAAAGGACTGATGATTAACTACCTGAATAAGCAGGGGGGCCAAGTGAAGCAGGTGTCGTTTTTGCCAATGAATTCGTTTTTTGGTTAAGGAAAGTGAGTACCCGTAGAGCAACGGTCCTAATGCCAGCAATAGGGAAAAGGAAGAGCAATAGAACAGACTGTTTGTGGCGATTAGACCCGTAGAATAACAGTATGTGCCCCAATTTTCTAAACCGAGCACAAAGACAATACTAGCTAACAATCGATTTTGCAGCCTTTTAGCCTTTTGTCGCCAAAGCATTACACTCATGACAAATCCATGAAGTGCTCCAATCAGTAATAGCGTATTAATCCAATTCACCTGAGGACAAACTAATTCACACCGTTAATGGGAGCCAAAATGTAAGCATATTCGTAAATAATAAAAAAGGAAACATTTCTACGGCTCCTACCACTGTACTAAGCGTCCCTAAAGGTTGATTTTTTATGGATGGATGCGCAAAGCAACCCATGTCCAGTAATCTGTACAATTTAGCCTATCGACGTCTGTTGGCCTGACCGTCAGGTACATAACTGGCAGTATTCTCAGGAGTTACCGACTTGATAATGGTGCAACACTCCCCCCGACCTGAATTCACGCGTATTTTTTAACGTCAGCTTCAGGGGTTGGCGAAGCTTGCCGAATAGCGATTGCCCGTTTCCTAACGCTTTCGGTTGAATAATCAGCAGGAGTTCATCGACCAAACCATGCCCGGCCAAGGTAGCGAGGAGTTCGGGGCCACAAACCAACAGCAGGTCCTGACCGGGCTGCTGCTTGAGTTGGTTGACCTGATTCTCAATATCGTCATTGATCAATAGCGTATTATCGGCTACCTGGGTTAGGGTACGTGAGAAAACAACCCGGTTCAGTTGTCGGAACGCCCGAGCAAACTCCGCTTCAACGGCCGGTACCGACGCGTCAGATAGGTCAAGGGCATCCCAGTAGCCGGTAAATCCTTCGTGGGTCACCCGGCCAAACAGTACTGTGTCCGCATCCGCAAACAACTGATTTGCATACCGATGGTCCTCCTGATCCGGCGTATCAACGGTGTTTTCGGTGGCAGTCGCTTCATCGGCTCCTCCGATGAAGCCATCCAGCGACGTTGACATGAATAAAATCAGCTTTCTCATGATTGATTGGCAATGAGGTTTGAAATGTCTGCTACCGTTCAGTACGGAGTAACCTTCGATTACCATACAAACCTACTACTCATCAGGAGGGGTAAGCGTGGGTCAGCGCGCCATTTAAAGAGGCCATTTGCGACATTTTATGCGCCCGCATCCGTCAGTTTCATAGACCGCCTCCCAAACGAAAAGCCGGGGCCGGTGTTCGCACCGGCCCCGGCAGGGAATCGTCTGCACCGTTCAGCGCTTCACGGTCACCCGCAGGTAGGTCGCCGGAATGGAGGTCGTGTCTCCGCTGGTGCTTTGGTTCTGACGGGCAAACAGCTCTTCCAATTCGCGTTGCAGTTCCCCGGCTTTCCCGTTTTTCTCCGCGGCTTCAAACGCGTTCATCGTGGGGCCGTAGTAGTTCCTGAACCGTTCCACAAATTCGGAAGGCGGGAAAGGTGCCTGGAACGTGTAGATATCCCGCTCAAAGGAAATGCTCTGCTGGGGTACCCCGGCCTGGCTGAACCGGTCGATTACGTGGCTTTCCACGCCCCAGAGCATCGGACTGATGAAACCCTCCGGTGGGGGCGGGGTGTGGGCCAAACTGATTTTGAGAATCTGGGCTACCAGCGTGGGGTCGCCCGGAATCCAGTTGCCCATCACGATGCGGCCGCCGGGCCGCGTGACCCGCACCAGTTCTTTGGCTACCTCGACCGGTTTGGGCGCGAACATGGCCCCGAAAATGCTGACGACAAGGTCGAACGATGCGTCGTCGAACGCCCGCAGATCGGTGGCGTCTCCATGCTGAAACGTGCAGTTGGGGAGACCTTCGCTTTCGGCCCGTTTGGTACCGGCTTCGACCAGATTCCGGGCGATGTCGACGCCGGTCACGCGGGCTCCCAATCGGGCCGCCGGAATCGCGGTGGTTCCATCGCCACAGCCTACGTCAAGGACGGTTAGATTGCTGGTGACGTGGAGTTTGGCGATCAACGCGGTACCGCTTTCGCGCATGGTTTCGGCCAGGCGCGTAAAATCGCCCTTTTCCCACAGGGCCTGATTTGGATTGATAGTCATTTTGTTGAACGTTGAATGGGGTGATACTACTTGTTCGAGCCGACCGGTGACGCCTGACGAAGAGGTACTTCGTGTGGAGTGATTCACTATCGATTCGGCGGTGCAAAATTCCGTCGGCGCGGCGTCGGAAAAATCACCGAAATCAAGGGTTTTTTATCCCGGAATCCCGTGATTTTCGAGCCAGTGGTACACGACGTTAACATGAACTTCAGCAACACCGTCATCATGAATGGCGTAATTGAACGCATGACGCGGGGCGGGGGTAACGGTAGCAGCAGGGGTACCTGATCGGGAGGTACGCCATCGACGGGTTGTTCTGATCGCAGCTAAAACTCAACCTACGCACGAGGACGCTGGGCGCAGCGGGCCTGATGAGCAAGTGAAGGTGACGAGCCAGCCCTGTTAACCGCAGTGGTTAACGATACTTAATCATTACCCGAATTTTCTGCGGGGCGGGGCGGGTACCGCCGAAGTATAGGCCGTTTTTGTAAGCGATTTCCTTGTTGTGGGTGAAGGTAATCGGCGGGCCGTTGAGGACCGTGTAGGTCTTGTTCGTGTAGTCGATTTTGATGGCCAGTCGCCGCTCTTCGTTGATGCGCATGCCGCCCAACTCCTGCGTGATGCGCTTGCCCTCGACGTACACGTACGCGCCCAGGTCAATCTGATCTTTCTGAGGATTCCAGCGCCAGGCTATCCGGACGCCGTCGACGTGGTGCGGGGCCTGGCCCATGGGCTGGTTGGCGGTACCCATAAACCCGACGCCAAATACTTTGTTGTAATCGTCTTTGTTGACTTTTCGGATGTCGTACACGCAACTGCTGTCAAATTTCACCAACGCCGAAATCTCGCGCGGTTTGATCAGCATTCCGGTCTTGCGTTTGAACGTCGGCTCGTGGGTATCGGCCTGGATCACGACCCAGTCGGAATCGGGTACCAGAAAGTCGGGAACGCAGGCGGCGACGGTGACGAGCAGGCCGAGGAGCAGGAGCGGGACGGCGACCCGGCGGGGCGGGGTGTTCAGAAAGCGTTTCAAGGCAGTGGGCGGTTGGGAACTGGGCAAAGAACGGTGAAACGAGCCAGAATGCACAGCCGGGCGTTTGAAAGTCAGGCTGGTTCGGCGAAAAAGTAATGCCCGCACAAAACAAAACTTCCGAAGTTTCCCCTCGGAAGTTTGGTACGTGGTGGCCTGAAACGGATCTCCGAATCCTCATTTCCCCATCCAACGCTTGAAATCCGTCGCCTTTTCGCGGCTGACGAGTACCTCGTCGTCGGGCAGGGGCTTGAGCGTGAGCTTGAGTTTGTTGTTGAAGTACGGGTGAATCTGCTGCACGGTACCGATGTGGACGATGAACTGCCGGTTGGCGCGGAAGAAATGCGCCGGGTCGAGCATGGCATCGAGTTCGTCGAGCGTGTAGTCGAGCGAGTACTTCTGCGCGGCGTAGGTCTTGAACAGCGTCACGCCTTCCTCGGAGTAGAAATACGCGATTTCGCTCACGTCGATGGGTACCCACTGCTGGCGGTGCTTCACCAGAAATCGGCGGCGGTAGTCGGTCGGCTGCACCTGCTGGCGCAACTGGTGCACGAGCGCGTCGATGTCGACTTTGGGCAGGGCCGTCGGCGAGGGGCTGGCCTGCATCCGGCGGTATTTTTCGAGTCCGGCTTCGAGTTCATTCCGCTTGATGGGCTTCAGGAGGTAGTCGATGCTGTTGACTTTGAACGCTTTCAGGGCAAACTCATCGTACGAGGTCGTGAAGATGACCGGCGCTTCCACGGCCGTCTGCTCAAAAATCTCGAAACTCTGCCCGTCGGCCAGTTCGATGTCCATCAGGATGAGGTCGGGCTTGGGCTCGGCTTGCAGCCAGGCGACCGCCGCGCGAACGCTGCCCGCGGTACCGACGATCTGGATGCCGGGGTCGACTTCCAGCAGGAGCTTGCTCAACTTCCGCACGGCCAGCTCTTCGTCTTCTACGATGAATACATGCATGGTTGGTAAGGGAATTGGTTTGGGTGGACCGGCTGACGATCCATTGCACCTTAAAAATGAACGTTTACGGGATGAACCGGCACGGGGTACTCGTTGAATCGTTACGAACTCCACCCGAAGCGTCAGTTTAGGGCGGTCAACCGACGAGCTTCTTCGGGCTAGGCGGGATTGGCCGGAATCAGGGGCAATGCAACCGAAAACAGGCCGTGGCTTTCTTCAATGAGCGGTTCGGGGTACCCCAGCAGCCGGTACCGCACACCGATGTTGGTCAGCCCGACCCGGTTGGAATCGACGCGCTGCTTTTTTCGCTGGAGCGTATTCTGCACGAGCAGCCGTCCGCCGTCGCGCAGACCGCCGTCGCGCAGACCGCCGTCGCGCAGACCGCCGTCGCGCAGACCGCCGTCGCGTAGACCGCGTCCCTCGGTTCGGATCGTGATGCGGAGCGGTTGGTCGGGCAGAATCAGGTTGTGTTTGACGGCGTTCTCGACCAGCAATTGCAGCGTCAGCGGCGGCAGGAGCGTTTCCCGGTCCAGATCGGGTACCTCGACGCGGAGTTCCAGACCCGCGCCGTGACGGGTTTTCAACAGGTGAAAATACGATTGAATAAACTCAAGTTCGCTGGCGAGCGTCGTCAACGAGGCTTCGCTGGAGCGCAGCAGGTACCGGTACACGCTTGACAGTTCATCGACAAACTGCCCGGCCAACCGCGGATTTTCATCGACCAGCGACGAAAGCGTGTTGAGCGAATTGAACAGAAAATGCGGATTGACCTGATTCTTCAGCGAATCGAACTTGGTCTGCCACTGCGCTTTCAGGAGTTCTTCTTTTTCGAGGTGCGTTTGCCGCCAGGCGCGCAGTACGTACCACCCCTCGTACAGGCCGAAGTACAGGCAATGGTAAAAAATCTGAATGCCGGCGGTCGAGGCGTAGTTAAGCAATCCGGGCCAAATCAGTCCGTTGCCGTGCCGCAAGGCTTGCAATTCAACGCGCAAAAACACGGCTGCATTGACCAGAATCGGAAAGAGAATCGCGTACCGGAGCAAGCGGCGGCGGGTCTGAGGCAAGCCGGGGTACCGCCGCTGCATCCAGAGAATGGCCCCGCGACTCAGATTCCAGCACAGGTACCCCGAGACCAGCGCGATGAGGGCAAATCCGGCGACTTCGGCAATGGGTTGGCTCAGGTACACCTCCAACCGGAAGAAAAACGTACCGAAAAGCATCAGCACGAGCGGGCCAAACCAGCGGAGGCGGGTATCGTTGAACGGTTTCATGCCGGAACCGGGCTGTAACTCGGGTGAATCAGCGGCAGCCAGACACTGAAAAATTGCCCGTCGTCGCGGATGACGGGCGCGGGCTGGCGCAGCAATTCGTACCGCGAGAGGATGGTGGCGATGCCGACTTTGTTGGAAACGACCCGCTGCACTTTGCGCTGGAGCGAGTTCTGAACTAGCAACTGCCCGTTGCCGGGTGCCGTGATGTGGATGCGCAGTGGCTGGTCGGGTAGCAGGACGTTGTGCTTGACGGCGTTTTCGACCAACAACTGCAATGTCAGCGGCGGAATGAGCGAATCGCCCAGCGCCGGGTCGACCGATTCCACGAACTCCACGCTGCTGCCGTACCGAACGCGGAGCAGGTAGAAGTACGAGCGGATGAAATCGAGTTCGTTCGACAGGGCCGTGAGCGGCTCTTCGTTGGCCCGCAGCAGGTAGCGGTACACGCTCGACAGTTCATCCAGAAAATCCTGCGCGTGGTCGGGGTCTTCCTCGATGAGCGCTCCGAGCGAATTGAGCGAATTGAACAGAAAGTGCGGATTCACCTGCTGCTTCAGGCTCTCAAACTGGCTTTGCAGGGCCGCTTTTTTCAGTTGTTCGGCCTCCACGAGCGTGCGCTGCCACAGCTCGAAGGCATTGATGCTTTCGTAAATCGTCGACACGATGAGCACCGTGAGGCAGACGAACAACAGCCCGTTTTGCAGGCGCGCGTACGCAAACGTAACGCCCGGCAGCCGCAACCCGACGTACAGCCCGTAGCTCGCCACCGTGGTCAGGCCCGAACTCAGCATCAGCGTCGGAATCGAGAAAAGCAGGCGCTGGGGCGTCTGGCGGTAGGCGGGGAAGAGGCGGTTGAACTGGAGCGAAATCGTGTTGTTGACGAACCAGTGCCCGAAAAATAACGCAAACGAAATTCCCGTCGCGCCCGCCCAGGTGCGCCAGTCGGCCCAGTACGTCCGACCCAGCAGAAACGAATTGAGTACGGGAATGAACACCGGCAGCACGATCCAGCGGATCAGCGCGTCTTCCCGGGTGTACGCGGCTTTTTTCACGAGTAACGACCAGTTTGATCCATCAAATTGCCGACAACACGGCCCGCTGCGGCACGGCCAGTGGCAGCCGCACGATGAAGTACCGCCCGTCGTCTTCGATGCGCGGTTCGCGGAGCCCCAGCAGCCGGTACCGGGCGGCAATGTTGCTGAGCCCGACCCGGTTGGAGGGTACCTGCGTGGTGCGGCGCTGGATGCTGTTGGCCACGACGAGTTCGCCCGTTTCCGTCGTTAGAACGCTGATGATCAGCGGCTGTTCGGGCAGGAGCACGTTGTGTTTGACCGCGTTTTCGATCAGCAGTTGCAGGGTCAGCGGCGGCAGTTGCGCGTCGAGGTACTGATCGCTCACCTGCCGGTGTACCGTGATGGCCGTGCCGTGGCGGGTTTTGAGCAGGTGGTAGTACGACCGCAGGAAATCGAGTTCCTGGCGCAACGTGGTCAGTTCGCGCTCGTTGGTCTGGAGCAGGTAGCGATAGACGGAACTGAGTTCATCCAGAAAAGCCGCGGCTTTTTGGGGATTTTCGCCGATGAGCGCCCCGAGCGAATTGAGCGAATTGAACAGAAAGTGCGGATTCACCTGCGCTTTGAGGCTGTCGAACTGGTGCTGCAACTGGGCCTTCTTGGCGCTCTCGGTTTCGATGATGGCCTTTTTCAGTTTTGAAAAGTAGTACGCGGTTTCGTACACGGCCCCGACGAGCACCACGGCCACGTACCCGCCGAGCAACTGGTGCAGGTACACCACGCGCGTGATGGGTACCCCGGCGAGGCCCGTCGCCCCGAAGAGCCAGACGATGCTGAGCTGACTAAGCGTCACGATGACGAGGTACCCGGCGAAGGTCATCGCGATGCGGCGGCGGGTCTGGGTGATGTGCGGGTAGGTGCGGCGGGCGAAAACGAGCCAGCGCGTAACCAGTTCCCAGACGAACCAGATGTACACGATGCCCCAGAAACTGGTGCGCGCGTAGATGCCCCAGTCGTAGCCGTAGTCGTCGAGGTAGAGCAGATTCGTCAGCAACTCCACGGCCGGAATGCCGATGAGCCGAATCCACTTGTCGTGGAGCTTTTCCAAAGCGTGATTTCTTTCGAGTGGTAAGGTACTCGTTCGGAGCAGAATTCTGGTCTCCGAACTCGTTCAAGTTACCCCGCCCGGCGCATACCGCCCGCCGAAATTCCGTTCAACCGGTACTCCGGGTCGGTGAACCGTACCCGCGGGGTACCCAACTGCGCTTTTTCAGACGGGGGCCACCAGCGGCAACCGTACGATAAACCGCCCCGCGTCGTCGCGGACCGTCGGCAGCGGCTGGCCCAACATGCGGTACTGGGTCAGGATGTTGGAGAGGCCGACGCCGTTGGAAAGTACCCGGCTGGGTTTGCGCTGCAAATTGTTTTCAACGACCAACTGACCCGCCGCGTCGGTGGCAATTTCGATGGATAGCGGCTGCTCGGCCAGGACGATGTTGTGCTTGACAGCATTCTCGACCAGCAATTGCAGCGTCAGCGGCGGCAGTCGGTACGCTTCATAGCGGGGTTCGACGGCCAACGCCAGTTGCAGGCCCTGGCCGTGGCGGGTTTGCAGGAGGTGGAAGTACGAGCGGATGAATTCCAGCTCGGCCGCCAGGGGCGTCAGCGGCTGGTCGTTTGAGCGGAGCAGGTACCGGTACACGCTCGACAGTTCGTCGAGAAACCGGCTGGCCTGCGGCGGGTCGTCTTCGATGAGGGCCCCGAGCGAGTTGAGGGCGTTGAAGAGAAAATGCGGATTCACCTGCTGCTTCAGCGCTTCCAACTGGCTTTGCAGCGTGGCTTTTTCGAGGGCGGCTTTTTCCTGCTCGGCGCGTTGGAGGCGGGTTTTGGCCTGGCGGGTTTCCTGAATCAGGAAAAAAACTTCGTAGAGTCCGTAGAACAGCAGAAACGGAAGCGTCGAATTGATCAGGTTCGTGGTGAAGTAATTACTCCGGCTGCTGCGGTTGTTGATCGAGAAAGAAACCGTCGTGTCAAAACTGGCAAACACGCCCGCGAACGATCCGTGCTCCACTCCAAACCGGAGGGCGTGAAAAAACGCGTTGAGCAGGGCCGTGGCTAAAATTCCGGCGACGATGGTGGCCGCCACGCGAACGAGACGGGGCGACAGACCGCGCAGCCGGATGATGAGGAGCCGGTTGACTTCCCAGAATGCAACCATCGCCGACAGGCTGAGTGCCCAGCGTGCCCAGGTTAGGTCGGTAATCGGGGCGTTATCGAAAACAAAATACCCCAGGCTCTGAAAGCCCCCGAGCACGCCGATGCCGGTGAGCCGCAGCCAGCGGTCGTCGTAGGAGAGGGGCTCGGAGGATAATTTCAAGGTCAGGAAATAAAATCTGAAGCAGAGCAGGGGGCGTTGGGCCTTGCTCCGAAAAGTAGAAATTTTCGGGAGCATCCCGATGCGGTTCTGAAACAACGACCGTTGTAATTGGAAAATACGCCAGTCGCGAACCAGCTCCGCTCCGCAGCGAGGGGACTGCGCGTCTGCGGTTTAAACCCCTTGCTGCGAAGCGGAGCTGGTTCGCCCAGCATAAATGCGATTTTTCAATTCTTCGCCGTCTGCGGCGGCCGGGCCGAAGCCGGGGTAAACTTGACGACTTCGTTTTTCACGGGTTTCACCGTACGGAGGTACCCGTAAATGGCTTTCAGGTCGCCGTCTTTCATCCCGCCGTACATCACCCAAGGCATGATCGTGTTGAAGCCCTTCGGGTCGACCTTCGCCGAGCGCATGTCGGCATCGGCGTGGGCTTTGAACCGGGCCACGAACTGCTCCTCGGTCCAGCGGCCCAGGCCCGTTTCGTGGGGCGTCAGGTTCGCCGAGCGGATGGTGCCGGCGGGCAGCGGAATCTCGGTACCCCCGGCTAGTTCCCGGCCCGGAATCGGCTGGTGGTCGTCGCCCGTCGGCGTGTGGCAGTCGTTGCACCCGGCCTGCTGCACGAGGTACTTGCCGTAGGCGAGGCGGTCGAGCGTGTCGGGTTTTTTCGTGAACTGCGCCGGGCTGGGCATCGTCTCGACGATGAAGTTGAGCGGGAAATCGAGCTTCCGTTCGGGCACGTCGTTTTTCACGGCGGGCAGCGTGCGCAGGTACGCGATGATGTCCTTGATGTCTTCGGGGTCCATTTTACCGTAGTTCTGGTACGGCATGAGCGGGAAAAGCGCCTTACCGTCGCGCCCGACGCCCGTCGTGATGGCCCGGAACAGCTCGCCGTCGGTCCAGTCGCCAATGCCGTAGGGAGTGATGTTTTTGACGTAGATGTCGCCCGGCAGGCCGAATTCCTTGCCGAAGCGGTCGCCGCCCGCGCCGAGGGTACCCGGTTTTGGCGGTCCCGAGTACGACGACCAGTCGCGCTGGGAGTGGCAGTCGAGGCACACGGCCACGTGCTTGGCGAGGTACTCCCCGTGCTGAATGCGCGCGGGTGTGCGCTCGATGACCAGCTCGGGCGCGGGTTCGGTTTTGGGGAACGTGGTCTGGAAGTACACGAATCCCCCGAAGAGCAACACAGTGAGGGTGCCGAGCACCCAGCCGGTGATGCGAAGTAGTTTACGTTTCATGGCTGTCGAAAAATTGGTTGAGTTGACAGCCCGAAATTGCTTTGCAAGGCGTTGAGCGCCAGTTCTCAATCCGCCGAAACGGAAAACGCCCCCGGTGAACTGCACACCGAGGGCGTTGAAACGAGCCGGTCCGACCTGCGGACTACGCGTCGGCGGTCTGACCATCTCGTTAGGTCGGCCCGTCGCTCACGTAGCCGCAACCGCCGTCACCAGCGGCAGCCGGACGACGAACTGCCGCCCGTCGTCGCGCACGGTCGGAATCGGCTGACCGAGTACCCGGTATTTCGTCAGAATGTTCGACAACCCCACGCCATTGGAGAGTACCCGCGACGGCTTGCGCTGGAGGTTGTTTTCAACCACCAACTGCCCTTGCCCGTCGGTGAAAATCCGAATCGTCAGCGGTTGCTCGGCCAGGGCGATGTTGTGCTTGACGGCGTTCTCGACCAGCAATTGCAGCGTCAGCGGCGGCAACTGCGCCCCGAGGTACCGGTCGTCGATGGCCGTACGCAAGTTCAGACCCGCGCCGTGGCGGGTTTTCAGCAGGTGGTAGTACGACTGGATGAAACGCAGTTCCTGGTCGAGCGTCGTCAGTTCGCCCTCGTTCGAGCGAAGCAGGTACCGGTACACGCTCGACAGTTCGTCGACGAATTGCTCGGCCTGCTGGGGTTCGTCGGCGATGAGCGAGGAAAGCGAATTGAGCGAATTAAACAGAAAGTGTGGGTTGATCTGCGCCTGGAGCGCCCGCATTTGCATTTCGGTCATGCCCTGCTTGAGTTGCTGCACGGCCAGTTCGGTCTCGACGTGCTCGCGGCGGCGCTGCTCGCGTTCGCGGGCCAATTCGTTGTCGATGAGCGCCGTTTTGATGGCTTGCCGCCGGTGGCGGTACCCCAGGCCCACCGAGAAAAAGAGCAGTTCGAGGATGATGCCCGCGTGCATGTACGTCAGGTGCGACTGCCAGAAGGGGGCCGAATCAGGTACCGGTGTGGATTGTGACAGGTTGATGACCATCGAAATCAGCGCCCCAACCATCAGCAGCGCCGAGCCGGTGATAAAAAGCCGCGTGACGACGTCGCGCCGCCGGTAAACCCGGTACACGATGTACGCCGCCCAGCCCAGCAGCGAGATGCGTTCGAGCGTGAAGATGACGAGGTGCCAGGGCGTTTTCCAGAAATCGGTCAGCAGGATAAACATCGCTTCCAGTACCCCGTACCCCACGAGCAGCGTCGCCGCGAAGCGCAGCAACCGCGCCAGTCCCGAGCGTGGATTTTTCAAACCGAGAAACGAACTCGTGAAGAGCAGGTACACCACGTAAGCCGCAAACGGCGTCACGATGCGGGTAAATTCCCAGCCCGCTTCCGTAAACGGCAGATTTTCGTAGTGCAGCCGGACGGTGAAAAACAGGAGCCAGATGAGCATGTACAGCGTGTACAGCCCGTAGACGCGCTCGCGGTACAGCGCCCACTGCACCACGTTGTAGAGCAGCATGGCCGTGACCATTCCCAGAAAAAGCAGTACCCAGGTTGCGTAGCTCATCGTGACGGATCGGGAGGCGGGCAGTGCCGGAGGCAGGCGTCGAAATTAACTTCAAAAAGCCCCCGGCGACAAGGCCGCCGGGGGTTCTAACCACCTAACCAAAATAATGTGTTTCGGAATGCACGTGCTGCGGAGGCTTCAAAGATGCGGTGCCGATTGGCGGCGGGCGAATGAAAAAAGGCTGAACCGCCGAAAGCCGTCTTTGAACCGACCAAAGCGCGGGTTGAGCGGGGAAGTTTGTACAAACCTTCCCCGCTCAACCCCGTTACTCACTTCCCCACCAGGCCTGCGGGCGGCGGTGCGGGTTGACGCGGACAGGACGGCGGGGCTTCACGGTCCGTATGCAGGTTTTCAGGAGTTTTTTCATGGCGCTGTTCGTGTTGAAGGGTGACGAAAATCAAATCATTTCCCGCCCTTCACCCGGAAGAACCCTCGAATCCGAGCCGTGCCGGTGGGGTTGAACGGGTCGGTCTGGTACCAACCCGCGGGTTCGAGGTTGAACGTGCCGACCACGTACCCGCCGGTTTCGCTGCCGTCGTCGTCGATGGTCAAGAAGCCGCCGCTGAGGTCGGGGCCTAAGCCGTACCGGTTCTGATAGTGCCGGAAGCCATGGCCGTCTTCGAGCACAAAGCTCACGGCGGTTCCCATCGTCCAGGCGTACTGGCCTTCGGTCTTACCCGTCCAGCCCAGTATCAGGCCCCAGTTGCCCTTCTGGCCGCTGATGACATTCTTCGTGCCGGTGAGGCTGGCCCAGCCTCGGTACGTTTCCCAGTCGCCGCCGTCAATCTGAAGCGAAATGCCCTCCGGTGCCACGTAAATCCGGGCGATGAGCAGCCCGACGGCCTTGCCTTTCGATTTGATGCTCACTTCCACCCGAATCGGATTGTTGGCCGGAATGCGATTGGGCGCGGAGTACTTCGCCGTGTTGCCCGTGGCCTGTAGGTCGCCTTCGCCCTTCAGTTCCCAGTTGCCGATGAACTTGGAATCGAGCAGAAATTCAGGATTGACGAGTTCGGCCTCCTGGGCTTCCTTGCCGATGGGGACGAGCAAATCGCTGTCATCCGCCCGGCGCACGACGTACCGCACGGCGAGCTGGGCGCTCTGGCCGGGGTCGATGACGCGGTAGGCCGGATCGAGGGAAATCGCCTCAAAAAAACTCCAGTCGCTGAAGTGCGTCGTCTCGACCGAGACAGTTTTGGCCACCGCGTTGTGCGTCACGGCCCCGGCAATTTTCCAGGTACCTTTTTCACTCTGGTAGGCAATGCCCAGCGCTTCGGCGAAGGTACCCGCCAGGTCTTTTTCGGTGTACTGAAAACGAATCGTAACCGGCTTGGCAAACGATTGTCCGTGCGGCGTGAGGCGAAAGGCGGGGCCTTTCCCGCCGGGAGCCTGATTGGTGATGGGCTGCACCTGAATCGTCTGCGAGGTACTCAGCGCGCCTGCCGGAATGATGACGCTGAGCCGACCGTCGGCCGATTGGAGGGTACCGCCCGCCGGACCCATGCTGGCGCTGACGGCCGTACCGTCGGGCGTACCGACGGGTGTGACGTGCCCGGTACTTGGCGTGGGGTTTTGACCGGGGTCCGTCGGGTCGGGTTCAACGCCCGGTTTTTCGCAGGAAATCGTGAAAAGCGTCAGGCAAAGCCCGAGGAGGATGGATACTTTTTTCATGGCTGTTTGGAATGATTGGTTGATTGACGAACCAAAATTGACCAGCCGTCTTCGCCCGCCCAGCCCCCAGCCAGTTGGAGCGGTACTTCCGCCCGCCGAAACGAAAAAAGCCCGCCCCGGACCGGGCGGGCTTTTTGATTGTTTGGGAGTTTGGATGTTTGATTGTTTGGTTGTTTGATTGTTTGATGATTCTCAACGTCCAAACACTCAAACCCCCAAACAACCAAACCCCTCACGGCAGCGGCCGGACGTGGAATTCGCCGCTGATGGCCGGGCCGGTACGGTCGCAGGGGTTGGGGTTGTCGAAGTCGATGACGGTGCCGCGGAAGGTACCCTTCGCGTACCGACCTTTTTTGTAGGTTTTCAGCACGACGACGCCTTCCGAATACAGGTCCTCGCCGTTGCAGTTGGCCGCGTCGGTTTCGTATTGCTTGCCGCCGTTGAACTGGAAGTCTACGCTACTCGTGTTGGGGTGGTCGTCGATGTTGCCGAAGGGAAAGGTACCCGGCCCGTCGGCGTGCAGGTCGAGCGAAATGCTGACCTGCATCGTGCCGCCGATGACCTGAACCCGCGTCGAAGAAGTAGGTTTTTCCTTCAAAATTCACCTTCACGTAGCCCTGCCCCACGGCGATCTGCGTCACGAGAATCACCTTCGCCGGGTTGTTCGGAAACGTCAGCTCCACCGAAACCGTCACCGGATTCGGCCCGCCCGGACCCGCCGGGGCCGTGTACGTGGCCGTGCCGTCGCCGGTAGGTTTGACGCTGCCGCCGCCCGCCACCGACCAGGGGCCGATGCGTTCCTTGCCGAATTTCTGGAGCCGCAGGGCCGATTCCTGTCCGTTGTCGAGGGCGACGACTTCCATCACGGTCAGGGTAGTCGATTGGCCGAAGGGCAGCAGGTCGTCGGCATCGCCCGAACGGAGCAGCGCATACGCTTCGAGCAGCGACCAGTCGCTGAAGTGGGTCATGGGTACCGTGACCTGCTTTTTCGCCGCGTCGACCTGCACGCCGGGTACCCCAAACCAAGTACCGTCGGGTTTCTGGTACCCCACGCGGAGCGCCTCGGGCTGGCTGGTCGTCAGTTCGCCCTCGGCGTAGGTGTACGTCAGCGTGAGGGGTTTCTGGAACTGCGCCCCGTCGGGCGAAAACCGGTAGGCGGTACCCACCCCGTTGGGGGCGTGGTTTTCGATGGGCTGGATGCTGAACGCCGTCGGGCTGGTGACGGCCCCTGCGGGTACCCGCAGGCTCACGCGTCCGTCCGGCGTGGTGAGGGTACCGCCTTCGGGACCGATGGTCCGGACGACGGCTGCGCCCGTCGGTTCGCCAATTTCGGTGACGGTACCCGTCGTGGAATCCGGCTCGGTCGGGTCGGGTTCGAGGCCGGGTTTCTGGCAGGAAAGGATCAGAAAGGTCAGGCAAAGCCCGAGCAGAAGCGTTACTTTTTTCATGGCTGTTCAAAAACGAGTGGTTGAGGTCCCGAAATTGAACGATGCGCCACGCCGGTCCGAAGCGTACCGGATGGAGTGGTAGTTTGGGTCGGTAAAACGGAAAATCAGCGCGGTGGGGCGGTTGCCGGAAAATGGTTTTTGTAGAGTGTTTCAACCGCGTCGTTCGACTGTGTTGGCTGTCACGCTGAGCCTATCGAAGCACCTACTCAACCGCAGCGGCTACGCGCCCCGGGCGGACCGCCACTTCGAGGGTCTTCAACCGGGACGCGTAGTCCACTCGAAGGTTTCACAAGGCGCGGCGCTTCGATAGGCTCAGCGTGACAGCATGGCTCCGTTAAAACACCCCCCGGCCGGCCAGTTTGAGGAACAACTTGAGAGCCACTCCAGCCCGCATCAAAACGCATCGTCACCACAAGCTGCCCGTCGTCACTCGCCGGAGCGAGCGACGGCGACGGGAATGACAGCCCGTCTTCACTCCGCAAACTCCGGCAACTCCATCAGAAAATCAATCTGCCGGTTGGTGACGCTCGCGGGCGTCAGACGGAAGGCCGCGTTGCGCAGGGCAACGAGCCAGGGATTACGCAGTTGGGCGATTTTCCCAAGCGCGTACGAGCGGTTGACGAGGGTCGTCGTGCGGGGCAGGCGGAGGCGTTCAAACCGCCGGAACACCCGGCCCCAGTCGTCGGGGTACTGGCAGGCGAGGTGCTGGAGCACCACGGCGTCTTCGATGCCCTGACAGGCGTCCTGGCCGAGGTTGGGCGTCATGGCGTGGGCGGCGTCGCCGAGCAGGAGGACCCGCCCGAAGGCCAGGCGTTTGAGGGGTTTGAAATCGAGGATGTCGTGGTGCAGAATGCGCTCGTCCGGGGTACGCCGCAGAAGTTCCGCAACCGGCACGTGCAGCCCACCGAAGACGTCGAGCAAATCGGTTTTGGTAAATTCCCGGTACCGGGCGTCCGACGCAATCCGATCCGGGGCTTGCTCGGCGTTGAGGCAGGCAAACCAGTACACCCGCCCGTCGCGCAGGGGCACGATGCCGAAGCGCCCTTCGGGGGCCCAGGTTTCGGTGGCGCGGCGCGAATCGACGAGGCCGGGTACCGCGCCCGTCACGCCCCGCCAGCAGGTGTAGCCCGCGTACCGCAGGGCCCACTCGGGTACCAGTTGCCGCCGGATGGCCGAGTGAATGCCATCGGCGGCGATAACGTAATCGGCCGTTTCGGTCGAACCGTCCCCAAAACGCAGCGTCACGTGCTCGGTCGTTTGCGCCACCCCCACGCAGGCCCGGCCCCGATGCAGGGGTACCCCGCCGAGGCGTTCGAGCAGAATGCGCTGCAAATCAGCCCGGTGAATTGAAAAACTACCCAGCACGTGGTACTTCTCGACGGTGGCGAAGTGGTCCGTCTGGGTGATGACGCGCCCGCGGCGATCGAGGATGGCAAACGATTCGAACGGCTGGCCGGACGCCAGCACGTGCTCCCGAATGCCGAGCAGCTCGAAGGCTTTGACGGCGTTGGCCGCCAGGGCAATGCCCGCCCCGAGGGGTTTAGGTTCGGGACTGGCTTCGTACACCGAAACCCGAACCCCGATTTGCCGAAGTGCGAGGGCCGTCGTCAGTCCGGCGATGCCCCCGCCAATGATGCTGATGTGCATGGTCTTTTTTGAGGAGCAGGAGTGAGGAGGTAGGAGACAGGAGTGAGAATAAAAGAATATTGAATTCACATTCTCACTCCTATCTCCTGTCTCCTATCTCCTACCTCTTCACTTCCACATTCAACTTGTACCGCCCTTCGGCTCCGGCGTAGGCGGGGTCGAAGCTGGCCGTCACCGCCGACCCGTAGGCCTGGTTGGCGTTGCGGACGCGGACCTTCAGCGGGCGGTTGCCTTCCCGGTACCGCGCCGTGACTTTGCACTTGCCCAGCGGCACGTCGTCGACGTACATCCGGTCGGGTTGCCGCGTCAGGGTTTTACCCACGCTGCCGTCCACGAGCGCCCCGAGGGGTTCGAGCGTGAGCTGTACCTGTTCGGTTTCGATGTACTCGCCGCCGAATTCGGTGAACACTTCGATCTGCCCGCCGTAGTACCCGTCGTTGCCGAACTCGCCCGTGCGCTCGCCGCTGATTTTCAGGTTCAGGTGGCGTACGGCCCCGTCGGTACCGGCGAAAGCCACGTCGGGGTCGGGGTGGAGGTCGAGCACGTAGCGTTTGGTATCGAAACGTACCTCGGCCGTGCCCCGCACGTACCACGAACCCGGCGTGAGTTCAATCCGGTACCGGCCCTGTGCGTCGGTCTGGCCGAGGAGGTTGTGGTTGTAAAACTGGGTGTTGTTGACGACAATTTTGGCTCCGGCCAGCGGCTTGCCCGTGGCGTCGGTGGCTTTGCCGCTGGCAAAACCCTTGCTGACTTGCGAACGGTCCGGGTCAACTTCCGCGCCGGGTTTGCAGGCCGTGGCCTGGAGCAGGAAGGCGGCGGCGAGGAGGGAAACGAGTTTTTTCATGGCTGAAGAATGGCGTTTGATTGAACGGGACAAACTTCTACAACCGGGCTCGCTCCGCCAAGCACGATTGACACGAACTGGCAAAAGCGCCTCTTGAACCGGGGCATTGCGACGATTGACCAGTGACCTACGCGTTCTAAAAAAATCCCCCGGCAGCAGTGCCGCCGGGGGTTCCCGTTATCACCTAACCTATTGAATGTGTTAACGAACGCGGGCGGCCCCGGCCCCGTGGGTCAGCGGCAGCGCGGTACCGGTCCGTTCCGCGGCGTAACCGATCGGCAGTGCGTTGATTTCGTGGCTGCTGAGCGTTTGGAGTTCGGCACCGGGGCGAGCTTCAAACGTCACGCGGCAGTAATTCAGCGCGGCGGGTGTGTCGGTGAAGAGCCACTTCCGGCCCACCTGCGAGAGGACGAACAGCCCCGAGTCATCGCCGAGCGCCGTGAAGTCGAACCGGGGCGTGGCCTTGCCAAACAGCGGCACGCCGTACTGCCGGCTGAGTACCCGCGCCGTGTAGGGTACGTCTTCGGTGGCGATGCCAATTTCGCTCACGCACTCGATGAAGCCGCCCGTCGCCGTGGGTTCGGGGCGCAGGTCGTGGCGCTCGATGAATTCGAGCAGGTTACCGGTTTCGTCGTAGAAGTACCCGGCCCAGGCGCGCCAGTCGCTGAAGTGCGCCAGGTTTTGCCCCGGCACGTGCGTGGACAGGTACGTCAGCCCGAAGACCTGCTGGGCGCGTTCGAGCGAACCGACCGGGACGTTGAACGCCAGGTGGTACGGGGCCACGGGCTGGCTGACGGCCCGGAACGTGAGCCGGGTGCGCCCGGCTTGCAGCGTCAGGTGCGTGGCCGATTCGGAGACGATGGGTAGCCGCAGCCGCTGGGTGTAAAACGCCCGCGTGCGGACGGGATCGGCGGTGTAGAGGTCGAGTCGGTGGAGGTTCATGGGAGGAACGGGTTGGGTTGAACCGCCTACTTGGCCTTCATCGTGACCGTAGCCATGATGTTCTGGCCGGTGCCGTCGGCGGGGAACAGTTCGACGCGGATTTTCAGCGTGTTGGCCGATTGGTTGAGGATTTCCCAGGTCGTTACCTCGCTCGGGTTGGTCGGATCGGCCAGTTTGATCGTGTTGGCGGCTTTTTGGTACGTCCAGTTGGCGGTGTGTTCTTCGGCGACTTCGCTGGCCTCGCAGCGCTGGGCGCCGTGGTCGGTCAGGAGCTTGCCGTCGGCTTTGAAAACGGCCGCGTCGTCGAGGTCGCAGGCGTCGAGCAGGCCGGTGACGTCGGAATCAGGTTTCCCGTCGCCGTTAAGGTCGATGGCGGGCTGGATGGTCATCGACTGCGTGACCCATTTTTTGCCGACAAAAGCCGGTTGGCCCGGCCCGCCGTCGGGGTCCGTCACGTCGTTGTCCTTTTTGCACGAAGCAAGGGCGGCCAGGAGCAGGGCCGAGTACGCGACTGTTTGAAACGTTTTCATGGCTTTTTTTTAAAGTTGAAGGTTGACAGCGTCGGCGGCTTCTCGCGTTCGACGGTTCAAAAGTGGCGGGCAGAGGTACTGATTTTCAATCCGTATTCCGGTGAACGGTCGGTTTTGGGCGGTGAAGCGGGGGAAAGGTTTTTCCGGACGTCGGTGGGCTGGTGCGGCTGGGGAGTAGTCCCACCGAGCGCGAAGCCCAACAGACAGCAGGGCACATCTACCCATCAGGCCATACGGCAAGAGATACGCTCAGCAACTCACAAGGCCCTTCGCCCACCCGTCACTTGAAAAGCGAAAAAATGCCTACCCTTGCGCCCAATTCCAACCAACGCCCATGACCACCCGCCCCGCCCTCTGCCTCGTTGAAAATGACCGCCTGCTGCTGATGCGTTACCGCTACGGCGGGCAGGACGTGCACAACCTCCCCGGCGGCAACCCGGATCCCGGCGAAACACTGGCCGAAACGCTCGTGCGCGAGCTGCGCGAGGAACTCCAAATCACGGTACGCATCGGCGACTGGCTACTCGCGGGCGAAGTCTTCCGGCCGGGTAAAAGCGGTACCCTCCACATCGTCTTCGCGGGCGAACTCGTCTCGGGTACCCCCGTCCTGAACCCCGTCGAAACCTCGGCGCTCGCCGTTGAATGGGTACCGCTGGCGGAGGTACCCGGTTTGTCCACGTACCCGCACGTCGGCACGGAATTGGTAGCGGTGCTCCGGGGCCAACGACTGCCGAGGTACCTCGGGCGCATTGCGCAGCCCTGGTTCGGCTGAGGCGGCGTACCTTACCCGAAATTTCCCCGAATGCGTTTTTTCTGGATTCTGTTTCTGACGATTCCCGCGCTGGCCCAGACCCGCCGCGGGCCGGTACTTGATGCCCAGTCGCGGCAGCCGCTGGCGGGCGTCAGCGTCTCGGCAGACCGCGGCGTGGGTACCCGCACCGATGTGGGCGGCTTTTTTTCGGTACCCGATTCCACCCAAACCGTCCGGCTTTCTTTCGTCGGGTACGCGCCGCTGCTCGTTGACTTACGCACGGATTCTATGCAAACCTTCCTGCTGCGTCCGACCGAAACCGAGTTGGAAACCGTCGTCATCCGCGCCTACGAAACCAACCGGTCGGCACTGGAGGTACCCGCCGCCGTCGCCACGCTGGGGCGGCGCGAGCTGGAACGCTTCGCGCCCGTCTCGCTCGTGCCCGCGATGAACACCCTGCCGGGGGTACGGATGGAGGAACGCTCGCCGGGCAGCTACCGGCTCAGTCTGCGCGGGAGTACCCTGCGTTCGCCGTTCGGGGTGCGCAACGTGAAGGTCTACTTCAATGACATTCCCTTCACCGATGCGGGCGGCAACACCTACCTGCAAAGCTTCGATTGGCCCAGCATCGGGCGCATCGAGGTACTCAAAGGTCCCGCCGGGAGTCTGTACGGCGCGGGAACGGGCGGCGTGGTGCTCCTGGAAAGTCCCCGACCGACGGGAAATTCAAACCGCATTCGGGCGGGGCTGACGGTCGGAAGTTTCGGACTACGGCAGTATGAACTGGGTGGCGAAAGCGGTGCCGAACGCCAGCAGATTACGGCGGGGTACTCGCGGCAAGAATCCGACGGGTACCGGGAGCAGTCGGCACTGCGACGGGAGGTACTCAATTTGAACAGCCGGTTTTTCCTCGAAAAACAAACGATTTCCGTCAGCCTGCTGGCCTCGGACCTGGGGTACCAGACGCCCGGCGGATTGACCCGCGCCCAATTTGAAGCCGACCCGCGCCAGGCCCGACCGGGAGCAGCGGGAGCCGTGGCCCAGCAGGCGGCATTTCGGACGCGCACCATTTTTTTGGGCGGCTCGCACCAGTTCGACCCGACGCCGCGGCTGAGCCTACGTTCGTCGCTGTACACGAACCTTGTGCGCATCGAAAACCCGGCCATCCGCAACTGGGAGCGGCGGCTGGAGCAGGGCGTCGGCGGGCGGGCCACGGCGCAGTACCGACTCGGTACCGACGCCCGAGGCGTCACGCTCACGGCGGGCGGCGAATTCCAGACGGGTACCTTCAGCGTACGCAACTGGGGCAACCGCCGTGGGGCCATCGACACGCTGCAATCGGACGAGGAACTCCGCTACCAGCCCTGGAGCGCTTTCGCCCAGGCCGAGTGGCGCGCGGGTGATTGGTCGCTGACGACGGCGCTGAGCCTGAACAGCCTGGCACTCGCGTACGCCCGGTTTTACCGGCCCGTGGTAGCCGAACAGCGCCGGACGTTCGCGCCCGAACTCTCGCCGCGCATCGCCTTGCTGAAAAAAATCGGGAATCATTTTTCGGCCTACGCCAGCCTGAGCAGTGGATTTTCGCCGCCCACGGTCCAGGAAGTGCGGCCCTCAGAAGGGACGTTTAACCAGAACCTGAACCCCGAGCGAGGTACCAACTATGAATTGGGTATCCGCGGCGAAACGCCCGGTCGTCGGCTAACCTTCGAGGTCATCGGCTACGCCTTCCGGCTGCGCGAGGCGATTGTCATCCGCCGGACGGATGACGGGGCGGAGTTTTTCGCCAACGCGGGCGGTACCCGGCAGGATGGGGTGGAAGCGAGCGCGGCGTGGCGGGTGTTCGATGCTCGAAATTCGATGTTCGATGTTCGGAATTCCAGCATCTGGAGTAGCTACGCCTTCCAGCCCTACCGTTTCGGCCAGTTCGTGACTTCGGGCGGGGATTTTTCGGGAAAGCAACTTACGGGTACCCCGCGCCACACGCTCAACCTCGGGGCTGACCTCGTACTCCGCGCCGGGCCGTACTGGAACCTGACGGCTCAGCGTGTTGACGCGGTTTTCGTCAACGACGCCAACACCGAGCAAGCTCCGGCGTACCAACTCCTCGGCAGCCGGATCGGGTACCGCAACCGCCTCGGGAAATACCTCGACGTAGACGCATTCGTCGGCATCGACAACGCCCTCGACCAGACCTACACGCCCGGCCCCGACCTCAACGCCGTTGGCGGGCGGTACTTCAACGCCGCGCCGGGGCGGAATTGGTACGGCGGGCTGCGGGTGGGGTATGGCCTCGGGGGGCACCGCGCCACGCATTAGCGCCGAATCGGTACCTTGTTTGCTCAATCGCCCTTCCTGAATCTCCATGAAAAACGCCCTGCTCGCCCTCCTGCTCCTCCCCACGCTCGTCTTCGCCCAAACGCCCGAGCCGCTTCGCTACCGCAAAACCACCGCGATGATTCCCATGCGCGACGGGGTGAAGCTGTTCACGGTCATCCTGGCTCCGGTCGGCGTCGACGAGCCGCTGCCGTTTCTGATTCAGCGTACGCCCTACGGCGCCGACATTGGCCTGCCCGAGGGCGGTACGACGGTCATGGCCAACCGACCCAACTACGGACCGCTGGCGCAGAGCCGGTACCTCTTCGTTTTTCAGGACATTCGCGGGAAGTACAAAAGTGAAGGAACGATGGAAATTCACGAACCCATCACGCACGTGAAGCAGCCCGGTACCATCGACGAGAGTACCGACACCTACGACACGATCGAGTGGCTACTGAAAAACGTCCCGCGCAATTCGGGCCGGGCCGGGCTTTGGGGCATTTCGTACCCCGGCTGGCTGGCGCTCGTCGGGGCCGTCAACCCGCACCCGGCGCTGAAGGCCACGTCGGAGCAGGCCTGCATGGGCGATTTGTTTCTAGGCGACGACTTCCACCACAACGGGGCCTTCCGGCTGAGTTACGGGCTGGAGTACACGTACAGCGTGGAAGGCGCGAAGGGCGGGACGGATTTCGACTTCCCCGCGTACGACTTGTTCGACTGGTACCGGCAGCTCGGTTCGCTCAAAAACGTGAATGCCAAGTACTTCAAGGGCAAAATTCCGACCTGGAACAACTTCGTCCAACACCCGAACTACGACGAATTCTGGCAGCGCGACTCGCCCCTGAGCTACGTCCGCGGCCCGGAGGTACCCTCGCTGCACGTGGGCGGGTAGTACGACCAGGAAGACATCAACGGGCCGCAACTGATGTACGCCCATCAGGAAAAGCGCGACTCGGCGCGGCACAATTTCCTCGTGCTCGGCCCCTGGTACCACGGGCAGTGGGCCAGCGGACGCGGCGACAGCCTGGGGCGGATTTCGTTCGGCAGCCGGACGGCGCTGTACTTTGAAGACCTTCAGCGGCGCTGGTTTGATTTTTACCTGAAGGGCCTCGGCGACGGAAAGTTCAGCGAAGCCTACGCCTTCCAGACCGGCTCGAATCAGTGGAAAACCTACGCCACCTGGCCGCCGCGCGAAGCCCAGCCGCGCCGCCTTTACGCTGGACCGAACGGCACGGCTTCGTTCGAGAAACCCACCGCGGCGAGTGGTTCGGTGAGCTACCCCAGCGACCCCGCCCATCCGGTACCCTACCGCACGCTGCCCATCGAGGCCACCTACGGGCCGGGCAGTCGCTGGCGGCCCTGGCACGTCGAAGACCAGCGCTTCGTCTACAGCCGTCCCGACGTGGTAAGTTTCAGTACCCCGGTGCTCGACGCGCCGCTGACGGTCACGGGTCCGATCACGGCGCATCTCTTCGCCAGTACCTCACAAACGGATGCCGATTGGGTCGTCAAGCTCATCGACGTGTACCCCGACCGCGACACGACGAGCCTGGCGATGAGCGGGTACCAGTTTCCGGTGGCGATGGAGGTGTTTCGCGGACGATTCCGGAAAAGTTTCTCGAAACCCGAACCGTACAAACCGAACGTGCCCGAGGAAGTCGTCATCGACCTGCACCAGGTCAACCACACGTTCCGGCCCGGCCACAAGCTGATGATCCAGGTACAGAGTACCTGGTTTCCGGTCATCGACCGCAACCCGCAGAAGTACGTACCCAACATTTTTGAGGCCGACGAACGCGACTTCACGAAGGCCGAGCACCGGGTTTACCTGGACGGCCGCACGTACCTGGAATTGCCAGTGACCAGTGACCAGTAAAAGAAAAACCTCCAAGGTCTTGAAGACCTTGGAGGTTTCGCCTTTTCAGGCCGTTTTTCTAATACGAAAATTAGTAGTTGCTAATTGGCGGTCCGCCGCTGCGGTCATTGGTAACTGGTCACTGGTTATTGAACCACTTCCCCCGCCCCCGCGCCATCCTTCACCTCAAAGCAAAGCGAGGCGGCACCGAGCAATCCGGCGTCGTTGCCGAGCGTGGCCTTGCGGATTTGCAGCGCGTTGAGGTAGTACGGCGTGAGCCAGTAATCGAGTTGCTTCTGGACCGACGGCAGGATGAACTCGAACGAGGCCGACAGCCCGCCGCCGATGAGAATCGTTTTGATGTCGAGGATGCGAATGAGTGTCACGAGTGCGTCGCCGAGCATTTCGCCCACTTCGGCCAGAATTTTCAGGGCCAGATCGTCACCCGCCGTGGCTGCGGCGACGAGGCCGGTAGTCGAGATGTCGCCGTCGCCGGGGAGTTGGGTCGGGCCGGGGTACTCGCTTCGGCGGAGGTTGGCGAGGTCGAGCAGTTCTTTTTTGCCGATGTTGCGTTCGAGTACCTTACCGTTGCGCGAGGGCAGGTGGCCGGGTTCCATCGCGTTGCCGCCACCGATGAAGACTTTTTTGTCGATGATGGCCGCCCCGCCGACGCCGGTACCGAGCGTGATGAAAATGTACGTTTCGGGTACCCCTTCGCCAAAATAAAACTCGCCGAGCGCGGCGGCGGCGGCGTCGTTTTCCAGGTAAAATTCCTGGTTCGGGAAACGCGACTTCAGGTACCCGACCAGCGGCGTACCGTCGATTTCGGGAATGGCCGTGATTTCTTCGAGCGTCGTGCGGTCGCGGGTGATGGTACCCGGAAGCCCGATGCCGACGCGCCGGATGGCTTTGTACTCGGCCAGTTCGAGGGCGATGGCGTCGGCGAGGCGTTCGACAAACCGGCCCGACTCGCGCCAGGAGGCCGTGTCGTGGCTGTAAAAATTAGTGATTTTGCCGGTTTCGGCTTCGACGACGCCCATTTTGACGTTCGTGCCGCCGACGTCGATGCCGAGGTACTGGGTGCTGGCCATGCGGGGTAGGGTGGGATTACGGGTCTGGTTGAATCGGCGAAAATAGGGGATTCCGTTTAGAGTTTAGGGTTTGGAGTTTAGGGTTGAGCATTTGAAATTACCTTAAACCTTAAACCCTAAACCCTAAACCCTAAACCCTAAACCCTAAACCCTAAACCCATCAACTCCCCTCAAATATCTCCCAGCATCGGCCGCAGCAGAATTTCCTCGACCACCGCGCCCGCGGAAAGCGAGTAGCTGGCCCAAACCAGCGCGGCCACGTCTTCGGGTTTCATAAACCGGTCGGCGGGCAGGTCGGTACCGGCCCAACTGTCGGTGAGCGTCGCGCCGGGAAGTACCGCCGTGACGCGGATGCCGTGCTGCATCACTTCTTGCCGGAGCGTTTTCGTGAAACCAAGCAGCGCGAATTTAGAAATGCTGTACGAGCCGCCATTCGGGTACGCGGTCAGGCTGGCCGTCGAGCAGACGTTGACGACATAGCCTCGTTTTCGTTCCATCATCTCACCGAGTACCCCGCGCGTGAGGTGGTAGGCCGAGTAGAGGTTCGTCTCAATCATCGTTTCGAGGGTACCCTCGGGTTCGTCGTGGAAGGTACCCGGCAGGAAGCGCCCGGCGTTGTTGACGAGTACCTCGACGGGCCGCCCGAGCGCCCGGATGAAATCAAGCAGGCCGCGACGATCGGCGGGGTCGGCGAGGTCGGCGGGGTAGGGGAAGAGCGTGACGGCGGGGAAGCGCTGGGCGAATTCGTCGCGCATCGCCCAGAGGTCGGCTTCGCGGCGGGCGCAGGTCACGGCGTCGAACCCTTCGGCGGCGAAACGTTCGAGAATGGCGCGGCCAATGCCTTTCGTACCGCCGCTGACAACGAGGAGGGGATTCATAACTGATTGTTTAGGGGTTTGGCTGTTTGATGGTTGGGCCGTTGACTCGTAGGACTCCGTTCAACCTTAGCAAACGCCTCGCCCCCGTTTTTTCGTTACTTTCGTGCGCAAATCACGTCACTTCCCAACGCATGAGAAAATTAGGTTTAGGGTTTGCCCTGTTGTTCGCCGTCACGAGTGGCTGGGCTCAATCGAAGTTTTTCGTCAAGGCGGGGATTGGTCCGAGCATTCCGCTGGGTATTTTTGAAGACCAGGAAACGCAGGAAGAAGCGGCTCTGGCCAAAACCGGTACCAACTTAGCCCTGACGCTGGGCCGCGACTTTCACAAAAATTTCGGCCTTTCGATTACCGGTTCGACGTGGCGCAATCCCGTCGACGAAGACAAAGCCGGGGCACGGGCCGTTGAGCAGTACCCGTTTGTGCAGGAATTGCGCATTAGTTCGCAGGATTGGCGCTTCGGGACGGTCTACCTCTCGCCGCACGGTACCGTGCGCGTCGGCGACTGGCTCCGGCTCGACGTCCGCGCCAACGCCGGTTTACTCTGGTCGCAGTACCCCTCCTTCACCGGAACAGGCCAAGGTACCGACCCGCGCGACGGGCAGGTCAAGCCGTTCACGGTGTTCACACAGACCTTGCGGGGTACCTCGTTCGTTTACGGCGGTGGCGGGACGGCCGCGATTCGCGTGGCGCAGCAGTTCCACCTGTTTGCCGACGTCGACGGGCTGCGGTCAAGGCCCCAGTTTCCGGCCAGCAAAATCCAGGCGGGGCTGGGGACTACGTCGGGTACCACCAACCTGAGCCTGACGCAGGACCGCTCCGAATTCCGGCAAAAAGTAGGTACCCTGAGCGTCCGGCTGGGAGCCGGGCTCTTTTTCTGATTGCGGCGACACCCACCCGCCGCGCTTTCGCTTGAATCTTGCCGCATGGCTCTCGTTTCCCGCTTAGGCAGGTATTTCATCTTTCTCGGCAGCATGGCGCGCAACCGGGAAAAGATCGGTGTGTACGTCCGGCAGGTGTTTGAGGAAGCCACCTCGATTGGCATCGGGTCAGTGTTCATCGTGGCCATCGTTTCGACGTTCATCGGAGCCGTGACCTGCGTGCAGACGGCCTACAATTTGGTCAGTCCGCTGATTCCAAACTACGTCATCTCGCTCATCGTCCGCGACATGACGCTCCTCGAACTCGCCCCGACCATCACCTGCGTGGTACTTTCGGGGAAGGTAGGCTCCAACATCGCCAGCAGCCTGGGTACCATGCGCGTGACCGAGCAGATCGACGCCCTCGAAGTGATGGGCATTAATTCGTCGTCGTACCTCGTGTTGCCCAAAATTGTCGCGGCGATGATTACGTTTCCGATGCTCGTCACGCTGGCGGCGTTTCTGAGCATCTACGGCGGGTACCTGGCCGGTACGCTCACGGGCGTCATCACGCCCGAGGAGTACGTGTACGGCATCCGGGCCGATTTCAACCAGTTCAACATTCCGTTCGCGCTCATCAAGTCGGTGGTGTTTGCGTTTCTGATTGCGTCGATTTCCTCGTTTCAGGGATTTTATACGCAGGGCGGGGCGTTGGAAGTGGGCAAGTCGAGTACCTCAGCCGTGACGAGCAGTTGCATCGCCGTGCTGATTGCCGATTACCTGTTGGCGCAGTTGTTACTTTGAAAAGGGAGAAGGCAGAACGGAAAAAGGAGAATGGATGATAAAAACGCCTCCTTTCCTTTCTGCCTTCTCCCTTTTCCTCCCTTCGGCTATGATTGAAATTCAGAACATCCAGAAAGCCTTCAACGGACGCACGGTACTCGCGGGCATCGACGGGCGCTTTGAGCCGGGCAAGACCAGCCTCATCATCGGTGGGTCGGGTACCGGCAAGAGTGTGCTGCTCAAGTGCATCACGGGTCTGGTTCAGCCCGAGCAGGGCTTCGTGCGCTACGACGGACGCGATTTCTGGACCGGCGACGCGGAGGTGAAAAAAGACATTCGCCGCGAGATGGGGGTACTCTTCCAGGGTGGAGCGCTGTTCGATTCGAAGACCGTCCTCGAAAACGTGAAGTTTCCGCTCGACATGCTCACCAATCAGGCAGAGGCCGAGAAGCGCGAACGGGCGCAGTTCTGCCTCGAACGCGTCGGGCTGGAGCAGGCCGGCGACCGGATGCCTTCGGAAATTTCGGGTGGAATGAAAAAACGTGTCGGCATCGCCCGGGCCATCGTAATGAATCCGAAGTACCTGTTTTGCGACGAACCGAACTCGGGCCTCGACCCGCTGACGAGCGTCAAAATTGACGAACTCATCCAGGAAATCACCGACGAGTACCAGATCACGACGGTCGTCATCACGCACGACATGAACTCGGTACTCGGCATCGGCGAGTACATCCTTTTTCTCTACCAAGGCCACAAACTCTGGGAAGGCGACAAAGACACCATCACTGACTCGGACGTACCCGAGCTGAACGAGTTTTTGTACGCGAATCAGTTGCTGAAGAAGATGCGGTGAGTTTTATGATTTACTTTCCTTTGTCACGCTGAGCGGAGTCGAAGCGCTTGGCGAGAACAAGTGCTTCGACTCCGCTCAGCGTGACAAAAACCAACCGACCCCGAAAGCACTGCTTTCGGGGTCGGTTGGTTAACGCTAAACTCTAAACTCAAAACCGCAGCGGCGGACCGCCCTAAACTCATTTCTTGTACATCACCTGCTTCACCGCCTCGACGGTGCGCTTGAGGGTGGGCAGAATTTCTTCGATGAGCGTCGGGGCGTAGGGCAGGGGCAGATCGCGGCTGTTGACGCGCACGACGGGCGCGTCGAGGTAGTCGAAGGCGAAGCGCTGCACGTGGTAGGCGATTTCCGAGGAAATGGCCGCCAGCGGATTGGCTTCCTCGACCACCACGAGGCGGTTGGTTTTTTTGACCGAGTTGACGATGGCCGCATAGTCGATGGGCCGGACCGTGCGGAGGTCGATCAGTTCGGCGCTGATGCCTTCTTTCGCCAGTTCGTCGACCGCCGGAAGTACCACCCGCGGAATCATCTTGCCGAAGCTGACGATGGTCACGTCCGAACCCTCGCGCTTCACGTCGGCCACGCCGAGCGGGATGAGGTACTCGGCTTCGGGTACTTCGCCCTTGTCGCCGTACATCACCTCCGACTCCATGAAAATCACCGGGTCTTCGTCGCGGATGGCCGTTTTCAGCAAACCTTTCGCATCGTAAGGGGTGGCCGGTACCACCACTTTCAGGCCGGGCGTGTTGGCAAACCAGTTCTCGAAATTCGAAGAGTGCTGACTGGAAAGCTGCCCGGCGTTGCCGGTCGGGCCGCGGAACACGATGGGTACGTGGTACTGCCCGCCCGACATCGACATGAACTTGGCCGCCGAGTTGATGATCTGGTCGATGGCGACGAGTGAAAAGTTAAACGTCATGAACTCGATGACGGGTCGCAACCCGTTCACCGCTGCCCCAACGCCGATGCCCGCAAAACCCAGCTCGGCGATGGGCGTATCGACGACCCGTTCGGGGCCAAACTCGTCGAGCATCCCCTGCGAGACTTTGTAGGCGCCGTTGTACTCGGCCACTTCCTCGCCCATCAAAAAAACGCGGTCGTCCCGGCGCATTTCCTCCGAGAGGGCCTCGCGCAGGGCTTCCCGAAACTGAATTTCTCTCATAAGTAAAAGTCGTAAGTCGTAGAGTTACCAAGTCGGAAGCAAAAATCCGTGACTCGGGCGGTCAAAAGTAGGCAGGCGGGGGCAAATGGCAAAACCGGGCCGACGGGTACCGGCGCGGCGTTTCGTGTGAAGGAATTGTGAATTCTCTACTGATTTACTTGACTTTAGCAACCGAACGTTTTAGCTTTATTCCCCCTTCCCAACTACTCAGTCTTTTTCTTGTCCTTTTTACGAAGCCGCATCATCCGGGCCGTGTGCCGCTGGAGTGGCGAGCCGGATGGGTTTCGTAGGTATGCTCTTCGTCCCCTGCGCTCCGCAGGGTTTTTGGTCTGAGTCCGCAGTTCACCCAACGCCTCCTGAAACCACCCGCCATGTCGATTCACGAATTTCTCAACACCGATGAGCTGGTCCTCCTGCTCATTTTCCAGCAGTACAATTCCCGCGTGAGTGCCGCCGAGCGCGTGCTGGAAAAATTCCGCCACCGGTACCGCAATGCCGTTTCGTTTTTACGCATGCCCTGCTCGCTAAAAGACAAATTTCTGGCCGAGTACGACGTGACGGCCTCGCCCACGATTCTGGGGTTGCGCCGCGGGAAAGTGGTCTGGCGGCACGAAGGCAACGCCGACGAAACCATGCTCGAAGAACTGGCCGACCGGTATCTGACCGGGGTCCACGCCTGACAACTCAGCTTTTTTGGAGGTTTTGAAAACGGCGGATTGGCGTAATCCGTCGTTTTCTTTTTGCTTTGGACCCGCCGCCTACCTTTGCGGCATGGGTATCCGTTCGATTCTTGCCAAACCCCTTGCCGCCTGGATAGTCGCCCGCCGCCGGGCCTGGGAACAGCGACCCGAAGCCACGCAGCAGCGCTGGCTGGACCAACTCTTGGCCACGGCCCGCCCCACAGCCTTCGGACGCGACCACCGGTTGGGCGACGTGCAGACCTACGCCGATTTCCGGCAGGCGGTACCCGTGCGGGACTACGAAGACCTCGTGCCGTACCTCGACCGCGTCGTGGCGGGTGAGGCCGACGTGCTCTGGCCCGGCAAACCCCGGTACTTGGCTAAAACTTCGGGTACCACCTCGGGCGTGAAGTACATTCCGCTCACGCGTGAGTCGGCCCCGTACCACTTCAGCGGCGCGCGCGATGCCGCGATGAGTTACGTTCACGAGACGGGCCGGGCCGGGTTTCTCGATAAAAAACTGATTTTCCTGTCGGGTAGCCCGGAGCTGACCGTCAAAAACGGCGTCCGCGTCGGGCGGTTGTCGGGCATCAGCAACCACTTCGTGCCTGCATACCTGCGGACGAATCAACTGCCGAGTTGGGAAACGAACACGATTGAAGACTGGGAAACCAAACTCGACTGCATCATCGACGAAACGCTCGCGCAGCCGATGGCGATGATTTCGGGCATTCCGCCCTGGGTGCAGATGTACTTCGACCGCATTCAGGCCCGGACGGGGAAGCCGATCAAGGACGTGTTCCCCGATTTTCAACTATTCATTTACGGCGGCGTGGCCTTCGAGCCGTACCGCGCCCGGCTCTTCGAGTCGATTGGCAAGCGCGTCGATTCCATCGAGACGTACCCGGCCTCCGAAGGCTTCATTGCCTACCAGGACCGGCAGGACGCCGAAGGGCTGTTGCTCCTGCTCGACCAGGGTATTTTTTACGAATTCATCCCGACGGAAGAATTTTTCACCGAAAACCCACGCCGACTGAGCATCGGCGAAGTGGAGCTGGGAAAAAATTACGCCGTCATCCTGAATACGAACGCGGGCCTCTGGGGGTACTCGCTCGGCGACACCGTCAAATTCGTCAGTCGCGCTCCGTACCGAATTGTCGTGACGGGGCGGATTAAACATTTCATCTCGGCGTTTGGCGAACACGTCATCGGCGAGGAGGTCGAGAAAGCAATGCAGTACGCCGTGAGCCGCCAGCCCGAAACGCAGGTGGTGGAATTTACCGTGGCGCCGCAGGTGACGCCGGAGGACGGACTGCCGTACCACGAATGGCTGGTGGAGTTTGCCGTACCGCCCCAGGACCCGGAACGCTTCGCCGCCGACCTTGATCAGAAGCTCACCGAACTGAACGTGTACTACGACGACCTCATCACGGGCCGCATTCTCCGCCCGTTGGTACTCACACCGCTGCGCGCGGGGGCGTTCATCGACTACATGAAAACGCAGGGCAAGCTCGGCGGCCAAAACAAAGTACCCCGGCTGGCGAACAACCGGGGCATTGCGGATCACGTGAAGCGCGTATAAAACCGAAAACCGAGTGGGTTTGGAATCTACCGAACGACCAGCCGCTGCCAGGTGGTCTGGCCGCCTTCGGTCGGTACCCCGAGCAGGTACAGACCCGCCGAAAGCCGATGGGCGGGTTGAACCCGCACTTCGAGTTCGCTCAGGCGGGTCGTCTGGATGGGCATCGCGCGGCGGGCCATGTCGTAGAGCTGGATGCCGTCGCCGAATCCGGCCAGCGAACGGACCGTGAACTGGGTACCGTCAGACGGATTCGGGTACGCCTGCCCTTTCCCTTCGGAACCGATGACCACCGCCACCGGACGAAACAGGTGCTGCCTGCCGTCGCGGTCGACCTGACGCAGGCGGTAGTAATTGGCCCCGTGCGCGGGCGAGCGGTCGGTGAAGGCGTAGAGTTTGGGTACGTGCGTGGTACCGGCCGCGTCGAGGCGGGCGATCTCGGTGAAGGTCTTGGCGTCGGTGCTGCGTTCGAGGCGGAAATCCCGGCTGTTTTTTTCCACGACGGTCTTCCAGCGAAGCGAAACGCTCTGGTTGTCGTCGCTCTGGGCGCGGAAGTACGCCAGCTCGACGGGCAGCGTGACGGTCGTCGCATCAGAAATCAAAATATCGTCAAGCCGCATCGTCGGTCGCCCCCCACTACCGCCCTGCGGCCCGGATACGTAGTGATACACCCACCGGACCTCGACGTGTGCTTTGTCATTGCACTCGGCGGGTAAATTATTCTGAAATGTCTGCGCGACAATACCCGTAGATGAGTACTCGGTGGAAGTGGGTACCGTTACAAAATTGCCGCTGGTACCGATGCGGTACTGAATCTGGATGCCGTAAATCCGTTCTACAGAGCTGATGGTTTCGGCGGTCCACTGAACGGAAATGGTTTCCGTGAAGCCCGTCGTGTTCAGAACCACCACCGCATCACCGACGAATCGGGTGGGGTCGGCGGTTTCGTTGTTCACGTCACAATCGACGTACTGCGGCGTACTCGAACCCGTGAAGCTGATGCCATCGGCCTCCAAACCCGTGATCCGACTGCGCGTGTTGAGGTTGTAGCCACAGTTGTAAACCCCTGCACCCGGCGAAAATTGGTTGTAAGCACCGCCTTCCGGATCGGACGTAAAATGAAAAACCATGCTGGTCGGGTAGGTACCGGCGGTGGCATTGGAAGCCCAGCTTTCAAATTTGAACGGACCGCCGGTCAGCAGGTGGGGAGTGGGAGTTGATTGTCCCTGGGCGGTGAGATGAAATAAAAAGGCAACGAGGGAGAGGGCCAATCCGAGTTGGCGGCAACGGAGCGGGTTTTTCATGTAAGAAATAAATTAGGGCGGATAGTTACTGCTAATGTTTCAGTTTGTCAAGGACTTGCAGGTTTTTACCTAAATTCTTGCTTTATGTTTGATTCTTGGCGGCCTGACGTCGGTATGCGCAACCTGCACCGGCCTAAGGAAAAAAAGTATCTTTGCCCACCCGGCGTTTTGCCCTGCCCGGCTCGCATTTTTCATGCCCGAACGTACCCCATTTCGACTGATCCTCTTTGATTTAAACCCGACGGGCCACCACCCCGGCTACCTCCAGCACCTCGTGGTGCACGCGCAGCAGCACGCGGATTCTTGCTTCCTGGACGTGGTGGTCTCGGCGGATTTTCCGGACCGCCACCCCGACATCGTGGGTTTAGCCACGAATGCACGAATCAATTTCCTGCCCATCACCGCCGACGAACAGCGGCAGGTCAGCGAAGGCTCGTTTTTGAAGCGGATGCAAGCCGAGTGGAAACTCTGCTGCGACTACGCCCGTCGACGGCAGGCCGATGGCATTCTGCTGATGTACGTCGATCAGTTCCAACTGGCGCTCATCACCGGTCCGAAGGCCCACTGCCCGGTGGCGGGGATTTACTTTCGACCGACGTTTCACTACCACCGGTTTGCCAACTACCGGGCCGGTTCCTGGAAAGAACGCCTCCGCGAACTCCGCAAGCAGGTGCTGCTCCGGCTGGCGTTGTGGCGGTCGGATTTTGGTACCCTGTTTTGCCTCGATCCGTTCAGCGTGGAGGCCATCCGGCCTTGGCACGCGGCCACGAGGTACCTGCCCGACCCGGTCGAAATCTACCCGCACACGCCCGAGGAACTTCAGACCATTCGCGAACGACTGGCCGTCGAACCGGGCCGGAAAGCCGCGCTCGTTTTCGGATTACTCGACGAGCGCAAAGGCATTGCGCCCCTGCTGCAAGCCCTTGGGTACCTGAGCGAAACCGAGCAACGACAGCTCGCGCTGGTACTCGTCGGTCCCATGCCCGAGTATGTGCGGGCGGAACTCGACCCGCTGCTGGCCGAAGCCGTCACGCGGTACCCCATCCAGCTCGTCCGGTACCACGAGTTCGTTTCCGATGCGCAGATTCAGCCGTATTTTGCCGCGGCGGATTTTGTGCTGGCACTCTACCAGCAGCACGTGGGCATGAGCGCCGTGCTGGTGCGGTCGGCGGCGGCCGATAAGCCCGTGCTGTCGTCGGACTACGGGCTGATGGGCGAACTCGTCGGCAAGCGTGGGCTGGGGCGGGCCGTCGACGCGACGAACCCCGCGGCCATTGCCGCCGAACTGCGGTACTTTCTGACGACCGACGTACCGCCCGGCAGTACCCCGGGCCGGGCCGAATTTGCCGAGCAAAACCGCGCCGCCCGGTACGCCCAGACGATTTTTGACACGCTCGTTCCGAACTGATTTTTCCGCCAACCTGATTTTTATGAACGTACGCCGCATCGCCCTGCTCGGCTCGACCGGCTCCATCGGTACCCAGGCCCTCGACGTGATCCGGGCCAACCCGGATTCGTTTGCCGTGGAGGTACTCACGGCGCAGTCGAACGCCGACTTGCTCATCCGGCAGGCCGCCGAGTTTCGGCCCAACGTGGTCGTGATCGGCGACGAAGACCGGTACGACGCCGTGTTCGCCGCCCTCGATCCGCTCGGGGTGAAAGTCTACGCGGGCGCGAACGCGTTGTGCTCCGTCGTGCAGATGGACACGGTCGATCTGGTGCTCACGGCGCTCGTTGGGTACGCCGGGTTGAAACCCACGCTGAAAGCCCTCGAAGCGGGCAAGCCGATTGCGCTCGCGAACAAGGAGACGCTCGTCGTGGCGGGCGAACTCGTCACCCGGCTGGCGGCCCAGCGGGGTGTGAACATCTACCCCGTCGACTCGGAGCATTCGGCCATTTTTCAGTGCCTGGCCGGGGAGTTTGAGAATCCCATCGAAAAAATTATTCTGACTGCTTCGGGCGGGCCGTTCCGGGGCAAGGACCGGGCGTTTCTCCAAACCGTCACGAAGGCGCAGGCGCTGAAGCACCCGAACTGGGTCATGGGCGCGAAAATTACCATCGACTCGGCCACGCTGATGAACAAGGGCCTCGAAGTCATCGAAGCGAAGTGGCTCTTCGGGCTAACGTCCGAACAGATCGAGGTCGTGGTCCACCCGCAGAGCATCATTCACTCACTCGTGCAGTTTGAAGACGGCAGCCTGAAAGCACAACTGGGCCTGCCCGACATGAAACTGCCCATTCAGTACGCGCTCGGGTACCCCCGGCGGCTCCGGTCCGATTTTCCACGTTTCAACTTCCTCGACTACCCGGCGCTGACCTTCGAGCAGCCGGACACGGGTACCTTCCGCAACCTCGACCTGGCCTACGAAGCACTCCGGCGCGGCGGCAACGCGGCCTGCGTCGTCAACGCGGCGAACGAGGTGGCCGTGGCCGAGTTCCTGGCCGACCGCATCGGCTTCCTGGACATTTCAGACCTCATCGAAACCTGCCTCGAAACGGTACCCTTCGTCGCTCAACCCAGCTACGACGACTACGTCCAGACCGACGCCGACACGCGACGGCTTGCGCTGGCGCGGCCGGGAACCGTGGCGCGGCAGGTTTGAAATGCAACAATCAATGTTCAATTTTCAATGCTCAACTTTCATTCGATGAACAATGAGCATTGAAAATTGAACATTGATTGTTGCACTCATCTGCATTCCATGCAACGCTACGCCCTCGCCCTCGACCTGAAAAACGACCCGGCGCTCATCGCCGAGTACGAAGCCCATCACCGCGCCGTCTGGCCCGAAATTCTGCACAGCATCCACGAATCGGGCATTCTACGCATGGAGATTTACCGGCTCGGCAACCGGCTGTTCATGCTGATGGAAACGACGAACGAGTTTTCGTTTGAAGCCAAAGCCGCCGCCGACGCCGCCAATCCGAAGGCGCAGGAGTGGGAGCGATTGATGTGGACGTACCAGCAAGCCCTGCCCGGCGCGAAACCCGGCGAAAAGTGGCAGGTGATGCAAAAAATTTTTGAGACGGAGGAGACGACGTTTTGACCGCAGATTTACGCTGATTGGGGGGATTACGCAGAGGATTTCAAATTGATTAGTTTCCAAAAACTGACCGGTTGAGCCGGTCAGTTTTGTTTTGCGGGAACCGAAACTCCGCGAAATCAAAAGAATCCGTGTAAATCTGCGGTTCAGACAACCTCAAACCGATGAAACCCTACCGCTTCCTCCTGCTCTTCCCGCTCGCTTTCCTTTCCCTCGACTGCCGCCAAGCCGCCGAAGCCCCCGCCGCGCCCGAGCGTCTGCGCGACGTGGCCGGGTACCCCATCGGGGCGGCTGTCAGCCCGACACTATTGCAAACCCGCCCGGCGTATCGCACCCTCGCCGAAACCGAGTACACTAGCCTGACCGCCGAAAACGCGATGAAAATGCGCGCTCTGCACCCCGAGGCGGCCCGCTATGACTGGTCGGGGGCAGATGTCATCGTCAACCTCGCGCAGCAGAACAAAACCCGCGTTCATGGTCACACGCTGCTCTGGCACCTCTCGATTCCCGACTGGGTCACGAACGTTCAGGGTGACGCCGCGGCCTGGGAAGCGCTGCTGAAGGAGCACATCCAGACCGTCGTCGGTCACTACCGCGGGAAGGTTGCGAGCTGGGACGTGGTGAACGAGGCCTTCAACGACGACGGTACCCTGCGCAACACGCTCTGGCTCCAGAAGCTCGGCCCCGACTACCTCGCCCGCTGCTTCCAGTACGCCCGCGCGGCTGACCCCAACGTGAAACTGTTTTACAACGACTACGGCCAGGAGTACGCCCCGAAAAAAATGGCCGCGATTCTGGCAATGGTGGCCGATTTCAAACGGCGCGGGGTACCCATCGACGGGCTGGGATTGCAAATGCACCTGGGCCTGAACTCGAACGAGTCGGGCATTCAGACCGTCATCCGGCAGGCCACCGAAACCGGGCTGCTCGTGCATCTCTCCGAACTCGACATTTCCGTTAATCCGAAAGCCGAAGCCAACTTCTCGTATTCCGATGACGTGAAGGCGAAGCAAACCGCCAAGTACGAACTCGTCTTTCGCGCCTACCGGCAGGTACCCGCCGCGCAGCGGTTCGGCATCACGACCTGGAACATCGGCGACCCGGATTCCTGGATTCGGAGCTACTACAAACGCGAAGACTACCCGCTGCTCTTCGACGACCAGTACCAGCGCAAGCCCGTCTACGGCCGGCTGCTGGCGGTGTTGCGGGAAAAATGAGTACCTTTTGAGTACCGATCCAAGAAACGCATGGAAGCCGTTGCCCCGAAAATTCCGTTGACGCTCGCTGAACGCGACGCCGCGCCCGAAATCATTCGCGTGCCCGCCACGCTGGAGGAGTACTGGGAGGTGAGTGAACTGACCGAGTACAACATCGAGTACGTCAACGGTGAAATCGTTTCCATGGGACAAGCCAGTTTTACCCACGAGGCCCTGATCGCGCGTTTCACTACGCTGCTGAACAATTCTTACGACGCCTTCGAGCAGTACCATGTACTCGGCAGCAACGTGAAGATTTTTGCCGAAGCCTGCGTGGCGAGTTTCAACGCCGATTTCTCAGTCGTGAAGGGGGAACCGGATTTCTACCGGCTCCCCAGCGGACGGCTTTCGACGGTCGTCCTGAAAAATCCTGAACTCGTCGGCGAAGTGCTTTCCAAAACGACGAAAGCCTACGACCTGGGTACCAAACTTGGTTGCTACAAAACCATCCCGACACTCCGGCACGTGCTGTTCGTTGACCAGACGCAGCCCTACGTCACGACCTACACGCGCACCGACACGCCCGACGCGTGGCTCAATCACGACTACCGCACACTCGACGACACGGTGCGCCTCGGCGACCTCATACTGCCGATGCGCGAAATTTATCGGAAAATCAACTTCGCGGCGGAAGTCTGAAGCGACTGCTTCGTCTCAAAACCCGGTACGCCTGCGCGGCGGTACCGGGTTTTTTCGTAGGCTTATGTTGCTGAGCAGCTACATTAAAAAAGAAGCGCCGAACCCAGCCCGCGACGCCGCCCGTGCCGAACTGATGAAAAAGTACGGCGGTGGGGCCGAACTCACCGATGAGCAGCGGACCCAGATGCGCACGGAACTCCGTGCCTCAACCAGCAGTACCCGAGCCAGCTGGCCACGCTTGCCGATGCCATCGACCATCTCAACCACATCGTGAAAGTCGCGGGCATCGACCACGTGGGCATCGGCGGCGACGGCGGCGGCGGACTAACCAACTGCTTCGACGCCAGCGAGATGGAAAACATCACGATCGAACTCGTCAAGCGCGGCTACTCCGAAAAAGACATTCGCAAAATCTGGTCGGGCAACCTCTTCCGCGTGATGAACGAGGTACGGAAGGCTGCAAGCCGGGTTGAGGTGGTGGGGATGGGGAAGTAAGAAATCTTTTACTCCCGTCCTCGCACCTTGCAAGGACGGGATTTTGATTTTGACCGTTAAAAACGCCATACTCGGGCATCCGCGTTGCAAACGCGGACGAACGTCAGGACTCGTGCCGAATCAAACCACTCCTTCGTACAACTTCCAAACCAGCCAGACCAAATCCCAGTCATCGCCCCAAACCACATTTCCGGCTTCCAGTCGGAACTGTTTGAATTTCTCAGGGTCGAGGTAGGCCCGGTACTCAGGAATTTCCTGCCGCTCAAGGGCCGGTCGGAAATCCAGTTCGCGCACGGTGCCGTCCGTAAACTGAAGTTCCAGCCGGAGGTCGTGCAGGTACCGGGTGCTACTAACAGTCAGAGTCCTCATTTTCATTTTATCTTTTGGTACCTCACTACAACATTGAGATTGTGACGACCTAAACCTACGAAGCCTTCTTCCGCATCCAAAACGGCGTGACCACAAACCAGCCGACCATCCCGACGGCCATGAGGGTTTCGTGCTGATCGAGTGGGAGGGTACCGGCGAAGACGAGCAGGGCCGGGACGACGGTCAGCGCGAGGCAGAGGTAGGAGAGGAGTTGGAGCAGCAGTTTCATGCAACGGGCTGGGGGAGGGCTTGTTTCTGGTACACTTTGCTGAAGACGACGTAGAGTGTGGCAGCGAGGAACCAGCCCGGCAGGCCGAGGAAGAAGATGTCGATGCCAAAGCCGAAGTTGAGCAGCAGGCAACCGCCCAGCGTGATGAACCAGGTCAGGGCCGCGGCGGTGTTGAAGGCGATGCCCCGTCGCTCGGCGTACTGCGGCGTGAGGCCGAAGCGCTGCATCAGGTAAAAATCAACGAAGATGATGGCTCCCATGGGCATGAGCACGAGGCCGTAGAGCGCCACGAAATCGAGCAGGCGCATGACCAGTGCCGGAAAACAGGCGGCAATCGTCGTGACCAGCCCGACGACGAGCGTCACCTTCCAGCGCTTCACGCTGGGCACGATGGACTGAATGGCGAGGCCCGCCCGGTAGATGGTCGGGTTGGCCGTGGTCCACCCGGCGACGATGACGCAGACCGCCCCGGCGATGCCCGCGGCGTTGTAGGCGATGGGGCCAGGGGCGATGGTACCCGCGGCGGCGGCGCACAGAATGCCCGAAGCCAGCCAGGCGATGAAGTGCCCGACGAACATGCCGGTGGCCGAGGCAAAGCCAATTTTCCAGGACTTCGCGTAGCGAAAAATCGAGAGGTCGGCCATGCCGATGTGCATGGCCATGTTGGCAAACCAGGCAAAAAATGCCACGTGCCAGAACGTAAATTTGGATTGACCCGGCGCGGGTACCCCCGTCCAGATTTTGGTTTCGGCGGCGTTCCAGAAATCGCCCACCGACGTTACGCCGAGTTGGGGCAGTACCGCAAAAGCCGCGGCCACGAACACGAGCGCCATCCAGGGCGCGGCGATGTTGGCGAAGTGGGCGATTTGTTCGTAGCCGAGTACCGCCACGACGGCAATCACCGCCCCGACGCCGAACACGGCCAGTACCCAGCCGACGGAGTTGGGCAGCCAGTCGCCGAGGCCGGGCATTTCAATGCCGAACGGAATGCCCACGGCAGTCGCGGACACGGCAATCATCGACCCGGCCAGGAAGCAGAACATCAGCCCGTTAACGACGTTGTAGAGGCTCACGAGCCGCTTGCCGCAGATTTTTTCGAGGTAGTAGTACAGGGTAAGCCGCATCGTGGTGGCGATGGGGGCCGTCAGGAAGGCCCAACTCAGGACGGCGAAAAGATTTCCCAAAATCAGTCCGCCAAAGAGGTCGCGGGCCGTAACGCCGTGGACGACGAAGAGTGGACCGATGATGAATTCGGTACCGGCGACGTGTTCGCCCGCGAACATGCCGATGAAACTGCCCCAGCCCTTCCATTTGGCGGACGGGACGGGTTCGCGTTCGTACTCTTCGATGGCATCGAGCTGGTCGGTGAGGGACTGGGCCATGGCGTGTTCAGCAAAAACCCGCCGAAAGGAGTGCTTTCGACGGGTGGCAAGGTTCGTTTAGAGGCTAAGCAGAATACGATTTTAAAATACCCGAAAAAAATTAGGTTTTGCAAAGTAACCGAGCCTGAAAAATGACGGCATCATGCACCATCCTGTAGTTCAATGACCAGTGAGCAGTAACCAATGACCAGTTATAGTCTTGAATTGGTCATTGAACTACAGTGAGTTTCTCACGATGAGCCGGAACGGATTGGCAACATGTTCCGTGGAATTTTCCAGGACCAACCGTGCGGCCGTGCGGCCTAATTCTTCAAAATCCGTCGAGACGACTGTAAGTCCATCCAGGATGATTTCCTTAACGGGCGTTTCGTTGTAGGAAAGAATGCCCAGTTGCTCACCCACGTTCAACCCCGAGGCTTTCACGCGTTTGACGAGCGTCACGAGGTCGTCTTCCATCAGGTTGATGTACGCTTCCCCGGCAGCGAGCGGTTCGCGGGCAACGTCGGCAATGATTTTGTAGTCGAAGCCGTACTCGGTACAAAATTTCTGGAATCCGATCAGGATTTCGCGGGCGTGGTAGCTGTAGCTCGGGAAGATGAGTTTCAGCGTCGAGTACTTCCGCAGCAGTTCTTCAGCTTCGGAAAGCGCCTCGTAGATGTCCCGTTCAAACTGCTCGTAAACGGCCCCATACTGGCCCGTCACGCCCGGAATCAACTTGTCGACAATGATGAGTTTTTCCTTTGGCAACTGGTTGAGTACCTCCGCCGCCCGCTCGCCGCCCTCGATGAAGTGCCCGATGATGACGTAGTGCGTGTAGTGGCCGTCGTTGTTGGCAATCAGGTCTTTGAAGAGCCGAAAGTTGTTGTTGTAAACGTAGAAGTCGATCGCGGTACCCTCGCCGAGCGTTTCAACAAACGTGTCGTAAATGACTTTTTTGTGGGTACTCAACTTGTTGAACAACAGAAAAACGCGTCGCTGCTGGCGGTAGTCCGTGCTTTTGATGAAGTACCCCTTGCCGGGTACCGAACCCAGGATGCCCAGTTCTTTTAGCTGCCGGTAGGCCTTCTCCGCCGTGTCGCGGGCGATGTCGAAAAGCATCGCGAGGTCGTTGATGGACGGCATCGGCTCGTTCATCCGCAGGGTACCCCGCTCGATGCCCGCGATGACGGAATTGACGATCTGCCGGTACTTCGGCGTGGTGGAGTACTCGTCAATCTGGATTTTGTCAAAGATCTCGCGGACGGTGTGTTTCATGGGGCTTGGGGTCAGGCCACGAATTCACGAATTTTTCGGGGCGGTCCCAAACAAAACTTCCGAAGTCTTAGCGGCTTCGGAAGTTTTGTCCGTGGCGTGGCGCGATTTTGTCAGCGTGGAAACTGGCGATTCAATTGATTTACCTCATGAAAACGACTTGGTTACGATTTTTGATTACCGGGCTCATCGCTGGATTCAGTGCCTGCACACCCCGCCAGGCCGGAAACGGGCAGCGACTGCGGATTGCCGTCGGCGAAATCAAGGAAATCCGATTGCCGAGTCAGGGCAACGCCTCTCAGCAACTCATTGGTACCTCCGACAATACGGAAATCGTCGAGGTATCCCGGCGCGAGGGAGCCCCCGCCATCGACACGCTGCAAGCCACCCGGTCGGGGCCGACGATTTTTCAAATCAAAGGCGTGACCTTGGGGACGGCGAACGTGGTGTTCACCGAAAAACGACCCGACGAAGCAGGGGCCGGGCGCGTTCGGAAAACGTACGTGGTGCAGGTGGTGGCGAAGTAGCCCGGCCGGTAAAGCAAAACCGGGCGGGCCAGGAAAACTTCCTGACTCGCCCGGTTTTGAATGCCCCAGCGCTACGAAATTCCTTTAAACACCGCTTCGTCCACGAACGGCTGATTGCGCAGCCGCTTGCCCGTGGCTTTGAACAACGCGTTGGCGATGGCTCCGCCCGCCGGGGGCAGCGATGGTTCGCCGAGGCCCGTCGGGTCGATGGTATTCTGGACGAAGTGGACCTCGACCTCGGGAATTTCGTTCATCCGAATGAGTCGGTACGTGTTGAAATTCGCCTGCTCGGGTACGCCTTCCCGGAACGTCAGGTTGCCGTACATCGCGTGACCGATGCCGTCGACGATGCAGCCCGTCACCTGCTGGCGTGCCCCGCTCTGGTTGACGACTACTCCGCAGTCGGCGGCGGCATACACTTTTTTCACGACGGGTTTGCCCTTCTGCATCACTACTTCGCCCACCTGCGCCACGTACGAGCGGTGCGAGAAGTACACGCTGAAGCCCTGCGCCACTCCTTTTTTCTTGCCCCATCCGGCTTTCTCGGCCACGAACTGAATCACGCCCCGCATCCGGTCGACGTCGTACTTGATGGCGCCGGTTGGTTTGGACTTGGCCCGGTCGAGTAGTTCAAGGCGGAACTGCACCGGATCTTTGCCCGTCGCCTGGGCTACTTCGTCCAGAAACGCCTGCTCGGCGAAGGCCAGAAAATTCGTAATCGGCGCACGCCAGGGCCCCGTCGTGATCGGCGATTTATGGTCGACGCTGTCAATGAGCAGGTTTTCGACGGCCCCGGCCGGGAAATTGTCCTCCCGCGTGGCGTTGCCCGCGTTGATGCTCACACCGCGAAGTTTGTAGCCGACGAGGTTGTTCTGGGCGTCGAGCGCTGCTTCAAACCGGTACCGCACGGCCGGGCGGTAGCTGCCGCCGGTCATGTCGTCCTCGCGGGTCCAGATGAGTTTGACGGGTGCATTCACCAGCTTCGAAACCTGCACGGCTTCCAGCACGTAGTCGGCTTTGAGTCGCCGCCCGAAGCCCCCGCCCATGCGGGTCAGTTGCACGGTGACTTTCTCGGGCGCGATGCCGAGGAGCTTGGCCGTTTCGTTGCGGGCCAGTTCGGGCGTCTGCGTCGGACCGACCAGTTCCACACCATCCGGTCCATCCAGACCGGGCCGCACGTGCGCGAAGAAGTTCATCGGCTCCAGCGGGCTGTGCGGCAGGAAGGGGCACTGGTACTCGGCCTTGACCACTTTGGCGGCGTTTTTGAACGCTCCTTCCACGTCGCCATCCTTCCGGCGGACGGTGGCGTCGGAACTGTCGAGCAGCTCCTTGAAAAGGCGGTTGTGGTCGCTGGTGCTTTCCAGGTTGTCCGCTTTTTCGTATTCAATTTTCAGCGCGTCCTTGGCCTTTTTCACCTGCCAGGTCGATTCGCCCACGACGGCCACGTTGTTGTCAAACGTCACGACGTCCACGATCCCCGGCATTGCCTTCGCTGCCGCGGAATCGACGGACTTGAGTTTGTACCCGAAACCGGGCCGTTGCAGCATGGCGAACAGCATCCCTTCCCGGTAAAAATCCAGCCCGAACAGCGGCTTGCCAGTCAGGATGCCGGGGTTGTCGACGTTCTTGACGGTACTCCCGATGAGTTTGAAGTCTTCCGGATTTTTCAGCGTCACGTTCGTCGGCACGGGAAGCGTGGCCGCGTCCGTCGCCAACTCGCCGTAGCTCAGTTTCTTGCCGTTGGCGAGAACAAAACCGTTCCCCGTCGTGCAGGCCGAAACGGGTATTCCCCAGCGCTTGGCGGCCGCTTCCATCAGCATCTGCCGGGCCGTGGCCCCGGCCGTGCGCAGGCGCGTCCAGGAATGCGGAATCGAGCCGCTGCCGCCCGCCACCTGCCGCTCAAATTTCTTCGTGTCGAGCGGAGCCTGCTCGACTACTACGTTCTTCCAGTCGGCGTCCAGTTCCTCGGCCACGATGATCGGAAAGGCCGTTTTGATACCCTGCCCGACTTCGGGGTTCGGCGAAAACAGCGTGATGATACCGTCGGTACCAATCGAGAGGTAGCTGTTGAACGGGACGACACCCGCCTTGGGATCGACGAGCGCAGCGGCGGGCGTACCCTCCGCGACGGCGTCCAGAAACCAGTTGAACCCCAGCACCAGACCGCCCCCGGCGGTCGCGGTGCGTTTGAGAAAATCGCGTCGCGAGGTCATGATTTCTTCGTGGTTTGGTTGGAGGCGACGAGAATGGCTTCGCGGATGCGGTGGTAGGTACCGCAGCGGCAGAGGTTGCCGCTCAGGGCCTGGTCGATGTCGGCGGTACTGGGCTTGGGCGTGCGCTTGAGCAGCGCGGCGGCGGTCATAATCTGGCCCGCCTGGCAGTAGCCACACTGGGGTACGTCGACGGCGTCCCAGGCCTTCTGGACGGGATGAGTACCCGTTTCCGAAAGCCCTTCGATGGTCGTGACTTTCGAGGTACCGATGGCCGAAACCGGCAACACGCAGGACCGCGTGGCTTCGCCGTTGAGGTGAACCGTGCAGGCCCCGCACTGGGCGATGCCGCAGCCGTACTTGGTGCCGACCAGCCCGAGCGAGTCGCGCAGTACCCAGAGCAGAGGCGTATCTGGTTCGACGTCAGTCTGGTAGCTTTTGCCGTTGATGGACAGTTTGAAGAGCGCCATGAGCAGCGAGGTTTAGATGAATGGGTTTCAAAGGTAAACGAAACGCGGAAAGGACGGTACCCGGCTGCCGGATTATCGACCAGGACGGGGATTCAGTCGAGTAAAATTTTAAGCAAGAGAAGTTTGTGGGAACGCACCCCCGTAGGTTGGCTCCGTAGCGAGGGGACTGCGCGTCCGCGATTCAAACTCTCGCTACGGAGCGGCGGGTCAACCCAAACTCACTCTAACTTGATGAAAAAAATTCTAATCTGGGGCTTCTCGCTTTTTGCAACGGTCCGCCTCGCTGCCCAGCCGTACCCCCGCGACCTGCTCGCCAAGCGGTACTCAGCTGATTTTGTCAAGACGGCGTTGGTACCCCGCGCGTCCTGGAAACCCTTCCCGACCACGCCCGATGAATGGCAAAATCGCCTGCCCGACCGCGTGCGGCAGGAAATCATCCGGGCGGGCGAGTCGGCGATGGCGACGGAATTGCCCGTCATCACCGCCTCGCTCACGCTGGAGTACGTCCGCACGGGCGACCGCGACAAGTACCAGGCCGCTTCGTTCGGGCGGCGGCGGCAAACGATGGCGCTGGTCCTGGCCGAATCGGTCGAGGGCAAAGGCCGTTTTCTGGACGCAATTCTGAACGGCGTCTGGGCCATTTGCGAGGAAAGTTACTGGGGCGTACCAGCGCACCTCGGTAGCCAGAAAGCGGGCAACGGCCTGCCCGACGTGGCCGACCGGACCGTCGATTTGTTCGCCGCCGAAACCGGTGCGCTGCTGGCCGTAACGGATTACTTCGTTGGGGAAAAACTGGAAAAACTCTCGAAACTTGCCCGACCGCGCATCCGGCACGAGGTGACCGAGCGGATTTTTAAACCGCTCCAGACGCCCGAACGCTACGGGTACCTGAGCCGGACGAAGCCGGTCAACAATTGGAATCCCTGGATTGTCTCGAACTGGATGACGGCGATTCTGCTCCTCGAACCCGACGAGACGCGCCGGGCCTCAGAATTGCACCGGGCGATGACGCTGCTCGACCCGTACCTCAACAGCCTCGGCGACGACGGCGGCTGCGACGAAGGCCCGAGCTACTGGTTTGCCGCCGGGGCCTGCGTGTTCGATGCGCTGGAGGTACTCCACAGCGCGTCGAACGGAAAAATTCAACTCTACGACGAGCCGCTGATTCGCAACATGGCGAGCTACGTCTACAAAACCCACATCGACGGTACCTACTTCGTCAATTTCGCCGACGCCGGGCCGAAACTGGTACCCGACGGGCGGATGCTGTACCGCTTCGGCAAGGCCATCGACGACGAAAAGCTGACTAACTTCGGGCGCTGGGCGGTGCGAACGATGTCCGCGAGTTCGGCGCACATCGCCAATTTTCACCGCACCCGGCAACTTTTCAATCTGCTCACCACACTCGACGACGGCCCGGCCCAACCCGCCAACGTGCGCGACGCGTACCTCGCGGACATTCAGGTACTCGTAGCCCGCGCCGACCGGGGCCTGTTCCTGGCCACGCACGGCGGGCACAACGCCGAAAGCCACAATCACAACGATGTGGGCGATTTCGTCCTCTACGCCGACGGCCAGCCGGTGCTCATCGATGTCGGCTCGGGTACCTACACGTCCAAAACGTTCTCCCCGAAACGCTACGAACTCTGGTACACCCAGTCGAACTACCACAACCTGCCCATCATCAACGGCCAGGGCCAGCGGGCCGGGCGAGCGTTTGAAGCGCGAAACGTGACGAGTACCGCCGACGCGAAAGCGGCCACGCTGCGCATGGACATTGCCGCCGCGTACCCGAAGGAAGCGCGGGTGCGGAGTTGGGTGCGCACCGTCCGGCTCGACCGCCGGGGTACCCTCGACGTGACCGACGCCTACGCGCTCGACTCGACAGGTACCCTCCAGCAGGCCTTCCTGACCGTTTGCACCGTTGATGCGGGTACCCCCGGGAAAGTGGGTCTGACAACCAAAACGGGCCGCAACCTGACCCTAAGCTACGACCCGAAGCAGTGGGCGGCCACCGTCGAAACCATCTCGCTCGACGGCCCCGACAACCAGAAATTTCTCGATAGCTGGGATAACCGCCCCGTGCAGCGCGTGCTGCTGACGGCGAAGGGCCTGAAGGCGAAGGGGGAGGCGCGGGTTCGGGTGGAATGAGGGGCAGGGGAACAGGGAGAAAGGAAAAGGAGAAAGGGTAGAGCAAGAATTTCTTTCTCCGTTTTCCTTTTTTCCTTCTCCTCACCCCTTAAACCGTCGCTACCGGGCCAGCCACTGGCTTTGCCTCCGTCGCCTCGCCGCTCGGCACCTTCGTAAATCGAAATTTCATGCGAATGAACCGGCTCTCGAACCACTGGTACGAGACCGCCGCGAGGCCGATGCTCAGCAGCACGCTGAGGCCATGAAACAGCAGGTCACTACCCGGCGCAAGGCGCTGCACGAGCCCGTGCGCCAGCGCAATGCCGACGAGGTGGTACATGTACAGCCCGTACGAAATCTTGCCGAGGTAGTTGAAAACGGGGTGTTCGAGCCGGACGAGTGAGCGGGGATTCGCCGCCAGATTGACGAGCAGAATCGCGAAGAGTACTCCGTACATTTCAAAGTTGAGGTACGGAATCACGACGCCGTACGCGATGAGTACCGCGGTCAGGGCGTACGTGGCGAGTTGGGTACCCGGATGAAAAACAACGCTCAGAAAACCCGCCTTCCGGTGGTAGAGCAGGTACGCCGTGATGCCGCCGATGGCCATGCAGTCGATGCTGAATTTGGTGTAGATCCGCTGGAGATTGAGCAGCGTCGACGACGGATGCGCCAACGATTCAACCCAGCCGTACAGCGCAAATTTGCCCAGCAGGTACACGCTAATCACCAGCCCACAGGCCACCAGCGGGCGGAAGCGTTTCATCAACACGGGCCAGAGGAGGTAAAACTGTTCTTCGACGCCAATCGACCAGAGCTGGTAAATTCCGGGAATCGGAACCAGAATCAGGTTGGGCAGAATGACGGCCAGCAAGGCCAGTTTTTGAAAAAAACCGTCGTGCACCGCTTCGGTAAATTGGGGCAGGTACATCACCGACCAGTACGGAAACACGAACAGCCCCAGCGCCGCCAGCAGGTAGTACAGCGGCCAGATGCGCAGGATGCGCCGGACGTAAAACGGTCCGACGGCGATGCGGCCCGTCAGCTCGCGCTCTTTCAGCAGCAGGTACGTGATGAGGAAACCGCTCAGCACGAAAAACAGCACGACGCAAATTTTACCAACCTGGTCGAAAAACGGCAGGTACCAGTAATTCGGCTCGCCGAGCACGTACTTGTACTGCTCGACGTGGTGGACGATGACCCCGAACGCCGCCAGAAACCGGACGGCGTTGAGGTTGGGGAAATACACCTTGTTCATGCGGCGGGTCAGGAAAGTTGGGGGCGGAGAAAGGGTACCCGGCGGGTCAGTTCGCGGCGGGCGCGCTTCCAGAACGCGTGGGCCAGGCTGCCATCGGCCTGGAGGCGGCGGGCACTCGTCCAGACGCGGGCTTCGGAGGCCGTCACCTGGTGCAGCCGACCGAGTTTCATCAGACTCATCGCCATCCAGCCGTCTTCGCAGGCCCCGGCCGCGGCGGTACCGCCCTGGTGCCCGGCCCGGAGGTTGAACCCCCCGACGGCCAGCGCATCGGCGCGGCGAAAGCCGAAATTGTACCCGAGCACGTTGACGAACTCCCGATCGGCGCGGCGGGCGCGGGCGGCGCGTTCGGAAAACCATTCGTACGCGCCCAGCGTCAGGCGCGACGAGGTACCGGACGCACCGTCGCCCGGCAAAAACGAATACGTGCCGTACACGCAGGCCACCGCCGAATGGCGCAGCGGCTCGGTCATCGCCTCGATCCAGGCCGGTGGGTAGAGACAATCCGAATCGGCGTTGAGAACAAGCGTACCCCGCGCCGCTTCCAGCCCCGCCTGCCGCGCGTAGGCCACGCCGGGCGTCGGGACGTAAACCGAACGAACCTCGACGCGGTCGAGGAGTTCCTGAGTCCGGTCGGTCGAGCGGTTGTTGGCGACGAGGATTTCCGTCGGTCGGTTCGTGCGTGAATCGGCCAGCGAGGAGAGCGTTCGCAGAATTAGCCGCTCTTCGTTGTAAGCCGGAATGACGATTGAAATTTCGGGCTGCTCAGGCCGGAAGCGCTGGAGTTTCTGGCGGATCAAGTCGAGGCGGACGTCGTCGAGGCGGTCGGCATCGCGCCAGCCGGACGAGTGGCGGTGGACCCAGGTGGGCGTGGTGAAGCGGTTCATCCCCGAAATGGCGGTTGAGGGGTTGGATGGAATCACGCAAAAATGCGGCCTTCGGGCGGGGATTTCAAGATACCTCGGTCAAGTTCGTAGTAGGGTGATTACTCCGAGCGGAGGGATTTGACGGGGTTGGCGAGGGCGGCTTTGATGGATTGGAAACCGATCGTCAACCACGCCGTGAGCAGCACCACCGCCACCGTCCCGACAAACATCCACCAATCTGGTTCAATTCGGTAAGCAAAATTTTGGAGCCATGCCCGCGTCGCATACCAAGTGACAGGTATAGCTACGAGGCTGGCGACAGCGATTAGGTTTAAAAAATCTTTTGACAGCAACACTACGATTCCGCCTACACTGGCTCCCAACACTTTCCGGATGCCGATTTCCTTGACTCGCTGTGAAGTAGTATGCGTGATTAATCCGTACAAACCGAGGCAGGCGATCAGGAGCGAAACAACGGAGAAAATTGACGCCGTAGCTAAAAATTGCTTTTCGGCTCGGTATTGCGCGGCGAGCTGTTCGTCTACAAATCCGAAATCGAACACGGCGGTCGGGAAGTGCTTTTTCCAGGTCTGTTCCACCAGTTTTACGCTTTGGACCACATACTTGCCGTCGACCTTAAGAGTGATTCTCGAAAAATAGCCGTCTCCCGGATAGATGGCCAACGGTTCAAGGCCGTGTTGCAGGGAATTGAAATGGAAATCCCGTACGACGCCCACTACGTTTCCTGGCTGATCGCCTATTGAAAACGGTTTGCCGATGGCATGATCCGAACTTGGCCAACCGAATTTCCGCACCGCCGTTTCGTTCAAAATGATTGGTCGGACAGCCTCATCGGATGGCCGGATTGTAAAGTTTTGGCCGCTCAGCAACTTGATTCCGTGAACGTTCAAATAATCGGTACCCACTTCCAGCCTTGCCGTGTTTACTTGAATCGGTTTGTTACGCTGGTCAACGGTTTGGGCTGCCCCGTCCGGCAAACCATTGATTAGCAGATCCCTTGAAGTCGTCATTCGCGTGATCAGCGGGTTGGACATCAATTGATTTCGAAAGGCTTCGTAGCCTTTAATCACGTCGGCATTTCCGTTCAAGCGGATGAATAGCAGGGCGCTTTGGTCGTAGCCTAAGTTCTTGTGTTTGATAAAGTCAATCTGAGCATACACGACGACAATGCTGCTGATCAGCACCAGCGTTACAACGAACTGCAAAGCAACCAGCGACTGACGCAGCCAAATTCCTTTGGTACTCGATTTAAACGAGCCTTTCAAGACGGTGGTTGGTTTAAACGACGAAAGAACGAAAGCTGGGTACACGCCCGAAAGGAAGCCTAACAAACCGGTCACGCCGACCAGGAAGACGAGTAGCGAAGGCGAAGTAACTATCGAGAGCGTTTTGCCGGTAAGGTTGAAAAGGAAAGGCTGTAACACAAACGTGGCTAAGAAGGAAATCAACAGCGCCAGAACAGCCACCACGACCGATTCCACCAAGAACTGCGTAATTAATTGTGTTTTGACAGCCCCCACTACTTTTTTGATGCCGACTTCTTTGGCTCGACCGATGGAGCGCGCCGTGGCTAAATTGGTGTAGTTGATGCAGGCCAGGAGCAGGATGAATAGACCGATGCACGAAAAAAGGTATACCTGCTCAATGCTTCCGTTAGCCTCGATTTCGTGCTCCAGATTAGAGCGCAGGTGAATGTCTCTAAGGGGTTGTAGTTGGTACGAATAAATGGGTCGCCAGACTCGGGCCAAGTCCCCGACGTGTTTCGCGTAGAACTGAGCGATCTTACGGGAGAACGACGGCGTATCGACACTTTTTTTCAGAAGCAGGTACGTGTAAAAACTATCGTCGCTCCAGCCCTCGAGGGTTAGCACAGCGGGCCTGGCGGTTTCAATGGTTTTGAAGGAACTGAGGATGGAAAAGGTGAAGTGCGCGTTCCGGGGTGGGTCAGACGTGATGCCCGTCACCTTGTAGTCGGCACCCCGGCTGGTGCTGTCGAACATGTAAATCGTCAGTACCTGTCCCATCGGCTCCACCGTGCCGAAGTACTTGCGAGCCGCCGATTCGGTGAGTACGACCGAGTAGGGTTCGTTCAGGGCGGTGGCGGCGTCTCCGCGAACCAATTGGTAGCCGAACACGTCGAAAAACGAAGGGTCGGTCAGCACGATGTTGGGTTCTACCCACGCTTGGTTTTTAAAGCGCACCACTTCCCCGCGCGTATCAAGTCGAACGGCGTTTTCTACCTCGGCAAAGTCGTTCTGGAGCGCTTTCGCCATCGGGGCGCTGGTCACGGCCGATTGCGAGGTACCGGTTTCGGTTTTCTGCGTTCTTACCACGCGCACGATCCGGTCATAATTCGGGTGGAACGTGTCGTAGCTCCGCTCGTCGTTCACCCAAAGGGCAATGCACGCAAAACACGTCAATCCTGCCGACAGACCAAACACGTTGATAAACGCAAAGCCTAGCTGCTTGCGTAAATTCCGCCAAGCGATTTTAAAGTAGTTCCGGATCATGATTGAGTTGAAAAAAGAAGGTTGAGGATATGCATTCGATTGACGCCTCCAGGCAAAGGGCCGCACCAGTACCCCCAGCACGTCCTGAGCGTACCTCCAGCGGGCTTTTCGCAGACCGATTTGCTCGACGCGTTGGCGGAACAACTCCTCCAAATCACCCGCTAGCTCCTCGGCCACGTCGGGTGAGCAGCAGGCATACAGCAAGCGCGTGGCCCAGCGGGGTGGCATCGGCTTCATGTCCAGGCGGTTTGGGGAATAGCCGCCCAAAGCTGGTTGCGGAGTTGCCGAATTTCTTCCAGCGCCCGGCGTCCGTACGCCGTGACTTCGTACAGCCGCTTGCGCCGCCCGCCCCGCTCGGCGGTGGCCCCGCCCATCTGCGAGCGGACGAGGCCTTTTTCTTCCAGCCGGTGCAGGGCCGCGTGCACGGCCCCGAGGCTGACCGAGCGGGCCATCTGCCGTTCCAATTCGGTCGTTACGGCGGCGCCGTAGGCCTCGCCCGACCGAATGGCCACGGCCAGCAACACGACTTCCTCAAACTCGCCCAGGTTCGTTCCTTTCATCGGGTACCGGATTAGGTATGCATTTGCACAACAAATCCGTTGCCACGGTGCCGCACCTTCGATTTTAGTGTGGAAAGGCCGTTTTCGGAAAGCAGCCTGTCCGGAAACGGACGCGGGACCGTACGCCAGCGGACAGGGTACCGGCTGGTCAGGGCAGGACGGTCCGGAACGTAGCCCGCCGTAGCGTTGCGGGACCGAGGCCGATGACGTACTTTGTTCGACCTCTAAATCGTCTCCGAACCGATGAACCGAATCGTACTCCTGGCCAGCCTGCTGCTGAGCGCCTTCGCCGGATTGGCCCAGAAAAAAACGGCGGGGCTGGTACCCACCGCCCTCAGCACCGAACACCGCACGAACCCGCTCGGCCTCGACGCACCGAAGCCGCGCATGAGCTGGCAACTCACCGGCTCCGGACGGAACCTGAAGCAGACCGCGTACGCCCTGCGCGTGGCGACGGACGCCGGATTCAAGAAAAAGATCTGGGAGTCGGGTACCGTGTCGTCCGGCGAATCCGTCCTGCAAGCGTACGGCGGTCCGGCGCTGACGTCGGGCCAGCGGTACTACTGGCAGGTACGCGTGACCGACGGAACGGGAAAAACGACCGACTGGAGCCAACCGGCCTGGTTCGAGACGGGCTTGCTCGCCGAATCGGACTGGAAGGCGAAATGGATCGAACCCGTGCAGGATTCGGCCCGCGTCGGGGGTACCCCCGCGCCCCTGCTCCGCAAAGACTTCACGCTCAGTGGCCCCATCGCTTCGGCGCGGGTGTACGTCACCAGCCACGGGTACTACGAACTGCACCTCAACGGCCGGAAAGTCGGCGACGAGGTACTCACGCCCGGCTGGACGGTGTACCCGAAGCGCCTCCAGGTCCAGACCTACGACGTCACGACTCTCCTCAAACCCGGCGCGAACGCCCTCGGGGCGCTGCTGGGCGAAGGCTGGTACCGGAGTCGGCTGGGCTGGGAAAACAACGTTGCCTTTTTCGGCAAAACCCTGGGGCTGCTTTGCCAATTGCACGTCCGCTACGCCAACGGCCGCGAGGATTGGATCGTCAGCGACGGGTCCTGGACGAGTACCCTCGACGGGCCGATTCGTCAAAACGAAATCTACGACGGGGAGAGCTACGACGCCACCCGCGAACCGGCGGGCTGGAATCAGCCCGGTTTCGGGGGTACCGGCTGGCAGCCCGTGCGCGAAGCGCAGTACCCGCTGAACGTGCTCGTGGCGGCCAACAGCGTCCCGATTCGGCGGATCGAAGAAATCAAACCAATCAAACTGTTTCGCACGCCGAAGGGTACCCTCGTGGCCGATTTCGGGCAAAACCTCGTGGGCTGGATTCGGCTGAACGTCAGCGGTCCGAAGGGTACCACGATCACGCTCCGCCACGCCGAGGTACTCGACAAGTTCGGCAATTTCTACCTCGACAACCTCCGCGGCGCGAAAGTCCGGTCGCAGTACACCCTGCGCGGCGGCGGGCCGGAAGTCTACGAGCCGCGGTTTACGTTCATGGGCTTCCGGTACGCGTCGATCGAAGGCTGGCCGGGCGAACCGACGCCCGCGAACCTGACGGCCGTCGTCGTGCATTCGGCTATGACGCCGACGGGTACGTTTGAATGCTCGAATCCGCTCGTTAACCAATTGCAGAAAAACATCCAGTGGGGCCAGCGGGGCAATTTTGTCGACGTACCCACCGACTGCCCGCAGCGCGACGAGCGCCTCGGCTGGACCGGCGACGCCCAGGCCTTCGCCCGCACGGCGGCCTACAACTTCGACGTCGCGGCGTTTTTCACGAAGTGGCTCCAGGATGTCGCCGCCGACCAGGGCCCCGACGGCGCGGTACCCTTCGTGATTCCCGACGTGCTCAAGAAGTCGGCGACGTTCCCGACCGAACTCACCTCGGCGGGTTGGGGCGACGTGGCCGTCATCGCGCCCTGGACGATGTACCAGGTTTACGGCGACCGCGCGCTGCTCGAACGACAGTACCCGAGCATGAAGGCCTACGTCGAGTACATCCACAAAAAAGCGGGTACCGCCAACATCTGGCGCGGCGGCAGCATTTTCGGCGACTGGCTGTACTTCCACCCCCGCGAAACCGAGCACACCCTGCCCGACGGCCACACCGACAAGGACTACATCGCCACGACGTTTTACGCGTACTCCACCAGCCTGCTGGCGAAGGCCGCCGAAGCGCTGGGCAAAACCGCCGAGGCCGCCGAGTACCGGAAGCTGTTTGACAGCATCAAACAAACCGTCAACGAGCAGTACGTGACGCCCTCGGGCCGGATTGCTTCCGATTCGCAGACCTCGTACGTCCTGGCGCTGCTGTTCGATCTGCTGCCCGACGCGCAGCGGACGAAAGCCGCCCAGAACCTCGTGGCCGACATCAAGGCGCGGGGTAATCACCTCTCGACGGGTTTCCTCGGCACGCCGTACCTCTGCCACGTTTTATCAGACAATGGATTCGCGAACGTCGCCTACGACCTGCTGTTTCAGGAAACGTACCCGTCCTGGCTGTACCCGGTCAAGATGGGCGCGACGACGATTTGGGAACGCTGGGACGGGCAAAAACCCGACAGCACCTTCCAGGACGTGGGCATGAATTCCTTCAATCACTACGCCTACGGGGCCATCGGCGACTGGATGTACCGCGTCGTGGCGGGGCTTGAAATCGGCAAACCCGGGTACCAGCACGTCGTCATCAAACCGGTACCGTCCGAAAAACTGACCTATGCGAAAGCGACCTACCGGAGCGGTTACGGCGAAATCGCCTCGGGTTGGGAGCGGGCGAACGGCGTCCTGACGATGAACGTGACCATCCCGCCCAACACGACCGCCACGGTGTACGTCCCGGCGAAAACCGCCGAGGCCGTCAGCGAAGGCGACCGCCCGCTGACCGCAGGCGAGGGAATGAAAATCGGTTCGGTCGAAAACGGGTACCTCCGCCTCGACGTGGGCTCGGGGCAGTACCGCTTCGCCGTGCGCTGACCGCTGGCACTGATTTGGTAGCAGGAAGGGAACGTGTGCCGGGCACGCGTTCCCTTCGTTTTTCAGTCCCCCCCGCATGACTATTTCGTCCATCCTGGCCGCTCGCCCGGCCCCGCTGCGTCTGACCGATGCCCCCCGCTTTGACGCGCTCCTCCGGCGCATTGCCGAGCACGCCCCCGAAACCGACGCGGAAGGGTCCTTTCCCGAAAAAGCCTTCGCCTGGCTGGCCGAAGCGGGCTTGCTCGCCGTGACGCTGCCGGGCCGTGAACTGGATTTCAACCAAGCCCGGACTCGCCCCCTGCTGCACCTGCTCAAGCGGATCGGCGCGGCCAACCTCTCGGTCGGGCGGGTGTACGAAGGCCACCTCAACGCCCTCTGGCTCATCCACGTCTACGGCACCACCGAACAGCAGACGCGCTGGTACGCTGACGCCGCGGCGGGGCGGCTGTTCAGCGTCTGGAACACGCAGGCCGATGACGGCGTAACGCTTCACCCGACCGGTGCAGGAACCCTGACGCTGCGCGGGGCGAAAACGTTCTGCTCGGGGGCGGGCTGGATCGACCGGCCCCTCGTGACGGGCGCGTGGGCAGACGATCCCGCGCGGCAGGGCTGGCAAATGGCCGTCATTCCGACCGAACGCGTGCAAGAAATTCCCCAGGATGCGCGCTTCTGGCGGCCGCTGGGGATGCGGGCCTCGGCCAGCTTTCGAATGGATTTTACGGGAATTGAACTCACGGAAGAGGACCTCCTCGGTCCGCCCGACGCGTACTACCGCCAGCCGCACTTCGGCGGCGGGGCCATCCGGTTCGCCGCCGTGCAACTCGGCGGGGCCGAAGCCGTTTTCGACGCGACGCGGCAATTCCTGACCGCGCAGGGTCGCCTCGACGACCCGTTTCAGCGGGCGCGCTTGGCGGAGATGGCGGTACTCATCGAGTCGGGCAATCACTGGCTTGATGCCGCGGGCGACAAAACCGACGCCTGGCTGAACGGCGGCGGGGCGTTTGAGAAAATCGTTTCGTACGCCAACGCCGTTCGGACGGTCATCGAAGAAATCTGCTTGCGGATGCTGCCGCTGGCCGAACGCTGCGTGGGTGCCCGCGGGCTGTTGCGCCCGAACGCCTTCGAGCGGATTCACCGCGACCTGACGCACTACCTCCGCCAACCCGCGCCCGACGCCACGCTCACCGAGTTGGGCCGGTACGTGCTCCAATCCCAGACCCCCGCGCATGACCTCTGGCGCTGAAAAACGGGCGATACTCCAGGCGGGTGCCGCCCCGCTGGGGGTCGACGAGTTCGGTCCGACGCTCGTCGTAGCTCCGCACCCCGACGACGAATCGCTCGGCGCGGGCGGGACGCTGGCGCTGCTCCGCCGGGCGGGTACCCCGGCGCACGTGCTGTTCGTGAGCGACGGTACCCAATCGCACCCGAATTCGCCGACGTATCCCGCCGAACGCCTCCGCGCCCTGCGCGAGGCCGAAGCCCTGGACGCCTTGCGCGAACTCGGTCTGGACGAAACCGCCGCCACGTTTCTCCGCTTGCCCGACACGCGGGTACCACTGCCCGACGCCGAGGGCTTTGCCGAAGCCGTTTCCCGAATCGTCGCGGTGCTCGATGCGTTTCAGCCCGCCACGGTACTCGTTCCCTGGCGGCGCGACCCGCACCGCGACCACCGGGCGACGTGGCACCTGGTGCAGACCGCGCGCGAACGAACCACGGCTCCGGCCCGGTACCTGGAGTACCCGATTTGGCTCTGGGAACTCGGCCAGCCCGACGATTGGCCCCGACCCGGCGAAGTACGCGTCTGGCGCGTGGCGGTGGGGGAGGTACTCGACTCGAAACGCCGGGCCATCGCCGCGCACCGCTCGCAGGTGACGCGCCTGATCGACGACGACCCGGCGGGATTTTATCTCTCGTCGGAACTGATTTCGTACTTTGATGAACCCGACGAAATCCTGTTTGAATCCTGAAATTCGGTCTAAAAAATAGCCCGTCGATGCACACGCTGCCGCCCGACTACTTCAACGACGTCTACCGCGCCAACGCCGACCCCTGGCAGTTTGCCACCAGTCCCTACGAGCGCGACAAATACGCCGCAACCCTGGCCGCCCTGCCGCGCGAACGTTACGAGAACGCCTTTGAAATCGGCTGCTCCATCGGGGTACTCAGCGCCCAACTGGCCCCGCGCTGCGGAGGGCTGCTCTGCGTGGATGCCAGCGAATTACCACTCGAAGCGGCCCGCGAGCGGTTGGCCGCGTTCCCGCACGTGCGCGTGGCGCGCATGGTGATTCCCGAGGAATTTCCCGACGAGACGTTCGACCTGATCCTGCTCTCCGAAGTGGGGTACTACCTCGCTTGGGATGACCTCCGGCGCACCCGCGATGGGCTCACGGCTCACCTGCGGCCCGGCGGACACCTGCTGCTCGTGCACTGGACGCCCCCAGTACCCGACTACCCACTCACGGGCGATGAAGTCCACGAGTTTTTTCACGAAATCAGCGGCGCAGACCAGCCGTTCGTGCATCGGCTCGGGCAACGCGCCGACCAGTACCGGCTCGATTTGTTCGAAAAACGTTAGGGGATGGGCGTACGCTGAAGCAAGTGCCGCAGTTCGTCGATGGCCTGCGTGACGGGTACCGGCGGCCAGCGTTTCGCCCAGTCACCCGCCTGAAGCCGCATCTCGACACCTTCCCACAATGCGCCAAAGGTCCGGCACTGGGTGAGCGTCCGCGTGAGCCAGCGCGGATTGAGACCGAGTTCAGCCGCCAGTCGGGCGGCTTCGATTTCATAATCGGTCGAGTCGAGCGTCTGCCAGCAGCGCCGCAATTCGTTTCGCACCCGAAAGCGCCGCGCCGTCGCGGCGGGGGACTCGGTGGCGGGTACCTGCCCGGCGCGTTCCATCGTGGCCCAGCAGCGCAACTGTTCCGAAAAACCAATGGCCACGCGCCCCCGCTGGCGGGTTGAGGTGAAAACCCGGACGAGCGGGCTGTGGCGCACGCGGGCGTCGACGCGCAGCAGGGCGCGGAAAAACGCTTCGTCTTCGAGGTACGGCACCGTGGGCAGGCCCCCCGCCCGGCGGTACGCCTCGCAGGTCACGGCCAGGCTCGCCCCGAAATGCTGAAAATGCCGCGGCCAGGGGTCGTACGCGCAGGGGTCGAGGCGAGTTTCGAGTTGGGCAAGCAAACTCCGGTAGGTCACGTCGCGGAGGTGGTACCGCCGCACGGCGCTGCCGTCGGGCCGGGTCAGGATGCGACCGCTGACGGCATCGACACCCGTCGCAAACTCGCGCAACGTGTGAAACAGCCAGCAGGCGTCCACGCAGGAATCGCCGTCGGTCGAAACGATCACACTGGTACCGTCAAGACGCCCGTCGGTCAGACGCTGGTAGGCTTCGTCCATGAGCAGACGCCGCACGGTACCGACGTTGGCCTGGGCGGCGGGCAAGCTGATTTCGGCAACCTGTAACGGAAAATCCGGGTACCGACGCTGGTACTGCCGGGCCAGCGAACCGGACGCGTCCGTGCAGTTGTTGGCCAGGACGAGTACCTCAAATTCATCCGCTGGGAAGGGCTGGCCCGAAGGCGTCTGCTGCACCCGGAGCGCGTCCAGCGTCGCGGTCAGGTGATGGGCTTCGTTGCGAACCGGAACGATGATGCTGGCGCGGAGCGTGGGGGCGGGACGGGACGGGAAAAGAACTTCGCAACGGGTGACGCGGGGCGTGGATGCGGTCGGGTCGGCAAGCATGGGGCAAAAACGAAACGGAGTTGGGGCGCTCGGTACCGGTTGCCTACCAAAATCGCGCCAGCGCCGGGTGAGTGCATGACGGCTGCCTGGACGGGGGCGGTTTAAGTTTGCCGCATCATTTGAACCGCTTTCGCATCGCATGACGACCCAGTCCATCCCCAAGTTTCAACACGTTTCCTACCTCTGGGACGAGGCCGACGCCGCCCGACTCACCGGCGACGAAGTCGGTCTGCTCATCTACCGCTCCAACCTCCTCGGGGCCGATCTGCGCCTGACCAACTACGGCGGCGGCAACACGTCCTGCAAGCTCCATGCCCCCGACCCACTGACCGGCCAACCGACGCCGGTGATGTGGGTGAAAGGCTCGGGAGGGGATTTAGGTACCCTCAAAAGATCGGGGCTGGCGGCGCTGTACCTCGACCGCCTCCACGCGCTGAAGCGGCGGTACCGCGGGCTGGAATTTGAGGACGAAATGGTCGAGTTGTTCAACCACTGCATCTACGACCTCGATTCAAAAGCCCCGTCGATCGACACCCCCCTGCACGCCTTTCTGCCCTTCGCGCACGTCGACCACCTCCACCCCGACGCGGCCATCGCCATTGCGGCGGCCAAAGACGGCCCGGCCATCGTGAACGAACTTTTCGGCGACACGATGGGCTGGGTACCCTGGCAGCGGCCCGGCTTCGAGCTGGGGCTGATGATGGAAAGCTGCCTGCGCGAATCGGCTCGCGACGGGCAACGTGGGGTACTGCCCGGTTTCAATTTTCAGTCGGCCAGCGATTTTGGGTACCGCGGCATTTTCCTCGGCAGCCACGGGTTGTTCACCTGGGGCGACACGGCCTACGAAAGCTACCTCAACACGCTGGAGACCATCGAAACATGCGCGGCGTTCCTGGAGAAAAACTTCGGAAAGTCACGGCCCGTGTTCGGCGGTGTTAAAATCGAACACCGAGCATCGAGCATCGAGCATCGGAATCAAGCTGCCCGACTCGCCCCCGTCCTCCGCGGCTTCTGCTCCTCGCACACCCGCATGATTGGGCATTTTTCGGACGACGAACGGGTACTCGAATTCATCAATTCGAACGATCTCGACCGGCTGGCTCCGCTGGGTACCTCCTGCCCGGACCACTTCCTGCGAACCAAAATCCGCCCGCTCGTTCTCGACCTCGCGCCCGACGCCGACCTGTCAGACGTCGCCGCGTTGAAAGAAAAATTGGTACCGGCCTTCACGGCGTACCGTCAGATGTACGCGGAGTACTACGAAGCCTGCAAACACCCGAACAGCCCGGCGATGCGCGACCCGAACCCGGTCGTAATTCTCTGGCCAGGCGTGGGGCTGTTCACGTTTGCCAAAGACAAGCAGACGGCCCGCGTGGCGGCGGAATTTTACACGAACGCCATCAACGTAATGAAGGGCGCCGAGGCCGTTTCGGCGTACACCTCGCTGCCGCCGCAGGAAGCGTTCAACATCGAGTACTGGCTGCTCGAAGAGGCCAAGCTCCAGCGGATGCCGAAACCCAAGCCGCTTTCGGGTAAAATCGCGCTCGTGACCGGTTCGGCGGGTGGCATCGGCAAGGCCATCGCCAAACGCTTCGCGCAGGAGGGGGCCGTCGTGTTTCTCAACGACAACGACGCCGAACGATTGAACGGCGCGAAAGACGAATTCCTGAAAACCCACGGACGCGATACCTCCGCCAGCGGTACCCTCGACGTGACCCGTGCCGACAGCATCACGGCGGCTTTCGAGGCCTGCGCGCTGGCCTTCGGCGGGGTGGACATCGTCGTCAACAACGCGGGCATCAGCATCTCGAAGCCCCTGGCCGAGCATACCGAAAGCGACTGGGACAAGCTGTACGACATTCTCGTGAAAGGCCAGTTCCTCGTCTCGCAGGCGGGCGTCGCGATCATGCGCAAGCAAAACCTCGGTGGCGACATCGTCAACATTGTCTCGAAAAACGCCGTCGTCAGCGGGCCGAACAACCTGGGCTACGGCTCGGCCAAAGCTGCTCAGGCCCACGGGTCGCGCCTGCTGGCGGCCGAGTTGGGCGGCGATAAAATTCGCGTGAACATGGTTAACCCCGACGCCGTCATCGCCGACTCGAAAATCTGGGCCGGGGCCTGGGCCGAAGGCCGGGCAAAAGCCTACGGCGTGACCGTCGAGGAGCTGCCTGCGTACTACGCCAAACGCACGCTGCTCGGCGAGGTCATCCTGCCCGAGGACATTGCCAACGCGTGTTTTGCCTTCGTCGGCGGCCTGCTCGGCAAATCGACCGGCAACGCGCTGAACGTCGACGGAGGCGTGGCGATGGGATTCTTGCGGTGATTCCGTAAATTCCTCGAAAATTGAACGACGATGGAAGCGATTACGGAAGTGACGACGGTCGAAAATGGGCAGGTTACAATAAAGATTCCGCCGACTTTCCCGGCCAAACTGGTACGGGTATTCGTGGTCCCGGAAGAGCCGGTAAACGAGAAAAATACTCGGGTCAGTGAATTGTTCGGTAGCCTACCTGATCTGGATTTGCAAGGCTGGCAAAAGCACATGGAGGAAATTAGGAATGAATGGGAAAGATGAACCAGCTTTTTGATACCAATACGCTGATCTTCTTTCTGGCGGGTACGCTGCCAACCGGACCATTTAGTGAGAGTGCAGTCGAGTCGTTGAAGCAAATGGTAAGAGCAGGGTACGCCTTGTCATTCGTTTCACGAATTGAATTGCTCGCCCGTGTGCTGCCGGTACCAGAACAACAGGCTTTGCTTCAACTGCCGCGTAACGCCACTGTTCTCTGGGCAAATGAGGAAATCGCTACCGAAGCCATCCGAATTCGTCGCGATCACCGGCTTAAACTTCCTGACGCCCTCATCGCGGCTACGGCCATTGTTCATGATCTCGAACTGATTTCGGGAAACTTCCACGACTTCGAGCGAGTCGCCGGACTGAAATTTCGTAACCTATTCGCGCTCTGATGCCCCGCCGCGCCTTCCGCCTGCAACTTTTCCCCGGCCAGACCGCCGAGTACCAGCGCCGCCACGACGAACTCTGGCCCGATTTGCGGGACTTGCTGAAGTCGGCGGGCGTTCGGAACTACTCGATTTTCCTCGACGAGGGTACTCACGCGCTGTTCGGAGTACTCGAAATCGACGACCTGGCGGCGCTCGACGCGCTGCCCCAACACCCGCTCATGCAACGCTGGTGGGCGTTCATGGCCGATTTGATGGAAACCCATCCTGACCGTTCCCCCGTGCAGGTACCCCTGCGCGAAGTTTTTCACCTCACTTGAGTCTCCCATGAACCTCGAAACCTACCAACTCGACTCGCACAACCAGCAACTCGGTACCCGTCACCGGCGGCGGTACGAACTCCTGCTCGAAGACTTGGGCGAGCGTACCGCCGAAGGCATCGTCACGAAACTCGTCGACTTCCAGATTGCCATCCCGTCCTGGGCGCTGGGTACCGGCGGTACCCGCTTCGGACGTTTCGCAGGCGGGGGTGAGCCACGGTCGCTCGAAGAAAAAATTGAGGACGTCGGGCTGCTCCATGCGCTGAACCGCAGCAGCGGGGCCATTTCGCTGCACATTCCCTGGGACATTCCGCAGGACGGCGCGGCTATCCGCGAACTGGCTGCACGCTACGGGCTGGCCTTCGACGCGGTCAACTCGAACACGTTTCAGGACCAACCGAATCAGGCGCACAGCTACAAATTCGGCTCGCTCCAGCACACCGACGCGGCCGTGCGGCGGCAGGCCATCGAGCACAACCTCGAGGTGATTCACCACGGCGAGGCGCTGGGGTCGAAATCCCTGACCGTTTGGCTGTCCGATGGGTCGTGCTTTCCGGGCCAACTCAATTTTCGGAAAGCGTTTGTACGGACGCTGGAAGGCCTGGGGGAAATTTACGCCGCCCTGCCCGCCGACTGGAAGGTGTTCGTCGAGTACAAAGCCTTCGAGCCGAATTTTTATTCGACGACTGTCGGCGATTGGGGTCAGTCGTACCTCTACGCCAGCAAGTTGGGGCCGAAAGCCTTCACGCTTGTCGACCTCGGCCACCACCTGCCCAACGCCAACATCGAACAAATCGTGGCGCTGCTGCTGATGGAAGGCAAACTCGGCGGCTTCCATTTCAACGATTCGAAGTACGGCGACGACGACCTGACGGCGGGTAGCATCAAACCGTACCAGTTGTTCCTGATTTTCAACGAACTCGTTGCGGGCATGGACGCCCAGGGTCTCGACCACGCCACCGGCCTTGGCTGGATGATTGACGCCAGTCACAACGTCAAAGATCCGCTCGAAGACCTGCTCCAATCGGTCGAAGCCATCAAACTGGCGTACGCCCAGGCGCTGCTCGTGGATCAAGTGGCGCTGGAAGAGGCGCGTCAACAAAACGACGTCGTGACGGCGCAGGAAATTCTGCAAAACGCTTTCCGCACCGACCTCCGGCCGTTGCTGGCCGAGGCACGGATCCGGGCCGGGGCCGCGCTTGATCCGCTGGGGTTGTTCCGTAGCCTGCGCGTTCGCGAGAAATTGATTGAAAGTCGGGGTCGAAAAACGGTCGCGACGGGGCTCTAACCCGTCGCGTGCCCACGCTGCGCGTGGCACGCTTTGGTAGAAAACTACTCGTTGAAAGCGTGCTACGCGCAGCGTGGGCACGCGACGTTTCATGGAAAAAATCCCCGTCGTCGCCATCTTCGACATCGGCAAAACCAACAAAAAACTTCTGGTTTTTGACCGGCAGTACCGGCTCGTGCACGAGCAGCAGGTGCAATGGCCCGAAGTGTACGACGACGACGGCTTCCGCGGCGATGACCTCGACGTCCTGACTACCTGGCTCCGCGAGTCGTTCGAAGAATTGCTTCACGACGAACGTTTCGAGGTCCGGGCGCTGAATTTTTCGGGGTACGGGGCCAGCTTCGTGCACCTCGACGCCGAGGGGGTACCCGTCACGCCGCTCTACAACTACCTCAAAACCTTTCCGCACGCGTTGCACGAGCGGTTTTTTACCGAATACGGTCCGGTCGAATCATTCGCCACCCAAACGGCCTCGCCCGACCTGGGCCTGCTCAATTCGGGTCTGCAACTGTACTGGCTCAAGTACGCAAAACCCGAGGTTTACGCCCGCATCGAACACGCGCTGCACCTGCCGCAGTACGCTTCGTTCGTGTTCACGGGACGGCCCGTTTCCGAAATCACGAGCTTGGGCTGCCACACGGCGCTCTGGGATTTTCGCCACCGGAAGTACCACCGCTGGGTGGCCGCCGAAGGCCTGCACGCGCTGGGGCAGATGGTACTGCCCTCGTTTGTGACGCTCAAAAAGTCGGCATCCGATGGACCGGAAATTGAAATCGGCGTGGGGATGCACGACAGCTCGGCCGCGCTGGTACCGTACCTGCGGGCGTTTGACGAACCGTTTCTGCTGCTCTCGACGGGTACCTGGTGCATCACGCTCAATCCGTTCAGCGTGGAACCACTCCGGCCCGACGAACTGCGTCGCGATTGCCTCTGCTACCTGAGCTACCGCGGCGAGCCGGTCAAGGCCAGTCGACTTTTTGCGGGCAGCGAGCACGAGCGCGCCACGAAGCACCTGGCCCAGTACTTTCAACGCGACGAAACGGCTTACCAACAGGTAGCTTTTGACCACGAACTGCTTTCACTGGTCAGGAACCGCTTCCAGCAGGTACCGCCCGAGCGGGCAGAATGGACGAATTTGAAGGATTCGTCCTTCGCCGATCGGAACCTGAACGCGTTTTCGAGTTACGAAGAGGCCTACGTCCAACTGGTACTCGATTTGATGGCGCAGCAAATTGCCTCGATTCGGCTGGCGCGGGGCGGTACTCCGATTCGGCGGCTGTTCGTCGACGGTGGCTTCAGCCGAAATCCCTGGTACATGACCCTACTTGCCGAGGCGTTCCCCGAACTCGAAGTGTACGCCTCCGAACTGGCCCAGGCCTCCGCGCTGGGGGCGGCGCTGGCGGTCGAGGCAGCCTGGAACAGTCAAAATCCGTTTGATGCAGCACAGTTTTCGTTGAAGAAAATCGACATTTAATGTCACGCGGAGCGGAGCGGTCCGCGTGACAAAATCAGGAAAATTCATGGCCATTGCCCTTTTCATTCCCTGCTACGTCGACCAGTTTTACCCACAGGTCGCCATTGCTACGCTCGAACTTCTCGAAAAGCTGGGCTGCGACGTAACGTTTCCCGCCCGGCAAACCTGCTGCGGACAACCGATGGCCAATTCGGGTTTTGAAGACTTGGCGAAAGGCTGCAACGAAAACATCGTCCGGGCTTTCGCGGGGTACGAGTACATTGTTTCGCCCTCGGGCAGTTGCGCGCTGCACGTCAAGCAGCACCTGCACGCGCGCGACGAAGCTGCCGCGACGGACATTCGGGGGCGGATTTACGAACTGACGGAGTTTCTGACCGATGTGCTGGGCGTCGAACAGCTTGACGCGCGTTTTCCGCACCGGGTGGGCGTTCACCAGAGTTGCCACGGGCAGCGGGGGCTGATGCTTTCACAAATGAGCGAACTGAACGCGCCGGGTTTCTCAAAACCCGGTAAACTGCTCGGGATGGTCGACGGCCTCGAACTCGTCGAACTCGATCGTCCCGACGAGTGCTGCGGCTTCGGGGGTACCTTCTGCGTGAGCGAAGAAGCCGTCTCGGCAAAAATGGGGAAGGACCGCGCCGCCGACCACGTCCGGCACGGGGCCGAGTACATCACCGGGGCCGACATGAGTTGCCTGATGCACCTCGAAGGGGTACTCCGACGGCAGCAAAGCTCGGTACGCGTGGTACACATCGCCGAAATCCTGAACGCAACGGCGTAAAAAAACAGCCCGGTCAGGCGACCGGGCTGTCGTTGAGGCGAAGATTCGACCGAGGGTGTGGAATTAGTTTTTAGCGAGTACCACCCGGTTGGTCTGGGTGGCCAACTCAAACGATTGGGCAAACTGGGCTTTGGCTCCATTCACCTCGAACGTGTACCGACCGTCGGCCAGCGTCGAAAGATCAAACGTGCGCACGTGGCGACCTTGCGTCGTGAACGTTTCAACGAACAGATCGCGTTGCTGAGCGTCTTTGATGGTCACGTACACCTTCCGGTTTTCGGGGTTGGTGAATTCGAGTTGGAACCGGAGTTTGTTGTCCTGCACGATCGTTACCTTGAGCGGGTTTTCAACGGGCGAGGTCACGACGGAAGTCGAAGCCAGCTCCTGGGCTTGAGCAGGTGCGTTGAGTAGGGCAACGGCCAGGGTCAGGGCACCGACGGACTGGCGGAAAAGGGAACGATTGGTTTTCATGGCTTTTATAGTTTTTGAAAATGGGAAGAATACTATTTTGTTGGACTGATTAGCTCGCCTCTTGCGTTGCAGTTCGGTCGATGCAAAACAACGGAGACTTTGACTATGAATCAATTAAGTAAATGTTGAGAAGTGAAAGTTATTGATAGGATGCCACGCTCAACTGAAAATTGTACAACAATTCACAAAGCAATGCCGAAGAAAGTTTGAATAGTTCAACGGAAAATCGAATCTATTTTTTCGATACATTAGAAATAGAAATTTAGATAAGTCAAAAAAATAAAGAAAAGTACCAATTCAAACTCTTACCTGAAGCGGGAAGTTTGGTAAAAAACACGGAAAACAGCGAATGGAAGCACCACGCATCGACCACGCCACGGCCGCGACGGCCTTCAACCGGGACGAGCCGTACGTCGACTGGCACGACGAGACGCTCTGGTTCGTGCGCCAAAAGCGCGACCGGGCTTCGAAGCAACTCCCCGAATGGGAGCAATTGCGCTCGGCGGCTTCGGGCATCAAAGACCACGTGCTGTCGAACCTCGACGTGCTGCTCGACGAATTCGAGGCGAAGGCGCAAGCGAATGGCCTGACCGTGCACTGGGCCGCCGACGCGCACGAACACAACGAAGTCGTCTTGTCGGTTTTGCGGAAACACGGCATCCGGCAGATGGTCAAGTCGAAGTCGATGCTGACGGAAGAATGCCACCTGAATCCGTTCCTCGAAAAAAACGGTGTAGAGGTACTTGACAGCGACCTCGGCGAGTACGTCGTGCAATTGCGCCAGGAGCCGCCGAGCCACATCGTCATGCCCGCCATTCACTTGAAGCGCGGCGACATCGGCGAATTGTTTCACAAGCATTTGGGTACCGAAGCCGGGGCCACCGATCCGCAGTACCTCACCGAAGCCGCCCGGCAGCACCTCCGCGAAACCTTCCTGACGCGCCGGGCCGCGCTGACGGGCGTCAATTTCGCCATCGCCGAGACGGGCGGGTTTGTCGTCTGCACCAACGAAGGCAACGCCGACATGGGCGCGCACCTGGCCGACGTGCACATCGCCTCGATGGGTTTCGAGAAAATCATCCCCAGAGCTGAACACCTCGGCGTGTTCCTGCGGCTGCTCGCCCGGAGCGCCACCGGCCAGCCCATCACCACGTACAGCAGCCACTTCCACCGCCCGCGGCCGGGGCAGGAGATGCACGTCGTCATCGTCGACAACGGGCGGAGTACCCAACTCGGACGGCCCGAGTTTCGCAATTCACTGAAGTGCATCCGCTGCGGGGCCTGCATGAATACCTGCCCCGTCTACCGGCGCAGCGGCGGGCATAGCTACCATTCGGCGGTGGCCGGACCCATCGGCGCGATTCTGGCCCCGAACCTCGACATGCGCAAAAACGCCGACCTGCCCTTCGCCTCGACGCTCTGCGGCAGTTGCTCGAACGTGTGCCCGGTGAAAATCAATATCCACGAACAGCTCTACGAGTGGCGGCAGGTACTCGCCCGCGAGGGGTACGTCGGTGGGGTGAAAAAACAAAGCCTGCGGTTGGCGGCCGGAGTACTCGCCAACCCGAAGCTGTTCGCTGCCTCGTTCAAAACGGCCCGGTTGCTGATGCGGACGGTACCCGGAGCGGTTGCCAATCGCTGGAATCCCTGGTACCTCGACCGCGAGATGCCCGAGCCGCCGAAGGAAAGTTTTCGGGAGTGGTACGCAAGGAACAGGAGCGAGGAGACAGGAGACAGGAGTGAGTCGTCCGCTGCGCGGAATAAAAAAACGAATCAGCATGACCAGTCGCGATCGAATCCGGTCGGCCATCCGGCAGAATAAACCCGAGTACCGGCCTTTGCCGACCGGCACGACGTTTACGGCGGGGTACCCCGATCTAACTACGCAGTTTGAAACCGTGCTGACCGGCATCGGCGGAACGCTCGTGCGGGTACCCGACTACGAAGGAATTCGCACGCACGTGCGCACGACCTTCCCCGGATTGACAAACGTCGCCGTTACGGTACCCGAACTGGGCGATCTGGCGGATTTTAGCCTCAGCGTGAGCGATCCGCACGAACTGGCCTTCGTCAATCTGGCCATCCTGCCGGGTACCCTGGGCGTGGCCGAAAACGCCGCCATCTGGCTGACCGAATCGCAGATGGGCCACCGCGCCCTGCCGTTCATCACGCAGCACCTGATTTTGGTGTTGCGGGCTGATCAGCTCGTGGGAAATCTGCACGAGGCGTACCAACGAATTCACCCCGGTGAATCGGGGTTTGGAGCGTTCATCGCCGGGCCCTCGAAGACGGCGGACATCGAGCAGTCGCTCGTCATCGGGGCGCACGGGGCGCGGAGTCTGGTGGTGTATCTTGTTGGGTAAAGGCAGCCTCCACATGGATCAGCGAAAGCGACGGGGAACAACTCCGTCGCTTTTTATTTGTTGGTATAATTAAAATAATAATGAAAATATTTTAATAAACGTCAGGCCGACTGACTCCAAAGATTATTGCCATTTTTTTAGATAAGCTGGAACATTATCCGGGATTTTTGAATAAAATGAATTTTTACCCAAGTGTTATGTAAGGGCCATCTTGTTAAAACGTTTATGGTTAAGTAAGTTTGGGATAGTGTTCCTAAAATTATTCATAACCATTTAGCTAAAACACATGCGGAAAATTCTACTGGCAACAGCGATGTTGCTATGTGTGCTCTCGCCGTTCGCGTGGGCACAAGACCGTCAGGTTACCGGCACTGTAACCGCCGCCGAAGACGGCTCGCCCATTCCGGGCGTGAACGTGGCGATCAAGGGTACCACGCGGGGTACCACGACCGACGCCAACGGTACCTACCGCCTCAGCGTAGAACCAAACACTACTCTGATTTTCTCGGCCATTGGTTTTGTTCGGCAGGAAGTGGCCGTGGGGACTCAGAGCACGGTTGATCTGGCGCTGGCGACGGATGCTTCTCAATTGGACGAAGTCATCGTGACGGCGCTTGGCGTGACGCGCCAGGAAAAGTCACTTGGCTATGCGGCGCAGCAGATTAAAGGCGAAAACCTCACCCAAACGAAACAGGTCGATGTAAACACGGCCCTGGCTGGCCGTGTGGCGGGTGTGCAGGTGCTGGGTGGTTCGGGTGCCAAATTTGGTAACTCCACCATCCGCATCCGGGGCGTGAACAGTCTGACGGGCGGAAACCCGATCTACGTCGTAGACGGAACCGTAACCGATCCGAACTACATCAACACGGACGACATCGAATCGCTGACGGTACTGAAAGGACCGGCCGCGACCGCGTTGTACGGTCAGCGTGGTTCGGAGGGGGCGGTCGTCATCGCGACCAAGCGGGGTACGAAGCGCGACGGAATCGGTATCGATTTCAATCACACGACCACGTTTGAGCGGGTGTACACGCTCCCCGAGTACCAGAATGAATACGGTGGGGGGTACTCACAGGAATGGAGCATCTTCAGGTTTGATCCGGCCCGACACCCCGCTGACTTGCAACAGCTCGACGGTGCCCGATACTACGACTACTTCGGTGATGAAAGCTGGGGGCCACGCATGGATGGTACGCTTCACGCCCCCTGGTACGCCTGGGATCGGACGCACCCGGGTTTCGGTACCCAGAAGCCGTTCGTACCACAGCCGAACAACATCCGGGATTTCTACGAAACGGGACGGGCGCTGAACACGAACCTTGCTTTCTCGAAGGCGGGCGATAATTACAACGTGCGCGTTTCGTACACCAACCTGTCGCGTACCGGTATCGTACCAAACAGCAAGCAGGGCAAAAATTGGATTGGGCTGACGACGGGCATTGATCTGACGCCGAAACTGAACGTTTCGACGAACCTCAACTACATCAATGAAAATCGTTTCAACGTACCCGCCGAAGGATACGGGACGCAGACGACCGGTTCGTTCAACCAGTGGTTCCACCGAAACCTGGAAATAGACCAACTGCGCAACTACAAGCGTCCGGACGGTTCGTTCAGAAGCTGGAACATCAACAGCATTCTGGATTCAAGCCCGAAGTACTGGGATAACCCCTACACGGAAGTCTACGAAAACACCAGCCAGAACGACCTCCAGCAGATCTACGGAAACGTGACGGCCACGTACAAGTTTACGGATGCCATCACGGCTTCGGTGGTGGCACGGGGACGGTTTAACAACCTGAAGTACCAGGACCGTACTGCTTCGGGTACGTTGGCGCAAGATGCGTTCCGCACGTACACGGACGAAATTACGGAGCAGAACTACGTCGCGACGGTTGGGTACGATAAGGCGTTTGAGAAGATTTCGTTCAAAGCTGCCGCATTTGGTGAAATCCGTCGGAACACCAGCAACTACGTCAATCAGGCGACCGTGGGTGGTTTGTCAATCCCGAACTACTACAACATCGCTGCTTCACGGGACCGCCCGACGGCCCAGTACACCCGTACGGAACGGCGAATCAACTCGTTGTACGGATTTGTATCGGTCGGTTTCAATGAACTGGTTTTCGTGGAAGCAAACATTCGTAACGACTGGTCCTCGACGCTGCCCGTCAACAACAATTCGTACCTCTACGGGGGTTTGTCGGGGGCATTGATCTTCTCCGAATTCCTGAATGATCGCCGCTTTCTGTCGTTCGGTAAACTGCGGGCTTCGGTGGCCCGCGTCGGTACCGATACGGACCCCTACGCGATCTACCAGACCTACACCGTTGGGCAGCCGTACGGGACGTTCCCGCTGCTGACGGTACCCGACCGGATTCCGAACGCGACGCTGAGGCCGACCATTTCGGATTCGTACGAAATCGGTACCGAATTGCGCTTTGCCAACGAACGGATTCGTTTCGATTTCAACTACTACTACCGCGAAGCCAAGGATCAGATTATTCCGATTTCGATTCCGTCGTCGACGGGCTACAGCTCGGCGCTCATCAACGCGGGGAACATTCGGAATTACGGCTACGAAATCAGCCTGGGCGGTACGCCAATTCGGGGCAAGAGCCTGACCTGGAACATTGACGCCAACATCGGGATCAATCGCAACCAGGTCGTTGAATTGTACCCTGGCCTCGACAACCTGCAAACCGGTCTGGATGGATCTGCAGCTTCGTTCGGTTTCGTGGGTTCGCCCCGCGTGAGTTTGAACGCCTACAAAGGACGTCCGTACGGGCAATTGATTGGTAACGGGTACCAGATCGATGAAGCAACGGGCAAACCGTTGATCAACGCAGAAGGTTTTTACGAAGTCCAGAATGAAAAAATCCTGGGTACCATTCTGCCTGATTTTACGGGAGGATTTACGTCGACCCTGAATTACAAAGGCTTCCGGGCGGGATTTTCGCTTGATTTCTCGGTAGGTGGCAAGTTCATGTCGATCACGCAGATGTTTTCGTCGGGATCGGGTCTGAATGCGGTCACGGCCGGTCTGAACGAAAAAGGCAACCCGCGCCGGGACGATCCGGCTGATGGTGGCGGTACGCTGCTAGATGGGGTGAAAGCGGATGGCTCCCCGAACGATATCTATGTCGATACGAGACAGTTGTACAACTCCGAACTGTTTTCGCTCTGGGAGCGCTGGATTTTCGACCGGACGTACGTGAAACTGCGTGAAGTGAGCATCGGCTACGACCTGCCCCAGCGCTGGTTTGGCCGGACGCCCTTCAAAGGCGTCAGCGTCAACCTGATTTCTCAAAACCCCTGGCTGATTTACACGAAGGTCAAAGGCATTGATCCTTCGCAACTGGAAAACTCCTGGTTTGAAGGCGGGCAATTGCCGGGTACCCGCAACATCGGTCTGAACGTGCGTTTCAGCCTGTAATCACACAAATGGGCGCCAGGTGCCCGGAAGGGTACCTGGCCTAATCTTCAAAAATGAACATGAAAAGTAGCGTGCTAACCAAATACGGGCTGAGCTTAGCCGTCGCGCTAAGCGTTGTGGCCTGTAATCCAGGAGAATTCGGTGATCTGAACATCAGCCCGAACAATCCTGCAACGCCCAACACAAACCTGTTGCTCTCCAACGCCGAGCGGCGTCTGGGTGATCAGGGAGCTGGAATTTCGGGTTTTGCCAAAGACCTTTATCCGCAGTACCTCGCCGAAATTCAGTACACGAACGAGTCGCGTTTTTTCAGCCGGATTTATGACTACGGACCGATTTACAGCGGTCCGCTCACGGATTTACAAACCATCATCAATCTGAATACCGACCCGGCCACGAAAGATTTGCCTTACGTACAGACGGGTGGGTCGACGGCCAATCAGATTGCGGCAGCGCGAATTCTGAAGGGATTTTACTTTTTGTTCATTACCGACCGTTGGGGCGACGTCCCGTACAGCGAGGCCTTGAAGGGGTCGACCGTCTTTCAGCCGAAGTTTGACCGACAGCAGGACATTTACAATGACCTCTTTAAGGAGTTCAAGGAGGCCGCTGCGCAATTTGATGCCGGCACGCTGAACGGAGATTTGCTCTTGGGTGGCAACACGACGCGGTGGAAGAAGTGGGCGGCCTCGCTGCGAATGATTATGGCGTTGCGTCTGTCGAAGGTCGATCCGGCGAAGGGGAAAACGGAATTTGTCGCGGCTCAGACCGACGGCGTGCTGGCTTCCAACGCTGACAACGTGGTGTTCCGGTACCTCGCCGATGGCAACAACCAGAACCCGTATTACAACAACTACGACGTCGGGAAGCGTTACGATTACGCCGTTAGTGAGCCGTTTATCACCAAGTTGCAAAACCTGAACGATCCCCGCCTGCCGGTGTTCGCTGCCAAAACGGTAGATGGGGGAGTCTACAAGGGAATGCCGTATGGGTTGAATACCGGGACGGCAGGGTACAGCCAAAACAGCGTTTCGCTGATTGGGGCGGTGTTTCGGGCTCAGAATGCTGCGCTACCGATTACCACCTTCAGCCAAATGCAATTTACGCAGGCTGAAGCGGCCAAACTGGGCTGGATTCCCGGCGGCGATGCCAAAGCCGAAGAGTACTACCTGAAAGGTATCCAGGCGTCGTTCGATCAGTACACCCTGGGTTCGTCGGCTGACTACGTCAAGCAGGCCGGTGTTGCGTACAACGCCGCCAATGCCATCGAGCTAATCATCACTCAGAAGTGGATTGCCAATTTCATGAGCAACGGATACGAAGCCTGGGCAGATTACCGCCGTACAGGTTTCCCGGCCCTATCGCCTGGTCCTTTCCCGCAATCACCTGACAAGCAGATCCCGCGTCGGCAAGCCTACCCGACAACGGAGCGCGATTTGAATTCGACCAATTACCGGGCCGTTGTAGCCTTGCAGGGGCCTGACGAGTTGAACACGCGCGTTTGGTGGGACAAGTAGTCACCTGATCGATGCAGCGAAAAGGCGGTGCCAAAGGGTACCGCCTTTTTTGTTGCGTTCAAAACTCCCGCGACAGATTAAATCGAATTCCCGCCTCGCCCAAATCATTCACCGCGTAGTGAATCCGGAAGACGGTGTTGTACCACGTCACGAAGTCCAGTCCGGCGCCTGTTCCGAACAGGTACCGATTCGCGAGGGTACTGGCATTACGTTCCGGGTACGCATTGCGCACGTAGCCCGCGTCGAAAAAGACGTTCGGGTAAATCGCCAGTGGGAGCGTATTGAATTGCCGGAGGCGGCGCAGGGGGTTGAGGAAAAACGTCCGATCCAGCGCCTGTACCTTCAGCGTCGTGCGGAGGAGTCCGAACGATTGGCCGTCGATCGTGTAGAGTTCGTAGCCCCGCACGAGGTCGTTCTGGTACCCCAGGCCGCGGGTTTGCAGGAAGGGCTGGTTGCCGGGCAGCGACAGGCGACCCTTCAACGTCGCGGCGACGAACCAGCGTTTGCTCAACGGCAGATACCGGGAGTACCCGGCCGTGAGGTCCAGTTGCTGGAGGTCGTCGCCCGGCAACAGGCCCCACTTGGTAGCCCCAGCGCTGAAAAAATGACCGCGCAGGGGGTACTGACCCTTGTCCCGAAAATCGTAGGTGTACGTGTAAGCGAGTACCCAAAACTGCTGGCGGGTGCGCCCCTCGCCAAAGTAATTCGGGTTGAGGTACCGCCCCACCGTGTCGGCTACCCGGTTCTGGGCGTAGCGAAGTTCGAGGTACTGAAAATCGTAAAACTTGCTCCGCCGCCGAAAAATGACGTTGGCGTAAAACCGTTCGCGCAGCAGATCTTCGCTGAGGAGGTACACCAGCTTGTCGGCATCGGTGCGGTACGGAAGATTTTTCGTGTTCTGGTACGAAACGCCGAAGGTCGCGCCGATTTTCTGGGCGCGGTCGAGGTAGGGGAGGCGGTAAAAGAATTCGTAGTAGTTCGCAAAACCGAATTCGAGGTTTAGCTTCAGTTCCTCCGCTCGTCCGCGGAAGTTGAGGTGGCGTAGGTTCACGCCGTAGATCGTCCGGCGCAGGTCGCGGCCGCGTTCGTACCACCACTCGTTGAAGTTGCGGTCGGCGAGGGTGAACACCGGGAAGGCCAGGATGTACCACTGCTCCTTTAGATTGAACTCCACGTCGACGGCCTGCGGACCGACGGGCCGGGCCGTCGCCTCAACTGTCACGAACAGGTTGGTGTTAAATACCTTACGCCGATTGAGTTCGAGCCGTTCGGCCAGATCCGCCTGTCGGAGCGTATCGCCTGCCCGAAAATCCAGCTCCCGGCTCAGGATGCGCTCTTTCGTCTTCACGTTTCCCGCAAACCGGATCGACTGTACCACGACGTAGCCCGTATCGGCGGGTACCACGGGTTCGGAAAAAGAAAAAAGCGCGGCGCAGAGCGAAAGAAACATGGCGGGTCTTGGTCGGTCAAAAATACGCATTGCCCCGCGCTTCGGAATAGCGTCCCGAAAGCCTGTTCGGTTTGCTGAAAAAAAGTCTAAAAAATCTTTCCTAATGTCTATTTGAAATGCTACTATTGTTCCCAGTACCCGTCCGCTTCCCACCCCTTTGAATCAACCGAATGCCCCAGTTTACCCTGAGTACGGTCGATGTCGTCATTATTTTCGTGTACCTCGTCGGCGTTATTCTGTACGGGTTGAAGTACGCCAAACAAAGCAACTCGGAAGAGTATTTTCTGGCCGGACGCGATACGAAGTGGCACATCGTCGGGATTTCGCTGGTAGCCGCCAACATTTCCTCCACGACGATGGTCGGACTGGCCGGGTCGGCGTACAGCACGGGCATTTCGGTGTTCAATTACGAGTGGATGGCGACCGTGGTACTGGTGTTCTTTGCCATCTTTTTCCTGCCGTTTTACCTGAAATCGCAGGTCTACACGATGCCCGAGTTTCTGGAGCGTCGGTTTGATGCCCGCTCGCGGTACTACTTTTCAGCCATCACGCTGACGGGCAACATCCTCATCGACACGGCCGGGACGCTCTACGCGGGTGGACTGCTCATCCAGCTCATCGTGCCCGGCTTGCCCATGTGGGTCATCTGCGCCGGGCTGGCGCTGGCGGCGGCGGCGTACACGATTCCGGGTGGGCTGTCGTCGGTGATGCAAACGGAGGTACTTCAAGCGGTACTGCTCCTCGTGGCTTCGATTCTGCTTTCGGTAATTACGTTCAACGCGGTCGGTTCCTGGGAAAACGTGTTGCGCGTGACGCCCGAGTCGATGCTGAGCCTCGTCCGGCCCGCCAACGATCCGACCCTGCCCTGGACGGGGCTCGTGCTCGGGGTACCCCTGCTCGGATTTTATTTCTGGTGCAACAACCAGTTCATGGTCCAGCGGGTACTCTCGGCTAAGAACGTCGATCATGGACGCTGGGGGGCGCTGTTCGCTGGCCTGTTGAAATTGCCGCTGCTGTACATCATGGTACTCCCCGGCACGATGGCCCGGTACCTGTACCCCAACCTACCCAACGGCGACCTGGTGTACCCAACGCTGCTCTTCGACCTGCTCCCAACGGGCCTCATCGGACTGGTCGTGGCCGGGTTGCTGGCGGCGATGGCTTCGAGCATCAGCGCGACGCTCAACTCGGCCTCGACGCTCGTGACGATGGATTTCGTCAGTAAGCTGAACTCCGAAATCGACAGCAAGCGGTTGGTGACGATTGGGAAACTGGCGACGGTCGTTTTTTGCGTCCTGGCCGTGCTGGTGGCCCCGCAGATCAGCCGATTTAAGTCGCTCTTTGAGTACCTGCAACTGTTTTCGGCCATTCTGTACCCGCCCATCGCCGCCGTATTCGTGGTGGGGTTGTTCTGGAAGCGGGCGAATGGTACCGGTGCTTTCGCTGGACTCATGGCCGGGTTTGCGGGAACGCTGGTACTGTCGCTGGTGAAAAGCGGCGTGATTGAGAACCCAGCATTGGAGCAGACGCATTTCCTGCTCTACGCCCCGATGCTATTCACGCTGGCGGCACTGACGGTCGTGGTGGTGAGTTTGCTGACCGCCCCGCCGCCTACCGAAAAAACGAAGGCCTACATCTGGACCTCGCGCCTGTACCGCGAAGAAACGCAGGAACTGGTCGGGGTACCGTGGTACCAGAATTACCGAGTCCTCTCCGTCTTCCTCATCGGCTTGACAGCCCTATTGGTGGGGTGGTGGTGGTAGGGAAGGAGATGGTAGACGTTAGATTTTAGACTTGTCGTCTGTCTAATTTTATCTAAAATCTAACATCTGTTGTCTAACATATTTCAAGACATAAAGATCTTCCGCACGAGCGGATGCTATGGTTTATCAAATGGGAAGAAAGACCATAGGACAAATTAGCCAGCCTCTTTGGGGCTGGCTAATTTTTTGTAGGGGTAGGGTTCATTCTCAAAACCCCCGCTCATGTGGCTCCTCTTCGCCTTGCTTGCCGCCGTTTCCGCCGCGGTCGTCGTGACTCTGTCGAAAGTCGGCGTTAAAAACGTGGACTCGACCTTGGCCTTCGCCATTCAATCCGTGATGATTTTGCTGGTTTCCTGGGGGGCCGTGATCGGGCAGGGAAATCTGTCCGAACTGACGAGAATCGAGCGGCGCACCTGGATCTTTCTGCTCATCGCGGGCGTCGTAACTTGCCTGTCGTCGCTGTTTTCGTTTCGGGCTCTCAAACTCGGCGACGCCTCCCGCGTGTCGCCGATTACGAATCTTTCGTTGGTTTTCGCCGTCGGGCTGGCGGCGCTTTTCCTGAAAGAACGCCTTACCTGGCAGATCATCGTCGGTACCTTGCTGATGAGTGGCGGGGCGGTACTGATTGCGTTGGGGAGTGGGGGAAAGTGAATTTCCTTGCCTCAGACCTCCGAAGTCTTGAAGACTTCGGAGGGTTTTTAGGTCGTAAGGCCGCTTTTCGCCTTCACCGGCTTCAACTGCACCGTAAACCGTCCGCCGAGCCAGTCGGGGTCGATGCCGGATACGCCGAACACGTGGTTCCAGCACCGCTCGAAGCAGTGGGCCGCGTCGGGAAAGGTTTCGGAAACGTGCAACGCCCGCTCGTAAAACTCCCTGGAACGACTCCGAATTAATTCCCGACGCACTGCAAACTGCGCCCCGAGCACGAAGGGGTACCACGCCGGACCGTCGGAACCGAACAGCGCTTGGTGAAAGCCGCGCAGGTCCAGCCCACGCCCGTCTTCATTTTTGCTCCAGGGGCGAAAAAGCCGTTCGCCGCGTTCGTCGTCGGTATCAATCGTGTGCCCGATCCAGACGAAGGGCTCGATGGATTCGGGCGTGGCGGCGAAGGCCCGCAGCCGGTGGTGGAAATCGTAGGCGTGGTCGAAGGGTTTTCCCTGGCAGAAAATCGTGATTTCGGCCAGGTCGTCGTAACGCTGGACGAGGTGACAGAGGTACGTCTGCGCCTCCCGCCCGACGTTGGGCAGCGGGGTACCGCCGGGGTACCCGTCGTCGGGGTGTTTGTTGTAAACCGTCCGTCGGATGGCCGGAGGTACCTTTCGGAGCCAGTTCAACTCCTCCCGGTACCGGGCGACGACGAGTTCGAGGCGTTCCATCAGTTCATCGTCACAATCGTCACGCCCGCGCCGCCGCGGTCGGGGTGTTCGTCCTGCATCGTGCCGACCTGCTTGTAGGCGCGGAGGTGGGTACGGACGAGTTGCCGCAGGATGCCGTCGCCCTTGCCGTGCACGATGCGCAGTTCGGGGTACCCGAGTAGGAGCGCGTCGTTCAGAAAACGGTCGACTTCGACCAGCGCTTCCTCGCCACGCTTGCCGCGGAGGTCGAGGTTGAACGAAAACTGCTGGATTTTCTCGTTCAGGTCCACGCCCGTCAGCTTCGGGCGCGGGCGTTCCTCGCCGACGGCCTCGCGGTACTCACGGCGCGTGACTTTTTCGAGGCGGTTGAGCTTGACGTTCGTTCGCAACTCGCCCACGGCCACGACGGCGTCTTTGCCCTTCAAATCGAGTACCTCACCCACGGTGCTCTGGCCCTTCACCCGCACGAGCGAACCGATGGTGATTTCGCCGCTCGTGGGTTCTACTTCGAGGTTAGATGTTCGTTGTTCGATGTTAGGCGTTTTCTTCTCTTGAATTTTCTCTTCCCGGAGTTCCTTCGCCTCGAAGTCCTGCAAGTTTTGGCGGATTTCTTTGGTTTCGAGTTTCGCCGCGCCTTGCTCACGAATTTCGCGGATGGTCTGCTCGATGCGGGCGTTGGCGTCGCGCACGAGTTGCTTACCCTGCTGCTTGGCCTCGTTGAGGATGCGTTTTTTCTCGGTGTCGAGGTAGGTTTTGAGCGTGTCGTACTGCTGGAGCAATTGGTCGAGCTGGCGCTGGCGGGTCGCATTTTCGACGTTTTTGTCGGCGAAGACTTTCTTTTCGATTTCCAGTTCCTTCGACAACTTCTCGAAATTGACTTGGTGCCGGTTCAGCTTCCCCTGCGCTCGCTCGACGACGGGTCGCGGCAGTCCGATTTTCCGGGCGATTTCAAACGCAAACGAACTCCCCGGCTTGCCCATTTCCAGTTCGTAGAGTGGTTCGAGCGCCTCGGCGTCGAAGCGCATGGCCCCGTTGACCAGCCCTGGCGTGCGGTCGGCGAAGGTTTTCAGGTTGGAGTAGTGCGTGTTGATGACGCCGAACGCGCCCGAGCGGTTGAGGTCTTCGAGGATGCTTTCGGCGACGGCCCCGCCGAGGCTCGGCTCGGTACCCGTCCCGAATTCGTCGATGAGAAACAGCGTTTTTCTGTCCGAATGAAGCAGGAAATGCTTCATGTTGGTTAGGTGCGAGGAGTACGTCGAAAGGTCGTTTTCGAGGCTCTGCTCGTCGCCGATGTCGATGAACAGGTTACGAAACAGGCCCATCGTCGAGTGCTCGGCCACGGGTACCAGCAGCCCGCACTGGTAGCAGTACTGGATGAGTCCGATGGTTTTAAGCATCACCGACTTCCCGCCCGCGTTCGGGCCGGAAACGAGCAGAATGCGCCGTTCGGCGTCGAGCGAGACGGTCAGGGGTACCACCGATTTGCCCTGTTTCCGGAACGAAAGCAGCAGTAGCGGATGTCGGGCCGCCTGCCAATCGACGCGCGGCGCGTTGACCGACAGCGGCGCGAGGGCGTCCATCGACAGCGCCAGTTTGGCCTTAGCCCGGATGAAATCGATAATTCCGAGGAAGGTGTACGCCCGCTTCAGCAGCTCGACGTGCGGACGAATTCGATTCGTCAGTTCGGTCAGGATGCGGACAATTTCGCGGCGCTCGGCGGATTCCAACTCGCGAATTTCGTTGTTGGCGTCGAGCGCGTCGGTGGGTTCGAGGAAAACCGTTTTACCCGTGTCCGACTCGTCCTGCACGAAGCCGCGAATCTTGCGTTTGTGCTCGGCGGCCAGCGGAATCACCATCCGGCCGTTGCGCACGGTCATCGAGGTACCCTCGCCTACCCAGCCGTTCTGCTGGGCCGTGCGCAGGTGCGCTTCGAGCAGGCGGCGGAGTTTGCCCTGTTCGGAAATGAGTTGCCGACGGATGGTTTGTAACTCGTTTGAGGCGTTGTCGCGCAGCAGCCCGCGGTCGTCGATGATGCGGTCGAGTTCACCGAGTACCGATTTGAGTACCGTTTGCGGTAAACCTGCCGGACGATCTTCACCCGTGCGAAACGAGGTACTGACCAACTCGCGGAGTTGGGGAAAGTCTTCGGGTTCCTTGCCGTCGAGGAAGCGCAGGATGGCCTGGATGGTGCGGAGCGAGGTTTTCAGGTCGAAGGCTTCTTCCTCGGTCAGGAAGGCCCCTTCGATGGCGGCTTTGGAAAGCTGGTACGTGACATCGAGGTAATTCTGCGACGGAAACTCCGGCTCGTGGGCGACGATCTCCTTCATCTCCGCCGCCTGCCGGATCATCTTCTGGATGAGATCGTAGTTATCCGAAAACCGGATTTTCTCGACAAATGCCCGGCCCAGCGGCGAGACGCAGGCCTCGCTGAGCAGTTCGCGGATGCGGTCGAAACCTAATTTCTGTTCGAGGTTTTTGGGGTAAAGCATTCAGAATGCGTTAATCAATCGGTATTTTTGTCCCGCTACAGCCGCAGTACGTTTCGCACGTGACCGCCACGTCAAGGCATGGTAGGGCTGCGGGTAGCATGAAAAGCCGCTGGAAGGCCTCAGCGGCTTTTTCTTTTGTAGAGGGTGTTTAAGCACAGTTTTTTCCGCCCCAACCGTACTTCCTCTACGTAATAAAAAAGGTCCTCGATCTGCTTTTCGTAGATGATCGTTTCCAGTCCTCGTGCATTCGGAGTACCTGCGTAAATCCGGTCAAACTGCGTTACGATCACGGGAATCAATTCAAAATCCTGCTCTCGTACCGCGACCTGACCCCGTTGCGATTCCGTCAGTGCATTTCCGTGTCGCTTCATCGTGTGCCGGATGGAGGCTACATCCAAAATGCGTTGAGAACCGTTCAGGTGATGTCCAATTAGCTTTTGCAGTCGTTTCTCTTCCGCCTCGGTCAGGGTATTGAGTTGAATCCACTCATTCTGACTTCCCTCCCTGAGCGCTTTCTCAACCAGTTGTTGAATCCGGTACTGGATCTGGTAACTCCGAATCTTCTCCCCCAGTACCCGACTGATGCGCTCGTAACTCTCCACCGTCCAACCGGCCACGTGGGGCGAGAAAAGCACGTTCGGGCGTTGGGCTAACGCCTCGAAGACGGCGTTTTGTTCCGGTGTGAGGCGGTCGAGTTTTTCGTTTTCGAGAACGTCCAGCCCCGCCCCGAGTACTCGCCCCGATTCGAGCGCAGCAAGCAGGTCGGCGAGGACCACGATTTCCCCGCGGGCGGCGTTGAGCAGGAAAATCGGCTTGGCGAAGCGGGCCAGGAAAGCCGCGTCAACGAGCCCATGCGTTTCATCCGTGAGCGGAACGTGCAGGCTGAGTACGTCGGCTTCGGCGAAGAGTTCGTCCATCGTGGCCTCGCGGACGTGGCCCGCCGAGAAGCCGGTTTTGTACGGGTCGTAGGCGAGTACCCGGACGTTGAAGCCGCTCAGCTTCTGGGCCAGCGCCGAGCCGTTGTTGCCGTACCCGATGAGTCCGATGGTCCGTCCGCCGAGTTCAATGCCGCGGTTTTCCTCGCGCAGCCAGCGCCGCTGGCGTACTTGGGCATCAGCCTGATTCAGGTGATTGAACAGGCTCAGGAGCATCCCGAGGCAATGCTCGGCGACGGCGTCGCGGTTGCCTTCATTGGCGGCGAAGACGCGGATGTTGCGCTGCTGGGCGATGTCCTCGTCAATCAAATCGAGTCCGGCTCCGGCGCGGGCGATGAATTCGAGGCGGGTGGCGGCGGACAGGAATTCGGCGTCCACGCGGGTTTTGCTGCGGATGACGAGGCCTTCGTACGTGGAAATTTTAGACAGAATTTCAGGACGATTCAGGATAGGCTCGTAGTCGTAGCTGAAGCCGAGGCTGTCGAGGTACCCGAAAAGGCTCGGGTGGACGTCGTCGGCGATGAGGATTCGTTTCATGGGTCTGCAAAAATAAAACCTTCAAGGTCTTTGAGACCTTGAAGGTTTGGGCCGCAACCTGAAGGTTGCGCTACGGCTACAGCACGAGGTACTGGCTGAGGTAGTTGCGGGCGGTCAGAATGCCCGTCGTGACATCGTTGATATCGCCTTCAAACGCTTTGTCTTCCACCTCGATCACCACCGGGCCGCGGTACCGCACGTCGGTCAGCGCGGCGAAGAAATCGCACCAGCGCACGTCGCCGTAGCCGGGCAGCTTGGGCGAGTGGTACTCCAGTGGGTTGGCCATGATGCCGACGCGATTGAGCCGGTCGCGGTAGACCTTCACGTCCTTGAGGTGGATGTGGTGCAGGCGGTCGCGGTACTCGTAAATCGGTTTCACCTCGTCCATCATCTGCCAGACGAGGTGCGAGGGGTCGTAATTGAGGCCGAGGAGGCGCGAGGGCAGAATCTCAAACACGCGGTCCCAGATCGCGGGCGTGGTCATCAGGTTTTTACCACCGGGCCATTCGTCGTCCGTAAACCACATCGGGCAGTTTTCGATGCCGATTTTGACGTTCGATTCTTCCGCCACGCGCAGAATCGCGGGCCAGTGCTCGGCGACGAGCTTCAGGTTTTCGGCAACGCTGAGCGCCGGATTCCGGCCAATGAACGTGTTGACGACAGATACCCCCAGCTTTGCAGCGGCGCGGATGACTTTCTGAATGTGTTCGCGGAAGTATGCCGCTTTTTCGGCGTCCGGGTCGAGCGGGTTCGGATAGTACCCCAGTGCCGAAATCTGCACACCGGTTTCTTCCACGAGTCCGTGCACGTACCTCACGTCAAGCCGGTCGACGTCGAGGTGCGTGACGCCCGCGTAGCGCCGGGTGTCGGAGTTGTCGGTCGGCCAGCACATCACTTCCACGCAACGGAAGCGGTGCTCGGCGGCGAAGCGGAGAATGTGGTCGAGTCGGAAATCCGCGAGGATGGCGGAGACGAAACCCAGAGAAAGCATTTTTTTAATGGATAGTCGATAATTGATAATGGAAAATGGCAGAGTCAGAGCACGGCAAACATTATCCGTTTTCCATTATCAATTATTCATTAGAATCAGTACCCCTCCGTCACGCCCACCGCCGGGATGGGTACCACCGAGCCGGGGGCGAAGCGTTCGCGGGCGGCTTCGAGGATGGCGGCCGTGGCGCTGGCCCCGACGCGGGTCACGCCGAGTTCCTTGACTTTCAGGAGTTCGTTGAGGGTACGGACGCCACCCGCGGCTTTGACCTGAACCTCGGGGGCGGAATGCTTGCGCATGAGTTTTAGGTCGTGCTCGGTCGCGCCGAGGTACCCGTACCGGCCGTCGGGACCTTTCACATAGCCGTAGCCCGTCGAGGTCTTCACGAAGGCCACGCCGACCGTGCTGCAAATCTGACAGAGCTTGATTTTGTACTTGTCTTTCGGCAGATAGTCGTTTTCAAAAATTACTTTCAGAATGGCCCCGTGCTTGCGGCAGGCTTTGTTGACGGCGTAGATTTCGCTTTTCACGTAGCGCCAGTCTTCGCCAAGCACCTTGCCGACGTTGACGACCATGTCGATTTCCACGGCCCCGTCGCGGCAGGCCTGCTCGGTCTCGAAGACTTTCGTTTTGATGCTGCTGTTGCCGTGTGGAAAGCCGATGACCGTCCCCACGAGTACGTCCGACCCGGCCAGCCATTCGGCGGCCTCGCGCACGGCGTAGGGTTTGATGCAGACTGAGGCCACGTCGTAGTGCCGGGCCAGTTCGCAGCCCTGGCGCAGTTCCTCGTCGGTCATCGTGGGCTGGAGCAGCGAGTGGTCGATCATCTTGGCGATTTCCTGGAAGGGGGTCATGGGGCTGGGTTTAGAGTTAAAAGTTTACGGTTTAGCGTTTACAGTTTAGAGTTTTGGGCTGGCAAGAAATGAAAAAAACGGACGCTCCGGGTAACCGCGTCCGTTTTTCCGTCGCGTGCCACGCGCAGCGTGGGCACACGACGGGTTACAACTCCACGTCAATCAGGTTATCGTCCGATACCCGGTCGATGAGTTTGTTGTACGGGTCGATGCCCGCCTTCAGGGGCTTGCCCTTCACCGTGAAGGTCAGCACGTGTTCGCCGGGGGCGAGTTTCCGCTTGGTGAGCAGCAGCGGCGTTTTTTGCTTCATGCCTAGCTTGTTTTTCGAATCTTCCGTGAAAATGCCAACCTCCACGTAATCCGGCGTGGACCCCTTGCCGCTTTCGGCCCCGCGCTTGTCGTAGTACAGCTTTTTCGTGTCTACGGTCAGCTTCACTTCGTACCGGTCGCCGTCGAGTTTTTTTGCCTCGGCTTTCTTCGCCCGGTTTTCGTACAGCGCGATTTTCTTGAGGCAATCGTCGAGCAGGTACTTCAGCGAATCGGGCGTGTGGCGCTGGAGCGAGGCGTACCATTCGTCGGTCGTCGTGTAGGGCGCATTCTGGCGGAAAGCGGTGGCCTTCGCGTAGTCGCGCAGGGCGGCGTTCACGGCTTTCTCGCCGATTAAATCCTGTAAGGCGTAAAACGTCAGCGTCCCCTTCCCGTACCAGATGTACGCTCCGGCGTCGTTGTCCATGAGCGGCCGCTCGGCCTTGCTTTCCCGCGAGCGCCCCCCGAGGTACTGGTCGAGGGCGTACTTGAGCCGGTTGCTCATCACGTCGGGACCGTAACTGTGGTGCAGCACCATGTGCGAGGAATACTCGGCCAGCGCCTCGGCGATGTTGTTGGCCCCGCGCGTGGCCGAGGGCATCACCTGGTGGCCCCACCACTGGTGCGCGACCTCGTGGGCGGTCACGTAGTAGGCGTAGTCGGTTTTGTCGGGATCCGAAAAGTCGGCGACCCAGCCGAAGCTTTCCGAGTAGGGGACCGTGTTCGGAAACGACTGCGCGAAGCTGTCGTACCGCGGAAATTCGAGGATGCGCAACTGCCGAAACTGAAACGGCGTGAATTCCCGCGAAAAGTACACGAGTGCATCCTTCACGCCCGCCGTAAACCGCCCGACGTTGCGGGTGTGCGCCGGGTCGTGAAAAATTTCAACGGCGACCCGTTTCCCGTCCGGCAGCGTGACTTCGTCTTTCGAGCGCGCGTACCGGGCCGAGCAGACGCTGAAAAACAAGTCGCTGACCTCGTCCTGCCGGTAGCTGATATACCGGCGCGGCTTGCCATCGCGACCGGTACCCGTCCAGGTTTTCGTGAGGTACCCCGGCAGGATGGCCGTCTGATCGGGTACGGTGCTGACGGTACCCGCAAAGGTCATCCAGTCGGCGTCGTCGCCGAAGAGGAAATTCGAGTACCCGCGCGGGTCGGTTCGCTCGAACGAATCAAACTCCCGCACGGGCAGGTCGTACTTTTTGCGGTACTTCTCCGACGTCAGTTCCCGCCGGGCACTATAGCCCAGTTCCGGGAACAGATCGCCCGCGTTCATGAACGTTCCGTTTGCCACGATCTCCCGCCCGAAGCCCGAATTCGGGAAGCCCCGGTACCCGGCGTGGGTTTTCATCTCGACCGTCACCGAATCGCCCGGTTGCAGGGCTTTCGGCAGCCGGTAGATGAAGTACCGGTGGACGGGGTCGTTGTGGATTTTCGTCAGTTCCACCCCGGCCCATTTCAGCGAGCGAATCTTGAAGTTGGGTACCGAACTGCCCACGTTCAGGTGCAGCGAGTCGATGGGTACCGCTGTCCGGTTTTTCATCACGAACACCCCCGTCGCCTCGAAGGCCCGCTCTTCGGGGTAGAGGTCGATGGCGACCTGCAGGTTCGTGATTTTGGGCTGCGGGATGGCGAGGTACCGGCGGTACTGTTTTTCGTAATCGGCCTGAAACTCCCGGGCGGCTTCCGGGCTGCGGTAGATGTTCAGCTTCGTCGTGTTGTAAAAAATCCAGGCACCCGCCCCGACGAACACGAGCGTGCAGACGGTCAGCGCGGCGGCGATCGCGGGCCTGAACCGCTGGCGGGCCAAGGAGAGCCGGACGCGGAAACTCGTTTCGGTACCCCGGTTCCAGAACAGCACCGCCAGCAAGAGCAAAATCGCCCCGAGCGCCAGCCAGTACGTGTGGAAAGTGGCGAGCATCGGTCCAAAATGCCCGAGGCCGTTCATGTCCGACCAGCGATAGCCGGGCGCGTAGCTGTAAAACCAGAGGTTGAAATCCTGGTCGGCGACGTTGCGGAGCGTAAACAGCACGACCCAGATCGCGATGGAGACGATGTGCCCGACAAACTTGCTATTGACCAGCACGTGTACGGCAAAGGTCAGCGCGAGGAGCTGGAGGTACTCCGGCCACTCGATGAGCCAGAGGTCGGTCAGGTACATGCCGAGGTGGATGCCTTCGGTGTACCCGGCAAAAAGCTGGTTGAGCAAACCCATCACCAGCGGCAGGTTGACGAGCACGAACGAGACGCCCACCAGCCCGAGGAGTTTCGAGCCGAAACTGACCCAGTTGGGTACCGGCAGGGCGTCGACGATGGTATCAAACCGCACGGCGCGGTCGCGGTGGACGGTCTCGCCCGTGAAGAAAATCAGGATGATGTAAACGAACAGGATGTAGTTAAAGTCCTTGACTTCCAGCATGTAGTACGTCGTCGGTAGCGACTTGGTACCCATCGTCGGAAAGCCGAACCAGCCATCGAAAAACAGGAACAGCGCCCCGGCCAGCAGAATCGCCAGGAAGTACGGATCACGAACAATCTGGGCGAACTCGGTCCGGGCCAGACTCAGCATGTGCCGGAGGTACGCGCTCGCCCCGAATACGCGCTGGGCCACGGGCAGGTCGGCGAGGGAAAACGCCGGAACAGTCTTTTTGCCATTCGTTTTTTCCTTTCGCCCCAGCTTCACCGCCAGAAACTTCTGAAAATCAAACCGCCAGAGCACCACGAGCAGCATCAGCAATCCCAGCCCGCCGAAAATCAGGCGGTTGGTGACCAGATCACCCTCGAACGGAATCATCCGGTTGTTTTGCTCGAAGGGCGTCCAGTACCGCGTGGCGTTGACGAGCGTCCGGTACCCGAACGGGTCGAGCAGCCCGGCGAGGTGGCGCTGCTCCACGTCGCGCACGAGTGCGCTGGAGACGAGGTACCCAATCAGGAAAATTACGCTGCCGACGTACGTCACGAAGACGCTCCGGGTGAAGGCTACCAGCGCGAAAAACAGGGTACCCACGAAAAAGAGCGTCGGCACGAGCAGGATGAGCGTGGGCCAGAGGTAGTCGGTGAGGTTGAACGGCGCGTACCGTTCGGCGTTGTCGACCAGGTTGAGTACCGGCCCGAGCCAGGACCCGACGATGAGGCCGGCGTGCATTCCCGAAACCACGAACAGCAGCGTGACGAACGAGCCGAAAAAACGCCCGAGCAGGTACCCGCGCTCGGTGATGGGGTAGCTGAACCAGTAGTCCTTCGTGCCGTGCTCGATGTCACGGTAGACGGGTACGCCCAGGATGGCTGAAGCCAGCAGCACGCAGGCAATCGAGCCAAAGCCCAGAAATTCGGCGATGGCGTAGGGCGAATTGACGTTGGCTTTTTCGGAGGCCGGGCTGTTGCCGTAGGCCACGGCCAGCGCAAAAATCAGGAAGAGTACCAGCCAGTACCCGTACGTGGCCGGGCGGCGAAAGCGGTACTTCAGCTCGAAAAGAAAGGTTTCTTTGAACATGGGTGGGATTCTTTTTGAGGAGACAGGAGACAGGAGTGAGAATGAAAGAACATTGAATTCACATTCTCACTCCTGTCTCCTCACTCCTCGTAGTTTACACCGTCACGACGTCCATGCGTTGGGTAATTTCGGCGAAGTAGACGTCTTCGAGATCGGCTTCGGCGGGCTCGAACCCGGCGGGGAGTACGTCGGCCAGAATGCGAATCTGCGTTTTGCCTGCCTTCAGTGCCGTGGAGATGACCTGGTACTCAGAGCGGTACCGGGCGAGGTCGGCTTTGTCGATGGTTTTCTTGAACACCTTGCCCTGCAACTCCGCCACGAGGTCGTTCGGATTGCCCTTCGCTACGACTTCGCCGAGGCAGATGATGGCCATGTCCGAGCAGAGATTCGTCACGTCTTCGACGATGTGCGTCGAGAGGATGACGATCGTGTTCTCGCCGATTTCGCTGAGCAGGTTGTGAAAGCGATTCCGCTCGGCCGGGTCGAGGCCCGCCGTGGGTTCGTCGACGATGATGAGTTTGGGATTGCCCAGCAGCGCCTGCGCGATGCCGAACCGCTGCTTCATGCCACCCGAGAAGGTACCCAGGTTTTTCTTCCGAACGGCGTACAGATTGACTTTCTGGAGCAGTCCTTCGACGATTTCCCTGCGTTCGCGGGCGTTGGCGATGCCCTTCAGGCTGGCGATGTGGTCGAGCATGGTTTCAGCCGTCACGCGCGGGTACACGCCGAATTCCTGCGGCAGGTACCCGAGCACCTGCCGCACGGCGGCTTTGTCGCGCAGCACGTCGACCGAGCCGAGCGTGACGGTACCCGAGTCGGCTTCCTGGAGTGTGGCAATCGTCCGCATGAGCGAGGATTTGCCCGCGCCGTTCGGCCCGAGCAGCCCAAACATGCCCTGCCCGATGGTAAGGCTGACGTCGCGCAGCGCCCGGACGCCGTTGGAGTACGTTTTGGAAAGGTTGTCGATGACTAACTGCATGGAGGTAAGGGGGTTAAAATGGTTTGGTAAACTACGAAGTACACCGAGTAACGCCAAACCCCTTTCACAAGCGGTCGGAAACGGCGGGAATCGCGTAACTTGCGCGGTATCGAAACACTTGGCTTTAATGATGAGAACGTACCGGATATTGCTACAACCTGAGCCGGAAGGAGGCTTTACCGTGACGGTGCCAAGTCTGCCCGGTTGCATTACTTACGGTGAAACACTGGAAGAAGCACACGCCATGGCGAGGGAAGCCATCGAACTCTGTATTGAAGTACTCCAGGAGCGAGGCGAAGAGATTCCCGACGATAGTCGGACCCTGGAGTATTCCCTGACTATTGCCGCCTGAGATGCCGCCTACTCCCAAACAAGTCATCAAATTGCTGGAGAGTAAAGGATTCGTTCTAAAACGCGTTAGAGGCAGTCATTACCTTTACGAACATCCCGAAACCGGTCGCTTCACCATCGTTCCTTTTCATACTAAAGATCTGACTAAAGGGACGTATCATGGAATTTTGAAACAGGCCGGTATCGACCGAAGCGAATTGGATTAAAATCATGTCCGACACCACCCCGCAACCCAAGCCCGTCATCGGCATTACCCTCGGCGATTACAACGGCATTGGCCCCGAGGTGATTTTGAAAACCTTGCAGGGCAATCAGTTCAACAAACTCGTCACGCCCGTTGTCTACGGCTCGATGCGCGTGCTGAACCGGTACCGCAACCTGCTCGAACTGAAGGACTGGCAGCTCCACGGTGCGGCCGATCTGGATTCGCTCAATCCCAAACTCGTCAACGTCATCACCTGCTGGCCCGACGGGCAGACCGAAGTCGAGCCGGGTACCGTTACGCCCGAGGCCGGGGCCGCTGCGCTGGCCTGTCTCCAAAAAGCGGTGGAAGACCTCAAGGCCGGTCGCCTCGATGCCCTCGTCACGGCACCGATCAACAAGCACAACATTCAATCGGACGAGTTCAAGTTCCCCGGCCACACCGAGTACTTCACGCAGGAATTCGGCGCAACCGACAGCCTGATGTTTCTCGTCAGCGAAGTACTGCGCGTGGGCGTCGTCACGGGCCACGTGCCGATCGGACGCGTTCGGTCGCAGATCACGCAGGAGGCGATTGGCAAGAAACTCGGTTTGATGCTCGACTCGCTCCGGCGTGATTTCGGCATCACCAAACCCAAAATCGCGGTACTCGGCCTGAACCCCCACGCGGGCGAGGCGGGGCTGATCGGTACCGAAGAGCGCGACGTCATCACGCCGGTACTCGAGCAGTTCAAGAAAAGAGGGCACCTGCTTTTCGGGCCGTACCCCGCCGATGGGTTCTTCGCCGCCCGGCAGTACCGGCAGTTCGACGCCGTCCTGGCGATGTACCACGATCAGGGCCTGATGCCCTTCAAAATGCTGGCGTTTGAAGACGGCGTCAACTTCACCGCCGGGCTGCCCATCGTGCGGACCTCGCCCGACCACGGTACCGCCTACGACATCGCCGGAAAGAATGTGGCCGACGAATCTTCGTTCCGGCAGGCGCTGTTCACGGCGCTCGACGTCGTTAAAAATCGCACGCTCGCCCGTGAAATCGCCGAAGAACGCGCCGCCCCCGTCTGACTCCCCACCACCCCATTTCCCACACGTTTCATGTTGCATTCCATGACCGGCTTCGGCAAGGGTACCGTCGAAGCCCCCGGACTGACCGTCACCGCCGAAATTAAAACGCTCAATTCCAAGTCGACCGATTTGTACTGCCGCCTGCCGCGCTCGCTCTCGCATCGCGAAATCGAACTGCGCAACCTGCTCCAGAGCAGCCTCGAACGCGGTAAAATTGAACTCAACGTCACGACCCAGAAAACCGGCGTGACCGAAGCGGGTCTTTCGGTGAACCGCCCGCTCGTGAAGGCGTACTTCGACGAACTCCACGCCGCCGCCGCCGAGGCCAGCCCAAACCTGATGGGCGACGCGCTCACGATGAGCGAACTCTTCCGACTGGCCCTGACTCTACCCAACGCGTACCTGACCGAGGCTGCCGACGAAGGCGAAACCGAGGGCGACTGGGTCGCCGTGCAAGGGGCCGTTCGCCTGGCGATTGCCGAGTGCCAGCGGTTCCGGCAGCGCGAGGGTGCCGTGGTGGAGGCAATGTTTCGCGGGGCGATTGAGGTCATCGAGGAACGACTGCGGAATGTGACCGCACAGGACGAACTGCGCATTCCGGCCGTCCGCGAACGCCTCCGCAAAGCCGTCACCGATCTCGTGCAGGACGAGGCTTTCGACACCAACCGCTTCGAGCAGGAACTGGTGTACTACGTCGAGAAGTACGACATCTCGGAGGAGAAAGTCCGCCTGCAAACGCACCTCGACTATTTCCGCGAGGTCATCGAGCAGGAGGGGAGTGGGAAGAAACTCAACTTCCTGGCCCAGGAAATCGGCCGTGAAATCAACACCATCGGCTCGAAGGCCAACGACGCCACGATTCAGCGGTACGTCGTCGAGATGAAGGACGAACTCGAAAAAATCAAGGAGCAGACGGCCAACGTGCTGTAATCCGTCCCGTGCCTACGCTTCGCGTGGCACGGATGAACGCCCCGAATGGAATCACGACTTGGTACCGATTTCTACGAACAACCCACGCTCGACTTAGCCCGTAACCTGCTCGGCTGCACGCTCGTCCACGACACGCCCGAAGGCCGCACGGCCGGAACCATCGTGGAGACTGAAGGGTACCTGCGCGATGACCCGGCCTGCCACGCGTACCGCCGGAAAACTGAGCGCAACGCGCCCATGTTTGGCCCGCCGGGCATGATTTACGTCTACCAGATTTACGGGCAGTACCACTGCGTCAACATCGCCAGCGGGGCCGAGGGCATTGGCGAGGCGGTACTTATCCGCGCCCTCCAGCCGACGGAAGGCCTTGAGTTGATGGAAGCCCGCCGGCGGTACGACATGCGACGCGTCAAGGAATTTTTCGGTCGGCCGCACGTCGAGAAACCGGTACCCCTCGAACAACTCTGCCGGGGCCCGGCCAGCTTGGTTACGGCGCTCGGCATCAACAAAAGCCAGAATTTTCAATTCATGCAGGACGGCCCGCTGTACGCACTGCCCGCGGCAGGTAGCGATTTTGACGTCGTGCAAACGACCCGCATCGGCATCCGGCACGGGGCGGATTTGCCGTACCGATTTTACGTGAAGGGAAGTCGATTTGTGAGCCGGAAGTGAACGTCAAATCCGCGTAAATCTGCAGTTCAGACCAGCAACAACCCCATTGCCCCCACCGCCCCCACCAGCCCGAGTACCTGCCAGCGGCTCAGCGTTTCGCGGAACACGCTCACGGCAAAGGCCGCCGCGACGCTGATCACGCCGACGTTGTAGAGCGGAAACAGCAACGCCCCGTTCTGCCCGAACGCGGCCAGCGCCCGAACGAGAAACAGGTACGAGGCGTAGTTGGCCAATCCCAGCACCAGGCCGCCCAGCACGCTCGGCCCGTGCAGCCGCTGCCGTCCGGTCAGGAGTTGAACGCCGAATACCAGCATCGCGCCCAGCCCGGCACCCGCAAAAGCGAGTTCGGTAAAAACCGCGTCGTTCGGCGCGTAGCGGAAGGTGATGAAATTGGTCAGCGTGTTGATGAGGCCGTTCAACAAAAAGCTGAGTACCGGCAGCAGGAACAGCCCATCCGGAGCCGGGTCACGGGTAGCCAGGGTCCGTGTGCCGGAAACCGTGGCACGGCTCCGCGGGCGCAGCGAACTCAGCCCTATCGCCGCCAGCGCCAGCAGCAGCCCGACGTAGTTCCAGCCGTTCAACTCGCCCGACTTTCCGAAAAAGACCAGACTGACCAGCACCGGAATCACCAGCGAGAGGTTCGTTGCCAGCGAAGCGACCGTCACGCCGATGTGCTGGGTGATGACGCTCGTCACGAAAAACGACAGCAGGAAACAAACGCCCAGTCCGAGCGCCAGCGGCGGCCAGGGTTCGGTGCCGAGCGTCGCGAAGGTACCCGCCGGTACCAATCCCAGCCCAGCCAGAACGCAGGTTAGGTAATTCACGACAATCGCCTGAAACGTTTGAACCCCAAAACGCGGGAAAAGTCGGAAAATCAGCAGCAACGCCACCGAAAACAAAATGCTGAGCAGGAGGGAAAGCACGGGTGAATCGGAAATTTTGCAAACTTACCGAACGCCATGCCGCCGTACACCATCGAGTTTCACCCCCTCGCCAGCGACCCACCCGACCGGCCCCGCCGCTTCGGGGGGTACCTCTTCAACGAACCCACCCACGCCCGGCAGCAACGCGCTGACGAAGCCGTCGTCGGGTACCTCGTCAACGAGTCGCTGGGTACCCGCGACGGGCGACTGGTTCTCTTCGTCCGTGAGGGCGAGGTGCACAGTCCCAGCCAGGCCACGTTCGGCGGCATCGAAGCCGCGCCGGAGGTACCCGCCGGGGCGCTGCACCAACTGCTCGACGCGGCGGAGGCATTCGTCCGGTCGGGTGGGTACACCCGGCTGTCCATCGGCCAGTGGCCCGCGGCGTACGCGCCCGACCTGCACGAGCGAATCGGGTCGGTGTTCCGGGAACGCGGGTACCGGGCAACCCGCACCGAACTCAATCAGCACCTGACGGTCACCGGGGTACCCTTCGAGGCCGGGCTGCACCCCTCGGCGCGGCGGCGGCTGCGCAAGTGCCGGGAGGCGGGGTTGGTGGTTGCGGAATGGACGGAGCCGGATTGGTCGGCGGTGCACACGTTCGTGGCCGCGGCGCGGCGGCGGAAGGGGTACCCGATGACGTTGAGCGAACCGGAATTGCGTACCCTCGGTCGCCGATTTCCCGACGAATTCCGCGTGTTCACCGTCCGGGACGGTACCGAACTCGCCGCGCTGACGGTCGTCATCCGGCTCAACGCCCGCGTGCTGTACACATTCTATCCGGCGGACGCCGAACGGTACCTCGACCACAGCCCGACCATCCTGACCACCGCTGGAATCTACGCCTACGCGCAGGCCAACGGCTACGGCCTGCTCGACCTGGGTACTTCCAGCAATGGCGGGGTACCCAACGCGGGTCTCGTGCGATTCAAGCAGAACCTTGGGGCTGAACCATCCGAAAAAGTGACCTTCGTGAAAGATTTTCCTGGCATCTGAATAATTTCGGGGCAACACTTGTTGAAGTCGTCAGTAGCCAGTCACCAGTCGTCAGTCTTGAAAGTGAATTCTGACGACTGGTGACTGGCTACTGACGACTGAGAAACTAAAAACCACATGGACGCATACATCGTAGCGGGCTACCGCAGCCCGGTGGGCAAGGCCCCCAAAGGCGGACTCCGTTTCACCCGTCCCGACGATCTCGCGGCGACGGTCATCAAACACCTCCTCGCGCAGGTACCCCAACTCGACCCGGCCCGTGTCGACGACGTGGTCGTGGGCAACGCCGTTCCCGAAGCCGAGCAGGGTATGCAGATGGGTCGGTACGTGGCGCTGCTGGCGCTGCCGCAGAGCGTGCCCGGCGTGACCGTCAACCGGTACTGCGGCTCGGGGCTGGAAGCCATCGCGATCGCCTCGGCGAAAATCCACGCGGGCCTGGCCGACTGCATGATTGCGGGCGGTACCGAGTCGATGTCGCTGGTCCCGACGATGGGCTGGAAAACGGCCCTCAATTACGACATCGCCAAAAACACGCCCGACTACTACCTCAGCATGGGCCTCACCGCCGAGCAGGTGGCGAAACAGTTTAACATCAGCCGCGACGACCAGGACGCCTTCGCCCTGCAATCGCACCAACGGGCGCTGGCGGCGCAGCAGGCGGGCAAGTTTGACGACGAACTGGTACCGATTCCCGTCCAGGAAACCTACTTCGATCCGGCCACGGGCAAGAAGAAAACCCGCGAATTCAGCGTGACGGCCGACGAAGGCCCCCGCGCTGATACGAGCGCCGAAGCGCTGGCCAAACTCAAGCCGGTTTTCGCCGCCGACGGGTCCGTCACCGCCGGAAACTCCTCGCAAACCTCCGACGGCGCGGCCTTCGTGCTGGTGGTTTCGGAAAAACTCGTGAAAGAACTCAACCTCCAGCCCATCGCCCGGCTGATGAGCTACGCCTCGGCGGGCGTCGAGCCGCGCATCATGGGCATCGGGCCGGTCGCGGCAGTACCCAAGGCGCTGGCACAGGCCGGAATCCAGCAAGCCGATATCGACATTATCGAGCTGAACGAAGCCTTCGCCGCCCAGTCGCTGGCGGTCATGCAGGAACTCGACCTCGACCCCGAAAAAGTCAACCCCAACGGCGGGGCCATTGCCCTGGGCCACGCCCTCGGCTCGACGGGTGCGCGCCTCTCGGTGCAGCTCTTCAACGAACTCCGCCGCCGCGACGGGAAGTACGGCCTCGTCACGGCCTGCGTCGGCGGTGGGCAGGGCGTTGCGGGAGTTTTTGAGCGATTGAATTAATTTGCTTTACAAGCAAAAAGCCCGCCCCGAAATTTCGGGGCGGGCTTTCTATTGCCAAACCTCCAAAGTCTTCAAGACTTTGGAGGTTTTCTTTCCGTGAGAAGATAATTAAAATCCGTACAGAAAATTGAAGTTTACACACATCGGCTCAGTAATTCTTCTGTTGCTACGTACTCCTAACTCAATGCGGCAGAGGTTTCGGACGGATGTTTTCCATTCATAGCCCGTGCCGAGGCGGAGCCCGAGCCAGAGCGGTGCGTCATCGTATTCGTACCTCCAGTCAACTATGTTTCCCTGATTATCGCGCTGCGAATAAACGATCATCTGACCAAATTCATCCATCAACATGGGGCCACCCAACACATACATCCCTCCACGGCGTTCTGGACCATACAACGGAAATTTAGCATAGGGTTCCAACGCTAAGAGAGAGACGTATTCGCGTTTATTTGGAATGTTCCGGTGACGATCGTCTTGAATGATAACTGAATGATAGCCAAAAAAACCAATTCCCACAGAATTACGAACGCCGACTTGCCAAGAGCGCTCGACTTGTCCAGCAAACCCATATGTACCCCCGTTCGATTCAAATGTTGGACCGAGGCCGACCCAAGTTTTACCTTTGATTTGAGCTACACTTTGATGACAAAGAACAATTAGTAGTGAAAGTGATAGAAAATAAAAGGTTTTCATGTGCTATCTACTTTTTAAGTGATTAATAAACAATGATAGTACACAATCGAAAAGGTATCTGTTAAACTGTCTTAATTCTGTGAAACGCGTTTACAACGTTTTTTCTCTCAACTCACCCGCTGGCAGTACCGCGCAATCTTGCTGTACAATTCCTTCGGGTTAAACGGCTTCGTCACGTAGTCATTGATGCCCACGCTGGCGGCGCGGTCGCGGTTGCTGAAGGTGGCCGAGGCGGTGAGGGCGATGATGGGTACGTCCCGGTCGAACTCGCGGATGCGGGTGCTGGCCGCGTACCCGTCGAGGACGGGCATTTGCAGGTCCATCAGAATTAGGTCGAAGGCCTCGGCCTGCGCTTTTTCCACGCCGACCAATCCGTTTTCGGCCGTCGTTACGTCCACGCCCCATTTGGTCAGAAATTTGAGCGCCACCTTGACGTTCACGGGGTAGTCTTCTACGAGCAGGAGTTTCAGGCCGCGCAGCGTGTCGAGGTCGAATTCGTCCAGTGGCGTATAGGCCGGTTTGATCGCCGCGCCCGCCCGGAGCGTGAGCTGGAAGAAGAATTTAGACCCGCGTCCGACCTCGCTTTCTACCTGAATGGCGCTGTCGTAAAGTTCGAGCAGTCGCCGCGTAATGACCAACCCGAGGCCGGTACCCCCGAAATTTCGCGTGGTACTCGAATTGGCCTGCGTGAATAACTCAAAGATGGAATCCTGCTTTTCGGGCGGGATGCCGATGCCCGTGTCCTGCACCGAAACGTAAATCGACGACCACTCCTCGACCTGCTGCTGGAGCGAGAGTTCGATGGTGACGGTCCCGTTTTGGGTGAATTTGAGGGCGTTGGAAACCAGGTTCGAAAGGACCTGCCCGAGCCGCGTCGGGTCGCCAACGAGCGAATCGGGGATGTCGTCGTCGACCATCAGCTTGATGCGGTTGCCGCGCTCCTCGGCCTTGATCTGGTGCGCCCGCTTGAGGTTCGAGACGAGTTGCTTGAAGTCGAAATCAATTTCTTCGAGGTCTACCTTGCCCGCCTCGATTTTTGAGAAATCGAGGATGTCGTTGATGAGCGAATGCAGGTGCTCGATGGAAAACTGGAGCGTTTTCAGGTTGTCTTCGAGCGCCGGGGGTACCTCTTCCTGGAGCATCAGGTACGTGATGCCCACGATGCCGTTGAGCGGCGTGCGAATCTCGTGGCTCATCATCGACAAAAACTCCGACTTGGCCCGCGTGGCCTCCTCGGCCCCTTCCTTGGCCTGCCGCAGTTCGGCTTCGATGACTTTCCGCTGCTCGATTTGCGCCTGCAAAAAATCAATGAGGCCGACGAGATTGTCGGGGTCGAAATCCCGGCGCTCGCCCGCTTCGGCGTCTTCCATGAGTCGAATTGCCTCGACCAATCGCTCCGCCGACTGCCGCCGCTGGCCGATTTCCTCCTTCAACTGCTGATTCACCTCGGCGTACTCGCGGTCGTTGAGCAACGCGGCGTGTTCAAACAGCTTTTTGTCGCGGTCCGAACTTCGGTACGACTCATTCACGGCCCGGATGAAGTGCTGAAACGTCTCGTACGTCAGGCACTCGGGCGTGAGGTATTTATTGATCTGGCGAACCAGGAGCGGGTGGAGGTCGGCGGTTTCCATGCGTCAATGCTCGGCGAAGGTCGTGATGGTCATCGTCTGGTTGTGCAACTCGCAATCGGCCTCGGGCGACTGGGGCGAAATTTCGCCGTAGGAATAAAACCCGGTCAGCACGGTTCGGGTACCGAACCGCTCGCGCGCCGCTTCCACCTCCTCGTCGATGCGCTGGCCGAGTACCAGCTTCCGCCCGACGCAACTAACCAGGATGGCCAGTTCGGGCGGGGTACCGAGCGTGTCGGCGGCGGTTTGGGCCGCTTCGGCCGAGGCGTCGATGAGCCGGTCGAAGTTGGCCGTCATGAACCGCACGGCCGCGCCTTCGGGTACCGAACCGGCGAAGGTCATGCTTTTCTCGGCTTCGTCGATGGTCAGAATGGTCCGCACGAGCGGCTGGGCGTCGGGCGTGGTGCGGATGGACAGCGGAAACAGCAGCGCCGCCGAGGGCAGGCCCGCCGCGTACTCGCCGAGGTATTCTTTGTAGAGGTCGAGCGCCTGTTTTTCGCCGAGTTGGTACAGCACGTTGTAGGCCGAGCGCGTCACCTCGCGTTCGGGACCGAAGACGTCCCAGCCCCCGCGCGAGCCGTGGCCGACTTTCAGGTGCGACCCGTACAGTCCCACGCCGATGACTTTGCCGACGGCGGGTGGCTGATTCAAGCCCACGAGCGTTTTCTCGAACCGGGCCGCATCGCCCGCCAGTCCGCCCGAGGTGGGTACGGGTCGTCCCAGCCGATGGTTCAGGGCGGCCGTCAGGTCGGTACCGTTCACCCGGCCGCCATCGGAAATCAGGAAGACCGCCGCCAGGTCGGCAGCGTCGAGCGCCTGGGCGAGGCGTTCACCCACCTGACTGCTTTCGACGTGGTGGTCGATGTCGAATTGGTAGGCGCGAACGGCGGTTTTCTCGAATTCAATGGCCGTCACGACGACGGAATCGTCCCAGACGCGGTCGTCGTGAATTTCACCCGAGGTGGAATTGATGACAATCTGCGCCGCCGGGAAACGGGTACGCAGTTCGTCGTACACGGGAACCGTTTCGAGCAAACGGCGCTCGCCGAAGGCAAAAACCAACTGGGCGTGGGAGGGGGAAAAGCCGGACGTTTCGGAGTACGACGTCCAGGTCTGGCCCGTAAAACGGGCTTGGCTGAGTTTCATGGCTCGCTGGGAACAGGTTTGGCGGAACCACCCGGCGCGGGCGGTGGGTACGGGAAAACGAAGAAAGGAAATTCGTGCCGGTACCGCAACGAACGCGCCTGTTTCTCAAGCCGAACGGACGTTTTTCTATCCTGAGTTAGGTAGTTGGCCCGGTTCACAGCCGCGGCGTCGGTGGTTTGTTCGGTACGTCCCAGGCGTTCGCCCCGCGGGTGTTCAGTTTTCGGCGAAACACCTTGTCGCCACTCGTGACGTAGAGCACGTCGAAATTCGGCCCGCCGAAGCAGAGGTTGGACGGCTGCGCGTTGGCCTTCGGCACGGGCAGGATGGCGTTGACCCGCCCGAGCTGGTCGAGTACCTGAATGCCCAGCCGCGTGGTGACGTACACCCGGCCGTCGCGGTCGCACTTGAGGCCGTCGGCCCAGGCATTTTCGGCGGTGTCGGGCACGTGCAGGTACCCGAAGCGCTGCCGGGCCGCGAGGGTACCGTCGGGTTGGATTTGGTAGACCCACACCCAGTGCGAGGCCGACTCGGTCACGTAGAGCTGCGTCTGGTCGGGCGAGAGGCAGAGGCCATTGGCGAACTTCAAACCGGCGTCGACCTCGATTTTTTCGCCATTCGGACGAAGCAGGTACAGCTTGCTCGGATTCAGTTGGCCGTCGGGCGCGGTGAGGTACCCGTTCCCGTTCCGTGCCACGACGAGGTCGTTGCCCGACTGCCCGTTGGCGAGTACCGTTTCCTTTCCCGCCGCGTCGTAGGCCAGAATTTGCCGGGTACCGCCCGCGACGACGTACCGCCGCCCGTCCGGCCCGAAGGCGGTACCGCTGGCTTTCTTGCTGTCGAGCGGGAGTACCGTCAGCTTGCTATCAGTACCCACGCGGTACGGTTTGCTGGCCGGAATGTCCTGGAAAAACACCTCACCCGCCGCGTTGGTAGCGGTTCCTTCCGTGAAGGTGTACCCTTCACCGACCAACTGCCAGTCCTCGCCCGGAATCAGCAAATCGCTCAGAAATTGATTCTTGGAACGTCCCGCCGCCACGGGTTTCGGCCAGTCCGCCCACAGGTACCGCATCGCTTCGGGGAAGAGCGCCGTGCCGTGTTTGCCGTTGTGCGCACCTTCGCCCCAGACGTGCCGGACTGCGTAGCCCGCGAAGGTCAGCGCCCGCTCCATCCGTTGGTTGGCCATCCACCAGTCGCCCGCGTAGATGTTCAGGTCGTTCGAGCCGTCCTGCAAAAACACGCGGATGGGCCTGGGTTCGTACTTGCGCACGAGCGTTGGGTACCGGTCGGCCCCCCGCAGCCCAACGTAGGTACCAATCGCCGAAAACACGCGGCTGAACGCGTCGGGTCGTTCCCAGGCCGCCGTAAACGCGCACACCGCCCCGCTGCTCGACCCGCCGATGGCCCGGTCGTTGCCGGATTTCGAGAGGCGAATCGCCCGTCCGTCCGCCGTTTTCAGTTGTTCGACTTCGGGTAGAATTTCGTCCAGAATCAGCCGCGCGTAGGCGTCACCCAGCCCGTCGTACTCGAAGCTGCGGTTGAAGCGGTCGAGGGCGGCGTTCGGGTCGGCGGCCCGTACCCGGCCGGGCGTCACGAACACGCCGATGGTCACGGGCATTTCGCCCCGTGCGATGAGGTTGTCGAAGACGGTTGGCGCTTTCCACTGCACGCCGTCCTGGTTGACGTACACGCAGGCCGGACGCTCGGAACGGTACTGCGCGGGTACGTAGACCGTCACTTCGCGGAACGTACCGGGAAAAATCGTTGATTTCTCAAAGGTGAATTTCATCAATTCACCCTTCGGCACGCCCGCCTGCTCGACGGAAGCCGGGTCTTCGGGGTAGGTTTCGGGAGGCGTCTGGGCGTGAAGGCTCAGCGGCAGCAGGGCCAGGAGGAACAGGCGCTGGGCTGCGCCGGATTGGATTGATTTCATGGGTCGAAGGGTTTCGGGAAAGGTACGTTTTTCGGGGATTGGAACGACCCCAAAGCAAAACATCCAAAGTCTTGGAGACTTTGGATGTTTAAAACGGGTCGGCTCTGTTCACTCAATCACCCGAAACAGCCGGTTCCAGCGGATTTTCTGCCAGGGTTTCGCCGGTACCGGATCCAGTGACATCCAGACGAAAACGGCCTTGCCCACGAGGTGATTTTCGGGCACGAAACCCCAGTACCGCGAGTCATCGGAATTGTGGCGGCTGTCGCCCATCATGAAAAAGTAGTTCTGCCTGAATGTGTACGAGGTAACGGGCTGACCGGCGATTCGGACCAACGTTGGCGTCAGCTCGACGTTTTCATTCCCCTCGTACCGCGCGATAACCAGGCCGTAGAGGGCGATGGTTTGCTCGTTTAGCGGAACGGTCAGGCCTTGTTTGGGTACCGTCAACGAGCCAAAGTGGTCAGGGTTCCAGGCGAAGGCGGTACTTCCGTAAATGCCCGGCGTGGCGACGCCCGGCGTAGCCTGACCCGCCGGTTCGGTCAAGGGTTCAACGCCCTGTACCCAATCCAGCGCCCGCAGTTTTCCGACGACCTCCGTCGTCGCCTGAATCTGGTACCCGGCCGAGGTACCGTCGGGCGCTTCCACCGGTTGCCAGTTAATGAACGGCCCTTCCGCCGACTCAAAGTCGTTGACGATTCCGTACCGCCGGAAAAACGCCGCGTCGAGTACCTCCGCCGTTTTCAAAAAGTACGTCGTCTGCGCCCGGTGGGGCGTGGGCTGGCGGATGCCGTTCACGAAAACGTTTTCCTGGCGAATCTGGAGTACATCGCCGGGCAGGGCCACGCAGCGCTTGATGAGGTGCGTCCGCTGGTCGACGGGATGGTCGGGTTCGCCAGGTTTCGGGGGCGGGAAGTTGAAGACGACTACGTTACCGCGCTTTACCTCCGAGAAGCCGGGTACCCGGACCATCGGCAACTGAATCCAGTCGAGGTACGACGGGATTTTGGTACCCCAGATCGTCTGGTGCGTGAGCGGAATCTGGAGCGGTGTCTGCGGCGTGCGGATGCCGTAGTGCAGCTTGCTCACGAACAAAAAATCGCCCACGAGCAGGCTGTTTTCCATCGAGGGTGTCGGGATGGCATAGGCCTCCACGACAAAAAATCGAATGAGCGTCGCCGCCACGACGGCAAACACGACGGAATCGAGCCACTCGCGCAGCGGTGATTTTTTGCGGGCGGAAGGCTGGGGGGGGTTCTTGAATCGGAACATGGGCGAAGGCAGGGACGTACGGTTCGTAGTATTCCGAAGGTCGGCGCTGGCCTTGGATGCGCGCCTTTTTTTACACGAGCGGCGAGCGTGAAAAAAGGAGCGGGCCTAAAAATCACGGGATTCCGGGATACAAAACCACCACTTGCGGTGATTTCTGGCGCGGAAGTACGGGGGAGTTTTGCAGCGGCAAACGCACCGTTGCGTCGCCCTAAAACTTCGTTAACCCCATGACCCGATTGACAAGTACCTACCGCGCCGGGCGGCAGTTGGTTATCCTGCTGCTGGGCTTCCTGCTCCCAACCGCCTGTCAGGACCACCCCGAGCCACCCATCCCCGATGCCGCTACGTACTCGGCCGACGTCGTCACGTCCTGGCTGTCGCTCCAGCTCAAAATTACCCAGACGACGCCGGCTTCCCCCGTCGTCACCACGCGACGGCTGGCCTACACGGGCATTGCGCTCTACGAATCCATCGTACCTGGTCTGGTCGGGTACCAGTCCATCGCGCCCCAACTCAACGGGCTGCCGCCCTTACCCACCGTCGCGCCGGGCGAGCGGTACCACTGGCCGACCTGCGCCAACGTCGCCCTGGCGGCAATGCACCGGTACCTGTACCCGACGACTTCCGTCGCCAACCGGGCAACCATTGACTCGCTCGAAACCGCCTACGCCACCCGCTACCAGCAAGACCGGCCTGCCGACGAGCTGGCCCGGTCGGCGGACTTCGGCAGGAAAATCGCCGCGGCGATCTTCGAGTGGTCAAAATCGGATGGCAACGACGACGTAACGCCCTACACATCCCCTACGGGTACCGGTCTGTGGGTGCCCACGCCCCCGGCTTTCGCCACTGCGGCTCTGCCTAACTGGGGTAAGATGCGTCCACTGGTAGTTGGCAGTGACACCGGGGCCGACCAGGGTGCGCCGACCCCGTACTCGACCGATACGACCTCGGCCTACTGCGCACAAGCCCGGGAAGTGTACGCGATTTCGCAAAACTTGACAACCGAACAGAAGGCAACTGCCCTGTTCTGGGCCGATAACCCCGACGGGAAAAGCTACGGCGGCGGCCATTGGCATGCCATTCTGAGTCAGGTACTGGCCACCCAAAAAATCAGGCTCGACGTGGCGGCGGTACTGGTCGCCCAACTCGGCATTGCGATGTCGGAGGCCAGCATCAGCATTTTCAAGGCAAAGTACCACTACAACGGCCTGCGGCCCGTCACATACATCCGTTCGGTACTCAACCAGCCTGACTGGAACACGCTGATTCCCACGCCCAACCACCCCGAGTACCCCTCGGGCCATTCCATTCTGTCGGCGGCGGCCGCGCAGACCTTGACTCAGTGGTTCGGAAGCCAGTACGCCTTCACCGATCACGCGTACGATGCGCTGGGCTTCCAGCCGCGGTCGTACCATTCGTTCGAGGAAGCGGCCGTGGAGGCGGGTAACTCGCGCGTTTACGCGGGCATCCATTACCGAAAAACCTGCGACGTAAGCCAGACGCACGGCAAGCGTATCGCGCAGAACGTGGCGCAGCGGCTAACGTTTAAAAAGTAGGGGCAGATGCCTGACAAAAAACCTCCGAGGTCTTCAAGACCTCGGAGGTTTGCGTTCGGAAATCGGATTCAGGTTCGGTAACGCTTATTTCCGGTCCGATCCGGGAGCACTCCGCTCAGGCAAGCCTTTGTCGGCCAGATACAGGCGATCTCCTTGCAGGGACAGGTCGACAATCTGAAATTGGCGGTTATTCACAAAAAAGAATTCACCAATTCGGTACTCCGTCATACCAGGAATTAGGGAGACCGGCTGTGACGCTTGGTTCGTAATGCGGATTGAAGTTCCCCGCGTGTTGTAGGCTAAGCCCGCCACATGACTCGTCACAACGAAGTGTAAAGACTGGCCCGCTACCAGAGCGGTACCTTTCCGGGATTCGCTCGCCAGGAGCGTCAAGTGAAACTGCGCCCGCGAGGAGTCGGGATACGTCCAGCCCGAATTGTACGGGTTAGGCTTAATCCAGACCATTCGGGGTACTACTTTCTTGCCGTCGAAAGCTTCCACCCGAACCTGAACGACGGGCAAGGTATCGTAAACCGCATGGATGCGGTTGGAATAATGGCCGTTCGGGTTTCGCTCGATGGGTAACGTCATGGGGTAGTGCAGGACGCGATCATCGCTGAAATCCTGGTTGTTGTTCGCGTCGACGATCACGACCCGCCGATCCTGCCGGTCCGTACCGACTACGGCGTTGATGCGCTGGCGCAGGGGCTTCGGGCTTAACAAGAGCGTATCCCGCCCGAGCGAAGCTTTCGTGTTTTTCCATTCCGTTTCGCTCAACTCGCCTTTCTGAAAGGCTTCAAATGCCGTTTGCCCTTGCACGGTGTTGGAGGAACGGATGGCCTTTGCAATCAGGTAGTCAGGAACGCCCCGGAAGCCGGTGAAGTCAGTCGAGTGACGGGTTCCGACTTGATTGTACCTGTTCGGGTCCTGGTCGACGGGCTGGAGGAGCACCGCGAGCGATGAGGATTGCGCGAGAAGCTGAACGGGCAGGAGCAGAAACAGAAGGTTGACAAGCAGGTTGCGTTTCATGTCAGTTCGATTGGGGGTGAAATCAGGCGCCATTTGCTTGAAAGTTAGTTCTTTAATTCCTGTTTTTAGACGCATGAAAACAAAAACCGCCGAGGTCTTGAAGACCTCGGCGGTTTCGGTATTTGAACTTGCTGGGTACCCGCTACGTCGCCTTCGGCTTCTGCCGGTACACCAGCGTATCCGTCGGCAAACTCGGCAACGCGTACCCGCCCGTGTCGATCTGCACGCCAGGCAGGGCTTTTTTGAGCGCCTCGACGCCCGCGGGCGTCACCTTCGTTTGCCAGAGGTACAGCGTTTTGAGCGATTTGAGCGAGGCCAGTTGCCGGATGCCCGCGTCGGTCACGGCGGTACCGTAGAGGTTGAGGTACTGTAAATTTTTGAGGTTTTTCAAATTCGCCAGGCCCGCATCGGTGATGGACGTCTGGTCGAGACTGAGGCGGGTCAGGTTTTTGAGTTTGCCAACGGATTTCAGCGCCCCGTCGCCGATTTTCGTTTCGTTCAGCTTCACCCAAGTCAGTTGGTCGGCCAGCGGCGTGAGCAGGTCGGCCTGCTGGTCGGTGAAGTTCGAGGCGTTGACGAAGTTGGCCATCAGGTAGTTCGACTCACTGGCGACGGGCATGACGAGTACGTTCAGCTTTGTCAGCTTTTCGATGTCCTTGGCTTCGGCTTCGTCGACTTTCGTTTTCAGAAGTTTGTCTTCAGCGCTTTCGCTGGCAGCAGCCAGGGCCGCCCCGCCCGGACCCAACGAGGCCAGCACAGGCTTAATTTTCTCGTCCTGCGGTACCTGCGCGACTTTCATCCCGAAATCGGCCTTGCCCTTCGACAGCCACCAGTGCACCAGCGCGATTTCCTGTTCGGTCAATTGCGTCTTGCCTTTGGGCGGCATGTGGTGTTCGTCTTCCTCGGGCAGGAGCATCCGCTTCAGCAGTTCGCTCTGCTCGGCGCTGCCCGCCACGAGTACCGGCCCGCCCTTGCCGCCTTTTTTCAGCAGTTCGGGCTCGTCCATGCGCAGATCGCCCTTCTGCTTATTGGCATTGTGGCACTGCCAGCACTTCTGTTCGAGTACCGGTTCGACCAGATCGTGGTACACGACGGCCTGGTTGATGTCAGTGATTTTCGGTCGCTCGACCGCCGCCGGAGCCTGACCCGTCAGGGCCAGCAGGGGCTGCGTCAGGTAGTCGTCGCCGTGGGTGAGGTTCCCGCCGAAATGCCCGGCTCCGAACAGCAGCAGCGCCGACAGAATAACCGCGGGCGTTTGCAGCCGACGTAGGTTTTCGCGATGGCCGTAGCGTTTCAAGGCCCAGGCCAGCCCGGCGACGACCGCTACGCCGATGCCGAGGTTTTGGTGGATGTTGAGCGTCGTTTCGTCGTACCCACCGCTGAGTTTGAGCAGGAAACCCGCCCCGCAGGCCACCGCTGCGCTGACGAATCCCCAAAACAGGGCGACCGTCACGGCGGGACGAAGGTTGGCGAAGCGCTCCTGCCGGGCAAAGAGTTCAAGCCCCGCCGCCAGAATCAGAATGCCAATGGGCAGGTGGACGATGAGCGGGTGAAAACGCCCGAAGAGTTGTGCGAAGTTTTCGGAGGTGGTTTGGAGGATAAGCAAAGCGAATAGCAAAGTTAATGTGAGTTTACCTGGTTGGTTTTTAATGCAATGTTCAATACACAATGTTCAGATGAAGCTTTTAACTGTACGTTGAACATTGTGTATTGAACATTGCCTTCACAATTAATTCATTACACCCGTTCCAGCTTCACGGGATAGGTTTTCTGGGAGGCCCACTGCGGCACGTAGATGTTTTCGTCGGAGTCGACGCAGACGTCGTGCGGGTGCATGAAACCGGTGAACGAGCGATCCTTGCGCTGCTCCTGGAGTACCCCGTTCTGGTACACCGGCTCCGAGCCGCCGGGCGTTGAAACCACGCGGTCTGACTTGTCGAGAATCTGGATGTAGCCCGAGTTGGGGTACTGATCGGAGGTACTCCGGTACACGGCTCCGTACAGAAAATCGCCCTTGAGGACGGGACGGCAGATGTACGAACCCGGCAGTGCAATGGTGCTGAGGTACTTGCCGTCAAGGGTGAAGCGCTTGAGCGCGTTGCGCCGCCGGTCGGTCACGATGAGCGTTGGCCTCTGCGGGTCACGCGTGTCGACGAGTACTCCGTGGCAGGTGTCGAATTTGTCCGTCAGGCTGTCGCCGCGCCCACCGAAGTACCGAATGAGTTTGCCCTTCGCGTCGTACTGCATGATGAAATTCTTGCCGTACCCGTCGGCCACGTAAATGTCGCCGTTGGCGGGGTTGATGGCCGTTTCGGTCGGGACGAACTGGTTCGGCGCGTCGTACAGCCCGGTTTCCTTCGGGTAGTCGATTTTCAGCAGTTCCTTGCCTTTCAGGTCGGTTTTGATGACCTGGTGCCGGGTATTGTCGCACAGGAAAAGTACCTGCTGCCCGCCTTCGTTGGCGAGCGTCAGCCCGTGGGCACCGGGGTAAGTGGTACCCCAGCTTTCGAGCAGCTTGCCCGATTTGTCGTAGATGAGGACATTGTTTTTCGTCTCATTCGTGAGCAGAATCAGCCGCCCCTGCGCGTCTTCGACCATCTCGTGGCAGTCGTTGACGGGATTCTTGCCCGCGTCGAGTACCCCCCAGCCGGGCACGACCCGGTACCGGTGGGCATTGTGCCCGAGCGTGACTTCGCCGGGGCGCGGCATCCGAATCGAGCCGAAACTGGGATTGGCGAGAAACGCCGCGCCCGCGGCTAAGCCTGACGTACGCAGAAAATCGCGGCGCGAGTGGTGTTCGTTCATGGAAAAGATAGGTTTAGCATAGCTTCAAAAATACGGGTCAAGCGCCGGAAAAACTACACGCCAAATTGCCGCAGGTGGTGGTCAAGATGCAGGTACGTGAGCTGGCCCAACTCACTTTTGCTGAGGGTACCAAACACCGGATGCGCCAGCGGCTGACCATCGGGCAGGTTCGTGAGACGGTCGAGCAGCGTACGGAGCGTTTTCCGATCCGCTTCAAACTCAGTCGGCGGCGTCATCAGCCCGCCAGTCGGGTGCAATTCGCGGATGGTCCGCATGTTTTTCGGGAACGACCTGAGTTGTAGGCTGTACCACTTCGCCAGTCGCTGCACCAGCGCGTTGCCGCGTTTCTTCGCGGGCTTGTCGCCGAGGCAAATCCGCACCTGCTCGCCGACGTGCGTCAGCATCTGCGTCGGCGACATGGTACCCCAGAGGCGTTCGCTGTCGGGGCCGAGTTGATCGAGGCGGGCCAGAATTGCGTTTCGGTCAGCGGGGTTGACGAGGTTGGCCTTCATCGCTATTTCGACAGGCGGTACGCGACGACCGAGTTTCTAAAGAACGTCGGGACAAAAACCATGTTGGTCTTCGGGTCGAAGCCGATGTCGGCCGTGTTGCTTTTCTGGGCCTGCGTATCGAGCAATTGCGTCAGCTTGCCGTCGGCGGTGCAGTAGTTAATGATGCCCGCCCAGCGCGAAATCAGGAAATCGCCCTTACCGACGGGCTCAATGCCGTCGCCCGAGGGCATCCCTTCGGCGATTGTCCGCAACGACTTATCCGGCAGAATTTCATAGAAAATGCCCTTGCCCGCGTCGACGACGAAAAGCTGCTTGCCCACCGCCCGGACGCCGTTGGGCCGTTCGAGCGTTTTGTCTTCGAGGAAGGTACTCACTTGCCCGCCCTTGACTTGCAGAATCAGGCTCCGGCCCATGTCGGTCACGTAGACGGTACCTTCCGGCCCGACGCTGACGTCGTTGAGTTGCTTCGCCCCTTCGGGTTCGAGCGTGTTTTCGAGCTTCCCGGATTTCAGGTCAACGACTCGGATTTTCGTGACATCGGCGACGTACAGTTTCCCGCCCGTGATGCCCATGCCCTTCGGGGCGTCGAAACCGGTAGCCCAGTCGAGCTTTGCGATTTTGCCTTCCGGCGTCAGGCGTGCGACGTACCCGTTGCCGTCCTGCGCCCAGGGCTGGCCGTTGATGCAGGCGACGTACAGGCTACGGGTACCCGCGTCGAAGAGCACCGATTCGGGTACCTGGAGTACCGTGTCGGATTCCCAGGCTTTCATGAGCGTTTGGGCCTGGGCGGTACCGGCGAGGAGGAGCGAGGCGAGGAAGAGGCGTTTCATAGAATAAAAAAGGTTGAGGAAATATCGAATCCCGAACAAGGAATTTTGAATGACGAAGTACTGCTTCGTTCGCGATTTAAAATTCCTTGTTCGGGATTCGCTGTTCAAATTCATCACGCGATAATTTCCTTGATCACCTTCCCCGCCACGTCGGTCAGCCGGAACGGACGCCCCTGAAACTGGTACGTCAGTTCCTCGTGGTTGAGGCCAAGCTGGTGCAGGATCGTGGCCTGCAAATCGTGAACGTGCGTGCGGCCCTTGACGCCGGCGTACCCGATTTCGTCGGTTTCGCCGTGCGAGTACCCGCGCTTGATGCCGCCGCCCGCCAGCCAGACCGTGTAGGCTTCGGGGTGGTGGTCGCGACCCAGGAAGGGCGCGGGTTTGTTGTCGCGGTTTTCCTGCATGGGCGTCCGGCCAAACTCGCCGCCCCAGACCACGAGCACGTCGTCGAGCATGCCGCGTTGCTTTAAATCCAGCAGCAGAGCACTCATCGCCTTGTCGGTTTCGCGGCACTTGTTGCGCAGTCCGATTTCCAGCGCCTCGCCCGAACTCGAGCCGTGCGAATCCCAGCCCCAGTCGAAGAGTTGCACGAAGCGTACGCCGTTTTCGACCAGCTTCCGGGCCAGCAGGCAATTGTTGGCGAACGAAACGGTACCCGGTGTGGTGCCGTAGAGTTGGTGAATGTGCGCCGGTTCCTTCGAGACGTCCATCACCTCGGGTACCGCCGTCTGCATCCGAAAGGCCATTTCGTACTGGCTGATGCGAGCGAGCGTTTCGGGATCTTTGAACTCGTCGTATTGCTGGCGGTTGACGTCGGCGATGGTTTCAAGAGCCATTTTGCGGAGGTCGCCGTCGATGCCCTTCGGGTTGTCGATATACAAAACCGGCTCGCCCGCCGAACGGCACTGCACGCCCTGGTACACCGAGGGCAGGAAGCCCGGCCCCCAGAGGCTTTTGCCGCCTTCGGGGTACTTGCCGCCGGAGGTCAGGACGATGTAGCCGGGCAAATTCTGGTTTTCTGACCCCAGCCCGTACGTGACCCAGGTACCGAGGCCCGGTCGCCCGAGCCGCGGGCTACCCGTGTGGACGAAAAGCTGCGCCGGGGCGTGGTTGAACTGGTCAGTGTGCATGGCCCGCAGGAAGGTCACCTCATCGACGACGTTCTGGAAATGCGGCAGGTAGTCCGACACCCAGGCTCCCGACTGCCCGTGCTGCGCCCAGGTACCCTGCGGGCCGAGCATTTTGGGTACCCCACGGATGAACGCAAACGTTTTTCCTTCGAGCAGCGATTGCGGGCAATCCTGTCCGTGCAGCTTCGCCAGTTCGGGTTTGTACTCGAACGTCTCCAACTGGCTCGGCGACCCGGCCATGTGAAGGTAAATGACGGCTTTGGCCTTGCCCGCAAAGTGCGGTAGCTTCGGCGTGAGCGGATTGGTGACGCTCGCCGCCGGGTCGGCTTTACCCGAAAAACAGCCGCTCAGCGAGCCGAGCGCCATCAGGCCCATCCCGGTACTGCACTGCCGGAGGAAGTGGCGGCGGGTCTGGAAGTGGCGGTACTCGTGTTCGGCTTCGGTGAGGAGGTTCATGGCGTTACGCGTTGCGAATCAGGGTGAACAGCCAACCAAATCAGACGTTAGCATCATCAGACTTTTCTTCCTGCGGAGTTTGACTATCGGATGATGAAAGTGATTTTTCTTCCGGAAAATCTACAATTACTTCCATTGGTTGGTCAAACGGCGGAGTCTCGTCCAGCGTGATTTGCCCGTTCTTGTATACGCCTTTGATGGCTGTCAGCATGACTTCTTTTGTTTTGACGACAAGTTACGAAGGGACACTCGCCCTTTGAAGGTTTACTCCTTCACCACCAACTCATCCAGATTCAGAATCGCCTGCGTCACCATCGTCAGCGCGGCGGTTTCGGGCCGGGCGTTCGGGGTACCGAGGAAGTCGCGGGCCTTTTGCGGCTTCGCCCGGAACACCGCCAATGAACGCGTGTACAGGTTTTCAAATGCCTCCCGTTTTCGCTCGGTAATTGCCCGGCCCGCCGCCCGCTCGTAGGCTTCGGTGATGGATTCGGCTACGGGGCGATTCGGCTTTTCGACGGAAGTGGCCAGGTGCCGGGCAGCTTCGACGAACACCGGGTCGTTCAGAAGTACCAGCGCCTGCAAGGGCGTGTTGGTGCGGATGCGCCGAGCCTGGCAGATTTCGCGGCTGCCCGCGTCGAAGGTACTCATCGAAGGGTACGGGCCCGTCCGGCGGGCAAAGGTGTAGATGGCCCGGCGGTACTGGTCTTCGCCTTCGCTCTGCTTCCAGTTCAAACTGCTGTTGACGGCCTGCCAGACGCCCTCGGGCTGGTAGGGCATCACGGGTTTGCCGTACATTTTTATGGAAAGCAGTCCGCTGACGGCCAGCGCCTGGTCGCGTACCTGCTCGGCGGTCAGACGCATCCGCGGACCGCGGGCCAGGAGCCGATTGGCCGGATCGCGTTCCATCAAGTCTTCCGAGGCCTGCGAGGATTGCCGGTACGTGGCCGACGTCACGAGGAGTTTCAGGAACGCCTTCGGTCGCCACTGCGCTTCGTCCATGTACCAGACGGCGAGGTAGTCGAGCAGATCGGGATGGCTGGGGGTAAAACCCTGGGTACCGAAATCTTCCAGCGTTTCGACCAAGCCGGTACCGAACAACTGTTCCCAGAACCGATTCACGACCGTCCGCGCCGTCAGCGGATTCTCGCGACTGACGAGCCAGCGCGCCAGCCCCAGGCGGTTGTTTGGGGCGTTTTTCGGGAAGGCGTGGAGCGAGCGAGGTACCGCCGGTTGTACTTCCGGCCCGTTCACCAACCAGTTGCCGCGCACGAACACGTGCGACTTCCGGCGGTAGTCGGGGTGGCTTTCGAGCAGGATGGGCGTGTTCTGCGTTTTGGCGTTCAGCAGGTCGAAGAACGCCTGCCGCTGCGTAGGGTACTCGGGATGCGTTTTGCCGGGAAAGTCATCGAGCAGCGTAAACCAGAGAATCTGGAATACGTCGTCGCGCGGGCCGAGCTTCGGGTTGCGCCCAACGAGGTACCAGTCATGCCGCCCGGTTTGGGGTGGAATCGCGAAACTACGCAGCTCGGAACGCCCGCGGTCGGTCGTGTCGAGGCGAATGGTTTTCAGGAGCGGCCCGGTCGGACTCCCGTCGTGAATTTCGAGCACCCCGCCGGGCTGTTTCACCGAGAGGGCCGTCAGCCAGTCGGTTTTTCCGTCGAGTTTCAGGTTCGACAACCGGCACGAACCGCCATTTCGTAGGCCGATCACCCGGTCGCTGACCAGCGCTCCATCGACGTACCGGTCGGCGTAGTGCGCGTGGAAACGGGGTTCGATGAATCGCGCCAGATTCGTCCACACGCGGGCTTTTTCGGGCGTGGTCGTCTGGCTGAGGTACCGTTGGAAGGCGTCGAATTTGGCTTGATCGTCGGGCGAGAAATTCCGTAGCGCCGGTGCTTCGTCCTGCGTGTCCTCGTCGCGGGTGTTATTAAAAAACGCCATGAATTTGTAGTACTCCTCATGGCGAAACGGGTCGTAGGGATGGCTGTGGCACTGCACGCAGGCGAAGGTGGTCCCGTGCCAGGTGTCCCAGGTCGTGTTGACGCGGTCGAGGAGCGCGGCGACGCGAAACTCTTCGTCGACGGTACCCGTCTCGTCGTTGTTCATCGTGTTGCGGTGGAAGGCCGTCGCGATGAGTTGCTCGTCGGTGGGCGGTCCGCCGTCGCGGCTTGGGAGGAGGTCGCCCGCCACTTGCTCGATGGTAAACTGGTCGAAGGGCTTGTCGGCGTTGTACGAACGAATCACGTAGTCACGGTACTGCCAGATTTGCCGACCGTTGTCTTTTTGGTACCCGCGCGAGTCGGAATACCGGGCTAGATCGAGCCAGACCGAGGCCCAGCGCTCGCCGAAGTGCGGCGAGGCCAGCAGGCTATCGACCAGTTGCTCGTACGCGTTTTCGGACTCGTTCGCAAGGTACCAATTTCGTAAACTCGGCGTCGGCGGTAGGCCGGTCAGGTCCAGGCTGACGCGCCGGAGGAGTGTTTCGCGGTCGGCTTCGTCGGCGGGTTCGAGGCCTTCTTTTTTTAAGCGATCCAGAACAAACCGGTCGACGTCGTTGCGCACCCAGGAAGTACCCAGTGACCAGAATCCAGCAAACAAGCCTTCGGGACTGGGTACCGACTTTGCCTCGGGGGCAACGTAAGCCCAATGATCGCCCCATTCGGCCCCTTCGTCAATCCACTTCGTCAGGATTTCAATTGCTTCGGGTTTCAGCGGATCGGCCTTCAGCGGCATCCGCTCTTCGGGATCGACGTGGTGCAGGCGTTTGATGAACTCGCTGTTGGCGGCGTCACCGGGAAGGATGGCCGGTTTGCCGGATTCGGTCGGAGCTAGTGCGTCTTCGCGGAAGAGCAAACTCAACCCACCCGCCCGCTTGACGCCGCCGTGGCAGGCCATGCAGTTTTTATTCAGAATCGGCTTGACCTGCGTGCTGAAGTCGATGCGGTCATCGGTACCTCGCGCTTTCCAGATGCCGAAAGCCAGGGCAAAGACGCCCGCCGAAAGGGCGATAATCCGGGTGTTCATAAGCTACTGCGAGAAACGCGGAATGCGCTGAAAACTACTCGAAAGCCCATCCGGTTCCATCCTGCTCTACTTCGGCGCGGGTGGCGTAATCATGATGTGCGCCCGGTGAGTACCGGGGTCCATGATCCAGGGCTGGCCGGGGACGTCGGGTTTGAGGGGCAGGCCGGTGGTCTCGGCGGTGGCGTAGGGGATGTAGACAACGTACCGGTGATTGCCGTCCCTGACGGTACCGATGGTCAGGTCGACGTTCTCGTCTTTCCCCGAAAACACGATCAGGTTGGCGGGTTGGGCGTTCATTTTCAGCTTGCCTGATTTGACTTCGGCTTCCCGCGTTTCCATGATTTCCTTCGCCGTCTTCCCTGCTTTTTTCAACTCGCGTCCCCGCGCCATGAACGGCTCCAGCGACTGGTGGTAGCACGACACACTAAAGCCCTTCTGGGCCGGGTCGTCGGCGAGGCAGATGAATTCGTTGGTGCCCTTCCGAAGTGTCACGACTTCACCCTGCGCGTTGTAGCCGAGTACCGTTGCGCCGTCGCGCTTGTCGGCAGGGGCGGAGAGTACCGCCAGTTTGATTTGCGCTTCGGGCGCGGGTACCGCCGCTATCTGGGCCTGGGTGCCGAGGGCGGCGAGGAGGAGGGAGGAGAGGAGAAGATGTTTCATGAGGGTTAAAAAGGTTGAATCCAAACTTTGAACAGCGAACAAGGAACACCCAACGTCGAAGTGAATAAGAATTATGACTTTTAAACTTCGACGTTGGGTGTTCCTTGTTCGCTGTTCAAAGTTTAAAAAGTTCACGCAAGCACCTCCCGAATTACCTTCCCATGCACGTCGGTCAGTCGGAATGGGCGGCCCTGGAAATCGTAGGTGAATTTTTCGTGGTCGAAGCCAAGCTGGTTCAAAATCGTGGCCTGCAAATCATGGACGTGCGTCCGGCCCGAAATACCCGAGTACCCCATCTCGTCGGTTTCGCCGTGCGAGTACCCGCGCTTGATGCCGCCCCCGGCCATCCAGACCGTGAAGGCCTCGGGGTGGTGGTCGCGGCCCATGAACGGGTTTTGCTTGCCTTCGCGGTTTTCCATCATCGGCGTCCGACCGAATTCCCCACCCCAGACCACGAGCGTTTCGTCGAGCAGGCCGCGTTGCTTGAGGTCGAGGAGCAGGGCGGTCATCGCTTTGTCGACTTCCCGGCACTTATTCCGTAACCCGATTTCGAGCGCGCCGCCTTCGCTGGTTCCGTGCGTGTCCCAGCCCCAATCGAAGAGCTGCACGAAGCGCACACCCTGCTCGACGAGCCGCCGTGAGAGCAGAATGTTCCGGGCAAACGAACCCTGGTCGGGATCGACGCCGTACATGTCCAGAATGTGTTTCGGCTCGCGCTTGATGTCCATCACTTCGGGTACCGACACCTGCATTTTGTACGCCATTTCGTACTGCTGGATGCGGGCGATGGTTTCGGGGTCGTGGAATTCTTCATACTGCTTCCGGTTGATTTCGCCGATGGCGTCGAGCGCCCGGCGTTTCAAATCGCGCGAGACGCCCTCCGGATCGGAGAGGTAGAGTACCGGGTCGCCGTCGGTGCGGCACTGCACGCCCTGGTACACCGAGGGCAGAAAGCCCGACCCCCAGACCGACTTGCCCGCGTCGGGGGCTTTGCCGCCCGAGGCGAGTACCACGAAACCCGGCAGGTTCTGGTTTTCGGTACCCAGTCCGTACGTGACCCAACTGCCCATCGAAGGCCGCCCGAGCCGGGCGCTGCCCGTGTGCATGAAGAGCTGGGCGGGGGCGTGGTTGAACTGGTCGGTGTACATCGCCTTCAGGAAACTCACCTCGTCGGCGACGCCCTGAAAATGCGGCAGGTAGTCCGACACCCAGGCTCCTGCTTGCCCGCGCTGCTTGAAATCGCCCTGCGGACCGAGCATTTTGGGTACCCCGCGGATGAAGGCGAACGTCTTGCCTTCCAGAAACGACTGCGGACAATCCTGCCCACTCACTTTCTGCAGAGCCGGTTTGTAATCGAATAACTCCAACTGGCTCGGCGAACCGGCGCAGTGGATGTAAATCACCGACTTGGCCTTGCCGAACGAGGGCGGCAGCTTCGGAGCCATCGGATTCAGCACGTCGGCGACAGCGGCTTCCTCGTTTTTACCCGAAAAACAGCTACCCGTCAGCGAGGCCATCGCCATCATGCCCAAGCCCGTGGTGCACTGCTTGAGAAAGTGCCGCCGGGTTTCGAGTTGCAGGTGTTCGTGGCGGAGTTCGGTGAGGAGTTTCATAAAAAATGACTTGACTATTCCTTCGTAATAAACTCATCCAAATTTACCAGCGCGCTGGCGACGAGCGTCAGGGCGGCGACTTCGGGATTGGCCCGGTTGCCTTCGCCCTGCGAAACGAGCTTGTCGGCTTCGATGGGATTGGCGCGGTACGTCCGCAGTGCGTCGTCGTAGAGGCGGCGGAGAACGGCCAACTTCTCGGCGTCGAGGTCGCGGCTCATCACGCGGCGGTACCCGGCCCGGAGGCGTTCGTCGGGCGTGGTACCCGCTTCGACCATCCGGTAGGCCAGTTGCCGGGCCACCTCCGTGTAGACCGGGTCGTTCATCGTCACGAGCGCCTGCAAGGGCGTGTTCGTGCGAATGCGCCGGGCCAGGCAAACCTCCCGGCTGCTGCCGTCGAAGGCCAGCATCGAGGGGTACGGGCTGGTGCGTTTCCAGTACGTGTACACGGCCCGACGGTACTGATCTTCACCGGTCGAGAGCATCCACTTTTCGCCGTTGTACGGCGATTGCCATACCCCATCAGGCTGGTAGGGCATTACGCCAGGTCCGTACATTTTGCGCGAAAGCAACCCACTAACGGCCAGTGCCTGATCGCGTACCTGCTCGGCGCTGAGGCGGATGCGGGGCCCGCGGGCCAAGAGGCGGTTGTACGGGTCGCGTTCGAGCAGGTCGGGTGAGGCTTTGGAGTCCTGCCGGTACGCCGCCGAGGTGACAAGGTACCGGAGCAGTTCCTTCGGTTTCCAACCAAAATCGGTCGTGAACTTCACGGCGAGGTGGTCGAGCAATTCGGGATTGGCCGGGGTGAAGCCCTGGGTACCAAAGTCCTCCAGCGTTTCCACCAATCCGGTACCAAAAAGTTGTTCCCAGAACCGATTCACCGCCACGCGCGCCGTTAACGGGTGCTCGGCGCTCGTCACCCACCGCGCCAGCCCGAGGCGGTTGCGCGGGGCACCTTTCGGCAGCGGCGGCATCGACCGCGGTACGTCGGGCTCCACTTCCTTGCCGTGGACGAGCCAGTTGCCCCGGTCGAAGACGTGCGTCTTCCGGGCCATGTCTGTCGGGTTGTCGAGCTGAATCGGAGTACTCGGAATGGGCTGTTTCAGCAAACCCCAGAACGTAGCCGCCATCGCTTCGCCGCCCGGCTTGCCCGCACCCGGAAATTCGGGCAGGAACGCGAACCAGTCCCAGGTGACGAGTGTCTTTTCGGGATTTTCTTTCAACGATTGGTCCCGCGATTCAACCGAAAAGTACAGGCTGTGGGTACCTGCCGTGGCCGGAAGGTCGTAGTCGCCGAATTTCCCATTGCGCTTCAGGAACGTCGTGTCGATTGAAATGCGCTTCCAAACCGGGCCGTCGGGACGGTCGAGGCGGATGTCCCAGCGGGTGTTGGGGGTGAAGTTGCTAAACTTGACGGTGAGCCGCCGCTTGCCATCGAGTTTGATTTTCGAGAACCGCGCCGAGCCGCGTTGCCGCAGCCCCAGCCATTTTTCGTCGATGAGCGCCCCGTTTTTCATTTCCTCGGCCACCAGCGAGTTGACGTGCGGCTCGTAGGTTTTCAGGAAGCGAATCGTCGCATCGGCTTCACGCGCCGACGCATTCGTCTTTACCCAGGCGTGCAGTCCATCCAGTTTCTGCCGAAAGTGCAGCGTGTCGCTCAGGTGCCGCAGGCGGGGGTAGTCACCATAGGTATCCTCGTCGCGGGTGTTGTTAAAAAACGCCATGAATTTGTAGTATTCCTCATGACGAAACGGGTCGTAGGGGTGGCTGTGGCATTGCACGCAGGCGAAGGTGGTGCTGTTAAGTACCTCCCAGGTCGTGTTGACGCGGTCGAGAACGGCCGCTACGCGGAACTCCTCGTTGTTGGTACCCCCTTCGTCGTTGGTCATCGTGTTGCGGTGGAAGGCCGTCGCGATGAGTTGCTCGTCGGTGGGATTTGGCAGTAAATCGCCCGCCAGTTGCTCGGTCAGAAACCGGTTGTAGGGCATGTTCCGGTTGAAGGCCTGAATCACCCAGTCGCGGTACCGCCAGATGTCGCGCTTGTCGTCGCGCTCGTAGCCCTTCGTGTCGGAGTACCGGGCCAGGTCGAGCCACATCCCACCCCAGCGTTCGCCAAAACCGGGCGAGGCCAGCAGACTGTCAACCGCTTTTTCGTAGGCGTTCGGCGACGAATCGGCGAGGTACCGGTCGAGTTGGGCCTTCGTCGGCGGTAGGCCGGTCAGGTCCAGGCTAGCGCGCCGGAGCAGCGTGGCTTTGTCGGCTTCGGGAGCGGGTTTCAATTCCTCAGTCTTGAGTTGGTCCAGAACGAAGTAATCGATTTCATTCCGCGCCCAGTCCGCCTGATCGTCGCCGCCGAACGGCCAAAATCCGGCCAGCAGTCCGCCCGGTTTGGGTACCTCGGGTGCTTTCGGGGCGACGTAAGCCCAGTGGTCGCCCCATTCGGCACCCTGATCAATCCACTTCGTCAGAATTTCGATTTCCTCGGGGTTGAGCGGCGGCGCTTTGTAGGGCATCCGCTCCTCGGGATCCGTCAGGTGCAGGCGCTTGATGAATTCGCTGTTTTTGGCATCGCCGGGAAGGATGGCTGGATGGCCGGATTCGGTCGGGGCGACGGCTTCCTGACGGAACAACAGGCTCAGGCCGCCGTTGCGTTTGACGCCCCCGTGGCAGGAAATACAGTTTTTATTTAGAAGCGGCTTGACCTGGGTGTTAAAGTCCACACGGTCGTCCTCACGGACGAACGTGAAATAGCCAATGGAAAGGACGGCTACCGTACCAGTCAAAAGTCCGATTTTCGAGGTCATTGTTGAGAAACGGGTTTACTCACCAAAGAGACTGAACCGAATCAGTTTTACTACACCACTTCTGATTCACAGCGGTCCAACGCAAAAATAACCCAAAAAATCCCGGCAGAGTGATTTGATTTTATCCGAAGCTACCCCGTAGCCTGCCGCCGATCCAGTCAGCCGGTACCAAAAAAGCCCCCCGGCACGAAGGCTGGGAGGCTTGTTCAGGTGGGTAGGAAAATGCCTTACAGTTGGGGTTGTTGTAAAATTTCCGACTCGTCGGCGTGCCGGGCCTTGCGGTTGCGCATCCAGAAGTACAGAATTGTAAAGGCCACGATGAGAATGAGCGGGAAAGTGGTCATTCTCAGCAGCGTCGCCTGGCCGGCAGTCAGTTCCAGCGCATCGCCGCTCAGCCCAGCCGTTGCTTTTTCAACGCGCTCGGTGTCAATCCAGCGACCGATGATGGGCTGGAAAATGGACGTTGAAAACATGCCCACCCCACCCACAATAGACATGCCCAGCGCCCCACTTCTCGGAATGCGTTCGGCTACGAATCCGATCATCGTCGGCCAGAAGTAGCAAACGCCGATGGCGAAAAAGACCGCGGCGACGTACGCCATCGCGCCCGTCTGGGTACTGAACAGGTAAATGCCAATCGCCGCGAAAATCGCCCCGCCCAGCAGGACGCCGGTCTGATCGAGCCGGTGGATGATGGGACCACCGAAGTACCGCCCAACGGCCATAATGCCGGTTGTCAGTGCCAGAATTATCAAGGGCTGTGCTCCCGATTTACTCATAATCAGACCTACCCATTGTTGAGGTCCAAATTCTGAGATAGCGGTCAACGCCATGCAGGAAAATATGAACAAGAACAAGCCACCAAAATACAGGTAGACCCCTACCATAGCTGATACGAGGGCAATAGCATTTGTAAGAGAACGAATTGTATCAGAAACAGCAATCCAGTTAAAGTCAGTCGCCAATTTGAACATAAAACACACCGCTGCCAGAAGGAGGGCTCCCCGCGCAATGCTCGAAGTGGTGAGTCGCTGAGCGGAAGTTTCGTTGCTGGATCTTGGGAATACTTGCCCGAAGAACAGGAAGGCGTAGATGACCGTCGGAATCATGATGATCCAAATCTGCGCCTGCCAGGGCAGATTCGCGTTGTCAGGACCCATGAAAAGCGAGATAAGGCTACCCAACACGATACCCCCCGGAAACCACATGTGGAAGCGGTTGAGCATTTTGTTCATCGTGTTGCCCGAGTACATGTCGGCAATCATCGGATTGCAGGCGGCTTCGGTGCAACCGTTGCCGATGCCGATGAAGAGCGTCGAAATCAGGAGCGTCGTGTACCCTCCGGCGTAAATCGTCAGTATGATACCCAGCGTGTGGCACAAGAGAGCCACCTGCATAATGAGCTTCGGCCCAACCGAGTTGTACACCAACCCGCCGATAATCATCGAAATTGGGAAACCCAGGAACCACATCGAGTTGATGAAACCCAGCTGCTCGGCCGTCAGTCCGAACTCGGTACCCAACTGCGGCAGAATGCCCGCCCGAATGCTGAACGAGAAGGCCGTCGTGATGAGCGCGAAGCAACTGGCGTAAAACAGCCGGTTGCTATTGACGGAGGGAAAAGAGAGGGAAGCGGATTGCGCCATGAGAAAAACAGGTTGAGGTGAAGAGAGGTCTGTTCCAACTGGTTAGACTCCGTTCCGGCCGCACCCGGACCGTAGAAAGCCGAAAAGACTTTCCAAAAAACGAAATCAAATGCGATTTCGCCAATTTGAAATGTGAATTTGTTTGCAAAACTTTGGCCGGTTCAAAACCGTCCTCTTCATCGCTGACGCGCGTTCGCGCGTTTTTTATCCTATTTTCCTATGCCGAGAAAAATCAGAATGGGCATGATTGGAGGCAGTCTGGATGCCTTCATCGGAGCCGTTCACCGCCGGGGCGCGGCCCTCGACGGCGAAGTCGAACTGGTCTGTGGGGCGTTTTCGTCCTCCCCTGAAAAATCAAAAGCCACCGGCGAAGCCCTTTACCTGCCCGCCGACCGGGTGTACGGCAGTTACGAAGAAATGATGGCGCGCGAGAAGGCGCTGCCCCTCGGCGAGCGGATGGATTTCGTCAGCATCGTCACGCCCAACCACCTGCACTTTCCGGCGGCGAAGGCGGCCCTCGAAGCGGGCTTTCCGGTACTCAGCGACAAACCCGCCACACTGAACTCCGACGAGGCGCGGGCGCTGAAAGAAATCGTGGATCGTACCGGCCTGCTCTACGGGCTGACGCACAACTACACGGCGTACCCGATGGTGAAGGAAATGCGGTACCGCATCGCGTCGGGCGACATCGGAGAGGTACGCAAGGTCATCGTGGAGTACCCGCAGGGCTGGCTTTTCGACCTGCTCGAAGCCACCGGCCAGAAGCAGGCCGAATGGCGTACCGACCCGGCCCGGAACGGGGCCGTCGGGGGCGTGGGCGACATTGGTACTCACGCCGAAAACCTCTGCGAGTACGTGACGGGTCTGAAAATCACCGAGCTGCTGGCCGACCTGACGATTTTCGTACCCGGTCGCCGCCTCGACGACGACGCCAACATGCTGCTGCGGTTTGACAACGGCGCGAAGGGAATTCTGCATTGTAGCCAGATTTGCCACGGTGAAGAAAACGACCTGAATATCCGCGTCTACGGCTCGAAGGGCGGGCTGAAATGGCGGCAGATGGACCCGAACACGCTCGTACGTACCGACCAGGTCGCCGGGGCGACCATCATCCGTACCGGCGTCAACGCCCAATCGCCGGGGGCGGCGGCGCATACCCGCCAGCCCGCCGGGCACCCCGAGGGCTACATCGAAACCTTCGGCAGCATCTACCGTAACTACGCGATGGCCCTCCGCGAGCGGCTGAACGAGGCCGCCGTGTCGAGCACGGCCACGGGCGGCCTCAGCCAGGAAAACGCGACGGGTACCGGGTACGATCCAGAGGTCTACGACTTCCCGACCATCGAACATGGTCTGCGCGGAATGCTTTTCATCGACACCGTCCTCGAATCGAATGGCAACGGGGCGGTGTGGACGAAGTTTAAAGAATAATCGCGTCACGTGCCACGCGCAGCGTAGGCACGTGACGTAGTTAGTTTTTCAATCAACCTATCTTTTCTTATGACCAAAATCAAAGTCGGTGTCGTCGGAACCGGATTCATCGGGCCTGCCCACATCGAAGCCCTGCGGCGCTTGCCGAACGTCGAAGTCGCGGCCCTCTGCGAAGTGTCCCAGGAACTGGCCGAACAAAAGGCCGCCCAGCTCGGCATCGAGCGGGCGTACACGTTCGACGACTTGCTGAAGCAGGACGACATTCAGGTGGTTCACGTCTGCACGCCCAACTTCCTGCACTACAGCCAGTCGAAGGCGGTACTCGAAGCCGGCAAGCACTGCGTCTGCGAGAAGCCCCTGGCGAAGGACCTGGCCGAAGCCGAAGAACTCGTCAAACTGGCCGCGCAGACGGGCCTCGTCAACGCCGTGCACTTCAACCTGCGGTACTACCCGCTGGCCCGGCAGATGAAAGTGATGCGCGAAAAGGGCGAATTGGGTGAGGTCTACAGCATCATCGGCTCGTACCTCCAGGATTGGTTGTTTTACGAAACCGACTACAACTGGCGCCTCGAACCCGACAAGTCGGGCGATAGCCGAGCCATTGCCGACATCGGTTCGCACCTGATGGACATCATCGAATATATCACGGGACTGAAAACCACGGCGGTCATGGCCGATTTCAACACGATTCACAAAACGCGCAAGAAGCCGCTCAAACCCGTCGAAACGTACTCCGGCAAGATGCTGCAACCCGAAGACTACGCCGACGTACCCATCAACACCGAAGACCACGCCAACGTATTGCTGCGGTTTGACAACGGCAACCGGGGCGTCATTACCGTTTCGCAGGTATCGGCGGGGCGCAAGAATCAGTTGAAGCTGGAGATTTCGGGATCGAAGAAAACCTTCGCCTTCAACTCCGAAGCGCCCAACGAACTTTGGATCGGCAACCGCGATGGGTACAACGAGCACCTCATGCGCGACCCCTCGCTCGTCCACGCCGAAGCCCGTTCGGTCATCAGTTTCCCCGGCGGCCACAACGAAGGCTTCCCCGACACCTCGAAGCAACTCTTCAAGGAAGTCTACGCCGCCGTCGAAGCCGGACAAATGCCCGAAAACCCCACGTTCCCAACCTTCGCCGACGGGTACCGGGAACTCTTGATTTGCGAGCGGATTCTGGAATCGAGTCGCAAGCAGGAATGGGTTAAAATCTGATTTTGAGTAGCTTTGGTCCCGGCACGTGCCGGGACCAGTGTGTTTTTGAATCATGATCGACTACCGAAAAATCATCACCATCGAGCCGGGCAAGCGCAGTGGCAAACCCTGCATTCGCGGAATGCGCATCACGGTGGGCGATATTCTGGGCTGGCTTTCCGCCGAAATGACGTTCGAGGAAATCATCGACGACTTTCCCGAACTCACGCGGGAAGATATTCTGGCGGCGCTGGCCTTTGCGGCGGCCCGTGAGCAGAGTAGTCTGCGACTGGAAGCATGAAAATCCTGTTGGATCAGAACCTGTCGCACCGGCTTGTTCCCCGCATTCGTGAGGCATACGGGGAAGTTGTGCATGTCCGTGACGTAGGCCTGTACGAAGCCGACGACCTACCCATCTGGGAATACGCCAAAGCGAATGGGTACACGGTTTTCACGCGCGACGATGACTTTAATGACCTTTATCTCGTGCGAGGCCATCCACCCAAAATCGTCTGGCTAAAAGATGGTAACGCCTCCAATCGAGAACTGACTCAATTGCTGCTGGATCGCTACGAGCGGATTCGCCACTTCATCGAAGACGACTTCGTTGATTCTGGCTTGCTTGAAGTGTACCGATATTTTATTATCGAATAATTCTGAAACTCCTCTCCATGAAAACCCTCAAAGGCCCTGCCATTTTTCTGGCCCAATTTCTCGGCGATGCCGAACCCTTCAACTCCCTCGAATCCATCGCCCGGTACATGAAAAACCTGGGCTACAAAGGCATCCAGATTCCAAGTTGGGACCCGCGCATGATCGACCTGAAGCAAGCCGCCGAGTCGAAGACATACTGCGACGAGTACCTCGGCAAGCTGAAGGACATCGGCGTGGAAGTGACCGAACTCTCAACGCACCTCCAGGGCCAGCTCGTGGCGGTACACCCGGCTTACGCGGCCATGTTCGACGGCTTCGGTCCGGCCGAGCTGGCGGGCAAACCGACCGAGCAGCAGGCCTGGGCGACGAACCAACTGATGCTCGCTGCCAAGGCCAGCCAGAACCTCGGGCTGAAATCGCACGTCACGTTTTCGGGGGCCTTGCTCTGGCCGTTCATGTACCCCTGGCCGCAGCGCCCGGCGGGGCTGGTCGAAACGGGTTTTGCCGAACTCGGCAAGCGCTGGACGCCCATCCTCGACGCCTTCGATGAGGCGGGCGTGAACGTCGGCTACGAACTCCACCCCGGCGAAGACCTCCACGATGGCGTGACGTTTGAGCTGTTCCTCGAACACGTCGGCAACCACCCGCGGGCGGGCATCAACTACGACCCGAGCCACTTCGTGCTTCAGCAACTCGACTACCTCCAGTTCATCGACTTTTACCACGAGCGCATTTTCGCCTACCACGTCAAAGATGCCGAGTTTAACCCCACCGGTAAGCAGGGCGTGTACGGCGGCTTCCAGGGCTGGGTGCAGCGGGCGGGACGCTTCCGTTCGCTCGGCGACGGGCAGGTGGACTTCGCGGGCATCTTCTCGAAACTGGCGCAGTACGATTACGACGGCTGGGCGGTACTCGAATGGGAATGCGCCATCAAGCACCCCGAGCAGGGAGCCGCCGAAGGCGCGCCCTTCATCGCCGACCACATCATCCGCGTCACCGAGCGGGCCTTCGATGACTTTGCTGGTACCGGGGCGGATGAAGCGTTTAACAAGAAGGTGTTGGGATTGTAAGTAGAGATACATCGCCTCGGTCTGTGGCACTGAGTACGATCTGGGTGCCACAGACCGGGGAAGATGGAGAAATAGCACATACTCCCAGAAAACTAATTAAACGATAAGTGAAAATAGGGTCACACTCTGTAGCTTGCACAATACTCCTAACCCGCTTTCATGATCCCCGGTGACAAGAAGAAACCGTTCTATCGAAAAAAATGGTTAACGGAGTTAGTTGGCCCAATTCCAACTTTGGTTGCAGCGGGAGTTACGGCATACCTCAACTACGTTGATCCGGCCAAACGTCACTTATCGTACTGGCTGACGGGTGGGATTGTGTGGTTGGTAGGGGTAACCGGTATTAAAGTGGCGAATGAAGTGGCAGAGGCGAAAGAAGCAAAAAAGAAGCGGCAACACGAGGGTTTGCGTGGGGCAGTCAGAGTACTGTATTCCATGATCATGGCTCAGGCAGGGCTGGAAGACAACCACGATGGTCAGTTACGGATTACGATTCACCGGGTAATTCCGTCGGAGGAAAAACCGAAGAGGGGCGAGGAACTGGAACAGATTTTGCCTTATTTTGGCTCAAACGACGACGGCTTGCATCGCCGTTTCTCAGTCAATGTCGGAATCATCGGCCGGGTAGTACGTGAGAAAGAGCCTTTATTTGCTACCCGAGAAAATGAAGACCCCGGAGCGTTCATTAAAGAATTAGTCCGAAACTGGGGTTTCACTGAAGCCGATGCAAGGAGTGTGTTGAACGATCGCCGTGCTTGGCTGGCTGTTCCCGTAACCAGTAACGAAAGGGAGGTAATTGCCGTTATCTACCTGGACTCAAATCATCGAGATTTTTTCACTTCGTCAATCATTCAGTCCATCGTCAACGGATGCGAGGGAATGGTTTCCTACATACGCGAAAAATATCAATTCTGAAATCTGATGCACCATGGCAATGCTCACTAAATCCAATGCAGACCGGAAAACACAGGGAACTGTCGTTCTATCGCAGCCCAACGCCGCCATCAAAGTCGAAAGAATCAGGTTGACGGACTCTCAAAGAAAAGGCCTTTCAACCAACGGTATGGCCATTCTCAGTTCGTCTAAGAAATAACTCCGCGTGTTTTATGAAACAACTTGTTTTATATGAAGCAGTAAGGATTTAAAGAATACATAAGCCCGGCCCCACCCACCGGGCTTTTTTAATCTCACATCCTTCTGGGTCTGCGACGCGGCTGCCGAAATTGCGCGTTTATAATGCTTCGAGTACTTAATTAACGCAACTGATGCGCCTGCTACTCGTGCTTTTCATCCTGAATCCGTAGAGTTCCTTTAGTACTTTATGGATTCAGGATGAAAAGCAGAGACTCCGTCCCGGTGGAGCACCAAATTATTTTGCGTAGTTGCAACGTTTCGCTCAACAAAGCCAGTCCATAACCGGTGCGCCTCCTCCTGCTCTCCACACTTCTGGGTTGCCTCGGCGTAGGGCAGGTTCCTCCAGCCAGATCCCGCCCGCTCTTCGACGGCCGCACCTTTCAGAGCTGGGAAGGCGATACGGTCAAAAAGTGGTGCATCGCGGAGAGTACCCTCACCTCGTGGCGTACCGGAAGGTGATGCTGAAGGAATGGTAGCAACGCTTACGGCAGACTACCGGCATCTGTCGTACCTTTGCCGGCCAGGAGCACACCAGCCAGCAACCCGCGTCCGCCATGACCATCAGCCTCATCATTGCTTTTTACAAAAAGACTGACGCCCTCGACCTGATTTTCAAGGCCCTCACCCGGCAGTCGTTCCCGGGTTTTGAAGTCATCATTGCCGAAGACGACAACAACCCCGCCGCGCGGGTTTTTCTCGACGACGCCCGGCGACGGTACCCGTTTCCCATCAAACACGTTTGGCAGGACGAAGACCGGGGGTTTCGCAAAAACGTCATGCTCAACCGGAGCATCGCCGTGGCCACGGGCGAGTACCTTGTGTTCATCGACGGCGACTGCATTCCGCACCCGCATTTTCTGAGGCAGTACGCCCGGCTGGCGCGGGAGGGCGAGGCGCTGTTTGGGCGGCGCGTGATGCTCAGCGAAGGGCTGACGAACGAACTCCTCCGCAACCGGGACTTACGAATTCTTTCGCTCCCCAACCTGATCCGGCGCCGGGGCGGCAACCGGCTGCGGTACGGATTGTACCTGCCGTTTCTGACTACGTACCGCCGGGAAGGCATCTGGGGCTGCAACTGGGGCGTTCACAAAAAACACCTGATGAAGGTCAATGGCTTTGACGAAGACTACGTCCGGGCGGCCATCGGTGAGGATACCGACATCGAATGGCGGCTGGTGCGCACGGGGGTGCGACTAAAGTCGATTCGCTTCGGGGCCATCATCTACCACCTGCACCACCCGGTGCATGTTACGGATGAAGGCGTTCAGTTCAACATCCGGCTGATGCGGCAAAAAATGGCCGCCAATCACATCTACTGCCTCAACGGCCTCGATCAGCACCTGGCGACTTCGTCGGTAGAAACGCGTTAGACGAGCACCGGCTGGCGTACCTCACTGTGCAGGTACTGCGCCAGTACCTCCTGCATTTTATCGAGCGTGTAGGGTTTGGCCACGAAGCCGTTCATGCCCAGCCGGAGTACCGACGCGATGGTTTCGGGACTGGCATCGGCCGACAGCGCGATGATGGGTACCGTCAGGTTGTGCTGCCGAATGGCCACGCACAGCTCGAACCCGCTCATTTCGGGCATTTGCAGATCCAGAAACAGCAGGTCGTAGGTTTTGACTTCGGTAGCGTGCAGGGCGTCGAGCGGCGACGTGAAGAGGTCGGCGGTGATGCCTTTTTTGGCGAGGTGGTGGCCGATGAGCTTGAGGTTGACGGCGTTGTCGTCGACGGCCAGTACCCGAAACCCGTTGAAGTCGATGGTCGGGGCGTCGGGGCGCGGAGTGGAGGCGACGTCGGTGTTCCTGAACTGAATCGCGAACGTAAACGTCGAGCCCTGGCCCACCTTGCTTTCGAGGTGAATCTGACTGCCGAAGAGCTGCAACAGTTTGCGGGTGATCGACAGCCCCAATCCGGTACCCCCAAATTTGCGGGTCGTCGCGGCCGATGCCTGCGAGAAATCCTCAAAAATGCGCTCCTGCGCTTCGGCAGGAATACCCACGCCCGTATCCGCCACGCGGAAGCGAACGGTGGTGGTCGCCGCGTCGGTGGCGAGTACGCGGACGTCGAGCGTGACGTCGCCGTGCGTCGTGAATTTGACGGCGTTGGAAACCAGATTGTTGAGTACCTGCGTGAGCCGCACCGGATCGCCGAGCAGGGCAGGGGGCAGGGCCGGGTCGAGGTGCGTGCGGAGGCGATTGATTTTGGCGCGGGCCTGCGGCGAGTGCGTCGCCACGATCTGGTCAATCAACTCGCCGGGGTTGAACGGAATGGCTTCCAGGACCACTTTCCCCGAATCGAGTTTGCTGAAATCGAGGATATCGTTGAGCAGCGAGAGCAGCGTTTGCCCCGAAAACTGCAGCGTGCGGAGGGCCGCCTCCTGATCGGGGCGCGGGTCTTCGAGCAGGATCCCCGTGTAGCCCAGGATGGTGTGGATGGGCGTACGGATTTCGTGACTCATGATCGAAAGAAAATTGGCTTTCGCCTCGGCGATGGCCTCGGCCCGCTCGGTGGCGGCGCGCAGTTCGGCGTTGATGGCCCGAAGCTGGCGCTGCGATTCCTCCAGTTCCGCCGTTTTTTTGCGCAGCTCAAAATGCGAAACGGTCTGATCAGCCAGGGCCCGCAGGGCGGCTTCCTGGCCTTCGGTAAGCTGGTTGGGCTCGTGGTCAAACACGCACAGGGTACCTACCGGGAAGCCTTCCGAACTGACGAGCGGTACCCCCGCGTAAAAGCGCACGGGCGGTTGACCAACGGTCATCGGATTGTCGGCAAACCGCTCGTCCTGGCAGGCATCGGGTACCACCAGCAGCTCCTGGGGCTGGAGGATGGCGTGGGCGCAAAATGAAATCGCCCGCGGTACCTCCGCGCCTGCGCAGCCAAATTTCGACTTCGACCACTGCCGGTCCTGGTCGATCAGGTTGATCAGCGAAGCGGGCGTGTGGCAGATTTCTGACGCAATGCGCGTGATGTGATCGTATTCTGCTTCGGGGATGGTGTCGAGAATACGGTACTCGTGCAAAGCCCGTAAGCGGGCGGATTCGTTGCTGGGAAGCGGAGCGTTTTTCATGACAATTCCTGGCGGAGAAGTGATACGAATGCGTCCGGGAAACCGCCTGGAGGCACCACCCGAACGCCCGGTAAAGATAAACGTCCCCGGCAGATTGCCGCCCGTTCAGGCCCGTTCGGCCTGCTTACCTGACACAGGTTATCTTCCGGGGGGCGGGGTTTGGCAGACTGGCCAAAACCGAGTAGGTTTCGGAAAACCTTGACCCCGACGGTACCGCCGTCGCTCGCTCATGAAACGCTTTGCGTACCTGGATTCCCTGCGCGGCCTGGCCATTCTGGGCGTACTCTCGATTCATACCGGCCTGACCCAGTCCGAACTGGCGGCTTTCCCTGGCTGGTTCGTCCGAGCGACGGCCTTCGGGCAGATGGGCGTGCAGTTATTTTTCCTGGTGAGCGCCTTCACGTTGTATCATTCGTTTGCCAGCCGCGGGCAGCAGGAAACGCACCCGATTCGCAATTTTTTCGTGCGTCGGTACTTCCGACTGGCCCCGATGTACTACCTCGGCGTGGCGCTGTTTGTGTTTCGGCGCGGCCTGCTGCCCTGGTGGCGCGGCGAAACCGGCGAGGCCACGACCGACGCCGTCGTGGCTAACCTGCTTTTCCTCAACGGCCTGCACCCGACCTGGATCAACTCGGTCGTGATGGGCGGCTGGTCGATTGGTATCGAAGCCCTTTTTTACGGATTGGTACCGCTGCTGTTTGCGCACGTCAACAGCCTGCGCCGAAGCGGGGTCTGGGTACTGATTTCGCTGAGCCTGGCCGCGTGGAGCAACGTCTTCGCCAACCAAGCGTACTCGCCCGCTGCGACCGAAACGTACCTGTTTCGGTACCTGTGGCTACCGAGTCAACTGCCCAGTTTTGCGGTGGGAATTTTCCTGTATTTCTACACACAGCGCGGTACCCCACCCGTTCGGTACGGTTGGCTGGTACCGGTGGTACTGGTGGGGTACCTGGCCTGGCTGGCGACTTCGGTACCGTTCAATGGTTGGCCGCCCGTGATCGGCGACGCGGTACCCGGCGTGTTCGCGCATTTCCTGTTCCTGCCCGTGTTTGTGGCACTGTTCTGGTACGTGCAACGGCACCCGAGTCGACTGCTCAACAACGCCTTCACGCGCTACGTCGGTACGATCAGCTACAGCCTGTACATCGTGCATCCGTTCGTGTTGTTTTTCGTGGAAAACCTGCCCTTGGAGTCCCTCGCCGCGCCGTTGAGCTACGGACTTCGGCTGGCGCTCGTCCTCGGAACGTCCATCGGGATCGCCACGCTGACGTACCGATTCATCGAAAAGCCCAGCATCGCCCTCGGCAACCGGCTGCTGGCTCCGAAGCCCGTACCCGCCCCGGCGGAATCGTTGAATGAAAATTAATACTGGTTTATCATTGAGATGACGTACCTGTTCACGGCAACGAATTCCTATCTTAAGTCCCTCGCTAGAAATTCGTTGCCATAAATTTGATTCAGTATAAGTTACTCACCTGGTCGGCGCAAACCCAGACGGAGCCATGCCCAAACTCAGTACGCCCCAACTCGTCGAGATTTTCAAGGCGGTGAAACCGCTGCTGAAGCGCTACGAACCGCCGCTCGTCGCCCGCGCGGACATCGAAGGCCGGTACGACCTCTGGTCGGAAAAGGAAGTCGTCATCGACGGACGCAAGCGCCAGGAACTGGCCTTCGCCGCGCTGATCGTGCAAAGCAGCTACGTCGGTTTTTATTTTATGCCCACCTACACGCACGAAGACACGAAGGCCGTTTTTGCGCCCGAGTTGTTAAAAAAATTGAAGGGCAAATCCTGCTTCCACCTCACCGAAGCAAGCCCGGAAACCCTCGCGCAGCTTGAAGACGCCCTGGCGAAGGGCTTTGCACGCTACGCAGCGAACGCTTGGGTTTGACTCACCCCGCTGAATGCTTTACCTTGCGGGCGACATGTACCTTTTTACCGTTTCCATGAAGAAAACGCTTCTCTTCGTCGGGGTTGTCCTCGCCTTCGGGGCCGCCGCCCAGAAACCCAATACCCTCAGCAGCGCCGAGCGCCGCGCCGGGTACCAACTCCTCTTCGATGGCCAGACCACCAACGGCTGGCGGACGTACAACGCCCAGGGCATCGGCGATGCCTGGAAAGTGCAGGATGGCGCGCTCATGCTCGACGCCGAGGCCCGGAAAGCGGGTGCCCAGGGCGGCGATCTGGTTTCGGAGGAAGAATTTGAAGACTTTGATTTCAGCTACGACTGGAAAATTTCGCCCAACGGCAACAGCGGCGTGATGTTTCACGTCGTGGAATCGCCGGGGTACCGGACGCCCTGGGTGACGGGCCCCGAAATGCAGGTACTCGACGACAAGGGCCACCCCGACGGCAAAATTTACAAGCACCGCTCGGGCGACCTCTACGACCTGATTCCCGCGCCCGCGCGCTACGCCCGCCCCGTGGGGCAGTGGAACCGCGCCCGCATCGTCTCGCGCAAGGGCGTCCTGACGATGTACCTGAACGGTCGTCGGACGGTAGCCACGCAGCGCTTCACCCTACGCTGGAACGACCTCGTCGCCAAGAGCAAATTCAAAGACATGCCCGATTTCGGCGATTTTCCCTCCGGGCGCATCAGTTTGCAGGACCACGGCGACACGGTCTGGTTCCGAAACCTGAAGATTCGGCGGCTTTGATTGCGTACTTTTGTCCGGACGTTTAATGAGGCCAACCCCGGTTTGGGGTTGGCCTTTCCATTCACCGCCATGATTCAAACCGATCTCTGCATCGTCGGGGCCGGGCCGGCCGGGGCCACCGCGGCCCTGCACCTGGCCAAAGCGGGTATTCCGAGTGTACTGATTGACAAAGCCGTGTTTCCGCGGGATAAAATCTGCGGCGACGCCCTGAGCGGGAAAGTCGTCGCGGAACTGGACCGCCTCGACCCCACACTGCGCCAGCGCCTGAACGCCGACCCCGCGGCCGTCGGCTCCGGGGGAATCGTGTTCGTCGCGCCCGGTGGGCGACCCGTTCGGGTACCGTTTCAGGCAGGTACGGCAGAGAACCCGCCCGGTTTTCTGATGCGACGGCTGGATTTCGACGCGTTGCTGGTCGATGCCGTACGCCAGCAACCGCTCATCGACCTGCGTGAAAACGAAGAGCTCGTCCGCACCGAACACACCGACGACGGCTGGCAACTCACGACGGCATCGAGTACCCGGATTCAGACGCGGCTCCTGCTCGTGGCTAACGGGGCGCAGTCGGCGTTTAGCCGCCAGGTGGCCGGGCTGGAAAAAGAACCCGCGCACTTCAGCGCCGGGCTACGGGCGTACTACCAAGGCGTGCGCGGCCTGGATCCCGACGGGTTTATCGAACTGCATTTCCTGAAGCCGTTTCTGCCGGGGTACTTCTGGATTTTCCCGATGGCCGATGGCTACGCCAACGTGGGCGTCGAATTGCTCAACTCGGAAGTGGCCCGGCGGCGTGTCAACCTGAAGGCCGAATTGCTTCGGCTCATTCAGACGCACCCCACCTTCCGGGAGCGATTCGCCGAGGCCCGCCTCGTGGGTGACATTCGCGGATTCGGGCTCCCGCTGGGATCGCGCCCGCGCATCATTTCGGGCAACCACTACCTGCTCCTGGGCGATGCCGCGCACCTGATTGATCCGTTTACGGGCGAGGGCATCAGCAATGCCATGATCAGCGGGCGCTGGGCCGCCGAATGGGCCCGGCGAGCGCTCGACGCGGGCGATTTCTCGGGAACGTTCTTGAGCCAGTACGACCGGGCCGTGTACAATCGGCTGGGGCAGGAGTTTCGGGTGAGTCGGCACTTGCAACGGCTGGCCCGCAGTCCGGTTCTGTTCGACTTCGTAGCCTGGAAGGCCAATCGGAATCCGGCGTTGCAGCAGATTTTATCGTCGATGTTCGTTGACCTGGACCTGCGCGCGGAATTGAAAAAGCCGTCGTTTTACGCAAAACTCCTGTTTCAATAATTTTCCCCCCGAATGACTCCCGGAGAACAACGCTTCGTGCGGCGCTGGAACCAGACGCGCCAGAAACCCATCTGGTGGTACGCCCTGCGCTTTGGCGTAGTCGTGGCACTGGTCCTGACGGCTCTGACGTTCGTGCTGGATTACGCCATCGATGGCTACTTCGAGCCCATCAACGTCACCCAGTTCGTCAGCCGAATTCTCACGCGGGTACTCATTTTTAGCCTCGGCGGAGCCTTCAACTGGTTCATGAACGAGCGCCGGTACCAAAAATTAACCGGGCTGGATTCGTGAAGGTTTAGGCGACCCGACCTAAACTTCCAGGTTACACACGCCGCCTTCGCATCGCCAGAAACAGCCCAAAGGCCGCGCTGCAGAGCCAGAGCCCGACGGCCTCGCGGGCCAGTTCCTGGTTCTGCGTTTTCATTTGGATGCTTTCGGTGATGAAACCTTCCCAGGCCGTCATCTGCAGCCAGGACGAAAGCCCCCAGGCCGCCGTCAGCAGCAGGAGAACCACCAGCAGTTCCGGGTTCGACTGTCCGCGGTACGCCCGCCAGGCCGTGTACGCGGTGATGCCGTACAACGTCATCCAGAGCAGCGGGTCGGGGTCGTTGTACTGCCACCCGGCAAACAACAAAAAAACGGGTACGAGCGCGAGAGCGAGGTAGTTCATGGGATTTTTGAGTCGTCAGTCAAAAGTAAAAAATCAAGTGTCTCGACTGATGACTGACGACTATCGACTGACGACTTGGTAATTTTCATTGACAATACGTGATGACGGCATTTTTGGCATCGGTGTAACCCAACTTGTCGGCTTGTTTGAGGCTCAGGCAGGCCGCTTCGGTTTCGTTGTTGGAGAGTTGGGCCAGCCCCAATCCGTAGAACGCCTTGCCAAACTGCGAATTGGCCCCAATGGCCTGCTTGAAATCGGCGATGGCCGCGGCGTACTGACCCTGGCGGAAGCGCAGGTTGCCGCGGTTGTACCGGGCGTTGGCGTTCGTGGGTTTGAGTTGAAGCGCCCGGTCAAAATCAGCCAGCGCTTCCGGGTACCGGTTCAGTTCAAACAGGACCGTTCCGCGATTGACAAAAATCTCCGCGCTGTCGGGGCGAAGGCGGGCGGCTTGTCCGTAGTCGGCCAGCGCCAGCAGGTATTCACCCTGCGCGGTTCGGAGCAACCCGCGGTTGAGGTACGGTTGGTAGAACGTCGAGTCGAGTTGAAGGGCGCGCTCGTAGTCGAGCTGGGCATTGGCAAAATCCTTCGCCTCGAAGTAGGCCACGCCGCGCATGTTGAATGCCTGGGCGTTGGTTTGGTCGGCCTGCACGGCCTGATTGAGCAACTGAATCGCCTCCTGCGGTTTCCCCGCCCGCAGGCGCGCGCGCCCTTCCTCCAGGTACCGGTCGGAGGGGTTACAACTCACCAGAGCCAGCCAGACGAGTACCGGAAACGGACGAACGGACAACCAACGCTGAATTTTCATGGCGCAAAGTTACGTGTCAACCGCCGGAAGGCTTGCATACCCCGCACCCGTGCCTATCTTTGCAGCGGCAAATCAGGCCAGCTCCTACTGAATCCCCCAGGTCTTGACCGAAGCAAGGGTAGGTGGTTGTAGCGGTTCGTGGTTTGCCATTTTTTTTGCCCCTGCCTCAACCGACCTTAGTCAGCGTGGTACCTTCCGCGTACTCGCGGTGCCGCAGTTCGCCTGTTTCAAGGAGTACTTCCCACTGTTCCGAAATCACGCGCTGATCGTTCAGATCCCGGTAGTCGGCCTGCACGACCGGACCCTGAAGCGTCAGCAACACGAAGCCATTGTAGCCCACGGGCGTACGGCGCAGCCGTGTTCGCTCGCGCTGGTCGTAGTACCGCAGGGCCACACCGGGATTGTCGGGCGGATTCAACTCGACGGGCATCCCACCGTGCCCGATGCAGCGTCCGTAGGCCTCCATGCCGGTACCCAAGCTCTGTTTTTCGTACAGTGCCAGCCGGTGCTCGTGCCCCCAGAACCAGACGACAGGCCGGACGGCCTCGCCCATCAGCTCACGAATTTGCTCGGCGGGGCGGTAAAAACTCCGCTTCCAGGCCGTGAAGTACGGGTGGTGACTCAGGAAAATCAGCCCGCGGCGATCCGTGGCGTCGCCGAGGCGTACCGTATTTTTCAGCCAGTTCAGTTGCTCGTCGCGCAGGGCGCAGTCGGGCGGGTAGAGGTACTCGACGAGGGGTTTGCGGACGGAGGTGTACCCCGTGTCGAGACCGATGAGGCGCCAGTGGTCGTTTTCGAGGCAGAAAAAACCGGCCTGCTGGGTGTGCTCGGTGCCGCCTGCCTTGATTTTCATGCTGGGCAGGAGTTGCTTGAAAAACGCCCCGCCGTTGGAGTACATCTCGTGGTTGCCCGAGAGCGCGAAGCTACCGGAGGTACCCCGCGGGAATGAAGCCTTCGCGTTCAGAAAATTATCCTCTACCTCCTGCGGTGCCCCGACGAAGTACACGTCGCCCAGGTGCACCGAGTACTGCGGCTCGTACTGCCGCACCCGAAACCCGACCGTGTCCGATTCGATGGTATCGCTGGCCCAGTCGGAAAGCAGCGCAATGCGGAGGTCGTCGGCGGGTTCCATCCGAAACACGCCCGTCTGGCCGTCGGCGGTGGGGTAGAACTGGTACGGGTGCCGCGCTCCGAACCGGCTCCGGAAGTAGTGGTAGAAGAAGCCCCAGTAATTTTGCCAAGCCTTGACGAGCGTGTTCAGGTCGCCTGTCGCCAGGTTGTCGGCGGGAATCAGGTTTTCCTGCGTTTTGATGTGGTTGATGGCCTTGTTGTGGCTCAGGTCGAGGTACTGCTCGGTGGAACGCTTGGGGAGATTTTCAGGCATGGGAACTTCGGGAGGAGAAATGCAAATGAATGAAAATAAACAATGCTCAATTTTCAATAGTCAGTTCTCATTTAGTTGAGTGTTGACTATTGAAAATTGAGCATTGAAAATTGCTCTCTACCTGCTTACACCAAACTCATCGGCTGCTCTTCCTGCTGCTTTTTGGCCGGTTCGACGTCTTTCCGGCGCGACATCAACAGGTACATCGCCGGAACGACGTACAGCGTCAGCACGAGTGAAAATAGAATTCCCCCGACGATCACAATCCCCAGCGGAATCCGGCTCGTGGCTGCTGCGCCGAGCGAGAGCGCGATGGGCAAGGCCCCGAGGGCCATCGCCAGCGAAGTCATCAGAATGGGGCGCAGGCGCATGACGGCGGCGGTCAGGGCGGCTTCGCCTTTCGAGAGGCCCTCCTCCCGCTGCTGATTGGCGAATTCGACGATCAGAATCCCGTTTTTCGTCACCAGCCCGACGAGCATGATCATCCCGATCTGGGAGAAAATGTTGAAGGTCTGGTCGAAGAGCCAGAGCGAAATCAGGGCCCCGGCCAGGGCCAGCGGTACCGTGATCATGATGATGAGCGGGTCGAGAAAGCTCTCGAACTGCGCCGCCAGAATCAGGTAAATCAGCGCCAGGGCCAGCAGGAACGCGAACGACGTATTTGACGAACTCTCGGCAAAATCCCGCGAGGTACCGGACAGCGCCGTCGAGAATCCCTGCTCGGCCAACTGCAGTTGATCGGCAATGGCCTCCATAGCCGCGATGCCGTCGCCGATGGACTTGCCCGGTGCCAGCCCCGCTGAAATCGTCGCCGATTTGTAGCGGTTGTAGTGATACAACTGCGGCGGCGTGGTCGACTCGGTCACGGTCACGAGGTTGTCGAGCTGGATGGATTCGCCCAGGCTGCTACGTACGTACAGGTTCGTCAAGTCAAGGGGCGAGGAGCGGTCTTCCCGCGCCACTTCGCCGATGACCTGGTACTGCTTGCCCTCGCGGGTGAAGTACCCGTAGCGCCGGTTGCTGTAGCCGAGTTGCAGCGTTTCGGAAATGTCGGCAACCGACACCCCCAGTTCGGCGGCTTTGGCCCGGTCGATTTCGACGCGCAGTTCGGGTTTGTTGAACTTCAGGTCGATGTCAACCCCCTGGAAAGTCGGGTTGGCGTTGGCCGCATCCATAAACTTGGGGAGGACCGACTTCAGCTTTTCAAAATCATTGTGCTGAATGACGAAGGCCACCGGCAAGCCCGCGCGGCGACTGACCGCGATGGTCTGTTCCTGAATGGCAAAAACCCGCGCTTCGGGGAAGTTCTTCAGGTTGCGGTTCACCGCCGCTACAATCTCGGCCTGCGAGCGTTCGCGTTCCTTTGAATCACTCAACCCGACGCGCACGAAGGCCGAGTTGACGGCCCCCGAACCCGAAAAACCCGGTGCTACGACGGTCAGCACGATGCGGCTTTCGGGTACCGAATCGCGGATGAACTGGCTCAATCGGTCGACGTACGCATTCATGTACTCGTAGGCAGTACCTTCCGGGGCGGTCACCTGGAGGCGGAATTGATTCCGGTCTTCCAGCGGGGCCAGCTCGGATTGCAGGTTCGTGAAGATGAGGTACATCAGTCCGAAACAAGCCACGATGATGCCGATGGCCGCCCACTTCATACGCATGAAGCTGCCGAGCGAATCGCGGTAGCCATCTTCCATCCAACGGAAAAACGGCTCGGTTTTTTCGTAGAACCAGGAATTCGTGTGCTTTTTCTTCGACATCAGGACGTTGAGTACCGGCGTCAGCGTCAGCGAGACGAAGGCGGAAATGAGCACCGCACCCGCCACGACGATGCCGAATTCGCGGAACAACCGCCCGACGAACCCTTCCAGAAATACGATGGGCAAAAACACGAAGGCCAGCGTGATGGAAGTCGAGATGACGGCAAAGAAAATTTCTTCGGAGCCTTCCTTGGCGGCCTTCATCCGGGGCATGCCGGCTTCGATTTTCTTGAAAATGTTTTCCGTCACGACGATCCCGTCGTCGACCACCAGCCCCGTTGCCAGGACGATGGCGAGCAGTGTCAGGATGTTGATCGTGAAGCCGCACACGTACATGATGAAAAACGCCCCGATGAGCGACACGGGAATGTCAATGAGCGGGCGGAAGGCGATGAGCCAGTCGCGGAAAAACAGGTAGATGATGATGACGACCAGGACGAGCGAGATGAGTAGCGTCTCTTCGACTTCCTCGATGGAGTTTTTGATAAACCGCGTGTTGTCGAGGGCGATGTCGAGTTTGATGTCCGACGGGACGTCGCCCTTGATTTGTTCGAAACGTTTGTAAAACTCGTCGGCAATGGCCACGTAGTTCGAACCGGGCTGCGGGATGATGGCCAAACCAATCATCGCGGTTCCTTTTTCCTTCAGCGCAGTTTCAACGTTTTCCGGCCCGAGTACCGCCTCGCCCACGTCCGACAGGCGTACCACGTTGCCGTTTTCATTCCGCAGAATGACGTTGTTGAACTCTTCCTCGGTCACCAGACGGCCGAAGGTACGGATGGTCAGCTCGGTGTTCTGCCCAACGATTTTGCCGGCGGGTAGCTCGACGTTCTCCCGATTGAGCGCCGTGAGAATGTCAGACGCGGTGATGTTGTAGGCCGACATCTTGGCCGGGTCAAGCCAGAGCCGCATGGCGTACCGTTTCTCGCCCCAGACCTGAATGCTCGACACGCCCGGAATGGTCTGGAGGCGTTCGAGCAGAACGTTGGTGGCGTAGTCGTTGAGTTCGAGAATGTTTTTGGTGGTACTCTGCACGGTCATCGAGATGATGACGTCGGCGCTGGCGTCGGCCTTCGAGACCACCGGCGGGGCTTCCAGATCGGGAGGCAACTGGCGCTGGGCCTGCGAAACCTTGTCGCGCACGTCATTGGCGGCGGCTTCCAGGTCGGTTTCCAGGTTAAATTCCACCGTGATGCTGCTCACGCCCTGACTACTCGTTGAGGAGATCGTCCGGATACCAGCCACGCCGTTGATTGATTTTTCGAGTGGCTCGGTAATCTGCGATTCGATGATGTCGGCGTTGGCCCCGGCGTAACTCGTGCGGACGCTGATGATGGGCGGGTCGATGGCCGGAAAGTCACGGATGCCCAGAAAGGTAAAGCCCACGTAGCCGAACAGCACGATGGCGATGTTCATCACGATGGCCAAAACCGGGCGGCTCAGTGAAAGCGAAGGAAGACTCATAAACGGATGGTTCGTTATTGGTTGTTCGGGGTCGGTTTCGCGTACCGGAAAAAGGGGAGGTCCGGTACGGACGCATCAACTCCTTCAGGGTTTCTGCACGCGGGCAATTTTGACCGGCATGTCGGGCTTGAGCTGGAGCATCCCGCTCGTGACGACGGTATCGCCGGGCTGCACGCCCTTCGTAATCTGAATGCGTTTGTCGAGGCGGGTACCCGTTTCGACGGTCACGAACGAGGCCTTGCCGTTTTTCTGCACGATGAGCTGCTTCTCACGTACGCCCGGAATGATGGCCTGGGTGGGTACCAGAATGGCCTCGGACACGGTACCCAGTTTTAAACGTACCTCGGCAAACTGGCCGGGCCGCAGGGTGTTGTTCGGATTGGGTACCAAGGCCCGCAACCGGACGGTACGGGTGGTCAGGTCGACTTTCGGCTCAATCGCATAAACCGTGCCGCGGTACGCTTTCTCGTCGCTGGCGACACTGAACTCGACCGGGTCGCCCTTGCGGACCTGCTTGCTATATTTCTCGGGTACCGAAAAGTCAACCTTCAGCGGATTCGTTTGCTGAAGAGTGGCCATGACGGTCGTCGGCGTGACGATGGCCCCTTCGCTGATGGCCCGCAGACCGATGGTACCGCTGAACGGAGCCCGGATGTTGGTTTTCTGAATCTGGGTCTGGATCAGCGCAATGTCGGCATCGAACGATTCCACCTGCGCGGCGGCCACGTCGGCCTCCTGCTGGCTCACGCCGCCCTTGGCAAGCAGGTACTGCTGGCGCTCGGAGGTTTTGGCCGAAAGCTCGCGCTGGCTGCGGAGCTTCTGCAACTGGGCCAGCAGGTCGCCATCGTACAGTTTGACGAGCATCGCGCCCTTGGCCACGGCCGTGCCTTCGCGGAAGTAAATGGTTACGACGCGGGCGCTCAGTTCGGGTCGGATTTCGACTTCCTCGTTGCTCTGCAGGGTACCGCTCGATTCGAGGGTGTTGTCAAGCTGCTCGGCCCGCACGACGTACCCATCGACCCGCATCGGACCCCCACCGCCCGCGCCGCCCCGCGCGTTCGGGCCACCGCCTCCGGCGCGTTCGTTGCTGGCTTTTTTGGCCTTGTCGCGGGTCACTTTGCTGTAAATCAGGTACCCAACCGCGCCAAGAGCGGCCAGCAGAAACAGCCAGCGCGCGATGGAGCCGGTTTTGGAGGAGGTGGTACGAGCAGAACGGGTTGTAGTATCCACAGGAGTTTGGGGTTCGATCAATCGGGTACCTAACGGTACGAAACGCAAACGTGTTCACAAAAAAAAGCGCACCAGTCCACCAAGCCTAATTTGTGGCGACCAATGGGCGGAAGGTTCGCAAAAACTGCCGTAGTTTTGCGACATCACCCATTTTCTAATTTCGCAGCCCATGAAATTTTTCATCGATACGGCCAACCTTGCCGAAATCAAAGAAGCCGCCGACCTGGGCGTGCTCGACGGCGTCACGACGAACCCCTCGCTTATGGCCAAGGAGGGCATCTCGGGCAAAAACAACGTGATGAAGCACTACAAAGCCATCTGCGACCTCGTGGACGGCGACGTGAGTGCCGAGGTCATTGCGACGGATTTTAAGGAAATCGTCCGCGAAGGCGAAGAACTGGTGGAAATTGACGAGAAGATCGTCGTGAAGGTACCGATGATCAAAGACGGGGTGAAAGCGCTGAAGTACTTTTCCGAAAAAGGCATCAAAACCAACTGCACGCTCGTGTTCTCGTCCGGTCAGGCGCTGCTGGCGGCCAAGGCGGGCGCGACGTACGTTTCGCCGTTCATCGGGCGGCTCGACGACGTCTCGACTGATGGCCTGGCCCTGATCGAATCCATTCTAACCATCTACGAAAACTACGGTTACGCCACGCAGGTACTCGCGGCCAGCATCCGGCACCCGATGCACATCGTCAAGTGCGCCGAACTCGGAGCCGACGTGATGACCGGTCCGCTCTCGGCTATCCTGGCCCTGCTCAAACACCCACTGACGGACTCGGGCCTCGAAAAATTCCTGTCCGACCACGCCAAAGTAAATGCCGTGAAGGTCTGAGTACCGATTTGACTTTTTGTTGAAACGCGTCGGGTCGCTTCCAGTACTGGAAGCGA
>JAESGF010000046.1_pt1 | contig 153288 bp, 153 predicted proteins | sample 9269621 | NCBI WGS metagenome assembly JAESGF01 (sample SAMN14515066, study PRJNA621663) | algae metagenome | isolation source: Tolypothrix carrinoi HA7290-LM1 and co-occurring heterotrophs from dry rock... | place: USA: Makauwahi cave, Kauai, Hawaii | collected 2011-01-06
TCCGGCTGAAGCAGATCAATCCCGACCTGACCGTCGCCGTGCTCGAGAAGGGCTCGGAAGTGGGCGCCCACATCCTGTCGGGCGCTGTGATCGACCCGAAGGGCCTGAGCGAGCTCCTGCCGAACTGGAAGGAGCTGGGCGCGCCGCTGGAGACGCCGGTCACCAAGGACAAGTTCGTGGTGCTGGGCCCGCAGGGCAGCCTGGACCTGCCGGTGTGGGCGATGCCGCCCTTCATGAACAATCACGGCAACTACATCGCCAGCCTCGGCAACGTCTGCCGCTGGCTGGGCCAGCAGGCCGAGGCGCTGGGCGTCGAGATCTATCCGGGCATGGCCGCCTCGGAAGCCGTGTTCGGCCCGAACGGCGAGGTGAAGGGCGTGGTCGCCGGCGTGTTCGGCATGACCAAGGACGGCCCGGGACCCGACTACCAGCCCGGCGTCGAGCTGCACGGCAAGTACGTGTTCATCGGCGAGGGCGTGCGCGGCTCGATCGCCAAGGTGCTCAAGCACAAGTACGGCCTGTGCAAGGACAGCGGGCCCGAGAAGTACGGCATCGGCATCAAGGAGCTGTGGCAGGTCCCGGACGATGTCTTCCAGCCTGGCCTGGCGGTGCACACCCTGGGCTGGCCGCTGGACGACAAGACCGGCGGCGGCAGCTTCATGTACCACTTCGGGGACAACTACGTGGCCGTGGGCTTCGTGGTGCACCTGAACTACCAGAACCCCTGGCTCTCGCCGTTCGACGAGTTCCAGCGCTGGAAGCACCATCCGGACGTGGCCAAGTACTTCACGGGCGGCAAGCGCATCGCCTACGGCGCACGCGCCATCAGCGAGGGCGGTCTTCAAGCCATCCCGCAGCTGTACTTCCCGGGCGGCCTGCTGATGGGCGACAGCGCGGGCTTCGTGAACGTGCCGCGCATCAAGGGCAGCCACAACGCGATCAAGAGCGGCATCATGGCCGCCGAGGCCGCCGCGGCCGCCATCGCCGCCGGCCGTTCGGGTGACGAGCTGGTGGAGTACAAGCAGATCTTCGACGCCTCGTGGGTGAAGAAGGAGCTGAAGGTCGTCCGCAACGCCAAGCCGTTCCTGTCGAAGTTCGGCACGGCGCTGGGCACCGCGGTCTCGGGTTTCGACATGTGGACCACCCACCTGCTGGGCGGCTTCTCGTTCTTCGGCACGCTGAAGCACACCAAGGGCGACGCGGAATCGACGGGCAACGCCAAGGACTTCAAGCCGATCGTCTATCCGAAGCCGGACGGCGTGCTGAGCTTCGACAAGCTGTCGAGCGTCTTCCTGTCGAACACCAATCACGACGAGAGCCAGCCGGCGCACCTGAAGCTGCGCGACCCGTCGATCCCGATCGACGTGAACCTGCCGAAGTACGGGGAGCCCGCGCGCCTCTACTGTCCGGCGGGCGTGTACGAGGTGCTGTACGACGAGGCGGGGCAGAACCCGAAGTTCCAGATCAACTTCCAGAACTGCGTCCACTGCAAGACGTGCGACATCAAGGATCCGTCGCAGAACATCGACTGGACCACGCCGCAGGGCGGGGACGGGCCGAACTACCCGAATATGTAGAGGCGGGCGCCGTTTCGCCGCGCGGGCGCCTTGCGGCGACCCGCGCGAGCGCCCAAGCTCCAATGATGCGTCTTCGCCTTCTCGCCTTCGCCGCCCCGCTGGTCCTGCTGGCTGCGTGCGCCACCACGTCTGAACGGCCGGACGAGGCCGGGGTGCCGACCGCGGCGGCCGACACCGCCTACGGCATGTTCCTGGCGGGCAACGCCGCCCTGGCCGAAGGGCGCAGCGACGAGGCGGCCCGGTTCCTCGACATGGCGCGCGCCCAGAGCGGCGACGAGACCACGGTGTCGGAGCGGGCGTTCACCGCCGCCCTGCTGGCCGGGGACGTCCAGAAGGCCGCCGAACTCGCGCCCGATGGGCCGACAGCCTCCGAACCCGGCAAGCGGATGGGTCGGCTCGCGGTCGCGGTCGAGCTGATCGCCGACGGCAAGGGCAAGGCCGCGCAGGATCAGCTGGCCGGCGACAACATCGGCTTCCCGCACCGCTCCGCGGCGGCGCTGCTGGCGCCCTGGGCCGCGGCCCAGGCGGGTGATCTGGAAGGCTCGCTGGTGCGGCCGCAGGTGCGCGGCGACACGACGGTCGACTATTTCGGCCAGCTGGGCCAGGCGCACCTCTACGAGCGCGCCAAGCGCTACGACGAGGCCGAGACGGACTTCAAGGCGATCACCGGCGGCGAGGCGTCGTCCGAGCTGGCGGTGCTGGCCTATGGCGGCTTCCTCGAGCGGCGCGGCCGCCGCGCCGAGGCGGTGAAGCTGTACGATGCAAGCCTGCAGCGGAGCCCGTCAAGCCTCGGGCTGAAAGCCGCCCGCACTCGCGCCGCCGGGAACAAGAGCCCGCCGTCCGCGCCCAGCATCAAGGAAGGCGCGGCGCTGGCCATGCTGGCGCCCGCCGCCACCATGATCGCCGCCAAGCAGGGGCAGATCGGCCTGGCCTATCTGAGGCTCGCGCTGCGACTGGACCCGCAACGGAACGACGCCTGGCTGATGGTCGGCGACTTCCTGCAGGGCGCCGGCGACGTGCAGGGCGCCCGCGCCGCCTATGGCCGGCCGAAGCCCGGCTCTCCGGAATATGCCTCCGCGCAGGCGAAGCTGGCGTGGAGCTATCAGCAGGACGGCGACAAGGCCGGCGCGATCAGGCTGGCGCGTGCCGCCGCCGCGACGGGCGACGCCGACGCGCGCCTGACGCTGTCGGACCTGCTGAGGGCGAATGAGGAATACGACGAATCCGTCCGGCTGCTGGGCGAGCTGATCGCCGAGGCGCGGACGCCCGACTGGCGGCTGTACTACGCCCGCGGCGCGGCGCTGTCGCAGATGGGCCGCTGGAAGGAAGGCGAGACCGACCTGGTCGAGGCGCTGAAGCTGCGGCCGGACGAGCCCGAGCTGCTGAACTTCCTGGGCTATTCCTGGATCGACCGCGGCGAGCGCCTGAAGGAGGCGATGGCCATGGTCGAGCGGGCGGTGGCGTCGAACCCGCGCTCGGGCGCGATGATCGACAGCCTGGGCTGGGCGCACTATCGGATGGGCGACTACAAGACCGCCGTCGAGAAGCTGGAACAGGCGGTCGAACTGGAAGCCGGCGACCCTGAGATCAACAACCACCTGGGCGACGCCTACTGGATGGTGGGGCGCAAAGACGAGGCGGTGTTCCAGTGGCGGCGGGTGCTGACGCTGAACCCCGACGCCAAGATCAAGGGCGACGCTGAGCGCAAACTGGCGTCCGGACAAGGGCCGCAGGCTCCGAAGCTGGCGACCCAGTAGGCCATGGCGTCGCTGCTGGCGCCGGCCAAGGTCAACCTCTTCCTCCACGTCGGCGCGCCCGACGCGAACGGCTACCATCCGCTGTGCAGCCTGATGACCTTCGCCGACTACGGCGACCGGGTGAGCCTGGCCGGCGCCGACGCTCTGGATCTGGTGATCGATGGTCCATTCGCGGCAGGGCTGTCGGCGACCGACGACAACCTGGTGCTGCGCGCCGCCCGCGCGCTGATCGCCGAAGCCCGGCGGCCGGTGGAGCCGGTGGCCTTTCGGTTGGAGAAGCGGCTGCCGGTGGCGAGCGGCCTGGGCGGCGGCTCCAGCGATGCGGGCGCTGTGCTCAGGCTGATGCGGGATGTTCTGAAGCTGCCGGTGGATGACGCCCGGCTTGAGGCGGTGGCGGGCGCGCTGGGCGCCGACGGTCCCGCGTGCCTCTGGGGCCGTCCGGTGCTGGCGCAGGGCTATGGCGAGCGGCTGTCGGCGGCGCCGCAGCTGCCGGTTCTGGACGCGGTGCTGGTCAATCCCGGCGTGCCGGTCTCGACGCCCGAGGTCTATCGGAGGCTGGATGCGTCCGAAGCGTTCGGGTCGGTCGAGCCTCCGCCGATGCCGGAGATGATCGAGACGGCGCAGGAGGCGGCCGCCTGGCTGTCGACCCTGCGTAACGATCTGGAGGCGCCCGCCGTGGCCGTGGCGCCGGAGGTGGGGGCGGTGCTGGAGACGTTGCGCGGAGAGCCCGAGGCGCTGCTGGCGCGGGTGTCCGGGTCGGGCGGCACCTGCTTCGCGCTGTGCGCCTCGGACATCGAGGCCGAGGGCCTGGCGGAGCGGATCGAGGCGATGGCCCCCCGCTGGTGGGTGAAGCGCTGTCGCCTCGGCGGGCCTTGGGCTTAGCCCATACGAAGACGGGAGCCCCGAAGGGCTCCCGTTGCACTCCCGTCCAGCTCCGACCGAGGTCGGATCTGAGCTCTCCCCCGAGATCGAGAGTGGCGAGATCAGGAGTGGTAGGCGCGCTCGCCGTGCTCGACGATGTCCAGCCCTTCCTCTTCGGTGTCCGCCGAGACCCGCAGGCCCACGGTGTACTTGATGAGCGTGAAGACGATCGCCGAGGCGACGCCCGACCAGACGATGGCCAGGGCCACGGCCTTGACCTGGGCCATGATCTGGACGCCGGCGTCGTAGCCGACCGCGCCGTTGGTGAAGTCCACCACGCCCGCGCCGCCGAGGGCCGGGTTCACCAGGATGCCCGTGGCGATGGCGCCGACGATGCCGCCGACCGCGTGGATGCCGAAGGCGTCGAGGCTGTCGTCGTACTTCAGGGCGTTCTTCACGGCCGAGCAGAAGATCACGCAGATCGGCGAGACGATCAGGCCCAGCACGATCGAGCCGACCGGACCGGCGAAGCCGGCGGCCGGGGTGACGGCCACGAGACCCGCGACGAGGCCCGAGGCCAGGCCCAGCATCGAGGCCTTCTTGCGGGTGACCCACTCGGTGACGGCCCAGGAGAAGCCCGCCGCGGCGGTGGCCAGCAGGGTGTTGACCATGGCCAGGCCCGCGTAGCCGTTAGCCTCCAGGTTGGAGCCCGCATTGAAGCCGAACCAGCCCACCCACAGGAGGCCGGCGCCCACGAGCGTCAGCGTCAGCGAGTGCGGCGGCATCGGCTCGGAGCGATAGCCCTTGCGCGGCCCGAGGATCAGGGCGCCGACCAGCGCGGCGATGCCGGCGTTGATGTGCACCACGGTGCCGCCCGCGAAGTCCAGCGCGCCGAAGGCCCAGATCTGGCCCGCGCCCGCGACGAGGTCGTCAGCCGTCTGGCCGAACGCCGAGGTCGCGCCGGCCCACCACCAGGTCATGTGCGCCATGGGGTAGTAGGAGAGGATCGGCCAGAGGACCGCAAAGACCACGACCGCGGCGAACTTCATGCGCTCGGCCACGCCGCCCAGGACGAGGGCGGCGGTGATGCAGGCGAAGGTCATCTGGAAGCAGACGAACACGATCTCCGGGATCACCACGTCGCGCGAGAAGGTCTCGACGTTCGTGAAGGCCCCGTCGGCGTTGTAGAGCGCCCCGTTCAGGAACAGCTTGTCGAAGCCGCCCACGAACTTGTTGAGGCCGCCGCCGTCGGTGAAGGCCAGGCTGTAGCCCCAGAAGGCCCAGGCCATCATGCCAATGACGGTGACGATCGACACCTGCATCAGCATGGACAGCATGTTCTTCTCGCGGACCAGGCCGCCGTAGAAGAGGGCCAGGCCCGGCAGGATCATCAGCAGAACGAGGATGGTGGAGACCAGCATCCAGGTGGTGTCGCCCTTGTCGGGCGTCGGCGCGGCGGCGGCTTCGGCCGGAGCCTCGGCGGGCGCGGCTTCGGCCACGGCCGGGGCGGCGGCTTCCGGCGCCGGCGCAGCGGCCTCAGCTGCGGGCGCGGCGGCGGCGGGCGCCGCCTCCTGCGCGAAGGCGGGGGCGGCCATCGGCGCCCCGGCGATGAGGGCGGCGAGCGCGAGCCCAGCCAGCCTGTGTGTTCCCAAGAATTTCATCGAAGTGTTCCCCTCAGATCCCGTTAGAGCGCGGCCGCGCCGGTCTCGCCCGTCCGGATGCGCACGGCCTCCGAGACGTCGAGGACGAAGATCTTGCCGTCGCCGATCTTGCCGGTGGACGCGGCGGCCTTGATGGCCTCGACCGCCTTGCCGGCCGCGGCGTCGTCGACCACGGCCTCGAGCTTCACCTTCGGCAGGAAGTTGATCTGGTACTCGGCCCCCCGATAGATCTCGGTCTGCCCCTTCTGCCGGCCGTAGCCCTTGACCTCCGAAACCGTCAGCCCCTCGACGCCGGCGGCCACGAGCGCTTCGCGCACGTCGTCCAGCTTGAAGGGTTTGACGATCGCCATGATGAGTTTCATCCGCTCGCTCCCGCGTCCGGCCCTCGTGGGCGGGCCTGCCCCTCTTGTTCGTTCGAGACCGCCGCGGACGTCGTTGAACCCATCCCCTGCGCAGCGGTCGGCCCGACGCTAGGGCGCGGCGTCGCGGGTGGCGGACAGCCGGAAGGGGGAAGGGGACAAGAAGGGCCTATGCGCCTGATCGTTAGGCGCCGCTTCCAGTGAGCGCCGCGAAACTAGGCAGAACCAGCGTCCAGCGGCATCGATTTCGTCTTGCCGGGCGGGAGACGCCAAGTTGTCGAGCGCCGCGGCCGTTTGCGCAGCACGAGGATGTGGAGCCAGGAACCCGGCCGTCGTCTGCGCGTAGTGAGGCCGGGCCTCTCCCTTGCGGAGTGGGTCCGTCGTGCTGCCTGCCTTTTCCCAGACGAGGACACCCGCGATGTCGCTGACCCGCCTGCTTTCCGCCGCCGCCGCCGTCGCCCTGACCACGGGCTTGATCGCTTCGCCTGCGCTGGCCCAGACCGCGGCCACCGCTAAGACCGAGGCCGAGGCCAAGGCAGTTACGGGCAAGGCCACCACCGACACCCCAGCCAAGAGCCAGCCGCAGGGGACCGCCAAGGCCGTCGCCCAGGCCGCGCCCGCCGTCACAGGCCAGGCCGCGCCGGCGTCTGGCTCGGTCGCCCAGGTCAGCCCGACCGGCGATCTCGTCGACACCCTCAAGGCCTCGGGCCAGTTCACCACCTTCATCAAGGCGGCCGACGCCACGAACCTCACCGGCCTCTTGAAGTCCAACAAGAACCTGACGGTCTTCGCGCCGACGGACGCAGCCTTCGCGGCCCTGCCGCCGTCCGAGCTGTCCCGCCTGCAGGCCGACAAGGCGGCGATGCAGAAGCTGGTGCTGCACCATGTGATCAACGCGCCGGTCGATGCGGCCAAGATCAAGGGCGCCAAGGGCGGCGTGCCGTCCGGCGCCGGCGACCAGGTGCTGCTGGACGGCAGCGACGAGGCGGCGCTGAAGGCCGACGGCGCGACGATCGTCCAGAGCGACATCCGCACCGGCTCGGGCCTCCTGCACGTGGTCGACAAGGTGCTGTTGGCGGGCCAGGGCGAGGCCGCGCCGGCCGCCGCGACCGGCTCGGCCGCAGCCAGTTCTGCAACTGAAACGGGAACCAAATCGCCGGCTCAGCGGTAAAGCTTCTGCCAACACCGGGGTGGGGCGTCGGACCGTCCAGGCAACAGGAGTTCTAGACCTATGACCCTCAAGATTCTCGCCACCGCCGCCGCGGCTTCGGCTCTGATGGCCGGCGCCGCCATGGCCCAGTCGACCTCGTCCGCCACGCCGGACCAGTCGACCACGACCAGCCCGTCGACCCCGACGAGCGACACCAGCGCCACGTCCTCGACTTCAACGGACACGTCGACCGACACGGGCGTGACGTCCTCGACGACCTCGACCGACACGACGGTGTCGACCGACACCACCGCCTCCACCGGCGCGACGGCCACCTCGGCCACCAGCTTCGGCCAGGGCGCCAGCGTCACCACGACCATGGTCACCAACGGCCCGGTCGCGGACACGCCGGAGAACCGCGCGAAGTACGGCCAGCCCATGTCGCGGGCCGGCAAGCGCACGGCGGCCCGGGGCAACTAAGTCCCAGGAATTCCGCGCCTCCGGAAACCCGGTGGGCGTGGCTTGAAGCGAAGGTCGGCGGGCCCTATGGTCCGCCGACTTTTTTTGCGCCTGCGAACAAGCCCATTTTTCATGTCTGATGCGCCGCTTTCGTTTCAGGGCCTGATCCTGAAACTGCACGACTATTGGAGCCGCCAGGGCTGCATGATCCTGCAGCCCTACGACGTCGAGGTCGGCGCAGGCACCCTGTCGCCCATGACGGTGATCCGGACCCTGGGGCCGAAGCCGTGGAAGGCAGCCTATGTGCAGCCGTCGCGGCGGCCGGCCGACGGCCGCTATGGTGAGAACCCGAACCGGCTGCACCAGCACCACCAGTACCAGGTGATCCTGAAGCCGAACCCACCGAACCTGCAGGAGCTGTACCTGGGGTCGCTGGAAGCGATCGGTATCGATCCGCTGCTGCACGACATCCGCTTCGTCGAGGACGACTGGGAGAACCCGACCGTCGGCGCCTGGGGCCTGGGCTGGGAAGTCTGGTGCGACGGCATGGAGATCACCCAGTACACCTACTTCCAGCAGGTGGGCGGCCTGGACGTGTTCCCGGTGGCCGGCGAGCTGACCTATGGCCTGGAGCGCCTGTCGCTGTACCTGCAGAACAAGGACAGCGTGTACGACCTGCAGTTCAACGACGAGTTCAAGTACGGCGACGTCTATCTCGCCAACGAGCAGCAGTTCTCGGCCTTCGAGCTGGAAGTCGCCAACGTCGACATCCTGAAGACGCAGTTCGAGGAGATGGAGACCGAGGTCCGCCGGATCGTCGGCTCCAAGGGGCGCCAGGGCCAGCCGCTGGTGCTGCCGGCCTACGACCACGTGCTGAAGGCCAGCCACCTGTTCAACATCATGGACGCCCGCGGCGCGATCGCGGTCGCCGAGCGGCAGAGCTACATCGGCCGCATCCGGGACCTGTGCAAACTCTGCGCGGAAGCCTGGGTCGAGAGCCAAGGGGCGAACGCGTAAAACCATGCCCCAGCTGCTGATCGAACTGTTCTCGGAAGAGATTCCCGCGCGCATGCAGGCTACGGCCGCGCGCGACCTGGAGCGCCTGGCGCGCGAGAAGCTGGCCGCGGAAGGCCTGCTGCCCGAGGCGCTGAAGACCTTCGCCGGCGCACGGCGCCTGACGCTGGTGGCCGAGGGGCTGCCGGAAGCGCAGAAGGACCGCCACGAGGAGCTGAAGGGCCCGAAGGTCGGCGCGCCGCCGCAGGCGCTGGAAGGCTTCCTGCGCAAGACGGGCCTGACCCAGGACCAGCTGACCGAGCGCGACGGCGTCTATTTCGCCCACGTGCACAAGGCCGGCCGCCCGACGCCCGAGATCGTCGCCGAGATGGTCGAGCAGATCGTCCGGAGCTTCCCGTGGCCGAAGTCGATGGTCTCGGGAACCAGCAAGCTGCGCTGGGTGAGGCCGCTGCGGCGGATCACCTGCGTGTTCGACGGCGAGGTCGTGCCGTTCGAGATCGAAGGCGTCCCCAGCGGGAACACCGTCGAGGGCCACCGCTTCATGGGCGACAGGCAGGCCTTCCAGGTGAAGGACTTCGACGCCTACGCCGACGGGCTGGAGAAGCGCTACGTCGTCCTCGACGTCGAGGAGCGGAAGGACCGTATCGTCGACGCGGCCAAGACGCTGGCCTTCGCCCGCAACCTGGAGCTCGTCGAGGACCAGGGTCTGCTGGACGAGGTCGCGGGGCTGGTCGAATGGCCCGTGCCGGTGCTGGGCGACATGGACCCCGCGTTCCTGGACCTGCCGCCGGAGGTGATCCGCACCTCGATGCGGGTGCACCAGCGCTACTTCGCTGTGCGCGACCCGAAAACCGGCAAGCTCGCGCCGCACTTCCTGACGGTGGCCAACATCCAGGCCAAGGACGGCGGCGAGGTCATCGCCAAGGGCAACGCCAAGGTGCTGTCGGCCCGCCTGTCGGACGCGCGGTTCTTCTGGAATGAGGACCGCAAGACCAAGCTGGAAGACCGGCTGGAGAAGCTGAAGGGCGTCACCTTCCACGCAAAGCTGGGCGCCATGTACGAGCGCGTCGAGCGGCTGGAGATGCTGACCGAGGCCCTGGCGCCGAAGGTCGGCGCGGACGTGGCCAAGGCCAGGCAGGCCGCGCGGCTGGCCAAGGCCGACCTGGTCACCGGCGTGGTGGGCGAGTTCCCCGAGCTGCAGGGCGTGATGGGCGGCTACTATGCGCACGGCGAGGGGCTGTCGCCGCTGGTCGCCGAGGCGATCCGCGACCACTACAAGCCCGCCGGCGCGAACGACGAGGTCCCCGACCGCCCGGTGACCATGGCCGTGGCGCTCGCCGACAAGCTGGACACCCTGGTCTCGTTCTTCGCCATCGGCGAGAAGCCGACCGGCTCGCGTGACCCCTATGCGCTGCGTCGCGCCGCCCTGGGCGTGATCCGCATCGTGCTGGGCTCGGAGCTGCGCGTGCCGCTGCGCGAGGCCGTCGCCGACTGGTACGGCGCGCTGCGCTGCTTCGTCGATCCGGGCCGGGCGCTGTGGGTCTCGACGCCGAAGCTCACCGCCCACCTGGGCGCGCGGGGCCGGGCCAAGAGCCAGGAGTTTGACACCTACCTGCGCGAGTTCCAGGAGGCGCTGCTCGAAGGCCAAGCTCAGGTCGTGGCCATGGACCAGGAGGTCGACCTGGTGTTCGACCGGCTGGAGCGCGAGAAGCCGAAGGGCGAGGTGCTGTTCCAGTTCCGGCCGTACGCCGAGGTGGCGGACGAGATCGTGGCCTTCTTCGCCGACCGCCTGGAAGTCTGGCTGCGCGACCGCGGCCAGCGGCACGACCTGGTGGCCGCCGTCTTCGCGCTGGGCGACGACGACCTTGTCCGCGTCGTCGCCCGGGTGACGGCGCTGGACGCCTTCCTCAAGACCGAGGACGGGGCGAACCTGCTGGCGGGCTACAAGCGCGCCGTGAACATCCTCAAGGCCGAGGAGAAGAAGGGCGCGCTGCCGACCGGCGAGCCCACGCAGATGGGCGGCGCGCCGGCGGAAGAGCAGGCGCTGGTCGCCGCCGTGGACGCGCTGGACGGGGTGCTGGACGGGCTGATCGAGGGCGAGGACTTCGCCGGCGCGATGGCTGAGCTCGCCAAGCTGCGCGGGCCCGTGGACGCGTTCTTCGACAAGGTTCTCGTGAACTCGGATAATCCGGCGGAACGGGACAACAGGTTGCGGCTTTTGGCCAAGGTTCGTGACGCCATGGGGCGTGTCGCGGACTTCTCGCAGGTCACAGGCTGATTTCCCCGGCTCATCGAGCCGGGTCGGGTGGAGGTGGAGACGTTATGGCCGACACGATGGTGAAGACGCGCTGGGTCTATGCCTTCGGCGGCGGCGGCGCGGACGGCGACGCCTCGATGAAGAACCTGCTGGGCGGCAAGGGCGCGAACCTCGCCGAAATGTCGTCGCTGGGCCTGCCGGTGCCGCCGGGCTTCACCATCACCACCGAGGCGTGCGTCCACTACTACGCCAACGGCAAGAGCTATCCGGCCGACCTGGAGGGCCAGGTCGCCAAGGGCCTGAAGAAGGTCGAGGAGCTGACCGGGAAGCAGTTCGGCGACGCCGCCAATCCGCTGCTGGTCTCGGTGCGCTCGGGCGCCCGGGCCTCGATGCCGGGGATGATGGACACGGTCCTGAACCTTGGCCTGAACGACGAGACCGTGGACGGCCTGGCGAAGCTGTCGGGCGACCGCCGCTTCGCCTTCGACAGCTACCGCCGCTTCATCCAGATGTACTCGAACGTGGTGCTCGACCTCGACCACCACATGTTCGAGGAGATCCTCGACGAGCATAAGGACCGCCTGGAGGCGCGGGTCGACACCGACCTGACGGCCGAGGACTGGGAAGCCGTCGTCGCCGACTACAAGCGCGCCGTCGAGGGTGAGCTCGGCAAGCCGTTCCCGCAGGATCCGCACGAGCAGCTCTGGGGCGCCATCGGTGCGGTGTTCGCCAGCTGGATGAATGACCGGGCGAAGTTCTACCGCCGCATGCACGACATCCCGGAGAGCTGGGGCACGGCGGTGAACGTGCAGTCGATGGTGTTCGGCAACATGGGCGAGAGCAGCGCCACGGGCGTGGCCTTCACCCGCAATCCGTCGACGGGCGAGAACAAGCTGTACGGCGAGTTCCTGATCAACGCCCAAGGCGAGGACGTGGTGGCCGGCATCCGCACGCCGCAGCCGCTGACCAAGGCCGCCCGCGAGGAGATGGGCGACGTCTCGCCCTCGATGGAAGAGGCGCTGCCGGAGGTGTTCGTGCAGTTCCGCGAGGTCGTGGGGCGGCTCGAGAAGCACTACCGCGACATGCAGGACATCGAGTTCACGGTGGAGAAGGGCCGTCTGTACATGCTGCAGACGCGCAACGGGAAGCGGACCGCCAAGGCCGCCCTGAAGGTCGCCGTGGACCTGGCTTCGGAAGGCCTGATCACCAAGGAAGAAGCGGTGATGCGGGTCGAGCCCGGCAGCCTCGACCAGCTGCTGCACCCGACGATCGATCCGGGCAGCCCGCGCGACGTGATCGCCAGCGGCCTGCCGGCCTCGCCGGGCGCGGCCACCGGCAAGGTGGTCTTCACGGCGGAAGAAGCCGAGAAGCTGGGCGGCGCCGGCGAGGCGGTGATCCTGGTTCGCGAGGAAACCTCGCCCGAGGACATCCGCGGCATGGACGCCGCGCGCGGAATCGTCACCGCCCGCGGCGGCATGACCAGCCACGCCGCCGTGGTGGCCCGCGGCATGGGCCGGCCCTGCGTGTCGGGCGCCGGAGAGATCCGCATCGACGGCAAGGCCGGCGAATTCCACGCCCGTGGCCGCACCATCAAGGCGTATGACATCGTCACCATCGACGGCTCCACCGGCGAGGTGCTGTCGGGCGCGGTGAAGATGATCGAGCCCGAGCTGTCGGGTGACTTCGGCACCCTGATGGGCTGGGCCGACAGCGTCCGGCGCCTGAAGGTGCGCGCCAACGCCGAGACGTCATTGGACGCCGGCACGGCGCGGCAGTTCGGCGCCGAGGGCATCGGCCTGTGCCGGACCGAGCACATGTTCTTCGACCCGGCGCGGATCGCCGCCGTGCGCGAGATGATCCTGGCCGACGACGAGGCCGGCCGCCGCGCGGCCCTGGCCAAGATCCTGCCGATGCAGCGCCAGGACTTCGTCGAGCTGTTCAAGATCATGGAGGGCCTGCCGGTCACCATCCGGCTGCTGGACCCGCCGCTGCACGAATTCCTGCCGCATACGGAGGAGGACCTCGCCTCCGTGGCCGAGGCGACGGGCCTGGACCCCAAGAAGCTGATGCTGCGCGCCAAGGAGCTGCACGAGGTGAACCCGATGCTGGGCCACCGCGGCTGCCGGCTGGGCGTGGCTTACCCTGAGATCTACGAGATGCAGGTCCGGGCGATCATCGAAGCCGCCTGCGAGGTCGCCGCCGAGGGCCGTCCGGCGCCGATCCCGGAGATCATGCACCCGCTCGTCGCCAAGGGCGAGGAGATGAAGTTCCTGCGCGATCTCACGGATCGCACCGCGAAAACGGTGCTGGAGGAGAAGGGCCGCCAGATCGACTACATGGTCGGCACCATGGTCGAGCTGCCCCGCGCCGCGATCCGCGCCGGCGACCTGGCCGCGAACGCCGAGTTCTTCTCGTTCGGCACCAACGACCTGACGCAGACGACGTTCGGCATCAGCCGCGACGACAGCGGCCGCTTCCTGAACCACTACATCGAGAAGGGCATCTTCGAGAAAGACCCGTTCGTCAGCCTTGACCAGGAAGGCGTCGGTGACCTGATCCGCATCGCCGCCGAGCGCGGCCGCGCGGCGCGGCCCGACGTGAAGCTGGGGATCTGCGGCGAGCACGGCGGCGACCCGGCCTCGATCCAGTTCTGCGAGGAAGTGGGCCTGGATTACGTCAGCTGCTCACCGTACCGCGTGCCGATTGCCCGGCTGGCGGCCGCCCAGGCGGCGATCGGCGAGCGAGAGAAGGACCGCTGATCCGCGACGGTTGCGGCGGCGAAACCTCTGGTGGCGACGCTGCGACGAACGACGTTCGGCGTGCGACGAAATGAGTAGCCGCGCGGTAGAGCTTGGGACGTCCGCCCGCTAGCTTCCCGCGCATGGCTTTCGACCTGCGCGCCGCGCGGGGCCGCGACGCGACCCTGCCGCCGCCCATCGCGATCATCGAACTCCCTCGACGCACTCGGGTGCGATGGGCGCGCGTGGCTGGCTTGGCCGTCGCCGTCCTGGGTTCGGCCGCGCTGTGGGCGCTGATCCTCGGGACGGTGTTCCTCCTCCTCCGGTAACCCCGGGAACGGCGAAGCTCGCCACCGGTTAGGCCTGTCATGGCCGTCGCCGAAGGCATCTTCCCGACCTTCTTCCTGTCAGGGTTCGAATGCTCGACCTTCGTCTGGAAGGACCGGGGCCGGCGCGACCTAGTGGGCGAGACCCGGCATCGGGAGCATGCGCAGGAGGACTATGCGTTCCTCCGCCATCTCGGCATCGGCGTCGCGCGCGAAGGCGCGCCGTGGCCGTTCATCGACAGGGGCGGCGGCCGATATGACTTCTCGTGCATCGAACCGCTGATCGAGGCGATGCACGCGCAGCACGTGCTGCCGATCTGGGACCTCTGCCACTACGGCTATCCCGACGACGTCGACCCGTTCGGGCCGGACTTCGCGAAGCGCTTCGCCGATTATGCGCGCGCCGTCACCGAGCACGTGGTCCCGCGGCTGCCAGGACCTCACTTCTTCACGCCCGTGAACGAGATCACGTTCTTCGGCTTCTGCGGCGGAGAGTGGGGCTGGACCGCGCCCTGGGGCAAGAGCCGTGAGCAGCGGTTCGAGCTCCGCAAGCGCCTGTGCGCCGCCGACATCGCCGCGGTGAAGGCGATCCGCGAGGTGTGCCCCGAGGCCCGGATGGTGCACGTTGATCCGTTGGTGAACGTGGTCGCGCCCCGGGATCGCCCGGATCTGGCGACCGCCGCTTGGAAGGAGACCTACGAGGACACATTCGTCGCCTGGGACATCCTGGCCGGCAAGCGGAACCCAGAGCTCGGCGGGACGCCCGACATCCTCGATATCGTCGGGGTCAATTGCTACTCGTTCGGCCAGATGGAGTATCGCGAGCACGGGCCGCACGCGGCGCTGCCGCGGGACGACGACCGCATCATGCCGCTCTGCGACCTCCTGAAGTTGGCCTACGAGCGCTACCGCCGTCCGATGATCGTGGCCGAGACCAGCGGGCTGGAGGAAGGCCGTCACCACTGGCTGCGCGACGTTGTGCAGGAGGCGCTGGCGGCGGTGGACATGGGCATCGACCTGCACGGCGTATGCCTGTTCCCAGCGGTGGACATGCCGGACTGGGACAAGGGCATCTGGGTGCACAACGGCCTGTGCGACCTGATCGAGGACGGCGGCGACCTGCGTCGCGTGCCGGCGACCGCCTATTGCGACGAGTTGCGGCGCTGGCAGAAGCGGCTGAACCGTGTCACCCGGCTGGACGACGATCCGCTGAGCGATCCCGTCGACCTGGAGGACATCCGCGTCGCGGCGCAAGCCCTGCGGATGCGGCCCGACGCAAACTGGGCCTAGAAGAACAGCTTCCATCCCACGAGCCCCAGCACGCTGGCGCTGATCAGAAGCGCGATCAGCACCAAGAGGCCGTCGCGAGCCAGCAGGCCAAGCCCGATCGCGGCGATCGCCAGCGACGGGATGAAGGCCACGAAGGGCAGGAACTCCAGCGGCGGGACGCATAGTGCGATCAGCACGCAGACGGCGGCCACGGCCCGATCGGCGGCGGGGCGTGTCAGCGGTTCCAGCCGAGGCTTCACCAGCCGATCGACGACGCGCGCCGGCTTGCGGCTGATTTTCACCGCCTTGCGGACCCGCTCGGCCTTCACCGAGAGCTTCTCCAGAATGCGGGGGATCCAGACGCTGTCGCGCCCGAACAGCAGCTGCACCGAGATCAGCAGGGTGATGACGGCGATGATGGTCGGCGCGCTGGGGATAGCGGCCACTGGCGTCATACCGAGCAGGCCGCCCAGCAGCAGCAGAGGGCCGAACGACCGCTTGCCGATGGTTTCCAGGATCTCGCCGACCGACAGCTTGGCGCCGCCGCCGTCGGCCGCCCGCTGGAGTTCATCCAGCAGGCCGCTCAGGTCCTTGGGGCTGTTCTCGCTCATCCGGGGCTCCGCAGGGAGCCTGAACGCACGAGCGGCGGCTTGGGCTACCAGGTCCAGTCGCTGGCCTTGGCGCGGCAGCCGCCGTCCGGCCACCCCGTCCAGCCGCGCCCGCGGACGACGCGGCCCGGACGCGCCGTCGTCGCCTCGCCGTTCTCCAGCGCCAGCTGGCCGTTGACGACGACGTGGTTCACGCCCGTGGCCAGTTTCTGCGGCTTCTCGAAGGTGGCGTGGTCCTGGACCTTGGCGGGATCGAAGACGACCACATCGGCGAAGTAACCGGCCTTCAGGAGACCCCGTTCGCGGAGGCCGAGGTTGTGAGCCGGCTGGCCCGACAGCTTGCGGACGGCGTCGGCTAGGGTCAGGCGCTTCTCCTCGCGGACGTACTTGGCGAGCACCCGGGCGAAGTTGCCGTAGGCGCGGGGGTGGGTGGACGACAGGAGGAACGGCCCTTCGGGCGCCTGGGCCTCGGCGTCGGAGCCGAAGCTCATCCAGGGCAGGGCGGTCTGGCGGGCGACGTTCTCCTCGCTCATCAGGAAGTAGACCACCTGCACGCGGCTGCCGTCCTCGATGACCAGGTCGATGGCCGCGTCCTGCGGGCTGACGCCGCGGTCCTTGGCGACCTGCGCCAGGGTCTTGCCGGTAAGGGGCTTCAGCATGGGGTTCTTGAAGCCAACCAGCAGGGTTCCCTCGGGGCCGGCGTGGCGCATCAGGTTTTCCCAGGTGGTTCCATCGGCCAGCATCTCGGCCTTCACCTTGGCGCGTTGAGCGGGATCCTTCAGGCGGGAGATCCACTTCTCGACGCCGCCGGCCTGCACCCACAGCGGCATGGCCGCATCGAGGCCGGTGGAGCCGGCGGGGTAGGTGTACATGTCGGCGGTGATCCGCAGGCCCTGGGCGCGGGCGGCCTCCACCTTGGCGATGGCGGCGTCCAGCTTGCCCCAGTTGGCGCGGCCCGACGCCTTCAGGTGATAGATCTCGGCTGGCGCGCCCGAGCGGCGGGAGATCTCGATCAACTCGTCGATCGCCTCCAGCAGCCGGTTCCCCTCGGAGCGCATGTGGCTGATGTACATGCCGCCGCAGCGGCCGGCCTCGGCGGTCAGCGCCACCAGCTCGTCGGTCTCGGCGTAGTTGCCGGAGGCGTAGATCAGCGACGTGCCGACCCCCATGGCGCCGTCCTCCATCGCTTCCACGACCAGGGCGCGCATGCGGGCGAGCTGTTCGGGCGTGGGGTCGACGTCGTCCTCGCCCAACACGTTCACGCGGACCGTCTCAGCGCCCACGAACGACGCGACGTTCAGCGAGACGCCGCGCTTTTCCAGGTGGCGGAGGTATTCGTCGAGGCTGGTCCAGGCCACGTCGTACTTGATGTCGCCCTGCCGGCGGAGGTCGTCCGCCTTCTGGGCGTCGCTCCACGGGCCCATCGACGAGCCTTCGCCCATGACCTCGAGCGTCACGCCCTGCTTCAGCTCGGAGAGGCCGCGGCCGTCCTGGATCAGGCTGTCGTTGGACCAGGAGAGCATGTTGATGAAGCCGGGCGAGACCGTCTGGCCCTTGGCGTCGACGGTCTTCTTCGCCGCGCCGGCCGGGCAGGCGCCGACGCAGACGATGCGGTCGCCCTTGACGCCCACGTCGCCGCGCACCGGGCCTGCGCCCGTGCCGTCGTAGATCTCGCCGCCCCGGATCAGGAGGTCGTAGGAGGGCGCGGCCGCGCCTCCGGCCAGCACGGCGGCGGCGGCGACGCCCGCCAGGGCGAAGAACTTGCGCATCTCGTTTGATCCCCCACGAACAGGCAGGGGAACGTAGACCGCCTCAGCCCATCTCGTCATCCCGGCCGAAGCGAAGCGGAGAGCCGGGACCCAGGGCTAGCGGCAGTGCGGCGGCCCCTGGGTCCCGGATAGCCGCTGCGCGGCTTCCGGGATGACAGCTGTTTCTCAGCGCTTCCTGACGAACACCGTCCCGGCGGAATAGCCGGCGCCGAACGAGCAGATCAGGCCGGTGTCGCCCGGCTGGAAGTCGTCGTTGGCCTTGTGGAAGGCGATGATTGACCCGGCCGACGAGGTGTTGGCGTACTCGTCGAGGATGATGACGTTCTCGCCCGGCGCAGGTTCGCGGCCCAGGACGCGTTTGCCGATCATCTCGTTCATGTTGATGTTGGCCTGGTGAAGCCACAAGCGCTTCAGGCCCGTCGGGTCGAGACCCAGGTCGCCGGCATGCTCGACGATCATCTCGGACACCATCGGCACCACCTCGCGGAAGACCTTGCGGCCTTCTTGGACGAACAGCTTGTCGGGCTGGCCCACGCCTTCGGGCGCTGCCCGGTTCAGGAAGCCGAAGTTGTTGCGGATGTTGTTGGAGAACTGGGTCTTCAGCCGCGTGCCAAGGATCTCCCAGCCATCCTTCGCGTCCTCGGCCCGCTCGACGATCACAGCAGTGGCGACGTCGCCGAAGATGAAGTGGCTGTCGCGGTCGCGGAAGTTCAGGTGGCCCGAGCAGATCTCGGGATTGACCATCAGGACGGCCCGGGCCGAGCCGGAGGTCACGAAGTCGGCGGCGGTCTTGATGCCGAAGGTGGCCGAGGAGCAGGCGACGTTCATGTCGAAGGCGAAGCCCTCGATGCCGAGCGCCTGCTGCACCTCGATGGCCATGGCGGGGTAGGCGCGCTGCATGTTCGAGGCGGCGCAGATGACGGCGTCGATCTCGGACGCCGGCTTGCCCCAGCGGGCCAGGGCGTCCTTGGCGGCTTCGACGGCGATCTCGGCCAGGATCGAGAGCTCCTCGTTCGAGCGCTCGGGGATGATCGGCCGCATCAGATCGGGATCGACGAGGCCTGACTTGTTGACCACGAAGCGCGACTTGATACCCGAGGCCTTCTCGATGAACTCGGCCGAGGAGGGCGTCAGCGCCTGGACCTCGCCGGCCGCGATGGCCTCGGCGTTGGCGGCGTTGAAGCGCTCGACATAGGTGTTGAAGGTCTCGACCAGCTCGGCGTTCGACAGGCTCTCCGAAGGCGTGTGGAGGCCGGTGGCGGCGATCACGGCGGCAGTCATGCGTCTTCCCCGAAACTTAGGGCGCGACTGATAGCACGGCCGGCGCGGAGGTCATCGGGGGCGTGGTCGCACCCTGTGGCCGGGGAGCCACAGGTCGTCCGTGAACAAAGCTTCGCCACAGAACCGGTCCGGGCGGGCCGCGTTTGACGCCGACCTAAACCCGGCTCGGGGGAGCTCGAGTTAAACGTCAGTGGAGTCCCAAGAATGAAAGCTCTCTTCGCCGCCGCCTCTGCGGCCGCCATCGCCTTCACCGTCCCCGCCATCGCGCAAGCGCAGGAAGCGCCTGTCAGCAACGTGTACGCCACGGCGGGGTACGCCAACGTCGACGGCGACGGCGTCAACCTGGGCGCGCTGCAGGGCCGCCTCGGCTACCGCATGAACAGCTGGCTGGGCGTCGAGGGCGAAGCCGCCATCGGCATCCAGGACGACGACGTCGACATCGGCGGCACGGAAGTGAACGTCGAGCTGAAGCACCAGCTGGCGGCCTATGTGGTCGGCTTCGCGCCGGTCGGCGCCAACACCGACGTGTTCGCCCGCGTCGGCTACGGCACCACCAAGATCAAGGGCTCGGCGCTCGGCGTCTCGGCCTCGGACGATGGCTCGTCGTGGAACTACGGCGTCGGCGCCCAACACCACTTCGACGGCGTGAACGGCGTCCGAATCGACTGGACCCGCCACGACTTCGACGGCGGCAACGCCGACGTCTGGGCGATCGCCTACACCCGGAAGTTCTAAGACCGGCGCCTTCGCCGTGTGACATTGGGAAGCCCTCCCCGGCGACGGGGAGGGCTTTTCCTTGACCGGGCGTCAGGCCGCGCCCAGGCTCCGCGAAAACACGCGCGGAGGACGGCCCTTGGGCCAGGGGTTCTACATTCAGCTTTTCGCCTCCGGGCTCGCCGTGGCGGCGCTCGTGGGCCTGGCCGCCTGGGCCAAGATCGCGCGCCCTGCGGGACCGCTGGACGACGCCAAGGCGCGCACGCTGTTCGAGGATGAATTCCCCGGCCGCCGGCTGGACGGCCTCTGGGTGGCCTCGGACGGGCAGGGCGCGCTCGCCAAGTCGGGCGGCCTGGCGCTCGTGATCTGCCGGCTTGGCGACGGCTATGTGGCCCGTCAGATCCCCTGGGCCCAGGCGCTGCAGGCCAGCTTCAAGCAGGGCCGGCTGTGCGTGGACTTGGCCGACATCGCCGCGCCCAAGGCCTTCCTCAACCTGCCGGCCTGGCCGCCGAAAGACCTCGCGGCATGAAGACGATCGATCCGGTCACGCTGGCGACGCCGTTCTTCATCCTCACCATCATCCTGGAGATCGTGTTCGCCAGGCTCGGCAAGGTCAGGGCGAACTACGAGGCCAAGGACACCGCGGTCTCACTGGGCATGGGCCTGGGCTCGACGATTGCGGGCGTGCTGCTCGGCGGCGCGATCGCGGCAGCCAGCCTGTGGGCCTATCAGCACCGCCTGTTCGACATCCCGATGACGGCGATCTGGGCCTGGGTGGCGATCTTCTTCCTCGAGGACCTGACCTACTACTGGTTCCACCGGCTGGCGCACGAACGCAGGTTCTGGTGGGCGAGCCATGTGAACCACCATTCCAGCCAGCACTACAATCTGTCGACAGCGCTCCGGCAGACCTGGACGGGCGGCCTGGCCGGCACTTGGCTGCTGTGGCTGCCGCTGGCGCTTCTCGGCTTCCCGCCGGCGATGATCGCCATCCAGAAGGGGATCAGCCTGGTCTATCAGTACTGGATCCACACCGAGACGATCCGGCGGCTCCCGACCTGGTTCGAGGCGGTGTTCAACACGCCGTCTCACCACCGGGTGCACCACGCGCGCAACCCCCGCTACCTCGACAAGAACTACGCCGGTGTCCTGATCATCTGGGACCGCATGTTCGGCACCTTCCAGCCCGAGCTGGACGAGGAGCCGTGCCGCTATGGGATCGTGAAGAACCTTGGCAGCTTCAACATCGTGCGTGTGGCGTTCCACGAGTGGATCGGCATGGCCCAGGATATCGTGCGCCAGCCGCGACACATCCTGGGCTGGATGTTCGGCCCGCCGGGCTGGAGCCCCGACGGCAGCCGCGAGACCAGCGCCAAGCTGAAGGCGGACTGGGAAGCGCGGCAGGCGGCGCCCGCAAAGCTCGACGAGGCCGCTTAGTCCCTTAGGAGCGGCAGACTGAGGCCCGAGACCGGGCGGGCGTCGAGGACCTCGCGGCGGAAGCGGAAGAGCTCGGCCGGGCGGCCGCCGGTGTCGGCGTCGAGGCGGCCCAGGCCCTCGACGAGTTCGGCGCGTTCGAGCGCACGGCGGAAGTTCTGCTTGTGCAGCGGCACGCCGGCGATGGCCTCGACGGTGCGCTGCAGGGCTGAGAGCGTGAAGGCCTCCGGCGTCAGTTCGAACACCACCGGACGGTACTTCAGCTTGCCGCGCAGGCGTCCCAGCGCGGTCGCCAGGATGCGGCGATGGTCGGAGATCATTGGCTCGCCCAGCGCGGCCTTCAGCGCTGCGTCCCGCGCCGTCGGGGCCTCGCCACGGTCCCGCGCAGCCTCCTGCACCAGGCCGGCCTCGTAGAGCAGCTCGTAGCGCTCCAGCACGCGCTCCTCGTTCCAGGGCGCGTCGTCGAGGGCGAACAGCAGACGGGCGCGGGCCAGGCGCTGGGCGCCGGCGTCGGCCCAGGCGCGCAGGGCGGGCTCCAGCGCCTGCAGGACGGCGGGGCGGCCGTGGCGCCAGTCCTCCCACGGAAAGAACCGCGTCCAAGGCCGCCAGGCGCTGCCCTGGAAGTGCGTGTCGACCGCGGCCGGGGCCAGCGCCAGATAGCCGATCGAGATCACCCGCGCCGGGCCGCCGTCGCCCTCAGGCACGCCGATGTCGGCCAGCGGCGCGTCGCGGCCCTTGTCGCCGAAGGTATAGAGCTGCTCGACATAGCCCAGATTGAAGCGGGTCTGCTCGGTCACGAAGGCGCGCATGGCGAGTTCGAAGGTGCGGTGACCTTCGGGGTCGAAGGGGCCGAACGGCAGGCCCACGTCCTCGGCTCCCACGTCCTCGGGGCTGGGGGCGGCGTGGCGCACCGTGAGCACGACCGCCTCGCCCTCGCGGATGGCCACCACCACCGCCGACAGGCCGATCACCACCATGCTGTGCGCGGCGCTCATTCGGTGTCGAACGCCTGGGCGTGGGAGCGGTAGCCCGCCGCCTCGGAGAGCACCTCGAAGCGATGCAGGTAGCGCTCCTGGGCGTCGAAGGGCGCCTGCGGGTCGATCTTCAGCATATAGCCGGCCGGCGGGGCTCCGAAGAAGTCCAGCGCCTCGTCGTGGGTAAATCCGGCGAGTTGCGTGGCCTCGAAGAAGGCGCAGGCGCGGTCGGCCTGCTTGATCAACTTCTTCACGGCGAGCGGCGTCTTGGCGGGGATGCCGAAGCGCACGTGGATGGCGTTCTCCAGCCGCTCCTCGAACAGCTTGTAGTCCATGCCCAGCGCCGCCTTGAACGGGCTGATCATGTCGCCGATCACATACTCTGACGCGTCGTGCAGCAGGGCGGCGAGCCGCCAGCGGGGCTCGATGTCAGGCTGGATGTGGGCGACGATCTCCTCGACCACTACCGAGTGCTGGGCCACCGAGAACGCGTGCTGCCCGATCGTCTGGCCGTTCCAGCGGGCGACGCGGGCCAGGCCGTGGGCGATGTCCTCGATCTCGATATCCATGGGCGAGGGATCGAGCAGGTCGAGCCGGCGACCCGACAGCATCCGCTGCCAAGCCCTGGGGGGCGTTTTCCGCAGCCCTTTTCTCACCGGCGCATTACCTCCACAGTCAGGCCGTGAACTGGCCTAGGACCTGAGAAAGATCAATGCCGGGGCGGGACCCGCGGGTCCAAACCGTCGTGGATGAAGGATGAACGCATGAGCTGGGCGCGCATCATGGCGCCGCTCTCGGGCGGGCAGGGCGACCGCGCGGCGGTGGCGGCTGCCGTGACCCTGGCCGAGCCCTTCGGGGCCGAGGTGGCGGGCGTCTATACGCCGGCCGACGTGGCCGACGTGATGCCCTGGATGGGCGAGGGCTTCCTGGGCGGCGTGCAGACGACCGCCCTGGAGTCGCTGAAGGAGGCCGCCGCCGCCGGCGAGACCAGCGCCCGGGCGGCGCTGGAGGGCGCCGGCTACGGCAAGGCGCGCTTCGTCGCCCTGCAGACGCCGGTGTGGGCGGGGCTTTCGGCCGAAAGCCGGCTGTCGGATGTGGTGGTGTTCAACGACGATCCCGCCCGGGGCCGCGGGCCGCTGGCCGAGGCGTTCCAGCAGATGGTGGCCGACGAGCAGCGCCCCGTGCTTGTGGCGCGCGCCGGCCTGAAGATCGGCGGCGTGGTGGCCGTGGCCTGGGACGGCGGCAAGGAGGCCTCGCGCGCCGCGCGGCTGGCCCTGCCGCTGCTGGAGAAGGCGAGCCATGTGGTGATCCTGGCCGCGCCGAAGGCGAGTTCGCGGACCTTCGATCCGGTCAAGCTGCAGGACTACTACGCGGCACGTTCGGTGACATCGGAGCTGCAGGTCCTGCCGGACAGCGGCGACGCCGCACCGGCCCTGCTGCACGCCTCGGCCCAGGCCGGGGCCGACATCCTGGTGGCCGGCGCCTTCGGTCATCCGCGATTGCAGGAATTCATATTCGGGGGAACGACCCGCACCTTGCTGAATTCCGATCAGCCGTCCCTATTTCTGTCTCACTAATTGGAGGTGACCCCATGTCCCTGTCGCGCATCGTGATGCGGCTTGCTCGCAATCCCGGCACCGAATTCGCCGGCGGCGACGACCACCGCGGCTATGCGCTGACGGCGCCGCTGACCGCCGATGGCCTGCTGGACGAGGGGGCCTATTCGAAGGCGAAGGACGCCTGCACCGTGCGCCGGTTCGCCCCCGACGAGGACCCGATCGACGGCCGCCTGGCGCGCAAGGGTCAGCGCTGGTTCTTCGACTACGACGAAGAGGACGCCGCCGACGACGAGCCGGTCCACCGGCTGGGCCAGCACCGCTTCACGGTCGGCGAATACGTCACCGTCACCGACGAGGACGGTCGGCCCCTGACCTACAAGGTCGTCGAGGTCCAGCCGGCCGGCTGAACCGGCAGGCCGGTGCGGCGGGGTCAGACCCCGCCGTTCTTCCGCACGAGGCGCTTGGCGTCATCAAGGACGTCGTCGCCGCTGTCGAGCGGCTGGTTCGAGCGCACGATGGCGACGGCGAGGGGACCCGCCTTGGGTCCGCCGGCTTCGTAGCCCAGGAACGAGCGGTCCTCGCCCTGGCGGTCGCCGACGATGAACGTCGCGCGCACGCCGCGCTTCTCGCGGGACAGGGCCTCGCCCTTCAACCGGACGTCGCGGCGGACCTGGATCCGCGCCTCGTCGCCGTTGGCGTCGATATGCATCGGGCCGATGCGGACGCTGGCCGAGTCGTCGTTTTCGTCCGCCTCGATGTGGATCCCGGGCAGATTCACCCGCGTGGTGCTGCCGCCCTCGGCGACCACCACCTTGCCATCCTTCATGTGCACGTCGACGCCATCGTCCGAACGCTCTTCGGCAGCGACCTCGGTCGTGGCGGCGTCCTTGGCCGCCTCGCTCTCAATGCGGCGCGCATCGGCGACGCTGGCGGCCGAGGCGGCGGTGTCGGTGACAGCCACGGCCTTGCCGGTCGGGGCGCGGCCGGCTTCACCCAGCAGGCTCGCCTCGAGCCGGTCCAGGGTGGCGAAGGCGCCGCCGGACACCGGCAGCAGGCGCAGGGTGACCTCGGCGCCGTCGGCCGAGGCGTAGGTGCAGGTCTTGCCGTCGGCCGCCTGGGACTTGCGCGTCAGGTCGCCCTGGGTCGCCGGGCAGTCCAGCGCCGCGCGCGGAGGCTTGTTCGACGAGCACGCGGCCAGCGGGATGAGCGAGGCGGCGGCGAGGAGAAGCAGCGGCTTCATGTGACGAGGGCTCCAGTCCGTTCGCATGAGAACGTGGCTGGAGCCCTCGAAAAAGGCGAGTGAAATAGCTGTAACGGCCGCTCTGCCTTGGGTCCTCGGCCGGATCGCTGCGCGATCCCGATCCGCTCGGGCCTATTGCCCCGGCCGCGCGGCGCCCTCGCGGCGAGCCAGGAAGGCGAGTCGCTCGAAAAGGTGCACGTCCTGTTCGTTCTTCAGCAGGGCGCCGTGCAGGGGCGGAATCAGCTTGGTCGGATCCTTTTCCTTCAGCGCGTCCTCGCCGATGTCCTCGACCATCAGCAGCTTCAGCCAGTCGAGCAGCTCCGACGTGGACGGCTTCTTCTTCAGGCCCGGGACTTTGCGCATGTCGTAGAAGATGCGCAGCGCCTCGGCGACGAGCTTCTGCTTGATGCCCGGATAGTGCACCTCGACGATCTCGTTCATCGTCTCGGCGTCGGGGAAGCGGATGTAGTGGAAGAAGCAGCGGCGCAGGAACGCGTCGGGCAACTCCTTCTCGTTGTTCGAGGTGATGATCACGATCGGGCGGACGGCGGCCTTGATCGTCTCGTTGGTCTCGTAGACGTAGAATTCCATGCGATCGAGCTCCTGCAGGAGGTCGTTCGGGAATTCGATGTCGGCCTTGTCGATCTCGTCGATCAGCAGCACTGGGCGGCCCTGGTGCTCGAACGCCTCCCAGAGCTTGCCCTTCTTGATGTAGTTCTTGACGTCCTTCACCCGCTCGTCCCCGAGCTGGCTGTCGCGGAGACGCGAGACGGCGTCGTATTCGTAGAGACCCTGGACGGCCTTGGTGGTCGACTTGATGTGCCAGGTGATCAGGTCCGCGCCGAGCGCGTTGGCGATCTCGTACGCCAGCACCGTCTTGCCCGTGCCGGGCTCACCCTTGATCAGCAGGGGCCGCTCCAGCGCGATGGCAGCGTTGACCGCCACCTTGAGATCTTCGGTCGCGACGTAGTTCTCGGTGCCTTCGAAACGCTGGCTCATTCAGGTCCCCAGGCGGGCCGCAGCCCGCATTCGAACGTTTGTTTGTCTGGGGAGACTATAGGGCGCGGCCCGACATTCAAGCGGGTTCCGCGCCCTTACGCAGCGTCCGGCGGCCGCGCCTATTCGTCCGGCTTGGCGCGGGTCTCGCCGCCGCGGTCTTCCGAGTAGCCCATCTCCTTCAGGTCGGCGTCCGAGACGTCGCGCGCCTGGAAGTCGGTGAAGTCATCCTCGCCACCCTCGGCAAGATCGGCGTCGACGACCTGATCCAGGCCTTCGATCTCGGTCTTCAGTATGCGGTGGTCGTTGAAACCGTCGTCCGGACCCAGGCCATCGAGATCGTCCTCACGTTCCTCGGTCGCGGCGCGATAGTCGAGCTCGTTGTCCTCCTCGAAGTCGCCGTCGTCGACGGCGTCGGGATCGAACTCGTCCGCGTCGAGCGCCAGGGCTTCGTCGTCGTCGCGGTCGCCGATCAGCTGGGTGAGGTCCGGAACGTCAGGCAGCTCCTCGAATGTCCGGCGTTCGGATGCGTCGGCGTAACTGCGAACCTCGCCCGCGTCGCCGCCTTCGCCAGCGTTCGTCTCGTCGAAGATCTCCGACTGATCCTGATCGTCGAAGTCGGGCTCGAAGCTCTGGCCGGGCATGAAAAGCTCCCTGTGGGTCTACGGGCTGCGCCAAAGCGGCGCCGTCCTAGCCAAAACCCTCAGGAAAACCGGGCGTTCCTCAGTCGGTGGCGAAGGCGGCGAGCGCTTCTGCCACCTCGGCCATCGCGGTCTCCCAGTCTCCGAACGTCCTGGGCGCGAAGGCGCGGACCTGCGGGTACCAGGGATAGGTGTCTTCGCAGCCGAGCCGCGGCCAGGCGCCGGGCGTGGTGATGAGCCACGCCGGCGCGCCGCAGGCGGCGGCGATGTTGAACGTCGCGTTCGAGAAGCCGAGGACGAGATCGAGCGCGCAGGAGAGGGCGGCCACCTCGTCGAGGTCCTGCTTCAGGTCGATGCCTGGCGGGTCCCAAACCTCGACGCCCAGTTCGCGGCGGGCGAACTCCAGCTCCTCGGCGCAGTCGCCGTACTGCAGGTTCACGAACGCGACGCCTTGCCGGGCCAACACCGGAGCCCATTGCTCGAAGGCCGAGAAGTAGCGGTGGCGGGCGCCGCGGGCGGTGCCGCTCTTCCAGAGCAGGCCGACCTTCTTGCCGGGCGGCGCCTGTTCGAGCACGCCGCGCCAGTGGGCGACGCGCGCCGGGTTGGCCGTGAGGAACTGCGGTCGGGCCGGGAAGCTCGCGACATCGCGGCGGAACTCGCGCAGCAGGGTGGCGACCGGGACCCAGAGGTCGATCTGCGACGGGTCGTCGATGAACGTCATCGCGCGCATGGCGCGGCCGCCGTGCGTGAAGGTGGTGTGCGCGCCCACCTCGGCTTGCGGATAGCTGCGGGCGAAAAGCGGGACGAGGCGCTTTTCCACCGCCAGGGTTAGGCGGCCCTCGGGACCCATCCGCTCCACCAGGTCCGGCAGGACGTTGGCGAAGAGGATCTCGTCGCCCAGGCCCTGTTCGCCGATCACCAGCACCGACTTGCCGGCCACATCCATACCCGGCTGCCAGCGCGGCCGGTCGATCAGGAACTGAACGCTGTCGGCGAACTGATGGTCGGTCCGGGCCTCGTAGTCGTCCCAGCCCTCCGCGAGCCGGCCGACGGCCAGCCGGCAGGTGGCGCGCGCCAGGGTCATCATCTGGCGGTCATCGGCCGCCCTGACCGACGGCAGCACCGCCTCGAGGTGTTCGAGGGCTTCAGCCACCGCCCCTCGGTCGGCCAGCGAGTTGGCGAGGTTGTAGCGGGCGCGCAGGAAGCGGGGATCGATCCGCAGCGCTTCGGCGAAGAAGATCTCGGCGTTTTCGTGATCGCCATCCTCGGCGACCACGGCGGCCAGGCTGTTCCAGAGCAGCGCGCTGGTCGGCTCCTGCGCGATGGCGGGCCGCAGGACCTCGATCGCTTCGGCGCGTCGGCCTTGCGTCCTGAGCGCACTCGCCAGGTTGTTGGCGCCCTCGGTGTGGCCCGGCCGCTGCATCAGGAAGTGGCGGAAGAACTTCTCGGCCTGTTCCGGCATGGCCATCCGCATGGCCAGCCGGCCGAGGTCGTTGGCGATCTCGGCATGCTCGGGCATCAGCTTAAGCGCCGACTCATAGGCGCTGATCGAGGAGACGAAGTCGCCGGCGCGCTCGCGGGCCATGGCGAGCAGGCACCAGCCGAAGCCGTTTCGATCGTCGATCTGCAGCGCCTTCAGGGCCCACTCGGTCGAGGCCTTGTCGTCCTGGGCGTTGAGGGCGGTCACCGCACGCTGCAGCATGGGCTGGGCCGCCATCGCCTTGAGGTCGCCCATCGCGGAGGTGAGCCGGGCGAGGGCCTCGCCGCTGCGATCCTCGGCCAGGTTGTCGGCGAGCATGCGTTGTGCGGCAGGTGCGGCGATCTGAAGCGCATGCGGTGCGGGGACGCTGGGTCGGGCCTGACGCGGCATGAAATCCACTCCTGATCGTCAGGGCGTAGGTCGCGCGATCATGCTTAATGCGGCCTTAAGCTGCGCCGTTCGCGCGGTGCGGCAAGGTGGCGTTAACTTCGGTCCGACTAACCCTTTAGATGCGCGGGGCCTGGCGGAAGGCGACAATGGCCTGGTCGAATCGGAAACCGGTTCGTCGGCGTAGGAGCAGGGGGCGGATTTGCCGCTGAAATTGTCGCTGAGGCCTGGGGAACGGTTCGTCCTCAATGGCGCCGTGGTGCAGAACGGCGACCGCCGCTCCGTGCTCGTGCTGCAGAACAAGGCCTCGGTCCTTCGCGAGAAGGACATCATGCAGGAAGAGGACGTGAATACGCCCGCGCGGCGGATCTACTTCCCCGTCATGATGATGTACCTCGATGAGGCCAACGCCGACCGCTACTACGACGAGTTCGTCCGGCGCATGACCGAGTTCATGGGCGTGATCGCAAATCCGCCCGTACTGGCCGACTGCGTGAACATCTCCAAGCACTGCATGGCGCGCGAATACTACAAGGCGCTCATGCTCTGCCGCCGGCTTATCGAGTACGAAGACGAGAGGTTGGGGAATGTCGTTTAGCGCCTACCATCAGGCGGCGACCCGGGCCGAGAACCCGCGGGACATGGAATACCGCCTGTTCACCCAGGTGACGCGCGCCCTGATGGACGCAGCGGCTTGCGACCCCAACGACCTCCGCGGGCGGATCGACGCCCTGGACTGGAACCGCCGCATGTGGGCGGTGCTCGGCTCGGACTGCCAGAGCTCCGAGAACAAGCTGCCGCCCCAGCTCCGCGCCTCGATCATCTCGCTCAGCATCTGGGTGTCGAAGCACACCACGCTCGTGATCCGGAAGCAGGAGGAGATCGAGCCGTTGATCGAGGTCAACCGCATGATCATGCAGGGCCTGGCCAGCAACGGGTCCGCCGCCGCCGCGGCCTGATCCGCAGTTCGCCTGCAGACCCTTCGAAGGGCCGCGGTTCGCCGCGGCCCTTTTCATTTGCCGACCTGATCCGGCAGTTCCTGCCGGGCGGCAGGTTTGGCTAACGCCGACGTGTGCTTTTCGCACATATCGGGGCAAAAACCCTAATCTATTCAATGGCCGGGAGTGAGGCCGGCATGGTTAAGCCTGGCCTGCCGTTTGCGACGCATCCCGCAGACGAAAAATCGTCTGGCCGGCAAAAGCCGGGCACATACCTCCAGAATGGAAGGCCACTACGATGCCGATGAACTCGGTCAACACCAACGTGGGCGCGATGGTCGCGCTCCAGAACCTCAACTCGACGAACACGGAGCTCAACACCACCCAAACCAGGATCAACACGGGCAAGCGGGTCGCTTCTGCGAAGGACAACGGCGCCATCTGGGCCATCGCCCAGAACCAACGCGCCAACAGCCGTTCGCTGGATGCGGTTCGTGAGTCGCTCCAACGCTCCGTGTCGACCGTGGATGTGGCCATCTCGGCCGGCGAAACCGTTTCGGACCTGCTCCTTCAGATGAAGGAAAAGGCGCTGGCGGCTTCGGACACCTCGCTCGACTCGACCAGCCGTACCGCGCTTGCCGAAGACTTCGGCGCTCTGCGTGACCAGCTGGCCAAGGCCGTGACGAACGCCGAATTCAACGGCATCAACATGGTCAAGAGCGGCGGTACGACGATCGCGGCCATCGCGAACGCCAACGGCACTGAGAAGATCACCGTGACGTCGCAGAGCCTCGCGCTCGGTGGCGCGAACGTCCTGGTCTCGAGCGCCGCCACGTTTGCTACGGCCTCGGCGGCCTCGACGCTGATCACCACGATCAACACGTCGATCACCAACGTCTCGACCGCTCTGTCCAAGCTGGGCACCGGTTCGAAGTCGCTGGGCTCTCACCTGGAGTTCGTCAACAAGCTCCAGGACTCGATCGACGCCGGCGTGGGCAACCTGGTCGATGCGGACCTCGCGAAGGAAAGCGCCAAACTCCAGGCGCTGCAGACGAAGCAGCAGCTGGGCGTCCAGGCGCTGTCGATCGCGAACCAGTCCTCGTCGATCCTGATGGGTCTGTTCCGCTAAGTCGCTATCCCCGGGCGGGGCTCGCTCCGCCCGGGTGACCTTTGGAGGCGCCCGGCAAATATGGCCGGTCTGCGCTCGGCAATTCTTGCCCTATCGACGTTCGGCTCGGCAGAAAATGCCGGCCGTGGGCATGCCTAACAGAGGTATAACGTCGATCTTTCAATAACTTGGATGATTCGCCGAGCGGCCGGGCTTTGGCGCCCTGCTTGCTGCCAGGTCTCTCGGGCAAAACGCCTCCGGCCGCCAGAACGGCGCCGGTTCCTTGAGAAGAAGGACCTAACTGATGCCGAATAGCGTCAATACGAACGTGGGCGCGATGATCGCGCTCCAGAACCTGAACTCCACCAACAACGACCTGATGACCACCCAGGCCCGCATCAACACGGGCAAGAAGGTGGCTTCGGCGAAGGACAACGGCGCCATCTGGGCCATCGCCCAGAACCAACGCGCCAACAGCCGTTCGCTGGATGCGGTCCGTGAGTCGCTGCAACGTTCGGTCTCGACCGTGGACGTGGCGATCTCGGCCGGCGAAACCGTCTCCGACCTGCTCCTTCAGATGAAGGAAAAGGCCCTGGCGGCTTCGGACACCTCGCTCGACTCCACCAGCCGCACCGCGCTCGCCGAAGACTTCGGCGCTCTGCGTGACCAGCTGGCCAAGGCCGTGACGAACGCCGAATTCAACGGCATCAACATGGTGAAGTCGGGTGGTACGACGATCGCGGCCATCGCGAACGCCAACGGCACCGAGAAGATCACGGTCACCGCCCAGAGCCTCGCGCTCGGCGGCGCCAACGTGACCGTCTCGGCCGGCGCGACGTTCACCACCGCTTCGGCGGCCTCGTCGCTGATCACCACGATCAACTCGTCGATCACGAACGTGTCGACGGCGCTGTCGAAGCTCGGCACCGGCTCCAAGTCCCTGTCGTCGCACGTCGACTTCGTCAACAAGCTTCAGGACTCGATCGACGCCGGCGTGGGCAACCTCGTCGACGCCGACCTCGCGAAGGAAAGCGCCAAGCTCCAAGCTCTGCAGACCAAGCAGCAGTTGGGCGTCCAGGCGCTCTCGATCGCCAACCAGTCCTCGTCGATCCTGCTGGGCCTGTTCCGTTAAGGCCCGCAAGGCCGCGGAGCTTCGGCTCCGCGGCCGTCGCGTAAGCGGCGGGCCGGGCGACCGGTCCGCCGTTCCGCGTTTTCACCGGAGCGCTGTCCCAAGCGGCGGCGACAGGAGACATGCAAAGCAAGGTTGCGCCGTTCGCAGCCACGCCCGATCCGACGCTCAGTCAGCCCAAGCCCACACCGTCCGGCGCCGCCGGCGGCCAAGCCAAGGCTGAAGTGCCCAGCTCGGATCCGGTCGATCTGCGACTGGTCATCGAAGAGGATCAAGCCAGCGGAAGCTACGTCTACAAGACCATCGATCGCCGGACTGGCGAGGTCATCCTCCAACTGCCCAGGGCTGATGTCCTGCGACTGAGGGAAGAGGCCGGCTACGCCGCCGGGGCGGTCATCCGCACCAAGGCCTGATTCCCCCGCAAAACCTGCGGGTCTGAACCTTCCAACCGCCCCGGAGACGCTCCGGAGGCGGCGAGAGCGTTTCAGCGCGTTAACGATCTGCTCACCACGTTTCTTCACCTTCGCGATCGAGGGCGGGCGGCGAGTCGCTGTTCATGCCGTCCGAAGTGGAGAATCCCATGTCGATCAGCGTGCATACGAATAAATCCGCACTGATTGCCCTGCAGAACCTGAACAAGACCAATGACGAGCTGAGTGACGTCCAGAACCGGATCAACACCGGGCTCAAGATCTCTGACGCCAAGGACAACGCCGCGGTCTGGGCCATCGCCCAGGGCCAACGCGCCGACATCGGCGCCCTAGGGGCCGTGCGGATGAGCCTGGAGCGCGCCAACTCCATCGCCGAGGTCTCGATGACCGCCGGCGCGACGGTCTCCGACCTGCTGGTCGAGCTGAAGGAGAAGGTGGTCGCCGCGATGGACACGTCGCTCGACACCGCCTCGCGCACCGCGCTTAACTCGGACTTCCAGTCGCTGCTGCGTCAGATCGGCCAGGTGGTCGACAACGCCGAGTTCGACGGCGCAAACCTGCTGGACGGCTCGGTCGGCACGAACATCCAGTTCCTGGCCAACGCCGACGCCAATTCCCGAATCACGCTGTCGACCCAGAACCTGTCCCTGGGCGGCGGCAATATCGCCATCACCGCCGGCGCCAGCATCCTGACGACGGCCACCGCCTCGGCGGCGCTGGCGCAGCTGACCACGGCGATCTCCTCGGTGAACCAGTCGCTGGGCAACCTGGGTTCGCAGGCCAAGCAGATCGACGCGCACCTCGAGTTCGTCTCCAAGCTCACCGACGTGCTGGAAGGCGGCGTCGGCAACCTGGTGGACGCCGACCTCGCGAAGGAGAGCGCGAGGCTGCAGGCGCTGCAGGTCCAGCAGCAGCTGGGCGCCCAGGCGCTGTCGATCGCCAACTCGTCGCCGCAGATCATCCTGTCGCTGTTCAAAGGCTAAGACTGTTTCCGTTGGGGCGTAGGGAAGGGCCCGGAGGCGGATCGCTTCCGGGCCTTTTTTCCGGGCCTTAACGGGCTGGAGACCCTGTTGGGCTAGTAGGGACGGGCGGCTATCCGCCCGCGGTACGAGTCGATGGTCATTTCGGTCGATACCAATCTGCTGCTCGGTCTCTACCAGTCCCGTTCCACGGGGCTGGGCGCGACAGCTGGCGGCTCGGGCGCCGGGGCGTCGGCATCGCGATCGAAGGTGGCGCCCACCGCGCCCTGGAGCACGCTCGCTACGCCCACGCCGCCCGGCGAGCTGGTGAAGGCGGCGCTCGGCGGCAAGCGCATCATCGACGAGCAGGGCGCTCAGCTCGACCTCCCGGGCGCGAGCGGCGACTACCGCAAGCTGTTCGCCATGTACCAGGGGCTGTCGACCCTGTCGGGCCTCGCCGAACGCATGAGCGCCAAGGGCCTCACCAGCACCGACAAGATGCAGCTCCAGCGGGTGTTCTCCCGCGGGATGGCCGACATGAACGCCTACATCAGCGGCTCGACCTTCGAGAACCTGCGGCTGAGCCAGGGCGTGGCGACCGAGCGCGCCAAGAGCACGGCGCCGGTGCCGCGCACCAAGACCGAATACACCACCGCGCCGCTGTTCGCCGGGACGAGCAGCGCCGCCGTGCCGGCCTTCCAGGGCGACGTGAAGTTCGACATCAAGATCAAGCGCGCCGGCGTGAACCACACCATCTCGGTCGACCTCGCCGGCATGGGTTCGGACACCCGCTCGATGGCCAACGTCGTGGTGTTCATCAACGACAAGCTGAAGGCGGCCGGCGTCGACACGCGCTTCGCCACCCAGCGCCTGCCGGGTCAGCCGAAGACGGTGGAGTCGGGCGGCAAGACGATCAACATCGGCACCGGGCCCGACCAGTGGGCGCTGAAGATCAAGGCCTCGGTGGGCGAGACGATCACCTTCGACGCGCCGAAGACGGCCGGCGCCGTCTACATCGCCCAGACCGCCGGCGACCCGAATCCGGACGGCAAGATCTCCACCAACGACGGCGTCCTGCGCCAGCAACTGCTGAAGTTCCAGACCGACACCACCGACGTGCCCTCGGCGCCGAAGGCCGACGGCGAGACGTTCTGGGTCGACGGGCGGGCCTTCTCCAAGACGCTCGGTCCCGAGATCAAGACCGTCCGCTCGACGAAGGTCGGTCCGGACGGCTCGGTCTACATGCTGGCCGACGTGACCGCCAAGACGGGCGGCCAGGCGATCAAGGGCGAACAGGACGTCGCGCTGCTGAAGTACGACGCCGCGGGCCAGCTCGTGTACACGCGCACGCTCGGCGCCGCCGATGAGGCGACGGGCCTCGCGCTTGCGGTCTCGGCCGACGGCAAGATCGCCATCGCCGGCGCCGTGAAGGGCGCTTTGGCGGGGGCGACGGAAGGGCCTCTGAACTCCGGGGAAAGCGGCGCCTACGCCGGCCAGTCGGACAGCTTCGTCACGCTGTTCAACTCGGACGGCGAGGAGGTCTGGACCGCGCGGCGCGGCGCCCGCAAGCAGGACGAGGCGACGCACATCGCCTTCGGCGCCGACGGCTCGATCATCGTGGCGGGCCGGGCGCAGTCGACGATGCCCGGGGCCACCGCCGTCGGCGACTGGGACAGCTATCTCGAATCCTTCAAGCCGAACCTGGTGACCACGCCACAGGACCGGGTGGGTAAGGTCGGAGCGAACTTCACCTACAGCTTCGGCACCCCCGGCGCGGATCGGCCTGCGGGTCTCGTCGTCGACGGGAATTCGGTCGTCACCGCGTCGGTGGAGAATGGTCGCGCCATCCTGCGCCGCTTCGACATTTCGGGCGGGACGCCGGTGCTCACCTCCTCGCGTGACCTGGGCGACCTGCAGGGCGGCGAAATCACCGGCTTGGCAATCGACGGCGGCCAGATCGTCATCGCCGGGACCACGGCCAACGGCGCGCTGAACGCCGGCGCCGTCAGCCGGGCCCACGCCGGCGGAACGGACGCCTTCGCCGCCAAGCTGTCGGCCAACCTGACGGCGGGCGCCGGCGACCGCATCGCCTACTACGGCGGAGCCGGCAACGACCGAGCCACCGCGCTGACCGTCTCGGGCGGCGAGGTCTATATCGCCGGGTCCGTCGGCACGGACCTGCCGCCGGAAGGCGCCGTCGGCGCGCCGGGCGCCGGCCCGGCCGCGGTGGGCAAGAAGGACGCCTTCCTGACCCGGCTCGACGTCGACACCGGCGCCGTGGACTGGCAGCGCCGCTTCACCGCCAAGGACGGCCACGCTGCGCCCACGTCCATCGCCGTCGATCCCAATGGCGCGAGCGTGCTCGACAAGCTGGGCCTGCCGAAGGGGACGCTGGATCTGGGCGACTCTCAGCGGGTGATCGACCAGACCGCCCTTCGCCCGGGCGACACCTTCCAGGTGCGCAGCGGCGGGGGCCGCTGGAACACCATCACCATCGAGACCAAGGACACGCTCGACACCCTGGCGGCCAAGATCAAGCGCGCTTCGGGCTTCCAGGCGAAGGTCACCGTGGGCTCCAGCGGCGCGTCTCGCGCGCTGACCATCGTTCCCGCGACCGATCGGGCAATCGTGGAGTTCGGCCCGGGCAAGGCCGACCGCGACGCCCTGGAGTTCCTGGGCATACCCGACGGCGTGCTGCGCAAGACGGAGTCCGGCGACAACGGCAAGACGGTCGCTGCGGACGGCAAGCCGATGTTCTACGGCCTGGACATGGACAAGCACCTGAACCTCGACAACGCTGACGAGGTGAAGCACGCGCTGGCCGATCTCGCGCGGGCCCAGGGGGTGATCCGCTCGATCTATCGCGACCTGGTCTCGGCGGCGACGCCCAGGGACCCCCTGGCCGCGGCGCAGATCACCGGCGGCGGCAACGTGCCGAGCTATCTCACCAATCAGCTCGCGAACTATCAGGCGGCTCTCGCCCGCCTCGGCGGCTGACGCCGCGGCTTGAAAGGCGCCCCGCCGCAGTCTAGCGAGGCGCCATGGATCCTGAGACCCAGCACGACCATTCGCCGGCGCCGCGCCGCACCGGCCTCGTGATCGTCGGCGCCGCCCTGGCGCTGCTGGCGGGCGTGGTCATCGCCTGGATGCTTCTGCGCTCGGGCGAGACGCCCAGCGAACCGCCGCCCGCCTCGCAGGCGGGGCTGGTGATCGAGAGCGGTCCGGACGACGGGCGGCTGGACCCGGCAGGACCGCTGCGGTGCTTCGTGGCCGGCCAGTTCGTGGGCGAGCTCAGCCTCGCCGAATGCGCCCAGCGCAATGGCGTGGCCACCGACGCTCTGGACGTCGGCATCGACGAGACCGGCGCCTTGGCCGCCGCCGATCAGGCCGGCATGGTGCTGACGCCGCTGCCGCCGGAGCAGGGGAGCGAGCCTCCGCCCGAGGAGGAGCCGGCCGCTGCGCCGCTCGAACCGATCGGCCCGGTGGCCGGCTGCCTGCGACACGCCGGCGGGCAGTGGCGCAGGCTCGTGGACACCGACCTGAATGGCTGCGTCCAGGCGCTGTTCGCCGGGCGCTGCGAGCGGCCGGGGCAGGCCACCTACGGCCGATTCGGTCAGCAGACCCTGCGGCTCGTCACGGGGCGGGTGGAGATCTCGTCCGACAACCAGAGCTTCCGCACCTTGGTGACCCAGGCGCCCAACTGCAGCGTGCCGCCGATCCCCTGAAGGCCATGGGTTGGGTGACGGCTGTAAGATCCGCTGCTAGGCTGGCGACATGTACGCCAAGCCGCTTCTCGCTCTCGCCGCCGCTTCCGCGGCGCTGTCGCTGACCGCCTGCGCCCAGCGGACCGAGCCGCCGGGCGACGCCGGGATCTGCTACCACGTGGTGTTCCAGAAGGATGGGACGCCCAAGTACAACAAGCTGGTCACCGCCCCGAGCCTGGAGGTCTGCGCGGCCAACCTCGAGGCCATGCGCGTGAAGTTTCTGACCCTGGGCGGCAACAAGCAGGAGCTGGTGGGCGCCTATCAGGCCAACTTCCTGTTCATCGACCGGTACGGGATCAGCACCTCGACCTCGTTGGAAGGGCCGCGCTACACGGCCCTGGTGCGGACCGGCGACGGCCGCCTGGCGATCCCAGGCGCGATGCCGCAGTAGCCGAATAGTTGTGGATGGCATGGAACAGAAGTGGAACATCTTGTTGATGTTCCGTTAACGGCGGGCTAGCTTCGCGCCGGGCAAACGGCCCGCGAGCACATAAGGCTAGGACATCCACATGGCGGGCAGCGTCAACAAAGTCATTCTGGTGGGCAACCTCGGGGCCGATCCCGAGATCCGCAGCCTCACGTCCGGCGACCGGGTCGCCAACCTCCGCATCGCCACTTCCGAGACCTGGCGCGACCGCAGCAGCGGCGAGCGCAAGGAGAAGACCGAGTGGCACCGCGTCGTGGTGTTCAACGAGAACATCGTGAAGGTCTGCGAGAACTATCTGCGCAAGGGCTCGACCGTCTATATCGAGGGCTCGCTGCAGACCCGGAAGTGGACCGACCAGTCGGGCCAGGAGAAGTACTCCACGGAGATCGTGCTGCAGAAGTTCCGCGGCGAACTCACCATGCTGGGCGGCAAGGGCGACGGGGCCGGCGGCGGCATGAGCGACCGGGACGAGGGCGGCTACGGCGGCGGCTTTGGCGGCGGCGCGCCGCGCGCGCAAAGCTCGGGTCCGCGCGAGGAGTTCTCGGCCGACCTGGACGACGAGATTCCGTTCTAAGCTGAGACGGCGAACCGGGCGCGAAGCTCCGCGGCGATCGCGGACATGACGCCCGGCCAGTCGTAGGCGTCTGCGCCCGAGAAGGCGCGGGCCTGCGGATACCAGGGGAAGGCGGCCGCGCCCAAGCGCGGCCAGGCGTCGGGCGTGGTGGCGAACCACGTCTGCGCCCCCGCCGCGGCCGCGATGTTGGTGGCAGCCGTCGCCGGCCCTATCACGACGTCCAGCGCGCAGCTCAGCGCCGCCAGCTCATCCAGATCGTTCTTGAGGTCGAGGCCCGGCAGGGTGTGCAGGTCCGCGCCTGTGGCCCGCAGGATCGCGGCCGCCTCGTCCGCCGCGTCGCCGAGCTGCAGGTTGACGAAGGTGACGTCCGGCGTGGCGAACAGCGGCGTCCAGAGGTCGAGCGGCGGATAAAACTTCTGCCGCTGGGCGGTGAGCACCAGGCTGCGCCAGATGACGCCGACCTTCGGACCGGACCCGAGTTCCGCCAGCACCGCCTTCCAGTGGGTGACACGAACCGGATCAGGCGTGAGGAAGCCGTCGGTCGAAGCCGGGAAGGCCTCGACGTCGCGCCGGTGGACGGCCAGGAAGTCGCCGAGACGGCCCCATGCGTCGTAGCCGCCCGCCGCAAGCCCCGGGACGGCCCGAACCGCACGGGCGGCCTCGCGGCGCGTCTCGTAAGCCATGACCTCGGCGTCCGGGAACGATCGCTGGAACAGGCCGACGAGGCGCGGCTCCACCGCGAGGATGAGCCGGCCGTCGGGCCCTAGCTCCCGCGCCACGTCCGGGATGAGGTTGGCGAACAGCACTTCATCGCCCAGCCCCTGTTCCCCGACGACCAGCAGCCGCTTGCCGGCCAGCGATCGGCCGGGACGCCATGCCTCGCCCGCGAGCTCGTGGCGTACGTAGTCGGCGTAGGCCGGTTCGTTGCGCACCGCATAGGCATCCCAGCCGGTCCCGATCTCCCCGGCGGTGAGCAGGGCCAGCGCGCGGGCATAGCGATACATGGCGTCCTGCGCCGGGCTGCCGGCGCCGAGCGCCAGCGCCTGCTCGCAATCAGCAAGCGCGCCCCTCAGGTCGCCCACCGCCTTGCGGGCGTTGGCGCGATTGAAGTGGGCGGCGTGCATCCGCCGGTCCAGCCGGAGGGCCTCATCGAAGAAGATCAGCGACTGACCCGCGTCGCCCTGTTCGAAGAGGACGCAGCCCAGCGTGTTCCACAGCAGAGCCGCGGTCGGGTTGGCGGTGAGGGTCTGGCGCAGCAGGTCGATGGCGTCACCAAAGCGGGACTGCGCGCACCAGCTGAGGGCGAGATCGTTGACGATCTCGAGCGACGCCGGATCCTGGCGCCGCGCACGCAGCAGGAACTGCTCGGCGAGCTTCGGCTGCTCCATCGCGCCCGCCAGGCGCGCGAGATCGCGGGACAGCGTCGCATCGTCGGGGGTGAGGCTGACGGCCTGGTCGAAGGCTTCGAACGCGCCGACGTGGTCGCCCAGAGCCTCACGGGCGAGGCCCGCCTGTCGCCACGCCTGCGCGTTCCGCGGATCGGCGACAGCGGCGCCGCCGGCCAGGCGGGCGGCGGCGGCGAAGTCCCCGCCGTCGTAGGCCTGCGCAGCGCGGCGGAGCAGGGCGGCCGGCGCCTGCTCTCCGCTGACGTCCAGCCGTCCCATCGAACCCTTCCCGACACCCATGCGCCGGGAGGCTCGGGCGCTTCGGTTAACGGGTGTCGAAGACGACGAGCACCGCGTCGGGCCGCCGCAGTCCGGGCCCTAACGGCCGGCGGCGGGGGTCTCGGCGGTCTGGGCTGGGGTTTCCGGGGCCGGACAGACGTCGCCGATGCGGCGGGCCTCGGTCGAGGCCTTGCCGGCGATGTCCAGGCCCAGGAACTCGGTGGCGATGCTGGCGGTCAGGTTGAAGCTGGTCTGGGTGTAGGCGCCCGAGCCTTCGACGGCGACCTTGCGGCCCTTCTTGCTGACGCAGGTGCCCTTCAGGCTGATCTTGCCGCCGGCGATCACCTTGTGCGGGTAGGTGCACTTGTAGTGGCGGTTCGAGGGACCGGCCATGAACTTGTCGACCTCGGCCGGCGTGATGCAGCGGCGCTCGACCTTGGTCTGCTTGATGGGCGACAGCAGCTTGTTGGTGCTCTCCCAGTAGCCTGGCTGGATTGCCTGGGGCGCAGCGTGCGCGAGCGTGGGCAGGGTGGCGAGGAGCAGGGCGGCGGCGGCGATCTTGCGGGTCATGCGGTCTGGTCTGGCCTGGAGGTCGGGCGACAAGGTGGCGGTGCGCGGATGAACCGCGGCTTACCGCATATAGGCGCGCCCTAAGCCGGCGTCTCGCCGGTCCGCGCCTGGTAGGCGGCGAGCACCCGGGCGCCAGCCTCGTCGTACAGGAACGGCAAGAACGCGTAGCGGCGGCCCTGCGTCACCGGCAACGCCTCGTGCATCAGGCCACAGCCGAACACCACGGCGCCTCCGACCGGCGGCCGGTAGGTGGCCGCCCCGAACTCGGCGAAGCGCAGGTCGCCGCCTTCGAAGCCGTCGTTGAGGTTCAGCGAACAGGCGAAGGCTCTGTGCGCGGTGCCGTGGGTTGTGTTGTCCCGGTGAGGGCGGAAGACGCCGCCGTCCTGCTCGTCGTAGCAGCTGACCAGGTAGCGCTCGATGCGCGTGGCGTGGAAACCGAAGGCCCGGGCGATGAAGGGAAACAGCCGCCGCTCCAGCCGCTCGCGGATCTCGGCGACGAGATCGGGATCGCGGACCGTCACGTCGCGGCGCTTCTTCAACGCGTCCATCACATAGACGGTGCGGTCGCCCGCATCGCGCATCACGCCGGTGAACGCGCCGCCGTCGCCGCTGTGCAGCGCGATCAGCCGTTCGCAGAGCTCGGGCTCGAAGATCCGGGGCGCGACCAGCACCGGGGCGTGGAGCGGCGCGCCGGCGTGGTCTCCGGGCGCGCCGAATCCGGCCAGCCGGGCCAGCAACGGCTCCGGCGCATCGATGGCGGCCTGGTCCATCGCTCGCAGCGCCGGATCCAGCAGCAGCCAGTGCGGGGCGTCGGCCTGGAACGCGCGGTGCACGGCGCGTTCGGCGTCGGGGATCCAGCGCAGGCCGCGCAGGTCGCGCATGCCGCCGAGCAGGGCCGGCTCCGGGGCCACGACGAACGCCAACGCGCGGTCGTCGTCGAACAGCTGCTGATGCGCCGCCAGGACCTTCAGCGCCCTGCCGGCCGCCTCCGGCTCTCCCGGCAGGAACAGCATCACGACGTAGCGGCCCGCGGCGCTGTCGAACACGAACTCGGGGCTGGAGGCGGTGGGCGCCGTGAACCAGGGCGCCGGCTCGCCAAAGGAAAGCGGCATGGACCCTAACTAAGGCCGGCGGCTCGCGGCGTCACCAACTGTCCGGCAGGCCGTTCACGCATCGCCGCATGTAGGCGACCGACGTGCGCCAGTCGCCGTCGCCGGGGCCGCCGTCGCTGGGCGGGAAGTAGTCGCCGTGGCCGTAGTCGAGCCCCTTGTCGATCGGCCGGTGACGGACCTTCGGGGCGGGCTCAAAGGGATTGGGCCCCTTGAGCCCCAGCGCGCCGCGCCACGGGCTGTCCCTGTCGCCGAACAGGACGTCCGAGCCGAAGTCGCCCAGCGGGTAGGCGAGCTTGAGCACGGTGTCGGCCCGCGAGGAGAGGACGGATACCCGCTCGGCCTTACGCTTGGCCGCCAGGTACTGCTTGGACAGGCAGTTGTTGTCGAGGGCTCCGGCGGTGATGCAGAGCTGGTTCACGGGCCGCCCAAGGCGCTGCACCGCCTCCAGCAGGACGCGGCCGCCCAGGCTGTGAGAGATGAAGCTGATCGACGCCGCCTGGGCCATGTGGGCGTCGAGATAGGCGGCCAGTCGCCGTCCGGCCTCGACAGCGTCAGACGCCTCGGCGGGATAGTTCACGACGGGCAGCCAGAAGTCGCCCGGCCACAGGACGCCGAAGAACTGCTGGCTGGCGGCAAGCTGCAGCTCGGCCTCCAGGGTCACGTAGGAGCGGACCGCCTTGGGTCGGCTGACGTTGAAGCCGTGGATCGCCACGATGACGTCCGCGCCCGAGGTGTCCCGCGCCACGGTTCCCGCGTCGATCGGCTGGTACTTCGGGTCGGGCCCTCCGGCGCTCTCGAGGCAGGCGGCGTCGACGACGGGGCCGCCCACGTTGTGGGACCGGACGGAGAGGAGCCGGGTCACGCCCTAGGCCCCGCGCGTGGCCTTCAGCGCCCGCATGGCCGCTGACAGCGCCGACGTGAGGTCCTTGGCCACCGGAGCCACGGGAACGGCCATCACGGCCACGGCGACGGCGACCCAGAAGCTGGGGGCCGAGGCGGGGTCCTGGATGCGCCAGATGACCTGGACCACGCCTGCCAGGACGATCGCCAGGACGCCCGCCAGCAGGCGGCTGACATTGCGATACTGCTGCTCCGCCCGCTCGAAGGCGCAGTCGAGCACCGCGTCGAGCACCGCATTCACGCGGCCGAGCAGGTTGAGATCGGTGTCCGAGAGCTCCTGGCCCTTCGCCAGCTTCACGGCGACCGCACGCAGGGCAGGGCCGTCCACCTTGCAGCCCTTCGCCAGTTCTTCGGCCGTGTCGGTGTTGAGCCCGAGCTTCAGCATCGCGCGCACGGTGGCCTTCTGCTCCACCTTGGCCATGCCGTTGAGCCAGTTGGCCCGGATGACGCCCCACCAGCGGGCCTCCCCCACGCCGGCGCCGAGCACGCCTTGGAAGTCCTTCAGGGACCCGCGGATGTGAGAGAGGCCGACGTTGGAGACCCCGCCCCAGAAGGCCTTGGACGAGTCGAGCAGGCCGAAGGCGGCGGTGGAGAGGCCGCTGAGCGCGGCCAGGGCCGCGCCGAACTGATCGAGACCGATGGACGCCATGGTGTTGCCCCCGGAAGCCGGCGGGACAACTGAAACGCGAAACCGGTGTTCGGTCAATTCGCGGTGGAGCTGCGGCCCATGCGCGCGCGTCATGCACGTACGCGCGCGTGTCGCGCGGTGAAAGTGGCGTCCGGGGGCTGCAGATGCTAACGAGGATGCTTACGTAACCAGTCCGATTCTCACGGCAAATCCCCCTTGACCGACGAAACTCAAACGCCCCCGGACGACCGCCGCGGGGGCGTCGCCCCTATCGCGATCGAAGACGAGCTGAAGCGCTCCTACCTCGACTACGCCATGAGCGTGATCGTGAGCCGGGCGCTGCCCGACGTGCGCGATGGCCTGAAGCCGGTGCACCGGCGAATCCTGTTCTCGATGGGCGAGAACAACCACACGCCCGACCGCGGCTATGTGAAGTCGGCCCGCATCGTCGGTGACGTGATGGGTAAGTACCACCCGCACGGCGACGTCGCGATCTACGACACCCTGGTGCGCCTGGCGCAGCCGTTCTCGATGAACCTGCTGCTGATCGACGGTCAGGGGAACTTCGGTTCGGTCGACAACGATCCGCCGGCGGCCATGCGCTACACCGAGAGCCGCATGACCCGCGCGGCCATGGCCATCCTCGCGGACCTCGACAAGGACACGGTCGACTTCAAGGACAACTACGACGGCTCCGAGCAGGAGCCTGTCGTCCTGCCGTCGCGCATCCCGAACCTGCTGGTGAACGGCGCGGGCGGCATCGCCGTCGGCATGGCGACCAACATCCCGCCGCATAACCTGGGCGAGGTGGTCGATGCCTGCCTGGCCTATGTCGACAATCCCGAGATCGGCCTGGACGACCTGCTGGACATCGTGCCGGGCCCCGACTTCCCGACCGGCGGCCAGATCGTCGGCCGCAGCGGGGCGCGTCAGGCGCTGATGACCGGCCGCGGCTCGGTGATCATGCGGGGCGTGGCTTCGATCGAGGAGATCCGCAAGGATCGCGAGGCGATCGTCATCCACTCGATCCCCTACCAGGTGAACAAGGCGGCGCTGGTGGAGCGCATCGCCGAGCTGGTGCGCGAGAAGCGGATCGAGGGCGTCGGCGACCTGCGCGACGAATCCGACCGCGACGGCATGCGGGTCGTCGTCGAGATGAAGCGCGACGCTTCGGCCGAGGTGATCCTCAACCAGCTGTACCGCTACACGCCGCTGCAGAGCTCGTTCGGCGTGAACATGCTGGCGCTGAACCGCGGCCGTCCCGAGCAGATGGGGCTGCGCGAAATGGTCGTGGCCTTCGTGGAATTCCGCGAAGAGGTCGTCGTCCGCCGGGTGAAGTTCGAGCTCGGCAAGGCCCGCGACCGCGGCCATGTGCTGGTCGGCCTCGCCATCGCCGTCGCCAACATCGACGAGTTCATCCACATCATCCGATCCTCGAAGGATCCGACCGAGGCCCGTGAGCGGCTGGTGGCCAAGGACTGGCCGGCCGGCGACATGCTGCCTCTGGTCGAGCTGATCGCCGATCCGCGCACTGTCGTGGTGGAAGAATCGAAGATCCGCCTGACCGACGAACAGGCCCGCGCCGTCCTGGCGCTGACGCTGTCGCGCCTCACCGGCCTGGGCCGGGACGAGATCTTCGGCGAGGCGCGGGAGCTGGCCGACGCCATCCGCGGCCACCTCGAGATCCTGGCCTCGCGCGAGCGGGTCATGGGCATCGTCCGGCAGGAGCTGGTCGAGGTCCGCGAGCAGTTCGCGGTGCCGCGCCGCAGCGAGATCGTCGACGGCGACGCCGACGTCGAGGACGAGGACCTGATCGCCCGCGAGGAGATGGTGATCACCGTCACCCACGGCGGCTATGTGAAGCGCACGCCGCTAGCGATCTACCGGACCCAGCACCGGGGCGGGAAGGGCCGCTCCGGGATGGCGACCAAGGACGAGGACGCCGTCACGCGCGTGTTCTCGGCCAATACCCACACCCCGATGCTGTTCTTCTCGAGCGGCGGCAAGGCGTTCCAGCTGAAGGTCTGGCGCTTGCCGGTGGGCACGCCCACCTCGCGCGGCAAGGCCTGGGTCAACCTGCTGCCCATCGAGCCCGGCGAGAGCATCACCTCGATCCTGCCGTTGCCCGAGGATGAGGCGACCTGGGGCCAGTACGACGTGATGTTCGCCACCAAGTCGGGGAACGTCCGCCGCAACAAGCTCAGCGACTTCATCGGCATCAAGCGCAACGGCAAGATCGCGATGAAGCTGGACGAGGGCGACGCCATCGTCGGCGTCGGCGTCTGCAACGCCGAGCAGAACGACATTCTGCTGACCACCGCGCTGGGCCGCTGCATCCGCTTCGCGGTGGATGAAGTGCGGGTGTTCGCCGGCCGTGATTCCACGGGCGTGCGCGGCATTCGCCTGGCCGAGGGCGACAGCGTCATCTCCATGGCCATCCTCCGCTCGGTGGCGGCCACGGCCGACGAGCGCGCGGCCTATGTGAAGCAGTCGAACGCCAACCGCCGGGCGCTGACCGGCGAGGGAGCCGAGGACGTCGAGGACGTTGCGGCGCCAGACGACGAGGAAGCGACGGGCGACACCGCCCTGTCGGTCGAACGCTTCGCCCAGCTGGGCGCGGCCGAGGAGATCCTGCTCACCGTCTCGACCGAAGGCTACGGCAAGCGGACCTCGGCCTACGAGTTCCGCCGCACCGGCCGCGGCGGCCAGGGCCTGCTGGCTCAGGACCTGACCAAGCGGGGCGGCAAGCTCGCGGCGTCGTTCCCGGTGGACGACGGCGATCAGATCCTGCTGGTCACCGACCAGGGCCAGCTGATCCGCACCCCGGTGAGCCAGGTGCGCATGGTCGGTCGTAACACCTCGGGCGTGATCATCTTCCGCACGGCCAAGGACGAGCACGTCGTCTCGGTCGAGCGCCTCGCCGACACCGGCGAGGACGAGGAGGTCGAGGGCGCCGAAGGCGTGCTGGACGAGGGCGGTTCCGAAGCCGGTCCGGACGGCGGCGACGCTGCTCCGGAGGCTGACCAAACGTAACCTCCGGCAAGTTTCGCTTGCCAGATTGCTGCGGTGCGGCGAAAGGCGAAGGCGGTTGAGTTGGGGGAGCCTAGAGCCAAATGACCCGCGTCGGCCTCTATCCGGGCACCTTCGACCCGATCCATAACGGCCACACCGACATCATCGGCCGGGCCGTGAAGCTGGTGGACCGCCTCGTCATCGGGGTGGCGATCAACGCCGGCAAGGGTCCGCTGTTCAATCTCGAAGAGCGGGTGGCCATCGTCGAGGAGGCCATCGACGGCCTGCGGAACCGCGCCGAGATCATCGTCCAGCCCTTCGAGGGCCTGACCATGCACTTCGCCCGCGACGTGGGCGCCAGCGTCATCGTCCGGGGCCTGCGCGCCGTCGCCGACTTCGAATTCGAGTTCCAGATGACGGCGATGAACCAGCAACTGGATCGCGACATCGAGACGGTGTTCTTCATGGCCGACCCCCGGCACCAGGCGATCGCGTCCAAGCTGGTGAAGGAGATCGCCGTCCTGGGCGGCGACGTCGCCAAGTTCGTGAGCCCGGCGGTGCAGGCGCGCCTGCTGGCCAAGGTGGGCCGTGGCTAAAGGGCGATGTCGACGATCTGAAGCAGCTTGTCGAGCTGAGCGACGAGCGCGCCGAGATCTTCGAGAACTTTCGCGGCTTGATCGATCTGCGCCTTAACCGCTTTCAGCTTCGTGTTGACCTGCTTGATAGTCGCGTTCGCGCGCAGCAGCTCGGGGGTGTCGGCCTCGAACACCTCGATAAGAAGCTCGCGCAGCTGGGCTCGCAGCGTGACGCCGTTGGCGTAGTATGAACCTTGCACCGCCTCGGAGAGCCGACCGTCCATCGACATCAGGAACGCATCCTGCACAACCTCAGCAAGCTTGGCTGTGTCGATCGTCTGCGACGCCGCGTTGAAAGAAGCCAGATCCAGTTCCCGCCGCTTAGGCATCGTTCGCCTCCTCAAGCGCCCTTAGGCTCTCTATGATGGGGCGCAGCCGGTTATTGAAGGTCTCGATGGCGCTTACCAACGCCGCCAGATCCGCCGGCTCATGCTTGGAGTTGGCGTAGGTGACGAGCGCCGCGTGCGCATCGCGGATGCCATCAATCGCCTCACTCGGGTTAGCCGTTACGGCGAGCTGATATCGGCGGGCGGCTTCGTCGATGTCGGCCAGCGCCTGGCGCCGCTCAGCGAAGGTCATCGTCGCCCTATTGGCGTTGTAGTGCTTGCGGACGGCCGCGAGTTGTTGGAGTTGGCCGGTGACCCGGAGCGGCTCAACAACCAGTTCAAGGTCCTTCTCGAGCTGGTTGAGAATTTGATCTACTGCCGGCGCACCTTCATTAACGGCGCGCTTGAGCGCAGCGTCACGTTGCGCATCCAGCATCATCTCGCCTAGGACGCCGATCACGGTGGAGATTGGGCCGACGTACTTGCCAGCGCTCGAGTCGCCCGCATCGGGGTTCTCGAGCTTCTTGAAGGTGTCAGCCAGGTTGCTGAGGTTGTCGCCAAGAATCTTGCTGCCGGCGGCGAACCGACTAGGCGAATCGGCACCCGCAAGCGCCGCCAGCCGCTCACCATATACCGTAAGGAGCGCCAGAGCGTCCGTTCGCGCTTGGATCGACTCGGCGCTGAACAGGGGCATCAACCCAGTGTTCTTGCCATCAGCCCCAAGTACGTCGATCGCGAGGCTCGGGTCGTAAAGCGCGCGTTGAAGGTACACTCCCCGCTCGAAGTCGTTCATCTCCACGAAGTAGTGCCGAACAGCCGCGTTTGCTGTCGACATCGCCGTCGTGAAGCTGCCGACCGGCTCGCGGAAATCGATATTCACGCATCCCGCTAGCAACCCGGCTAAGGCCAAGCACACGCTGCTGCGCACTGCCGATTGCTTCATGTCCGAGGCCCCCGCCCGTTATGCGAGTGGCAGGCAAGCATACAACCGCGCATCTGAAAAGACCCCACACCGCCGCCGCCGGTGAGGGGGCTGGCGCTCTGCTGGCCGCGTCGCTACGAAAGCACCCGATGACCAGGAAGACCGCTCTGATCGCCGCGACGCTCGCGGCGTGCGCCGCCACCGCCGTGGCCCAGCCCAAGCCCGCCGCCGCCCCGCCGCCCGCGCCCGGGAAGCCGACGGCCGCCGACTGGCGAACCCCCAATCCCGACGACGTCCTGGTGATCGACACCAACAAGGGCCGCGTCATCGTCGAGCTGACGCCCGAGGTCGCGCCCGAGACGGCGACCCGCGTCCGCGAACTGGCGAAGCGCGGCTTCTACAACGGCCTGACCTTCTTCCGGGTGATCGAGGGCTTCATGGCCCAGACGGGCGACCCCGAGAACAAGGGCACCGGCGCGTCCGAGCTGCCGGACATCCGCGCCGAGTTCGTTTTCCGCCGCGGCGCCGACATGCCCGTGGTGCTGGCCGACAATCAGCAGGTGGCCGAGGTGGGCTTCATCAAGGCGCTGCCGATCATGAGCCAGAGCATGATGCTGGCCCCCCTGACGGCGGACGGGAAGGTGCAGGCCTGGGGCCTCTATTGCCCGGGCGTGCTGGGCATGGCGCGGGGCGAGGAGCCCAACTCGGCCAACAGCCAGTTCTTCCTGATGCGCGACAACTATCCGAAGCTCGAGAAGCGCTACACCGCCTTTGGCCGGGCGCTGGTCGGCCAGGACGTCATCAATGCGATCAAGGTCGGCGAGCCCGTGCCGGATCCGCAGGACCGTATGGAGCGCGTGCGCGTTCTGTCGGACATCCCGGCAGCCGAGCGGCCGAAGATCCGCGTGATCGACCCCGCCGGCGCCTGGTTCAAGGCCGAGCTGGCTCGCGCCAAGGCGGCGCAAGGGTCGAACTTCTCGGCCTGTGACGTGAACATCCCTGTCGAGGTGAAATAGATGGACGCCGAGAACACCCTGATCATGACGCTGGAGAGCGGTCCGGTGACCATCAAGCTCCGGCCCGACCTCGCGCCGAAGCACGTGGAGCGCATCAAGGAGCTGGCTCGCGAGGGGTTCTACGACGGCGTCGTGTTCCACCGCGTGATCCCCGGCTTCATGGCCCAGGGCGGTGACCCCACGGGCACGGGCACCGGCGGCTCCTCCAAGCCGAACCTACCGGCCGAATTCAGCCGCGAGCCGCACGTGCGCGGCGTCTGCTCGATGGCGCGCACGCCGAACCCGAATTCGGCCAACAGCCAGTTCTTCATCTGCTTCGACGACGCAACCTTCCTCGACGGCCAGTACACCGTCTGGGGCGAGGTGACGGAGGGCATGGAGCTGATCGACGGCCTGCCGAAGGGCGAGCCGCCGCGTGAGCCCGGCAAGATCGTCTCCATGAAGGTCGCCGCGGACGCCTAGAGGCGAGTGGCGTGGCGCCCCGGCTGAAGGTCTTCGTCACCTCGGACGGTCTCACCGACTACGTCGTCGCGACCAGTTCGAAGGCCAAGGCGCTCGCGGCCTGGGGCAGCCATCAGGATCTGTTCAAGACCGGTTTCGCCCACGAGACCGATGACGCCGAACTGCAGAAGGCGGCGATGGCGCAGCCTGGCGAGGTGCTGCGCCGCCCCGCCGGCACGCGCGGCGAGCTGGCCAAGCTGAAGCCTGCCAAGAAGGCGGCTGCGCCGAAGAAGCCCGTGGGCCCTTCGAAGGCGGCGCTCAAGAAGGTCGCTGACCTGGAAAAGCGTCTCGCCGCCGCCGAGGCCGCGCACGCCGAGGCGCTGCAGGACCTCGAGCGCCGGCGCCAGGCGCTGGAGGAGAAGGGCGCCGCCGAGCTCGCCCGCCTGCGGGATCAGCTCAGCGCGGCGAAACGGGCGCTAGAGTAACAACCACCGGATAGTGGTCGGAGCCGAGCCGCGGGCCACGCTCGACCTTCACCGTCGCCCAATCGGAACCGGCGTAGACGTGGTCGATCGGCAGGAACGGGAAGAAGCCCAGCCAGCGCAGGCGCTTGTACTGCCGCGCGGGCCAGGAGAAGAGCGCCCGGTCGCGGCGGATCAGCCCGAACTCGGCGTCCCAGCGTCGCCGCGAGAAACTCCAGGGCGTGGAATTGAAGTCGCCGGCGACGATCGTGCGCTCGCGAGGCGACATAGCGATCACCTGGGCGAGCCCGGCCTCCTGCGCCTGCTGGTCCGAGCTGTCCGTCGGCCAGGCGTAGTGGACGCCGATGACGGCGAAGGTCCCCCGTCGGTCCCGGAACACCGCGCGGGTCAGCGGGCCGGGTTTGGGGCCCCGCAGGCGAACCATGCCGCTGCGCAACGGCGGCCGCTTGGACAGGATCATCACCTCGCAGGCCCGACAGGTCGCGTGCCAGCCCGGCCTGTCGGCGACGCGATCGCGCAAGGCCGGCGTCGTCTCCTCGAAGATCACGATGTCCGGGTCCTGAGCGAAGGCCCAGTCGACGGAGCTCTGCAGCTCCTCGTTGCGCGACCAGACGTTCATCTGGACGATCTTCAGCTGGTCCGGGGCGTCGGGCGGCGCCTTCGGCCCGATGTCGCGCAGATACTCCGGCGCCATCAGCGCGCCCGCGCAGAGCACTGCGGCGGCGCCCATGCCGAGGATCAAAGCCCGGGCGTAGCCGTGAAAGACCAAAGCCCCGGCAAGGGACATCAGTCCGCCTGTCAGCCAGATGGGCGCGAAGTGGGCCAGGATGTCGAACCTGAGACTCTCGCCCCCCATATGCGCCGCGGCCGCGGCGCCGGCGCATAGCGCTGCGCCGAGGAACAGCGGCGGGGCCAGAAGCACCGTCAGGACGACTCGCAGGGCGCGCATGCATCGTGGCTAGCACGGCGCGACGCTTGACGCGCCTGCGGCCCCGTGGCCTTGGACGCGGCCCATGCGTCTTGCCGATTTCGACTTCGACCTGCCCGAGGAGCGCATCGCGCTCCGGCCCGCGAACCCCAGGGATTCCGCGCGCCTGCTGCTGGTCCGGCCGGGCGAGCCGCTCCAGGACCTGACCGTCCGCGACCTGCCGGGCCTGCTGCGGGCCGGCGACGTGCTCGTCGTCAACGACACCCGGGTGATCCCGGCGCGGCTGAAGGGCGTCCGCATCCGCGACGAGAACCGTACGGCCGTGGAGGCGACGCTGCACCAGCGCAAGTCGCCCGGTGTGTGGACCGCCTTCATGCGGCCCGGCAAGCGGCTGCAGCCCGGCGATCGGGTCAGCTTCGGGGCGATGGACGACCGGGCCTGCCTGCTGGGCGCTCTGGACGCCACGGTGAAGGACAAGGGCGAGGGCGGGGAGGTGACGCTGGCCTTCGATCTCTCGGGACCGGATCTGGACGCCGCCATCGCGGAGCGGGGCGCCATGCCGCTGCCGCCCTACATCGCGGCCAAGCGTGGCGAGGACGAGCAGGATCGGGCCGACTACCAGACGGTCTATGCCGACGAGGACGGCTCGGTGGCCGCACCGACCGCCGGCCTGCACTTCACGCCCGAGCTGTTCGCTCGCCTGGCCCAGGCCGGGGTGACCGTGGAAAAGGTCACGCTGCACGTCGGCGCCGGCACCTTCCTGCCGGTGAAGACCGAGGAGCTCTCTGAGCACCGGATGCACGCGGAGTGGGGCGAGGTGGATGACACGACCGCCGAGCGCCTGAACGCCGTCCGCGCGGCCGGCGGGCGGATCGTCTGCGTGGGCACCACCTCACTGCGGCTGCTGGAGAGCGCCACCGGCGAGGACGGCGTCGTCCGCCCGTTCCGCGACGAGACCGCGATCTTCATCACCCCGGGCTATCGCTTCCGGGCCGCCGACGGGCTGATGACGAACTTCCACCTGCCGAAGTCGACGCTGTTCATGCTGGTCTCGGCCTTCGCCGGCATGGAGACCATGCGCGAGGCCTATCGCCACGCGATCACGACCGGCTACCGCTTCTATTCGTACGGCGACAGTTCGCTGCTCTGGAGGGCCTGATGGCCGCGTTCCCGTTCACGATCGGCGCCACCGACGGCAAGGCGCGGACCGGCGTGCTGGCGACCCCGCGCGGCGATATCCGCACGCCGGCCTTCATGCCCGTCGGCACGGCCGGCACCGTGAAGGCGATGACGGTGGAGCAGGTGAGCGCGACCGGCGCCGACATCCTGCTGGGCAACACCTACCACCTGATGCTGCGGCCGACCGCGGAGCGGCTGCGCCGCCTGGGCGGACTTCACAAGTTCATGCGCTGGGAGAAGCCGATCCTGACGGATAGCGGCGGCTTCCAGGTCATGTCGCTGTCCGGCATCTCGAAAGTCACTGAGGACGCGGTGACGTTTCAAAGTCACCTGGACGGCTCGCGCCATGTGCTGAGCCCCGAGCGGTCGATCGAGATCCAGGCCGACCTGCTGGGCTCGGACATCGTCATGCAGATGGACGAGCTGGTCGCGCTGCCTGCGACGCCGGAGAAGGCGACCGAGGCGATGCGGCGCTCGGTCCGTTGGGGCCAACGGTCCAAGGACGCCTTCGGGACGCGCGACACCCAGGCCCTGTTCGCCATTCAGCAGGGCGGCGTCGATGAGAGATTGCGGGCGGAGTCCGCCGAGCGGCTGCGCGAGATCGGCTTCGACGGCTATGCCATCGGCGGCCTGGCGGTCGGCGAGGGGCACCAGGCGATGTGCGAGGTTCTGGACTTCGCGCCGGGCATGCTGCCGGCCGAGCGCCCGCGCTACCTGATGGGCGTGGGCAAGCCGATCGACATCGTCGAGGCGGTCTATCGCGGCGTCGACATGTTCGACTGCGTCCTGCCGACCCGCTCGGGCCGGCATGGCCAGGCCTGGACCTGGGACGGGCCGATCAACCTGAAGAACGCCCGCTTCGCCGAGGACGAAAGCCCGCTGGACGCCTCGATCCCGGTCTCGGCCTGCCGCGACTATTCGAAGGCCTATCTGCACCACCTGGTGCGGGCGAACGAGATCCTCGGCCAGGTGCTGCTGTCCTGGCACAATGTGGCGTTCTTCCAGGCCCTGATGGGCGAGATGCGCGCGGCTATCGCCGAGGGGCGGATGGAGCAGTTCCGGCGGGACTTTGCGGCGCGCCAGGGCTCGGTGCAGGCGGCGCGGGCTGGCGAGTCGGGAAGCGCGGCACGAAACGCCGGCTAGGGTCCACCGGGACCGTGCCCGCCTTCTCGTGGCTGGGCGTCGCGGGCGGATTGCAGCCCTTGGCCTCGCCCAAGCCCTTCAGATAGGCCCGCCGCACGCCGCCCGAGATGATGGCGTCGCGCACCAGCCGGTCGTGCCGTTCGGCGCCGGTCAGCTTGCGCACCCAGCCGCGAAAGGGGATGGCGTCCGACGCGAGATCGGCGGCGGCGCCCAGCGCCGTCTCCCGACTGCGCTCCATCACGTCCTGGTCCTCGATGGCCACGCGGTCGAGGTCGGGACCCAGTGCGTCGTCGATAGGCTGGATCAGACCGATCAGCACGCGGCAGGAGTAGCCCTTCGGCGGCCGTGCATAGGGGTCGGCCATCGCCTCCAGCAGCACCTGCGGGATCTTGGCGCGCACCACGTTCAGGTCACGCAGCGGGGCCGTGGCCGCGCCCTGGACGCTCTCGCGCTTCAGCTCTTCGGCGGTCTTCACCCGGTCGGGCGATTCGGCGGGAGGTTGGGTCGGCTGCGCGGCGACGGGAAGGGCCGCGGCGGCCAGGAGAAGGACGAGGACGGTTTTGCGCATGTCGGGCGCGACCATATCGCGACTTTTGGCGCTGGTAAGGCGGCCGGAGCGCCCTGGCTTCGCGGTGGTAGGCCGGCTGGGGCTCGAACCCAGGACCATTCGATTAAAAGTCGAATGCTCTACCACTGAGCTACCGGCCCATACGCTGGGTCGCGAAGCGGCGCGGACCATAGGCGCCGCTCCGGTTCGGCGCAAGCCGTGGCGGTTTGCAATTGCGTCTCGAGCGGCAAACGGCAGTCTGGCGCGGGAACCGGGTGAGGTGGGCGTGAGCAGTCAGTGGGTTCGGAGCGATCGGCGCGGCTTCCTGTTGGGGGCGGCCGGCCTTGGCCTCGTCGGTCTCGGAGGCTGCGCGTCCGGCGTGGCGGCGCCCCTCCCGCCGCTCGCACCGCAAAAGCCTGCCTTCCGCCCCGTGCCGCCGCTCGGGGCGGTCGACGCCCGGCCGGAGCGCATCATGAACATCACCGTGTGCCTGCGGCCGTTCCGCGCCGCGGGGCCGCGGCTGGACACCGAGACGGTGGGGGACAAGCTGGTGGTCCACAACTACGGCCACGGCGGCAGCGGCTGGTCGCTGTCCTGGGGCTCGGCGCGCGAGGTTTTGCCGAAGGCGCTGTCGACCGGGCAAAGGGACATCGCCGTCCTGGGTTGCGGGGCGCTCGGGCTGACGGCCGCCATCACCGCCCAGCGGGCCGGCGCCAGCGTCACCATCTACGCCAAGGAGCGCCCGCCGGAGGTGCGGTCGTCCAAGGCCACCGGCGTCTGGTCACCGGACAGCCGGATCGCCAAGGCCGACGCCGTCGGTCCCGAATTCGGCGCCCTGTGGGAGCGGATGGCGCGGTCCTCGTTCCGCACCTTCGCCAGCTACCTCGGCCTGCCGGGCGCGCCGATCGAGTGGATCGACCGCTACATGGCCTACGACGCTCCGCCCAGCCGGCGCAGCGATCCCGTCGGCTTCGCCCACCTGGGCGGCCGGGTGACCGACCTCACGCCACCGGTCGAGACCCTGCCGCCCGCCAGCTATCCGTTCGCATCCTCCGTCGTGCGGCGCACCTCCCTCCCGATGTTCAACATCTCCGAACTCAGCCGCGTGCTGATGGCCGAGTTCCAGATGGCGGGCGGCAAGATCGAGACGATGGAGTTCCACACCCCCGCCGACATCGCGAAGCTGAAGCAGAAGGTGGTGATCAACTGCACCGGTTACGGCGCCCGAGCGCTGTGGAAGGACGAGAGCCTCGTCCCGGTGCGCGGCCAGATCGCCTGGCTGATTCCGCAGACCGAGGTGAACTACGGCCTGATCTACGACAACGTCAGCATGCTGGGCCGCCGGGACGGCATCGTCATCCAGCAGACAGGTCCGGACGAGGGCTGGGGCTACGACGACTCCAACGAGGCGGTGGACCGCGCCGAGGCGGAGCGGGCGGTCGCCTCGATCGCCCGGGCCTACCGCACGGCCGCCTGACCTCCTAGATTGGGGCCAGCTGCGGCGGGCTACGACGGCCCACTGGCGCGCCCGATACCGGGCCCCAGCAAGGACGGTGGGTCAAAGCCTCCCGCAAGGGCGCTTTCCCGCCGCAGCGCCCTCCTATTGCTGCTGTTGCTGCATCATGTGCAGCCGCTGCTGTTCGGCCAGCGCAGCGCCGGCTGGGCGGCGTCCGCCCGGGCGCGAGGCCGGCCTGGAGACGCGCAGGAACTCGGGCTCGCTGATCGCCGCGCGAGCGCGACGCACTGAGACGCCTACGGAGAGCTCACTGTCGGCCTGGCCCTTGTAGACGCCGCGCGACGGCGGCACGTCGGAGTAGTCCCGGCCCACGGCGCAGGCGATGTGGCGCTCGCCGGCCTCGGTGTTGTTGGTGGGGTCGAAGCCGATCCACCGGGTGGACGGCAGGAAGACCTCGACCCAGGCGTGGGTGGCGTCGGGGTCCGAGCGGTCACCGCCCTTGCGGTCGGTGAACAGGTAGCCCGAGACATAGCGCGCCGGCAGCCCCCATGAGCGGCAGATGGCGAGCATGACGTGGGCGAAGTCCTGGCAGACCCCGGCGCGCGCCTTCAGCACATCGTCGATCGGCGAGTCGGCGCGCGTGACGCCCGCCTCGTACCCGAACGCCCCGTAGATGATCTTCGAGAGCTCGCGGACGGCGGTGAGGGGGTCGCGCTGGCGAAGGAGGTCCAGTTGGTGCTCGGCCTCGAAGGCCTGCAACGCCTCGGTCTCGCGGGCGAAGCCGTGGGGCCGGAGGTAGTCGAAGTGCTCGCCCTGGACGAAGTCCGAGCGCAGCCGGTCCCACTCGCCCATGTCCAGCGTCTCGGGCAGACCCGTCGGCGCCGAGGTCTCCACCGCCGAGCGGGCGGTGATCGTCAGCCGGTCGTGCGGCTGCGGCACGTCGAAGTGATAGACGGCGTTCCCGAAGCTGTCGGCGTAGGAGAACAACTGGGCCGGCGGATCCAGCTCCAGATCGAAGCTGACCAGCCGCTGCCGGGCGCTCTTTTGCGGCTGCATCCACAGTTCCATGACGCTTTCCCGCACCGGGGCGGCGTACTGGTACTGGGTGACGTGGCGGATCTCGAGCAGCATGTGAAATCCCTCAGGCCGGCAGCCGCTCTTCGAGCGGGTAGGCGACGAACGTCTCGTAGGCGGCGCGGTGGATGGCCGCGCACTCGTCCAGTACGGTCGACAGGAAAGCGCTGGGGCCCTGGGCCTCCAGTTCGTCCAAGTCGGCGTACTGCAGGCGGGCGGCGAGGCGCCCGGCGATCCGCTCGGGCCCGGCCGCCGCCGACATCGCCGCGCGTCGGCTGATGGCCCGCAGGTGCGACTCCATCTGCGACGTGCAGAACCGCATCGAACGGGGGAAGTCCTCGTCCAGCATCAGGAACTGCAGGATGTAGCGCGGCTGCATCTCGGCCGTGTAGGCGCGAAGGTAGGGCTCGAGCGCGCAGCTCATCCGCAGCACGTTCGACAGCGCGAAGTGGTCGCTGATCGCCCGCTTGCGGCCGTCGCCGAAGCAGACCTCGAGCAGGCTCCCGATCAGCTGGGCCCGTTCGAGATAGACGCCCAGCAGCAGGAACCGCCAGCCCTCGCCGTGGCTCATGGTGGCGTCGGCCGCGCCCTTGAACAGGTGCAGGTCGGCGATGATGTCGTGCAGATAGGCCTGCGAGCCGTCGGCATACGCCGCCTCGGCGTCCGGGCCCGTGGTGCGCAGGTAGATGAGGTTCAGGCGCTCCCAGGTCTCCGTCGTGATCTGGTCGCGCACCTGGCGGGCGTTCTCCCGGGCGCGGCTGATGGAGGAGACGATCGAGCCGTGGTCCTCCCGGTCGAAGACCAGGGCCCTGGCCGTCGCATAGGGATCCTTGGCCTTCTCGCCGTCGAGGTCGCCGACGGCGGCCAGCGCGATCCGCGCCACCTGGGTCGCGCCGTCCGAACGGTCCAGCGTCGCCGTCAGCATGACGTCGGCCAGCCGGCACATATGCTCGGCCCGCTCCACGTAGCGGCCGATCCAGTAGAGGCTGTCCGCAACCCGAGCCAGCATCATTGGCGGGCGTCCTTCGGCTCGTTCAACACCCAGGTGTCCTTCGATCCGCCGCCTTGGCTGGAATTCACGACGAGCGAGCCCTTCTTCAGCGCCACGCGCGTCAGGGCCCCTGGCGTCACCGTGATCTTCTCGCCGCACAGGATGAAGGGGCGCAGGTCCACGTGCCGCGGCTCGACCCCATGGTCGATCAGACAGGGCGCCGTCGACAGCTGGATGGTCGGCTGGGCGATGTAGTTCTCGGGATTCGCCTTCAGCGCCTCGGCGAACTCCGCCTGCTGGGCCTTGGTGGAGTGCGGGCCCACCAGCATGCCGTAGCCGCCCGAGGCGCCCACGGCCTTGACCACCAGCTTGTCGAGATTGGCCAGCACATGGCTGAGCTGGGCCCGCTCGCGGCACAGGTAGGTCTCGATGTTGGGCAGGATCGGCTCCTCGCCCAGGTAGTATCGGATGATCTCCGGGACATAGGCATAGACGGCCTTGTCGTCGGCCACCCCGGTGCCCGGCGCATTGCAGATCACGACGTTGCCGGCCCGGTAGGCGTTGAACAGCCCCGCCGCGCCTAGCGCCGAGTCCCGCCGGAAGGTGAGGGGATCGATGAAGTCGTCGTCCACGCGGCGGTAGATGACGTCCACCCGCCGCAGGCCCGTGGTCGTGCGCATGTAGACGTAGTTGTCGTGAACGACGAGGTCCCGGCCCTCGACCAGCGGCGCCCCCATCAGGCGGGCGAGGTAGGCGTGCTCGTAGTAGGCCGAATTGTAGACGCCGGGCGTAAGCACCACGACCTGCGGGTTCGGCCGCCAGTCCGCCGCCATGCTCTTCAGCGTGGACAGCAGCATGTCAGGATACCGGTCGACGGAGCGGACGCCGGCCCCGCGGAAGGTGCCGGGGAAGACCCGCTTGGAGGCCTCCCGATTGGCCAGCATGTACGAGACGCCGGACGGGACGCGAAGGTTGTCCTCCAGGACGGCGAACGCGCCGTCGGGCTGGCGAATGAGGTCCGAGCCGCAGACGTTGGCGTAGGCCTTGTGCGGCACGTACAGATTCTGCATCTCGCGCCGGTACGAGGGCGCAGTCAGCACCAGCTCGCGCGGCACGACCCCGTCCATCAGGATCTGCTGTTCCGAATAGATGTCGGCCAGGAACATGTTCAGCGCCTGCAGGCGCTGGATCAGTCCGCTCTCGACCTTCGCCCACTCGGCGGCCGGGATGATCCGCGGCAGGATGTCAGTGGGGATGATCCGCTCGGTGGAGCTTTCAGCCCCATAGACGGTGAACGTGATGCCCTGAAGCAGGAAGAACCGCTCCTGGGTCCTTTGCCGGTCCGCGAGTTCATCGGCCGACAACGTGGCGAGCCTCGCCTGCAGGGCGGCGTAGTGCGGGCGCACCTGGCCGTCGGCGCCCCGCGCCTCGTCGTAGGGCCGCTCCGCGACGGACGCCTCGACCTCGGCCCTGCTCAGTTCCCCCACGTCGGCTACCACGCGCTCCCGTCCACTTAAGGCTAACCCTCTAGGACGGTTACGGGTTCGCCGGAAGGTGGGGAGCTGAATTCGTCGCGTTTCGGCGGACGGGAAGGGCCTGCCCAAGTTTCGGGCAGGCCCTCCATGGTTTCCGGACCGCTAGCGGATGGCCCAGTCGGCGCCGTTGAGGCTGGACGGCGAGACCCCCGGCAGGTGCAGGAAATAGGTCCCCCACTGGTCAGCCCCGCCGTGGGCGTCGCTGTCGTAGATCAGCTTCGTTCCGCCCGCGCCGTCGCTCAGCAGCTTCAGGTAGCCTTCGCCGACAGGGTCTGCGCTCCACGCCCCGCCGGCGTCGAACACGCCGCGCAGGTCCAGCACGTCGCCATCCTTGAAATCGGTGATGGTCGCCGGGCTCCAGGGCGTGTCGCCGAAGACGAAGCGGTCATTGCCGTCGCCGCCCGTCAGCGTGTCCGAACCGCGGCTGGCGTTCAGCGTGTCGGCCCCCGCGCCGCCCCGCAGCGTGTCGCCGGGATAGGCTGAGGTGAGGGTCACGCCGGCTGCGCCGCCGGTCGCCGGCGGGGGCGTCGGCGTGGGAGCCGGCGCGGTCGAGCCGCCCGCTGCGAGGTCGGCGACGTTCGTCACCCGCACGCCCTGCAGCTGGGCGATGTAGTCGGGCCAGGCGCCGCCGGGGCCGTCGGGATCGACGACCACCTTCGTGCCGCCTGCGCCGTCGTCCATCAAGGTCACGCGATCCGCGGCCGCCGCGCCCTTCAGCAGGGCGGCGATGTCCAGCTTGTCGGTCCCGACCTGGAAGTCCTTGATCACCGTCGGCGACCACGGAACGCGGCCGAAGATGAAGCTGTCGGCGCCGGCGCCGCCGGTCATCTGCTCACCGCCGTTGCCGGCCGTCAGCGTGTCGGCGCCTGCGCCGCCGGTCAGCACGTCGCCGAAGGCGGTGGATGTCAGCGCTACGCCCGAGCCCGAGCTGGGCGGAGGCGGCGGGGGTGGCGGGGTCACCGGCGGGGTGGGCGTCACCGGCGGGGCCGTGCCGACGCCCGGCAGGTTCCAGGCCTTCACATAGTCGACCTTCATGTGGGCCGGCCAAGGGGTCGTGCCGTCCGGCGCGCCGGCCCAGTGGCCCCCCACCGCCAGGTTGAGGATCATGTGCATCGGCTTGGTCATGTCGGCCGGGGTAGCGGTGCGCCAGATCTCGGTCCCATCAGCGTAGAAGATGATCTCGGATGGGCTCCAGAGGGCGCCGTAGGTGTGGAAGCCGTCGCCGCCCGGAATGAAGTTTTGCATGCCGGCCGCCGGCACCGCGTTCGAGTGAATGGCGGTGTGCGGCACCTGGGTGTCCGACCCCAGGCCCTCGAGGATGTCGATCTCGTTGTTGTTCTCGCCCAGCAGCCAGAACGCCGGCCACAGGCCCTGGCCGTCGGGCAGTTCGGCGCGGATCTCGAAGTAGCCGTAGGTTTGCGTGTGGTGGCTGTCGAGCATGCCCGAGGTGTACTGGTAGCCCCACATGTTCTGGGACTGCCAGCCGGCCGGCTGGGCGGTGATGGTCAGGACGCCGTTGTTGATCGAATAGGGGTTGAGGCCGAGCGCCGCGCCAGTCGTGCCCTTGAAGTCCGGCGCGACGTAAATCTGCTGCTCGCCGTTGCGGGGCAGGGTGAAGCTGTTGAGGCCGTCGCCCGCATAGCCGAAGTTGGTCTTCCAGACCGAGCCGGTCTGCAGGGTGTCGAAGTTGTCGACGAAGGTCTGGGAGCCCAGCTTCGACTGGTCCAGCGGCAGCTGGAAGTCGCGGGCCGCGAACTGGCCGATGGTGGCCCCGCGGAAGATGATCTGGGTCCCGCCGTCGTTCAGCACCACGTCGGAGCCCACCTGGGTCATCGCGGCCTTGACCTGATCGAAGGTGTAGAGGTTTCCGCCCACCAGCCGGAGCTTGTCGCCCCAGGACTGGAAGTCCTGGATCACCTTCGAGCCTTCGCCCTTGGCCACGATGAAGGTGTCATTGCCCCCGCCACCCAGGAGCACGTCCTCGCCGCGGCCGCCGTAGATGAACTGATCGCCGTCGAGGCCCTGGATGATGTTGTTCTGGTCGTTGCCCGAGGCATAGCTGCCGCCGCCGAACACGATCAGGTTCTCGACATTGGCGGGCAGGTTATAGGACGACCAGATCTTGACCGTGTCCACACCGCCGCCGGCGTTCTCCTGGACGACGTCCCGGGTGTCGCGCACCCAGTAATAGTCGTCGCCGCCACCGCCGACCAAGGTGTCGCGGCCGCCACCGCCTTCGAACTCATCGGCGCCGTCCGACCCCCAGACGGTCTCGCTTGCCCACGTCCCCTTCACGTAGCGGACGCCATACTGGTTCGTATCGGGCAGCATGGCGCCCGACGCGTTGCGATATCCCATCGAAGGAACTCCGACGCTCGATGTGGGTTTGATGGTGGTCCAGCGGGCGGTCAGCAGACCGCACGGCGTCCCCCCGCGACTGAATCCGCCTTAGATGCGTCGTTTCGCGGCCGCAACGATATACTGTTGTGCAGCTTCCAACTTATTGTCGTTCAGGTGAATTGCATGTGGCGGGCTGCCGCATCTCGCCAGTGAGGCCGCATTCCGGCCGTAATCGATGGGCCAAATACACTCGAACAGTCGAGCTTGTTTACTTGCTGAGGCTATTCTTCACCTTGCCGCCGCGACCGTCACCGCAGCAAATCGCCGCAAGCGAGAACTTCTGATTTCTTCTCGTTTCCCGGTTGTCCGGCCACGTGACAGCGCCCCGCTGCGCAGCTACACCGGCCTGGGGGGCTCGCGGGGATTCGAGCTTTGGGTCGATTGCTCCACGCCTTTGCCGCCACGGCGGCCTTGTGCGTTCACGGCGTAGCCGTCGCCGCCGAGCCGCGGGCCGTCCTGGAGGGCGAGCTCGACGCCGACCTGCGCGCGGCGATCCAACGCGCTATCGGCGACACCAACGACAAGATCGAGACGCGTTTCGAAGCCCGTCGCCGCGCCCGCGCCGCGGCCGAGGACGCCATCGCCGTCTTGCGGTCCGAAGGATACTACGCCTACTCCGTCGAGCCGGACGTCAGCGAGGCGGACCCGCCGAAGCCGCTGGTGCGGATCAGCCCAGGCGCGCGCTTCCACCTCGGCGATGCGACGGTGCAGTGGCAGGGAAGCCCGCCCGACGCCGAATCCGAGGCCGCGGCGCGGAGGTCGATGGACCTGCCGTCTGGGGCGCCTGGCCGCGCCGCCGCGGTGGTGGCCGCCGAGGGCCGGATCATCGCGACACTCCAGGACCGGGGCTATCCGGACGCCGTGCCGCAGCCGCGCGAGGTCATCGTCGACCACGCCGACGCCAGCCTGACGCCGACGTACCGCATTCAGGCGGGATCGTTGGTGAAGCTGGACGGGCTGGAGATCACCACCGACGGCCGCACGCGGGCCGCCTGGGTGCGGAACCTCGCGCCCTGGACGTCTGGCGACACTTACGACCCTGACGATGTCGCCGAGCTGGAGCGGCGGCTGCTCGATACGGGCGTCTATGAGTCCGTCACCGTCGCGCTGGCTCCGCAAGCCAAGGCGACGGCCGAAGGGCTGCGGCCGGTGGTGGTCAGCCTGGCTGAGCGCAAGCGCTACAGCATCGAAGCCGGCGCCAGCTATTCCACCACCGACGGCCCGGGGGTCGAGGCGCGCTGGACCCGCTACAACGTGCTGGGCCGCGCCGACACCCTCTCGGTCCTCGGCCGGCTGTCGGACAAAGACAGCCGCATCGAGCCCGAGCTGAGCCTGCCGCATTGGCAGCGCGCCCAGCAGACCCTGCGCCTGGGGGCCGCCGCCTACGACATCACCACCGACGCCTTCGACGAGACCGGCTTCGGCGTCCGCGGTGACGTGACCCGCCGATACGGCAAGACCTCCTACGTCACCGCCGGCGCCAGCGTGGACGTCAGCCGCAACCGCGAGACGGACGAAGAAGACCTCTCCAGCCTCGGGCGCGACCTGGTCACCGCGGCCCTGCTGATGGACGTGCTGCTGGACCGTTCCAACGACCCGCTGGACCCGCGGCGCGGCTGGAAGCTCTCGGCCCGCGCCGAGCCGACGGTCATCCTGGGTGAGGAGAACCTGCCGTACCTGCGCGTGCAGGTGCAGGGCGCCGCCTATCTGCCTCTCGACCGTGGCGCCCGCACCGTGGCGGCGGGCCGCGTGAGGGTGGGCCGGATCATCAACGGCACGATCCCCGAGGTTCCGGCCTCGCGGCGCTTCTATGCGGGCGGCGGCGGCTCGGTGCGCGGCTTCTCCTATCAGGGGGTCGGGCCGCGGCTGGACGACGACACGCCCCGGGGCGGCACGTCGCTGTTCGAGGCCTCGGCGGAATTGCGCCGCGACCTGACGCCGAAGTGGGGCGTGGCCCTGTTCGTGGATGCGGGCTCCGTGGGCTCGGAAGGGGCGATCGACTTCGACGACCTCGCGGTCGGCGCGGGTGTCGGCGTGCGCTACAACCTCGGTTTCGCCCCGATACGGGTCGATATCGCCACGCCGGTGACGAGCCGCGACGGCCAGTCGCCGATCCAGGTCTACATCAGCATCGGGCAAAGCTTTTGAGCGAGCCTGCCGACACACCGGCCGTCCCCGCCGTCCTCAAGAAGTCGGCCATCCCGAAGGCGATCACGGCGATCGCGCTCGCGGTCCTGGCGGTGCTCGCCCTGCTGTTCGCCACGGGCCGCTGGGGCGTGCTCACGCCGCAGGCCCGGCTGCTGATCGAGGCGCGGACGGACGGCCTGAAGATCGGCCGGCTGGGCCAGCTCAAGCTGGAAGGCCTCTCCGGCGACATCTGGCGCGACGTCCGCGTCCGGCGGCTCACGATCCGGGACGAGAAGGGCGTGTGGCTGGAGGCGAATAATGTTCATCTTCAATGGCGTTATCTCGAACTCCTCAGGCGGCGCTTCGACGCGGATCTGATCGAAGCCGAGAGCCTTCGGCTCATCCGGCGGCCGACGCTGGGCCCCAAGGGCAAGGACCGCGGCCTGCCGGTTTCGTTCCACATCGACGCGCTGAAGGCGCGGGTGATCTTCGAGGAAGGCTTCAGCTACCAACGCGGCGTCTATGATCTGTCGGCCAACCTCGACGTCGAACGCGTCGGCGGCCGAAGCGGCAAGGTGCTGGCGACCAGCGTGCTGCATCCGGGCGACCGGCTGAACCTCGACTTCGCCTTCGGGCCGATGGCGCCGCTGCGCCTGAACGCGGACGCCGTGGAAGCTCAGGGCGGCGCCCTGGCTGGCGCGCTGGGCCTGCCGGTGAACCAGCCGTTCGAGCTGACCGTGCGAGCCTCGGGCAAGGCGTCGGAAGGGCGCTTCGACGCCGTCGCGCGTTCGGGCGATGTCACGCCCGTCCTGGCCCGCGGTTCCTGGCGGCCGGACGGCGGCGTGGCGGGCGGGCGGATCCTGCTGAACGCCTCGAGGCTCACCAGCCCCTACATGTCCAGGCTCGGTCCGGAGGTGCGTTTCGGCCTTGCAGGCCGCCGCGCGGATCGCGAGTTCCACGCACTGGAAGGCCGGGTCTATGCCGACAACCTGGGGCTCGTGCTCTCGGGGCGCGGAAATCTCGGTGAGCGACGGCTTGGGCCGCAAGGCGTGCGCGTCGACGCCCAGACGCGGGATCTCCAGCGGCTGGCTGGCGGTCCCGAGACCGGCGCGGCCCGGGTCGTGGGCGTGTTGACCGGTACGCTCGAGAATTGGCGGTTGGCCGGTGATGGCGCGGTCTCGAACCTGGGGCTGGGCGACTATGGGCTGACGCGTGTCTCGGGTCCGCTGCAGGTTGCGCGCGACAAGGGCGTCCTGTCGGTGAAGGCCAGGCTCGCCGGCGCCGGCGGGCGGGGGCAGGGCTTCGTCGCGGCGATGTTGGGCGGCGCGCCGGTCGCCAGCCTCGACGGCGCGCGCCTCGCAGACGGCCGTCTGCTGCTGCGCGACCTGGACGTCACCGGGCGCGGTCTCAAGGTGGAAGCCAGCGGCGGGCGCAGCCTGCTGGGCGCACTGACCTTCAAGGGGAGGGCCGACGTCTCGAACCTCTCCGCGGCCCGGCCCGGCGCAGCGGGGGGCGCAGCCATCGCGTTCCAGGCCTCGCAGGGCGGCGCACGGCGGCCGTGGACCTTCACCGTCGATGCGCACGGCCGTCGCATGGCCACCGGCATGGAGGAACTGGACAGACTGTTGGGCCCGCAACCCCGTCTCCAGGCCCAGGCGAACTGGGACCAGGGCGCGCTGTCGATCGCTCGCGCCAGCCTGGATGGGGCGTCCCTCGACGCCACCGTCGCCGGCGCGCTGCGGCGCGACCGAACCCTGGCCTTCAAGGCCGACTGGACCGCCCAGGGGCCGTTCCGCGCCGGCCCGGTGGAGATCTCGGGCCGCGCCAAGGGCACCGGCGCCGTGACCGGAGCGCTGGCCGAGCCGCGCCTCGACCTGATCGCCGACGTCGACGCCATCGACGTGCCGCGCCTTCCGCTGAAGAACGCCAAGGTGACGCTGAGCTTCCTGCGCCAGGCGAACGGCTCCAGCGGCCTCGTCACCCTTGCGGCCGACAGCGGCTACGGCCCGGCCCGAGCGAAGTCGGCGTTCCGCTTCCCCGAGGGCGGCGTGGACCTGACCGAGATCGCCGTGGACGCCGGCGGGGTGAAGGCGACGGGGGCGCTGTCGCTCCGCCGCCGCAGTCCGTCGGCCGCCGACCTCGATGTGCTGATCACCCAGGGGGCTTTGCTGGACGCCGGGCGCGTGCTGGGCGACGTCCGCATCGTCGACGCTGGCGGCGCGCGCGCCACCCTCGACCTGCGCGCCGAGAACGCCAGACCGGCCGGGACCGCGCTCGCCATCCGCAGCGGCCGGTTGACGGCCGACGGGCCTGTGTCGCGGCTTCCCTACGCGGTCCTGGCCGAGGGCGGCTCCAAGCGCGGCGCCTGGCGGATCGACGGGCGGGGGACACTGGCCCAGGTCCAGCCCGGCTACACCCTGGGCTTCGACGGCATGGGCCGCCTGGGCCGGCGCGACATCCGGACGACCGAGACCGCCGTGTTCCGCTTCGGCGGCGGCGAGCGCGGCGCGCGCCTGCGCCTGGCCAGTTCCGACGGCGGGCGGATCGACCTTGCCGGCGCGCTGCGTGGCGACGCCGCCGACGTTCAGGCCCGCGTCGCCGGTGTGACCCTGGAGATGTTCGATCCGGACCTCGCCGGCCGCATCGACGCCACGTTGAACCTGGCCGGCCGCGGCGAGGCGCTCTCCGGCGGCTTCGAGGCGAGGCTGGCCGACGCCCGCGGCCGCGGCGCGCCCGAGGTCCAGGGCATGGACGGCGTGGTCCGCGGCAAGCTCGCGGGCGAAACCCTCACCTTGCAGGCCGAGACCCGCAACGAGCAGGGCCTACGCGCCAACGCCGATGTCATGCTGCCGGCCGAGGCCTCCGCCGCGCCGTTCCGGGTCGCCATCGCCCGCCAGCGCCCGATGCGCGGGCGGTTCTCCGCCGAGGGCGAGGTGCGGCCGCTCTGGGACCTGCTGTTCGGCGGTGAGCGCGCGCTTGCGGGCTTTGTGCGCACCCAGGGCACGCTGGGCGGCACGCTCGCCGATCCCAACGCCGTGGGCCAGATCAGCGTGGAGCGCGGCCGGTTCGACGACGGCGGGACGGGCCTGTCCCTGCGCGACGTCAGCCTTGCCGCCGACTTCACCCGCAACAGCGTCGACGTCACCCAGGCGTCGGGCGTGGACGGCGAGGGCGGCCGCGTCTCGGGCCAGGGCCGCATCAGCCTGGCGCGCAACGGGGTCTCCAGCTTCCGCCTGGACCTGCAGGGCTTCCGGCTGATCGACAATGAGACCGCCACCGCCGCCGCCACCGGCCAGGCGACCATCGCCCGCGCCGCCGACGGCAAGGTCCGGCTTTCGGGCGACCTCACTATCGACCGCGCCGACGTCGCCGCTGACCTGCCGACCCCCTCCGGCGTGGTGGCGCTCGAGGTCAAGGAGATCAACCGGCCGGCTGCGCTCGACTCCGGCCTGCCGCCGCCGCGCACCCGGGGGCAGGGCTGGCTGCTGGACGTCAATCTGAAGGCGCCGCGCCGGGTCTTCCTGCGGGGCCGCGGCCTCGACGTGGAGCTGTCGCTCGACGCCCACGTCGGCGGCACCACCACTCGACCCGACCTCTCCGGCGTCGCCCGGGTGGTGCGCGGCGACTACGAATTCGCCGGCAAGCGCTTCGAGTTCGACGACAGCAGCGTCGTCTACCTCGCCACCCGGCCGCAGAACATCCGCCTGCAACTGGACGCTGTGCGCGACGACCCGACCTTGCGCGTCACGGTCCGCATCCGCGGTACGGCGGCCGAGCCCGAGGTGACGTTGGCCTCGTCGCCGACCCTGCCCAACGACGAGGTGCTGTCGCAGGTGCTGTTCGGCCGCTCGGCCTCGCAGCTCTCGCCGGTCGAGGCCGCCCAGCTGGCCTCGGCGCTGTCATCCCTGACCGGCGGCGGGGGCCTCGACGTGATCGGCAACCTGCGCACCTTCGCCGGCCTCGACCGGCTGGCGTTCGGCGGCGGCGACGAGGCCGGCGTCACCGTCTCCGGCGGCAAGTACCTGACCGACGACGTCTATCTGGAGCTCACCGGCGGCGGACGCGAAGGCGGGGCCGCGCAGGTCGAATGGCGGATCCGCCGCAACCTGGCGATCCTGTCGCGCATCACCGGGCAGGGCGAGAGCCGCCTCGCGGTCCGCTGGCGGCGCGACTACTAGGCGGCGGTGCGTCCGCCCTTCAGGGCGTAGGCCTGGGTGCCGCGGGTGAAGACGCGATCCTGCGGCAGGACGGCCTCGATCGGGATGTCGACGGCCTTCGCCAGGCGGTCGTAGATCGGCGCGAAGTCCTGCAGCGTCGCGTCGAGCAGGCTCTGCAGCGACGGGATCACGAAATAGACCTGCTGGAAGTCGTCGATCCGGTAGGGCGTGCGCATCACCCGCTCCAGGTCGAAGCCCAGGCGGTTCGGCGAGGGATCGTGCAGCGCGAAGACCGATTCCGCGGAGCTCGAGACGATGCCGGCGCCGTAGATCCTGAGGCCCTGCGGGGTGTCCAGCAGGCCGAACTCCACCGTGTACCAGTAAAGGCGGGCGAGGTTGTGCAGCCGCCCGAGCCCCAGCGCGCGCCGGCCGCCCTCGCCATAGGCCTGCATGTAGTCTGCGAAGGTCGGATCCGTGAGCATCGGCACGTGCCCATAGACGTCGTGGAAGATGTCCGGCTCCTGCAGGTAGTCCAGCTCCTCGGGCTTGCGGATGAACTGCCCCGCGGGAAAGCGGCGGTTGGCCAGGTGGTCGAAGAAGACGTCGTCCGGCACCAAGCCTGGGACGGCGACCACGGTCCAGCCGGTCAGTCGCTTCAGCTCCTCGTTGATCCGGGCGAAGTCGGGGATGCCGGCACGGTGCAGGTCCAGCGCCTCCAGGCCCTTCAGGAACGGATCGGCCGCGCGGCCCGGGAGCAGCTTCGCCTGGCGCTCGTACAGCGTGATCCAGACGTCATGCTCGGCCTGGGAGTAGGCCTCCCAGTTCTGGTCGATGGTCCAATCGGCCCGCGCGCCGGGCGGCGGGCCGTTTCCAAAGCCGTCGGCGCTCATGCCGGCGAGAATGGTCCCGTTTGCGCGGAAGTTCCGTTCTGAATGGGTCGCCCGTGGCGGGTTCGGCGGTAAAAGCTTGCGCCCTAGTGGCTGATCCGGGGGCGAAGCGTGTACTGCCCCTCGTTGAAGGACTCGAACAGCAGCGATGCCTGCGGGTGGCCCACGGGCTGGCCCGTGTCATCCGCCTCCAGGTTCTGCTCGGAGACGTAGGCCACGTAGGCGCTTTCGTCGTTCTCGGCGAGCAGATGGTAGAACGGCTGGTCCTTATGCGGCCGGATATGCTCCGGGATCGACAGCCAGTAGTCCTCGGTGTTGCTGAACTCGGGGTCCACGTCGAAGATGACGCCGCGGAAGGGATAGACGCGGTGCCGGACGACCTGGCCGATCGTGAATTTGGCGAAACGCGTGCTCATGCCCTCGAATCTAGACCCGTTCTTCTGACTGGAAGGTGAACGTACCTCTCCGCACCCAGCGTTCAAAGGGCGTGCTTCCGGCGTCCGCGGGGCCTTGCTACAGTCGCCGGGAAATGAGGCGGCCCGCCGGGCGGCCTGCGTAGGGACGGATAGAGGCCCATGGATGAGGCGCCGCGCGCGCCGCGCCCCGCGAAGGCCGCGCATGGCCGGGAACGGGGACGTGACCGGGAGCGTGACCGGGACAGGGGCGCCGGCGAAGCCTGCTACGCCGCGCTGGATCTCGGGACCAACAATTGCCGACTGCTGATCGCCACGCCCGCGCAGACCGGCTTCCGCGTCGTCGAGGCCTACTCCCGCATCGTCCGACTGGGCGAGGGGCTGGGCCAGAGCGGGAGGCTGTCAGAGGCCGCCATGGAGCGCGCGCTCGCCGCGCTGAAGGTCAGCGCCGAGAAGGTGCGCCGCCGCCGCGTCGTGCGCTTCCGCGCCATCGCCACCCAGGCCTGCCGCATCGCCGGCAACGGGCCGGACTTCGTCGAGCGTGTCGCCAATGAGACGGGCGTCCGCCTGCAGGTGATCAGTCCGCAGGAGGAGGCCAGGCTGTCGGTGACCGGCTGCCTGAACCTGCTGGATCGCCGCCAGGACGCGGCCTTGGTCGTCGACGTCGGCGGCGGCTCGACCGAGCTCTCCTGGGTCGACCTGCGCGACGCGCCCGAGACCGGCATGCCGCCGATCCGCGCCTGGCTTTCGATCCCGATCGGCGTCGTGACCCTGGCCGAGCGCTTCCCGGAGGGCGAGACCGCCACCGAGACCTGGTTTCGCACCATGATCGAGACGGTCAAGGCCGAGCTGGTCGCCTTCACCCGCGCCGAGCCGATGCGGCCGATCTTCGAGGCCGACCGCGCCCACCTCGTCGGCACCTCAGGGGCCATCACCAGCCTGGCCGGGTTGCACCTGGCTCTGCCGCGCTATGACCGGAGCCGTGTCGACGGCATCTGGATGACCCGCGACGAGTGTGACACCGCCGCCGGACGTCTCCTGGCGCTCAACGCCCGCGAGCGCGCCGAGGAGCCCTGCATCGGCCCCGACCGCGCCGACCTCGTTCTGGCCGGCGCCGCCATCCTGCAGGCCGTGCAGGAGCACTGGCCGTGCTCCCGCGTCCGCGTGGCCGACCGCGGCCTGCGCGAAGGCATCCTCCTTTCCCTCATGTCCGATCGTGGCCAACGCCGTAAGCGCCGCCGCCGTCGCGGCCGCAACGGCCGGAGTCCCGAATGACCGAACCGCCCCGCAAACGCATGGTGAAGCTGCCGACCGGCGGCCAGGAAGGCGGCCGCGGCAAGCCCGCGCGCCTGAAGACCGCCAAGCAGCGCACGCCCTCGCAGCAGGCCTGGCTCGAGCGCCAGGTGAACGATCCCTTTGCGGCCAAGGCGCGCGCCCTGGGCTACCGCAGCCGTGCGACGTTCAAGATCAGCGAGATCGACGACCGCTTCCACCTGTTCAGGAAGGGCGTTCGCGTAGTCGACCTGGGCCTCGCGCCGGGCGGCTGGACGCAGTACGCGATCCAGAAGGGGGTTACCGAGATCGTCGGCGTCGACCTGCTGCCGGTGGAGCCGCTGCCGCCTGCCCATATCCTGCAGATGGATTTCACGGACCCCGAGTGCGGACCGAAGCTGATCGCGTTGCTGGGTGGGCCGCCGGACGTCGTGCTGTCGGACATGGCGCCGAACACCATCGGCCACCGCGAGACCGACCACCTGCGCATCGTCGGCCTGATCGAAGCGGCGATCGACTTCGCGCTCGAGGTTCTGAAGCCCGGCGGGTCGTTCGTCGCCAAGGCCTTCCAGGGCGGCGGCACCGACCAGCTGATCGCCGGCCTGAAGCAGCACTTCACCGACGTGCGCAACGTGAAGCCCAAGGCCAGCCGTCAGGACAGTTCCGAGGTCTTCCTGGTGGCGACGGGGTTCAAGGGGCGCCGGTAGGCGTCGGCGGAGCTGGCGTCCGGGCGCCTTCCTCGACGAGCCAGTCGCGGAATCGCCGCAGCGCGCGGCTGTGGGCGCCGGGCTGGGCAAGCATGGCGAAGGCGCTGGCCGACCGGTGAAAGCCCGCGGGCGCGACCAGCCGCCCGGTCTGCACCTCCTCCACGCACAGCGGCCACGACAGCACCGCCGCGCCCAGGCCGGCCAGCGCCGCGTCCATCGCGAAGTGGACGTGGGCGAACGGCCGCTCGGCGACGTTCGGCAGCTCGAGCCCCGCAAGCTCGGCGAACACCGGCCAGGCCTCGGGGTGGGTGGCGGCGGCGAGGCGAGGGGCCTTCAGCAGGTCACCGTCCGTGCGCTCGGCGCAGGCGGGTGACATGACGGCGCCAAGTGCATTGCGCATGAAGGCGGTGCAGTTCGGGTCCGCGAGGCGGCTTGTCGGCACGATGCGCACGACGGCATGGGCGTCGCGGTGCGAGGTCGCGTGGGACGCAAGCTCCGTCAGGTGCAGGCGGATGTCGGGATGGCGCGCCTGGAAGCCGGTCAGGCGTGGGATCAGCCACTTCACCGAGATGCTGGCGTTCACCGCCACATGCAGGTCCTCGCCCTCCTGACGCAGGCTGCGGACGGCGGCGTGGATGCGGCCGAAGGCGTCCGTCAGTTGCGGCGCGAGCTCGCGACCGGCGGCTGTCAGCTCCAGCCGGTGCTTCGGACCAGACAGCAACAGGACGCCCAACACGGCCTCCAGCGCCTTCACCTGGCGACTGACCGCCGATGGCGTGACGCTCAGCTCCTCGGCGGCCAGCGTCACCTTGCCGGTGCGGGCCACCGCCTCGAATGCCCGCAGCGCATTCAGGCTCGGCTGCGGCCCGCTTGTGAGTTTTTCGAACATGTCCGAGCGACTATTTCAATTTACGCCGAAGAGCAATCTGGGCATCCAATCGCCATGCAAGGACAGAGCCCCGCCCTGAAGCCGGTCGATTACGATCAGGCCCAGCACGCCGCCTACGCGAAAGCCCGCGCGCTCCGGCCGCACGCCATCGCCTGGTACATGGAGGCCTTCGCGGCCTACCTGCCCGCGGACCGGCCGCTCGTCGGCGTGGACCTCGGCGCCGGCACGGGCCGCTTCACCCCGGCGCTCGCGGACGCCTTTGGTGGCCCGATCTACGGCGTCGAGCCGGCCTCCAGAATGCGCGAGACGGCGGAGATGGAGGCCGCTCACCCCGCCGTTCGCTACCTGGCCGGACACGCGGCTGGCATCCCGTTGCCGGACGCGACGGCCGACTTCGTCCTGATGTTCCTCTCGTTCCACCATTACCCGGACCGCGAGGCGGCGGTGCGCGAGATCCATCGCGTGCTGAAGCCGGGCGGCCGAGCCATCCTGCGCAGCACCTTCAAGGAGCGCATCCCAAACCATTGGTGGCGCAGCTACTTCCCGCGCAGCCAGCAGATCGAGGAGGCGATGTTCCCGAGCGTCGCCGAGGCCAGGCTGTACTTCGAGGACCGCGGCTTCCGCACCATCGGCTGGGAGACGCCGACCATTCCGCTGGAAGACAACCTTGCCGACGCGGTCGAGAAGTTGAAGCTCCGCGCCGTCTCGGTGTTCGAGCACATGACGGAGGCTGAACTCGCCGAGGGTTTCGCCGCGCTGGACGCCGCCCTATCTGCGGGGACGCTCGAACCGAAGCCCACGACCGGCGACTACCTGGTTTTCGCCCGCCACTAAGGGTCACGGCCCTTGCTTCCTGCACGCCGCGCCGCGTATATCCGCGCCGCAAAACGAGGTGTCTCCATGGAGATTCGCGAAGGGCTTACCTTCGACGATGTTTTGCTCGAACCCGGCGCATCCGATGTGATGCCCACGCAGGTGGATGTCTCCACCCGGTTCACGCGAGAGATCAAGCTGAACATTCCGCTCGTGTCCGCCGCCATGGACACGGTCACCGAAAGCCGCCTGGCCATCGCCATGGCGCAGTCGGGCGGCATCGGGGTGCTGCACCGGAACCTGACGGTCGAGGAACAGGCCGACCAGGTGCGCGAGGTGAAGCGCTACGAGAGCGGCATGGTCATCAACCCGCTGACCATCGGGCCTGAGACCACCCTGGGCGAGATCCGCCAGATCAAGGCGCGGCGGAAGATCAGCGGCTTCCCGGTCGTGGACTCCGCCGGCAAGCTGTGCGGCATCCTCACCAACCGAGACATGCGGTTTGAAGGACGCGACGACACGCCGGCCCATGTGCTGATGACCAAGGAGAACCTGGTCACGGTGAAGGAAGGCGTCAGCCAGGCCGAAGCCCGCGAGCTGGTGCGCCGGCACAAGATCGAGCGCCTGATCGTCGTCGACGACGACTACCGCGCCGTCGGCCTGATCACCGTGAAGGACATGGAGAAGGCCGAGGCCCACCCGCACGCCGCCAAGGACGCGCAGGGCCGGCTGCTGGTCGCCGCCGCCTCGACGGTGGGCGATGCGGGTTACGAGCGTTCGATGGCCCTCGTGGACGCCGGCGTCGACGTCGTCGTCATCGACACCGCCCACGGCCACAACGCCGAGGTCGCCAAGGCCGTCCAGCGCGTGAAGCGCGAGAGCAACCGCGTTCAGGTCGTGGCCGGCAACATCGCCACCTACGACGCCGCCCGCGCGCTGATCGACGCCGGCGCGGATGCGATCAAGGTGGGGATCGGCCCGGGCTCCATCTGCACCACGCGGATCGTGGCCGGCGTCGGCGTGCCTCAGCTGACCGCCATCGCCGATGCGGTGCGCGCGGCGGAAGGCACGGACGTGCCCGTCGTCGCCGACGGCGGCATCAAGTACTCGGGCGACCTCGCCAAGGCGCTCGCCATGGGCGCCTCGGTGGCCATGATGGGTTCGGTGTTCGCCGGTGTCGATGAGGCGCCGGGCGAGGTGTTCCTGTACCAGGGGCGCTCGTACAAGGCGTACCGCGGCATGGGCTCGCTGGGCGCGATGGGCCAGGGCTCGGCCGACCGCTACTTCCAGAAGGACGTGAAGGACGCCCTGAAGCTCGTGCCGGAAGGCATCGAGGGCCAGGTGCCGTACAAGGGTCCGATCGCCCCGATCCTGCACCAGATGATCGGCGGCCTGCGGGCCGCGATGGGCTACGTCGGCGGCGGCACGCTGGAGGAATTCCGCCAGCAGGCGCGGTTCATCCGCATCACCAACGCCGGCCTGCGCGAGAGCCACGTCCACGACGTGATGATCACGCGGGAAGCCCCGAACTATCCCAGCGCCGTCTGATGCGCGACGGCGGGCGGCTCTCGGCGGCCATCGAAGTCCTGGGTGACATCGAAGGTCGCCATCGTCCGGCCCGGCTGGCCCTGAAGGCCTGGGGCGACACCTCGCGCTTCGCCGGCGCCAAAGACCGTGCGTTCGTCTCGGGTCTGGTGCTGGACGTCCTGCGCCGAAAGCGCTCGCTGGCGTGGCGCATGGGCGCCGAGGGGCCGCGCGCCACCGCGCTCGGCGCGCTGCGCTTCCTCTGGGACTGGCCGTTGGAGCGGATCGCCGACGCGGCGGCCGAGGAGCCGCACGGCCCGGGTCCGCTGACCGACGACGAGCGCAAGGCGCTGGAGAGCCCCCGCGACCCCGCTGAGGCTCCCGCCGCCGTACGCGGCGACTATCCCGATTGGCTGGAGCCCAGCCTCGAGCGGGTCTTCGGCGAGGCGAGGGCGGAGGAGGGCGCGGCGCTGGCCGAACGCGCCCCGGTCGACCTGCGCATCAACACGCTCAAGACCGATCCCGATCGCGCCCTGAAGGCGCTGGCCTCGGTGGACGCTCAGCCGACCGGCGTCCTGGCCAATGCGGTCCGCATCGCCGCGCCCGATCCCAGCGCCCGCAGCGGCGCCGTCGAAGCCATCCCGCAGTTCTCCAAGGGCTGGTTCGAGGTTCAGGACCTGGGCAGCCAGATCGCGGCTGCGGCGGCCGGCGACGTGAAGGGCAAGCAGGTGCTGGACCTGTGCGCCGGCGGCGGCGGCAAGACCCTCGCGCTCGCCGCGGCGATGGGCAACACCGGCCAGATCTACGCCTACGACAGCGACGCGCGCCGTCTCACCGACACCATTCGCCGCGGCGACCGGGCCGGGGCCCGCAACCTGCAGGTCCGCTCGCCCATGAACCCGGAGCCGCTGAAGGGCCTGGAAGGCAAGATGGACGTCGTCTTCATCGACGCGCCTTGCACGGGTACGGGTTCGTGGCGGCGGCATCCCGACACCAAGTGGCGACTGACGCCCGAGGCGCTGGCCAAGCGCCAGGCCGACCAGGACCAGGTGCTGGACGACGGCGCGGCCTTCGTCAAACCCGGCGGGCGGATGGTCTACGTCACCTGCTCGGTGCTGCCCGAGGAGGACGAGGATCGCGTCGCCGCCTTCCTCGAGCGGCATCCCGGCTTCGCGCGCAGGTCCGCGACCGACGATCCGAAGCTAGCGCCCCATCTCACGCCGGACGGCGACCTGCGCCTGACCCCCCGCACCTCCGCCACTGACGGCTTCTACGTCGCGGTGCTGGAGAAGACCCGATAAACGGAGCCCCATGACCGCCACCGCCGCTCACGAGAAAGTCCTCATCGTCGACTTCGGCAGCCAGGTGACCCAGCTGATCGCCCGGCGCCTGCGCGAGAGCGGCGTCTATTGCGAGATCCACCCCTACGACAAGGTGGACGATGCGATGCTGGCGGCCTTCGGCCCCAAGGCGATCATCCTCTCGGGCGGTCCGGCCAGCGTGCACGTGGAGGCGAGCCCCCGCGCGCCGCAGAAGGTGTTCGAGATGGGCGTGCCCGTGCTCGGCATCTGTTACGGCGAGATGACCATGTGCGCCCAGCTGGGCGGATCGGTTGAAGGCGGCCACGATCGCGAGTTCGGCCGGGCCGAGATCCAGATCCAGAACGGCTCGCCGTTGCTGGAGGGCCTGGGCGAGCTCGGACACTCCGAAACCGTCTGGATGAGTCACGGCGACAAGATCACCGCGATCCCGCAGGGCTTCGAGGTGGTCGCCACCTCGGAAGGCTCGCCGTACGCCGTCATCGCCGACGAGGGCCGGCGCTTCTATGGCATCCAGTTCCATCCGGAAGTGGCGCATACGCCGCGCGGCGCGCTGATCCTGCGCAACTTCACCCACCGCATCGCGGGCCTGAAGGGCGACTGGACCATGGCCTCCTACCGCCAGGAGCAGGTCGCCAAGATCCGCGCCCAGGTGGGCGACGCCAAGGTGATCTGCGGCCTGTCGGGGGGCGTCGACAGCTCGGTGGCCGCGGTGCTGATCCACGAGGCCATCGGCGACCAGCTGACCTGCGTGTTCGTCGACACCGGCCTGCTGCGCAAGGACGAGGCGACCCAGGTCGTCACCATGTTCCGCGACCACTACAACATCCCGCTCGTGCACGTGGATGCGTCTGATCTTTTCCTGGGCGAGCTGGCCGGCGTCACCGACCCCGAGACCAAGCGCAAGACGATCGGCAAGCTCTTCATCGACGTGTTCGACAAGGAGAGCGCCAAGATCGAGGGGGCCGAGTTCCTGGCCCAGGGCACGCTCTATCCCGACGTGATCGAGAGCGTCTCGGCGAGCGGCGGCCCGTCCGTCGTCATCAAGAGCCACCACAACGTGGGCGGCCTGCCGGACTACATGAAGCTCAAGCTGGTCGAGCCGCTGCGCGAGCTGTTCAAGGACGAGGTCCGCGCGCTGGGCGTCGAGCTCGGCCTGCCGCCGCAGTTCGTCGGCCGCCATCCGTTCCCGGGCCCGGGCCTGGCCATCCGCATCCCCGGCGAGATCACCCGCGAGAAGGTCGCGGTCCTCCAGCAGGCCGACGCCATCTATCTCGAGGAGATCCGTAAGGCGGGGCTCTACGACAGCATCTGGCAGGCTTTCGCCGTCCTGCTGCCGGTGAAGACCGTCGGCGTCATGGGCGACGCCCGGACCTACGAGAGCGTGCTGGCCCTTCGTGCGGTGACCTCCACCGACGGTATGACCGCCGACTTCTTCGAGTTCCCGTGGGAGGTGCTCGGCCGCTGCGCCACACGGATCATCAACGAGGTCCGCGGCGTGAACCGGGTGGTCTACGACGTCACGTCCAAGCCGCCCGGCACGATCGAGTGGGAATAGGGGCGAGTGGGAATAGGGGCGAGTGGGAACAGGGGCGAGTGGGAATAGCCTGACGGCAGGGTAGGGACTTTCCCGGATCGCGCGCCGCGATCCGGACGGAGAGCTTGGCGGGGTCCGAACCCTCGTCAGGCGCGCCCGATGGATGCCCTCAAAGCCGTGCTCCCGCTGCTCATCAGCCTCAGTCTCGCGGGGCTGGTGCTGAGGGTGGGTCTCGACGCGGATCTCGCCGACATCCTCGAGCTGTGGCGGCGCCCTGCGAAGCTGTTGAAGGCCGTGCTCGCTGTGAACGTCGTCGTTCCCCTGGCCGCGCTCGCCCTGGTCATTCTTGTCCCGCTGAGTCCGCCGGCCCGCATCGGGATTCTGCTGATGGCCATCTCGCCCGTGCCGCCGCTGGTGCCGGGCAAGCAGCTGAAGGTGGGGGGCGAGAAGAGCTACGCCTACAGCCTGTATTCGCCATGGCGCTTCTCGCGATCGTCGTCGTCCCGGCGTCGGTAGCGCTCCTGGGCATGATCTTCGGCGTGCAGGTCGGCATGCCGCCGATCCAGGTCGCGCGCTTCGTTGCGGTCACGGTGCTGGCGCCGCTCGCCCTCGGGATGACGGTCCGCCGCCTGGCTCCGAGGCTCGCGGCACGGGCGCAGGAAGCGGTGGGCCGAGGCGCCATGACACTCCTGCTCGTGGCGTGCGTGCCGGTCTTCATAGCCGTCTGGCCCGCGCTCGCGGCGATCGCCGGCGACGGGACCTTGGCAGTGATGGCGCTGGTCGCCGCCGTGGCCTTGGTGGGCGGACATCTTCTGGGCGGGCCCGAGCCGGCGGATCGCCCCGTGCTCGCCGTGACGGCCGCGACGCGCCATCCGGGGCTCGCCCTGCTGGTCGCGCGCGCCAACACCGACCAGGAAAGCGCTGCCGCGGCCATCCTGGCCTTCCTGCTGGTCGGCATCGCCGTAGGCCTGCCTTACCAGGTTCTGCTCGCGCGGCTTCCGAGACGCCAGCCTAGCTAGCGCTGCGCTGGGCCTCGAGGTCGCGCTCCAGGAACAGGTTGAGCAGGGTGCGGATCGCCGCGATCGCGGCCAGCTTGCCGATGTCGAACCAGGTGGGCGCGATGGCGGTGCGGGCGATGTCCGCGGCGAGCGCGAACTCCAGCGAGAGGATGATCGCCGCGGCGAACCGCAGCCAGATGTCCTTCTTCGCCCGGAGGTCGCCATAGCGCCGCCAGCCGGCGATGGTCCGGGTCAGAGCCTCTGCGGCTCCAGCCGCCACGAAACCGACGGCCACAAGTTCGCACGCCAGCGCCACGGTCTCGGCGACATCCTGCAGCAGGGGTTCCATCGCCGGATGCTGCCCGGCCGCGCCCGGGCGCGACATCCGGCGAAACCCGCGGCCTGGGGTGAAGCGTCGTCGTGACTAGGGTGATCGCCGGATCATCCGCCAGCAGGAGTGAACGTCATCTGGACACGGGTTCGGAGTTCCCCATGCGCCAGCGCCAGGCCAGACGGTTCGTCCTCGCACTGCTCGCAGCCGCGGCGCTCCCGTGGAGGGCGGCCGCCCAGGACAGCGACGCCGAGCTTACGAAGAAGCTGTCCAATCCCGTGTCGAGCCTCACGAGCGTGCCGCTGCAGTTCAACTACGACTGCTGCTTCGGGCCGGACGACGGCGACCGGACGACGCTGAACATCCAGCCCGTCGTGCCGATCTCGTTGGGGCCGGACTGGAACATGATCGTCAGGACCATCGTGCCGGTGATCCATCAGGAGCGCACCTCGCCCGAGGCCGACGGGGCGTCCGGGTTCGGTGACACGGTGCAGAGCTTCTTCTTTTCGCCGAAGGCGCAGGGCGACCTGATCTGGGCGGCGGGACCGGTCTTCCAATGGCCCATCGGCCGCTCCGAGCTGGGGGCGGAGCGGTGGGGCGCGGGCCCGACGGCGCTGGTGCTGCGGCAGTCGAACGGCTGGACGGCCAGCCTGCTCGCCAACCACATCTGGTCCTACGCCGAGCACGGCGACGCCCAGGGGCCGGGAATCAGCCAGACCCTGGTCCAGCCGGGCCTGAGCTGGACCTCGCCCCGGCACACGACGCTGCAGGTCAACTCCGAGGCCACCTACAACTGGAAGACCCGGGCCTGGACCATCCCGGTGAACCTGCAGGTCAGCCAGCTCACCGCCATCGGCCGGCAGCGCGTCCAGTTCACCGGCGGCGTACGCGTGTATGCGGCGCGGGAGGATGAGGGCCCCGCGTGGGGGCTTCGCTTCGTCACCACCTTCCTGTTCCCGAGGTAGGCATGAGCCAGGCCGCCACGCCCGTGCGTCCCATCGAGAAGGCTCCACCGCCGGCGTCAAAGGGCATGATCTGGATTCCCGGCGCCGAGTTCCGCATGGGATCGGATCGCCACTACCCAGAGGAGGCGCCCGTCCGGACGGTGTCGGTCGAGGGCTTCTGGATCGACGCCCACCCGGTGACGAACCGCCAGTTCGCCCGCTTCGTGCGCGAGACGGGCTGGGTGACCTTCGCCGAGCTGCCGCCGCAGCCCGCCGATTACCCCGGCGCCCTGCCGGAGATGCTGTTCGCAGGCTCCCTGGTGTTCTTTCCGACCGATGGCCCGGTCCCGCTGGACGATATCGCCGCGTGGTGGCGTTTCACCCCCGGCGCATGCTGGAAGGCGCCGCTGGGCGAGGGGAGCACGCTGGCAGGCCTGTGGGACCATCCGGTGACCCACGTCTCCTGGGTCGACGTCGAGGCCTACGCCCGCTGGGCGGGCAAGGACCTGCCGACCGAGGCCGAGTGGGAATACGCCGCCCGCGGCGGGTTGGACGGCGCCGAGTTCGCGTGGGGCCATGAACTGGCGCCCCACGGCCGCATCATGGCCAACACCTGGCGCGGTGACTTCCCCTGGCGCTGGAAGAAGACCGCCCGCAACTTCCGCACCAGCCGGGTCGGGAGCTTCCCGCCCAACGGCTACGGGCTATTCGACATGATCGGCAACGTCTGGGAGTGGACGAAGGACTGGTGGGCCGTGAGCGAGCCGCCCGCCGCCTGTTGCGGCGTCGAGCGGCGGCGGATGGAGGCCAGCGCCTCGCCCCAGGCCCCGGCGATCCCGCGCAAGGTGCTGAAGGGCGGTTCGCATCTCTGTGCGCCGTCCTACTGCCGTCGCTACCGGCCCGCCGCCCGGCATGCCCAGCCCGTCGACACCTCCGCCTCGCATGTGGGCTTCCGCTGCGTGGTGCGGCCCGCCTGAGGCTTGGCCGCAGGCTTGCGCAGCCTCCAGCGATCTCCGTAAACACGCGCAATGGCGGCGATCCCCGGCAAGCATGTGTTCTACCTGGCGCTGCAGCCGACGGCCGAGGCCGCGGCGGCGGCGGCCGAGCGGCTGGAGGCGGTGCGGCGCGAGCACCGGCTGACGGGCCGGCCCGTCGCGGCCAACCGACTGCACGTCTCGCTCTTCAACCTGGGGACCTTCAAGCGCCCGCCGGGTCCGATCATCGAGAAGGCGGTCGACGTGGTCCGCCGGGTCGAGGCCCGACGCTTCATCATCGGCCTGAACCGCCTGGCCAGCTGGGGCCGAGGCGACGGTGAGCGTCCCGTCGTGCTGTGGGGCGAGGACGGCGTGATCGGCGTCCAGGCGCTGTACGAAGCCTTGCACCGCGAACTCGTCACGGCCGGCATGGCGTCGCGCCGTGATCCGCCCTTCGAGCCGCACATGACGCTGCTCTACGACCGCGCGGCCGTCCCCGAGACCTTCGTCGATCCCGTCGAATGGCGCGTGGTGGACTTCGTGCTCATCCACGCCGTCCATGGCGAAGGCCGCTTCCAGGTGGTTGAGCGCTTCCCGTTGGCCGGCTGACCCATACGGAGACGGCTATGACTGTGACGCTGTACGGCATCAAGAACTGCGACACGATGAAGAAGGCCTGGACTTGGCTGGACCAGCAGGGCGTCGCCTACGACTTCCACGACTACAAGAAGCAGGGCGTCGACCGCGCCACCCTGAAAGATTGGGTCGCGAAGGTTGGATGGGAGCCGCTGCTGAACCGCGCCGGGACCACCTTCAAGAAGCTGCCGGACGCCGACAAGCAGGGCGTCGATCACGCCAAGGCCATCGAGCTGATGCTGGCCCAGCCGTCGATGATCAAACGGCCGGTCCTCGACGTGGGCGGCACGCTGACCGTCGGCTTCAAGCCCGACGCCTACGCCGCAATCTTCGGCTGACGGGCGGGGCGCGGCGGTTTAGCGTCCTATCCATGTGCACCGAACGCCTGCGCCGATAGGGCTCCCGCCCGCCGCAGAGTCCAGCGCCGCCGCCCCGCGGGCCGGCGCGATCTTCCGTTCGGAAACAGCTTCATGATCCATCCCACGCCCTACGGCGAGCTCAACCACGTGCTCGCTTACCTGCTCGACGGCGCCCGCGCGGCGCTGGGCGAGAACTTCGTCGGCGCCTACCTGCAGGGCTCCTTCGCCGTCGGCGACGCTACGCCCTGGAGCGACTGCGATTTCATCGTCGTGACCATCCGCGACCTCTCGCCCGGCGAACTGGACGCGCTCCAGGCGCTGCACAAGCGGATCCACGGCCTGGACGCGCCGTACTGGCGAAACGGCCTGGAAGGCTCCTACGCCCCGGCCGCGGTGCTGCGGCGCTGGTCCGAGAGCCCTCGCGATCCGCCGGACGAACCCCGCGCCGACGACTGGGCCGATCCCGGCCTCTCGGGCGCGCCGCCGCGCGTCTATCCCTTCTGGTACCTGGACCACGGCGCCGACACCCTGGTGCGCTCCGAACACGACAACACCCGCGTCGTCCGCTGGTGCCTGCGCGAGAAGGGCGTGGTGCTGGCCGGCCCGCCGCCGGCCGAGCTCGTCGACCCGGTAACGGGTGACGATCTCCGGGCCGAGGTGCGGGAGACCATGCGCCTCGTGCTGTCGGTCGACCTGCAGCCCATGCACCTGCACGCCTGGCAGGCCTTCTGGGTCGGGCTCTGCTGCCGGATGCTCTACACGCTGGCGCACGGGGAGGTGGCCTCGAAGAAGGTCAGCATGGCCTGGGCGCAGGGCGCCTTGGATCTTCGCTGGCGACCGCTCATCGCCGGCGCGGCGGCCATGCGGAAGGGCGATCCCGCCTCGTCGGAGCGACCAACCACGCCGGAGGAGGAGGTCGAGACACGCGCCTTCGCCGCCTATGCCGCGGCCCGTATGCAGATTTAAGGTCAAGCTTCGCATCCGATCGGCGCCTCGGCGGCGACTAGGGGGTGAAGGCAGCGGGCAGGGGCTCCATCGGGGGGCGACCGACCCGCTCGCCGACTGGAGCTTCACCATGGAAGACCTGTTCCGCAGCTACTGGTGGCTGCTGTTCCCGCTGGGGTTCTTCGTCTTCGGGGCCTGGGACCGCTGGCTGGCCTACAAGCGCAGCCAGGCGCGCATCGACCTGCTGCGCGCCTACACGAGCCAGGGCAAGGACCCGCCGGTGGAACTGCTCAAGGTGATCCGCGACACCGAACTCGATGACGCCGATGACGAATACGGCTGGGGCGAGCGCCGACGGCACGCGCGTCGCCGCTTCCGTAGCCCGTACTGGGCGCTGCGCACGGCCCTGGTCACCGGGGCGGTGGCGGTCGGCTTCTGGCTGGCGTCCGAATACGCGATGCCGGAGACCGACTTCTGGCCGTTCCGGCTGGTGGCCATCATCCTGACCTGCGTCGCGGTCGGGCACGGCATCGTGGCCCTGCTCAGTTATACCTTCCGCGGCCGATGACGCCGGAAGGGGCGGACGAGGCGCTGGTCGCCGCCGCCCAACGCGGCTCGACCGAGGCGTTCGCGCAGTTGGTCGAGCGACACCAGCAGGCGTTGCGGGCCTTCCTGCGCCGCGCCTGCGGCGACTGGGCGCTCGCCGACGACCTGGCCCAGGAGACCTTCGTCGCCGCATGGTCCAGGATCGACCGGTTGAAGTCGGGCGCCAGCGTGCGCGCCTGGCTATGCGGCATCGGCTACCGGAAGCACCTCTCGGCCTTGCGGTCGCGGCGGCGCGATCGGGCCCGCGAGGCGAGCTATGAGGCGGAACGCCCGCAGGTTGGCGCGCGCTTCGAGGACGACCGGCTGGCGCTTGAGGCGGCGCTGGCCGAACTGCCGCCGGACCAGCGGGCCTGCGTGGCCCTCTGCCTGGCCGGCGACTTCAGCCACGGGGAGGCCGCCGAGGCCCTTGGTCTCCCGCTAGGCACGGTGAAGTCTCATGTAACGCGGGGGCGGGCCCGGCTCCTGCAGGCGTTGGAGGATCGCGATGGACGCTGATGACCGGTTGAAGGCGCTGTTCGCCGTCGACGAGCCGCCGGCCCGCGACCCGCAGTTCTCGACGGCGGTGATGGAGCAGGTGATGCGGCGGGAGTTTTACGCCGACCTCGCGGTGCTGGCCGGCGGGGCCATCGTGGGCGGCTTGGCGCTCTGGGCCCTTTGGCCCGTCGTGCTGCCGGCCGTGGTGAGGCTGTCGCACGATCTGGCCCCCACGGCGGCGCTGCTCGCGCTGGCGGCCGGCGTGGTGGTCATCCTCGGCGGCAGGCCCCGCGCGGCGCTGGGACTGGAATCATGACCAAAGTTTCACAGGCTTAGCTGCATCTGTTCGCGCACCGCCCGGTCTCTTTCTGATCAGAGACGGGCGCTTCCGCCCGACAGAAGACGAGAAGAGGAGAGAGCCCGTGGAGATCCTGATCCCACTCGCGTTTTTCGCAATGATCGCGGCCATCGTGATCGCCCCCCGCTACTTCCGCAGCCAGGAGCGGCAGAAGATGGCGGAAACCCTGCGCGCCGCCATCGAGCGCGGTCAGCCGCTGCCCCAGGAAATGGTCGACGCCATGTCGACGAACGTCCGCTCGCCGGCCATGCCGCCGTCGCCGCAGCGCGACATGCGCACCGGCATCGTGTGGCTGGGCGTGGCCATGGGCCTGGTCGCCCTCGGCCTGATCGTCGGCTTCGAAGAGCCGGACGCGTCCTACTGGTTCCTGGGCTTCGCGGCCTTCCCGGGCTTCATCGGCCTGGCCTTCGTCATCCTCGGCCTCATCAACAAGCCGAAGTCCTAAGGGCCGGCCGAAGAGGGGTTCAAGCCCATGCCGGGCAAACCATCGAGCTTCGCCAGCCTGCACGACGTGGAGCTCTGCTCCTACGCGGCGGCGGGTGAGGGGCGCGCCTTCGGGGAGCTTGCGCGCCGCCATGGCTCGGCCGTCCGATACCTGCTGCGCCGGATGGGCGCGCAGGCGGCAGAGGCCGACGACGTGGCCCAGGACGCGTTCCTGACGGCGTTCCAGAGGATCGCCGAATTCCGCGGCGAGGGGACCTTCGCCGCCTGGGTGAAGCGCATCGCCGCACGCCAGTACCTTCGCCGCCTGCAGCGTGAGCGCCGGCTGACGGAATTGGCGGCCGAGAGCGCCGAGGACGAAGAGGTCGTCGGCGGCGACGCTGACCATCGCATCGACCTCGACGAGGCCATGAAGGTGCTGTCGAAGGTGGAGCGGCTGTGCGTCTCGCTCTGCTTCGGGGCCGGTCTGTCCCACAGTGAAGCGGCGGAGGCCTTGAACCTGCCGCTCGGAACGGTCAAATCCCATGTCAAACGTGGTCTGGAAAAACTCAGAACGCGACTGGCGCCGGCCGACGGCGCCGTTCTGGAAGGGAGGCGTGGCAATGGCTGACGATTTCGAACGCCGCCTGGAGCGTCTCTTCTCCGAGGCACCCGAGCTTCCCGACTGCCAGGCCTTCGCCCAAGGTATCGAGCGGCGGCTGAACCGCGGCTGGCAGACGCGTCGGTGGCTGATCGGCGCCGGCGGCGTCGTGGGCGGCCTGATCGGCGCGAGCCAGCTCGTCATGTCCAACCTGTTCGAGCGCGTCGAGACGGCCGAAGAGTCGGCTCGCGCCCTTGGCGCAGGCCTCTCAGAGGTCGCGCCCAGCACCGAAATGATCTCCGCCCTGTCCGGCGGCTTCGGGATCTGGGTCGCCGTGGGCCTCGCCGTGCTATTGATGGGCTTCGCCCTCTCGCGGGTGATCGAGGAGATCTGAGCCTTGTCCAGTCACCGGCAGGAAGCCGTCCGGCGCGTGGCTGCGCCGGACATCGCCGCGCGTAAGGGCCAGACGCCCGTCGTCTGCCTGACCGCCTACACCGCGCCGATGGCCGAGCTGCTGGACGAGCACTGCGACCTGCTGCTCGTGGGCGACAGCGTCGGCATGGTGGTCCACGGCCTGCCGAACACCGTCGGCGTGACGCTCGAGATGATGATCCTGCACGGCCAGGCGGTCATGCGCGGCTCCCGGCGGGCCATGGTCGTCGTCGACCTGCCGTTCGGCTCGTACGAGGGCTCGGCCGAGGTCGCCTACGCCAACGCCGCGCGGGTGATGAAGGAGACGGGCGCCCAGGCTGTGAAGGTCGAGGCCGGGGCGACGATCATCGACACCATCGAATACCTGGTGAAGCGCGGCATCCCGGTGATGGGCCACGTCGGCCTTCGGCCGCAGGCCGTGCTGGTCGATGGCGGCTTCAAGGCCAAGGGCAAGGCCGGCGAGGAGCGTCGCCGCATCCTCGAGGACGCCAAGGCTACCGCGGCGGCCGGCGCCTTCGCCGTCGTCGTCGAGGGCGTGGCCGAAGGCCTCGCCCGCGAGATCACCGAGGCCATCGATGTGCCCACCATCGGGATCGGGGCTTCCGCCGGCTGCGACGGCCAGATCCTGGTTACCGACGACATGCTGGGGCTGTTCGACTGGACGCCGAAGTTCGTGCGCCGGTACGGCGACCTGCGCGGCGAGATCGGGCGGGCGGTCGCCGCCTATGCCGACGACGTCCGCGCACGGCGCTTCCCAGGGCCCGCCGAGATATATTTCGCCAAAGCTGGGTAGCGTTGCGGCGGCAGGCGGCGCGCTATAGGTTCCCGGCCTCTGCCTGAACGGCGCGCCTAAGAGAGTCCGGAGTCCCCTTCACGTGACCGATCTGTTCGAAGAGGTCGAGGAGCAGCTTCGCTCCGACCGCTACCAGTCGCTTGCCCGGAAGGCTCTGCCGTGGGTTCTGGCGATCGCCGCCGCCGCGTTGATCGCGGCGCTCGCGTACTGGGGCTGGGACGCCTGGCGCAACAAGGCGGTGGCAGAGGCCTCCGAGAACTATCATGCCGGGGCTCAGGCTTTCGTGCAGGGCGATGAAGGACGCGCCCGGGCGCTCTGGACCGAGGTCTCCAAGTCGTCCGCCGGCGGATACAAGAGCCTGGCGCTGATGCAGCTGGCCGCCTTCGCCCAGCGCGAGAACAAGACCGACGAGTCCGTGAAGCTGCTGGACCAGGCCGCCGACGCCGCGCCGGACGACATCCTGGGCGACGTTGCCCGCCTCAAATCCGCCTTCGCCGTGCTCGACACGGCCCCCTACAAGGACGTGGAGGCGCGCTTGACGCCGCTGATGAAGGAAGGCCGCCCCTACCGGGTCCAGGCCCGCGAGGCGCTCGCCTTCGCCAAGCTGATGGCCGGGAACACCGCCGGGGCCCGCGGCGACTTCGTCGTGCTGCAGCAAAGCCTCGACGCGCCGGACGGCGTCCGCGCCCGCGCCCAGGCCGCCGTCGGCCTGATCGACTCCGGCTCGGCTAAGGCCCTGCCGGGCATCGTGAAATCGGCCGCCGCCATGCCGCCGCCCATGGTCGTGCCGCCCGGCGCGATCCTCGGGCCGCAAGGCCCGGCCCCGGGTCCTGTTCAGGGCCAGCCGCAACCGCAAGCCAACGGACCGCAATGACGTCGCGCCGCAAGACCCTCCTGGCCGCCTGCCTGATCGCCGCGCTGGGCGCGAGCGGCTGCTCCACGCTGGGCCGCCTCAATCCGTTCGACCGCAACGACGGCCCGCAGGAGACCGCGGGCGAGGGCGAACGCATCTCGATCGTGCCGGCCGACCAACGCCTGGAGCCCGCAGAAGCTCTGAAGGGCGTCGATTTCTCGCTGCCTACCCCGCAGACCGTGGCCGGCTGGCCGCTGCCCGGCGGGACGCCGGAGCAGTCGGTGGACCACGTCGACGCGGCGCCGAGCCTTTCGATCGCGTGGAAGCGCGGCTTCGGCGAAGGCTCGCAGCGAGGCCGCTACGTCACGACGCCGCCGGTTGCTGCTGACGGCAAGGTGTTCGTCATGGACGCCGACGGCCGGGTCTCGGCCCACGACGCCCGCACAGGCGCTCAGATCTGGCGCACCGGCACGAACCCGGGCGACAACAAGCGCGACAAGCTCGCGTTCGGCGGCGGCGTCGCCTACGCCGACGGTAAGCTGTACGTCTCGTCAGGCTGGCGCCAGGTCCTCCAGATCGACGCGAACACTGGCGCCATCGGCTGGCGCACCCGCACGAGCGAGTCGGTCCACGGCGCGCCGACGGTCGCGGGTGGCCGGGTGATGGTCGTCTCCCTCGACAACACGCTGCTGACGTTCGACGCCGCCACCGGCCAACCCGGCTGGACCTATCAGGCGCTGGCGGAATCGGCGCGTATCCTGGGCGCCTCCAGCCCCGCCGTCTCGGGCGACACGGTCGTGGCCGCCTTCGGCTCGGGCGAGCTCGTGGCCCTGCGCGCGACGAACGGCAACGACCTCTGGAACGAGGCCCTGTCGCGCGCCAGCCGCACCAGCGCGCTGTCCGAGATCCGCGACATCCCCGGCCGGCCGGTGATCTACCAGGGCGACGTCTTCGCCGTCAGCCACTCCGGCGTCTTCGCCGCGATCGATCTGCGGACGGGCCAGGCCCGGTGGACCCTGCCGGTCGTCGGCATCACCTCGCCGCTGCCGGCGGGCGACGTGGTCTATGTAGTCTCCAAGACGGGCGAGGTGATCTGCGCCTCCCGCGAGACCGGCCAGATCTACTGGATCCGCGACCTCAACGAGGGCTTCAAGGGCAAGAAGAAGGGCGGCTTCTTCGGCATCGGCGGCCAGAAGGTCACCAAGCCGGTGTGGTCGGGCCCGATGCTGACCAACAACAAGCTGATCGTGGCCGGCCAGACCGGCGATCTCGCGGTGCTGAACGCCAAGACCGGCGAAGTCGAGCGTCGCGTGGACCTTGGCGGTCCGGCCATGATCTCGCCGATCGCCGTCGGCGACACGATCTATGTGGTCACCGACGAGGCCACTCTGGTCGCGCTTCGCTAGTTCCGGGTCTAGGCTGACGACATGCCGTTGAAGCTCGCCATCGTCGGCCGCCCCAATGTGGGCAAGTCCACGCTGTTCAACCGGCTGGCTGGCCGGAAGCTCGCCATCGTGGACGATCGACCGGGCGTCACCCGCGACCGTCGCTTCGGCACAGGCCGCCTGGGCGACCTCGACCTCGAGCTGATCGACACCGCCGGCTTCGAGGATGTCACCGACGAGAGCCTGGAGGCCCGCATGCGGGCCCAGACCGAGCTCGCGGTCGAAGAGTGCGACGTCGCCCTGTTCGTGATGGACAGCCGCGAAGGCGTGACGCCGGCCGACCGCATCTTCGCCGAGATCCTGCGCAAGGCCGACAAGCCGGTCATCCTGGCCGCCAACAAGGCCGAGGGCCGGCAGGGCGAGAGCGGCGTGCTCGACGCCTGGGGTCTGGGCCTGGGCGAGCCCGTGCCGATCTCCGCCGAGCACGGCGAGGGCATGGCCGACCTCTACGCCGCCATCACCGCGGTGTGGGATGGTGACGACGAGCACGAGGAAGAGGACGAGGCCGACAAGCCGGTCCGCATCGCCATCGTGGGGCGTCCGAACGCCGGCAAGTCGACCCTGGTCAACCGCCTCATCGGCGAAGATCGCATGCTGACCGGACCCGAGGCCGGCATCACCCGCGACGCCATTCCCGTGGACTGGACCTGGGACGACCGGCCCATCCGCCTCGTCGACACCGCCGGTCTGCGCCGCAAGGCCAAGGTCCACGAGAAGCTCGAGAAGCTCTCCACCCACGATTCCATCCGCGCGATCACCTTCGCCGAGGTGGTGATCCTGGTGATGGACGCCACCCACCCCTTCGAGATCCAGGACCTGCAGATCGCCGACCTTGTCGAGCGGGAAGGGCGGGCGCTGGTGTTCGTGCTCGCCAAATGGGACCTCGTCGAGGATCCGCAGGCGGCGCTGGCCGAGTTCATCGAAGAGGCGCAGCGGCTGCTGCCGCAGGTGAAGGGCTCGCCCGTCGTGGCGCTTTCGGCCGAGACCGGCCGCGGCCTCGACAAGCTGATGCCCGCGGTCCTGAAGGTCTACGGCGACTGGTCGACGAAGGTGAAGACCCGCGACCTGAACGACTGGCTGAAGATGGCCGTCGAGCGTCACCCGCCGCCGGCCGTGGGCGGCCGCCGGGTGAAGCCGAAGTACATGGCTCAGACGAAGGCCCGGCCGCCGACGTTCGTGATGTTCGCCAGCCGAGCCGACCAGCTGCCCGATCATTACCGGCGCTATCTGATCAACTCGATCCGTGAGAGCTTCGACCTGCCCGGCGTCCCGATCCGGCTCACGGTGAAGTCGAACAAGAACCCGTTCGCCGAGGGCGAGGAGAAGAGCGGTACGAGCCTCGTCCGCGCGAAGCCCTCCGAGGCCAAGACCGGTCTGGCGGCGAGGATCCGGCGGGAGGCGGCCAGCAAGGCCGCCGAGGGCGCGGCCGAGCGGCCGAAGCCGGCCGCCAAGCCGAAGTCACGGGCGAAGCCCAAGCCCAAGGCTGGCAATCCGCGGGGTCGGGCCGCCAAGCTGGCGCGCCCGGGGGTCAAGCCGAAACGGGCGGCCCGGCCGTCTTCCAGTCCGAAAAGACCACGTTAGCGGTCGGCAGGCCGACTTCGGCCTGCGCCAGATCGACGATCAGCGGCCCGATCTCGGTCGGCTCCGGCAGCTCGTTCGGGTCCTCGCCCGGGAACGCCTCGGCGCGCATCTTTGTGCGCATGCGGCCCGGATCCAGCAGGACAGCGCGGATCGGCGTGTTCTCGAGCTCGTCGGCCCAGGTGCGCACCAGATTCTCCAGCGCTGCCTTGGTCGCGCCGTAAGGGCCCCAGAACGCCTTCGGGCTCGCCGCGCGGCTGGACGTCAGGAAGATCGCGCGCGGACGGTCCGACGCGCGCAGCAGCGGCTCGATGCTTCGGATCAGCCGGTAGGAGGCGGTCAGGTTCACCGCCATCACGCGCTCCCAGTGCTTGGGCTCGATGTGGGCGACGGGCGTCATCGGCCCGAGGATCGCGGCGGCGTGCACCAGCACGTCGACCCGGCCGAACCGCTGATGGAGCGCGAGGCCCAGCTGGTCGACGGCGCCGTCCTCGGCGATGTCCATCGGCACGAGGGTGGCGGACTGGCCGGTCGCCTCACGGATCTCGTCGTCCAGCTCTTCGAGCGCGCCGGACGTACGGGCCACGGCGACGACATGGGCGCCGGCCTTGGCGAGCGCGATGGCGGCGGCGCGGCCGATGCCGCGGCTGGCGCCGGTGACGAGGGCGATACGGTCTTGGAGGGGGAGGTCGGACATGAGGGCGCCTCTCTAGCCCTGATCGGCCCCGTTGTCAGGCCGTGCCGCGTAGCGCTGAGCAATGGCGGCGCAGGCCATCAGCTGGATCTGGTGGAAGACCAGCAGCGGGATCATCGCCACGCCCGCCGCCGCGGCGGGAAACAGCGCCGCGGCCATCGGCGCGCCGCTCGCCAGCGACTTCTTGGAGCCGCAGAAGACGATCGCCGCCTCGTCGGCCTTGTCGAAGCCCAGCAGGCGCGCCGCGCCCGCCGTGATCGCCAATACGACCGCCAGCAGCACGCAGCAGAGGAGCAGCAGCCGCACCAGGTCCAGCGCCCCCAAACGCGTCCAGACGCCTTCGACGACCGCGCCCGAGAAGGCGGTGTAGACGACGAGGAGGATCGCGCCGCGGTCGATCCATGACAGCACCTTCGCCCGCGCCGAGATCCACGGCCCCCCCCAGCGCCGCAGCGCCTGACCGGCGGCGAAGGGCACGAGCAGCTGCACGACGATCGACTGCACCGACGAAGCGTCGATGGTCCCTTGAGCTTGCAGGAGCAGACCCACCAACAGCGGCGTCAGCGCGATGCCGATCAGGTTCGACGCCGAGGCCGCCGCCACCGCCGCGGCGACATTGCCCCGAGCGATGGCCGTGAAGCCGATGGACGACTGGATGGTGGACGGCAGGCAGCCCAGGAACACGAGCCCCACCGCCAGCTCCGGCGGCGTGATCCAGGCGGGCAGGGCGGCCAAACCCAGCGTCAGCAGCGGGAAGAGCGCGAAGGTCGCGGCCAGCACGACGAGGTGCAGACGCCAGTGCGTCATGCCCCGGATCACCGCCTCGCGCGACAGCCGCGCGCCGTGCAGGAAGAAGACCAGGGCGATGGCCGCCTTGGTCACCCAGCCGGCGGCCACGGCCGCATCGCCGCGCACGGGCGCGACCGTGGCGGCGACGCCCATCAGGATGATCAGGATCAGGTACCAGTCGGGCTTCAGCCTGAAGCCCGGCTTGGCTTCGCTCACGCGTCGACCAGGAAGGAGAGCTGGCGCTCCACGGCCTGGTTGCGGCCCTCGGCGATTTCTCGGTCCAGCAGGCGGGTGGGATAGTCGCCGGTGAAGTAGTGGTCGGTGAACTGCGGATTGGCCGGGTCGCGCTTGTCGGAATTCATCGCCCAGTAGAGGCCGTCGACCGACAGATAGCCCATGGAGTCCACGTCCAGCAGCTTGGCGATCTCCTCCACCGAGTGGTTGGCGGCGAGCAGCTTCTCGCGATCGGGCATGTCGATGCCGTAGTAGTCGGGCCACTGGATCGGCGGCGAGGCCGAGCGGAGGTGCACCTCGGTGGCCCCCGCCTCACGCACCATGCGCACGACGCGAACGGAGTTGGTGCCCCGCACGATGCTGTCGTCCACCAGCAGCACCCGCTTGCCGGCCAGCACGGAGCGGTTCGGCGACAGCTTCATCCGCACGCCCAGCTCACGCTGGCCCTGCGTGGGCTGGATGAAGGTCCGGCCCACATAGTGGTTGCGGATGATGCCCATCTCGAAGGGCAAGCCGGCCTCCTGGGCATAGCCCAGAGCGGCTGGCACACCCGAGTCCGGCACCGGCACGACCACGTCGACGTCGGCCGGCGTTTCCTGGGCCAGGCGGCGGCCCATCCGCTTGCGCACGTCATAGACGGAGTTCCCGTTCACGATGGAGTCGGGGCGGGCGAAGTAGACGTATTCGAAGATGCAGGGACGGGCTCGCTGAGCCGGGAACGGCTTGAAGCTGCGGATGCCGCCCTGGTCGATGACCACGACCTCGCCGTGCTCAATGTCACGGACGAAGCTCGCGCCCACCATGTCGAGCGCGCAGGTCTCGGACGCCAGCACCGGCTTGCCGTCCAGGTCGCCCAGCACCAGCGGGCGGATGCCCAGCGGGTCGCGCGCGCCGATCAGCTTCTTGTTGGTCAGGGCCACCAGGGCGTAGCCGCCCTCGATCTGGCCGAGCGCGTCCATGAAGCGCTCGAGGAACTTCGGCCGCCGCGAGCGGGCGATGAGGTGGAGGATCACCTCGGAGTCCGAGGTCGACTGGAAGATGGCGCCTTCGGAGACCAGCTGCTCGCGCAGCGTCAGGAAATTGGTCAGGTTGCCGTTGTGGGCCAGCGCGATACCGCCCGCCTCGAGGTCGGCGAACATCGGCTGAACGTTACGGATGAAGCTGCCGCCGGCGGTGGAATAGCGCGTGTGGCCGATGGCGGAATGGCCCGGCAGGCGCTCGGTCAGGTCGCCGCCGCCGAAGGCGTCGCCGACGTGGCCCATGTGCCGCTCGGTGTGGAAGCGCTGGCCGTCGAAGCAGGCGATGCCGCAGGCCTCCTGGCCGCGGTGCTGCAGGGCGTGCAGCCCAAGCGCCGCCACGGCCGACGCCGCATCGGTGTTGAAGACGCCGAAGACGCCGCACTCCAGGCGCGGGGTGTCGTCGTCGGGATCCCGTGCAGGCGGGGACCATCGCTCATAGGACTGCGTCTTCAGGGTCATCGAGACCTCTCCAGATCGTCCGCCTCGCCGGTTCGCGGCGCGTCGTAGCCGTCTGTCACGCGTCTGTCACCTGACCCGTTCCGAACGGCGTTGTCGAAGGCCGGGCCCAGCGCCTCGGCAAGGTCGACGCCGCGAGGCGCCAGCCCCTCGATGACATCGCCCATTTCGCCCGCCAGCGGCCAGGTCGCCGCCCCTGTGATCCACCGCGGCCGGAGATCCTCCGGCGTGGCGGCGTTGAACATCAGGTAGAGGGCGCCCAGCACCAGCAGGCCGCGCGCCAGGCCGATCAGCAGACCCACGGAGCGGTCCAGCGCGCCCACCACGTCGGTAGCCTGCACGCGTTTCGCAAGGCCTGCGCCGATCAGACGCAGAAGCAGGTAGGTGACGAGGAACACCAGGACCAGGGCCGCGACCGTGCCCAGCCAGTCCGGCCGCACCACCTCGCGCACCATCGGGGCCGAGACGGGAAGACCGAAGATCGCCAGGAAACCGGCCGCCAGCAAGGCGACCAGGGCGGCCACCTCGCGCACGGCGCCGCGCGCGAACCCCACGGCGCCGGAGATCAGCAGCAGGGTCAGGACGATCAGGTCGAACTGTGTGAGCCCCAATCCCATGCCTAGTCCCAAGACGCCTCACTGATGCGGCGGACGGCGTCCGCCAGCCGGCTCGCGCCGGTGAACTTCATGCCGCCCGCCGCCTCCACGTCGGCGGGGCCGAGCGCGCGACGGAAGCCCAGCTTGGCGGCTTCCTTGAGGCGACCGTCCATCCGGCTCACCGACCGAACCTCGCCCGACAGGCTAATCTCGCCGAAGACCACGCAATCCTGCGGCAGGGCCTCGTCGAAGGCGGAGGAGGCGAGCGCCGCGGCGGCGGCGAGATCGGCCGCCGGCTCGGTGATGCGAAGCCCGCCGGCGACGTTCAGATAGACGTCGCGGTCCCCGAAACCAAGGCCGCAACGGGCCTCCAGCACTGCCAGCACCATGGCCAGGCGTCCGGAATCCCAGCCGACGACAGCCCGGCGCGGCGTTCCATACGCCGAAGGCGCCACCAGCGCCTGGATCTCCACAAGCACCGGGCGCGAGCCCTCGATGCCGGCGAACACGGCCGCGCCGGGCGCCCGCGCGCCCGAGGTGTTCAGAAACAGGGCCGAAGGGTTCTTCACCTCGGCCAGGCCGGTGTCGTTCATCTCGAAGACGCCGATCTCGTCGGTCGCCCCGAAGCGGTTCTTGGCCGCCCGCAGGATTCGGAACGGATAGCCGCGCTCGCCCTCGAAGGCGAAGACGGCATCGACCATGTGCTCCACCACGCGTGGGCCCGCGATCGTGCCTTCCTTGGTGACGTGCCCGACCAGCACCACCGCCACCTTGCGCTTCTTCGCCAGACGGACCAGCTCGCCGGCCGCGGCCCGCACCTGGGTGACGGAGCCCGGACCCGCCTCGTGGGCGTCGCTCCACATCGTCTGGATGGAGTCGATCACCACCAGGTCGAAATCGTCCGACCTCAGCCCGTCGAGGATGGCGCGCAGGCTGGTCTCGGCCGCCAGCTTCACCGGCGCATCGGCCAGGCCCATGCGCTGCGCGCGGCCGCGGACCTGCTCGACGGCCTCTTCGCCCGAGATGTAGGCACAGCGCACGCCGCGGCGCGCGGCGCTCGCCGCCACCTGCAGCAGCAGGGTGGACTTGCCGACTCCCGGGTCGCCGCCCAGCAGGATGGCGGAGCCCGGCACGACACCGCCGCCGCAGACGCGGTCGAACTCGTCGACCCCCGTGGTCAGCCGGGGCGGCGCCGGGACCTCGTCCTCGAGCCCCTGGAACGCGAGGCCGCGGGCGCGTGCGATCTTCGACGTCGGCTTCAGCGCCCCTGGCGGGCGCGCGGTCAGCTCCTCGACCAGCGTGTTCCACGCACCGCACGCCGGGCACTGGCCCGACCACTTGGTCTGGACCGCGCCGCAGGATTGGCAGGCATAGACGGCGCCGTCGCGGGCCAAGGGTCGCTCCTGATTCGGTAGGCGGAAAGTCTAGCCCACGGACGTTGCGGGGTCTGTGCGGCGGAACACCCTGTGCTACCCATGAGTCGGGAGCTGACCGGAGGGCTGGATGGAGTGGGCGCGGCTGGCCAATCGGGCCGGCGCGATGATCGTGCGGCCGGGACGGACGTGGGACGAGATTGGTCCCGAACCCGGCGACACGCGGGAGATCCTGCAGCGCTACGTCGCGCCGCTGGCCGCCGTCCCGGCGGTCTGCGGGATGCTGGGCGAACTGGTGTTCCCGGCCCGCATCGGCGACGTCGGCGTCCGCGAACAGCCGCTGGGCATCCTGGCCAAGGCGGTCGTTGGCTATGGGACCACCTTCCTGGTCGTGTGGCTGCTGGCGTTCTGGATCGCGGCTATCGCCAAGCCGTTCGGAGGGCTGCGCGAGCGCGATCAGGCGCTCAAGCTCGCCGCCTATTCCGGCACCGCGCTATGGCTGGCCGGCATCGCACATCTCTACCCGAACCTTGCTCTGCCGGTCGGCCTGCTGGCGGCGCTCTACGCGGGCTGGACGCTCTACGTGGGCCTGCCGCGCATGATGCGCTCCGATCCGGCCCATACGCTCACCTACTTCGCCGCCGTGCTGCTGGGCTTCATCCTGCTGGCCGTCCTCCGCGCCACCGCCATGTCGCGAGCTGCGGAGCTCGGCGGTCCGCTGGTCATGGAGTAGCGGGCGGGCTCGGCTAAGGTCCGCAATGGGTCGCTAGCGGACGTAGCGAACGTCCGCTCTGAGGTTCAGGGGCTCAGGCGCGGCTCCAGTCGAAGCAGCCAGCTGGGACGCCGGAGCCGCTGACCAAAAGCGCACCGTTTCGATAGAAGCTCCGTTTGGCGTCCTGCGTGACCTCCACGACGAGGACGCTCATCGATGGATTGGTCCACACCAGCCGAGCGTCTGCAGCTTGCACCGCGGCCATTGCGCCCTGCATGCCGACGCCAGGGGCGAAGACAATTGTCGTGAAGGGCTGGTCCGGCGGCGGCTTCAGCGACCAGGCTGCGACGGCTCCGGTGGCTCCCAGGAGGACGAGGACCGCTGCGGCGGACCCGCCAAAACCCGCCGGTCGATGAGGCATTCCGCGCAGAAGAGCCCATCCGAGGACCAGCGGCAGCACGCCGAACGCTGTGAACCAGATCAGGTCCCACATCAGCGGATTGGGGCTGTCGAGCTTGATGCGGTGGATGCCGAGCACCCAGTGTGAGGCGACGCTATCGACGATGTGCCAGACGCCGAAGCCGATCAGAAGCGCGCCGAGCAGATGGCGGCCCCAGGCTTCCCCGGCGGTCCGATGCGCGCGCCAGAGCCCCCAAAGTCCTAGTGCCGCGATGACGTACATGAGGGCGTGGAAATACCCGTCCCAAACGACCTGCAGCCGCATATCCGAAAGCCCAGGAACAAGGCTCAGCAGATGATGCCACTGGAGTATTTGGTGTAGAAGGATGCCATCGAAGAAGCCGCCCAGGGCGAAGCCCAACGCGACAGCCCAGCGAACCCAGGGGGACTTCCACACGGCGACGTTCCTGATCGTTCGATCATGAACGTGGCGGCCCTGATTCCGCTCCAAGGCGTTAGTGACCGGCGTTCAGCGGATAGGTGGCGGCTGCAAGTCCGGTTCGGGGCCAGGAGCCAACGACCGCTTCCGATCGATAGCGGCCTGACCCGCTGGCCGGTTTGCACGACGTGATCGGCGCTCGTCAGCGCGCCGAGCCTTTGCCGCCACACGGCTTAGTCGCCGCCCAGATACACCCGCTCCGCACGGCGGCTGAGGCGCACGAGCACCTCGTGCGCCACCGTGCCGGAGGCGGCGGCGAGGTCATCGAGGTGGGCGTTGAGGCCCAGCAGCTCCACGTCGTCGCCGACGCGGACCGCGCTGTCGCCGATATCGATGGCGAGCACGTCCATGGTCACCGCCAGCAGCCGGCGGCGGGCGCCGGCGGCCCAGGCGTAGCCCCCGGCGTTGGCGGCTCGGACGATGCCGTCGGTGTAGCCCGCCGCGACGATGGCCGCGCGGATCGCCCGGTCGGCGGTGAACTGGCGGCCATAGGCCAACCGATCGCCGGGACGCAGGTTGCGGATGTCGAGGACGGGCGCTGTCAGCGTGGCCACCGCCTTGAGGCGGTCGTCCGGGCGATCGAGGGGGCCGCCGCCGTAGAGGCTGACGCCCGGGCGCACCAGATCGTAGCGGTAGTCGGGGCTCAGGAAGATCCCCGCCGAGGCTGCCAGGCTGGCGGGGGCGTCGGGGAACAGCGGCCGGATGGCGCGGAACGCCTCGAGCTGGGCCGCGCTTCGCGGATCCTCGGGCGCGGCGGCCGAGCCCAGGTGGCTCATCAGCAGCACCACGTCCAGGCCGCGCAGCCGGTCGGGCGCCTGGGCGAGCGCCCGGGCCTCGTCCGTCGTCAGGCCCTGACGGTTCATGCCGGTGTCGACGTGCAGCGCCGCGGATATCCCGCCGTTGGCGACAGCCCAGGCGGACGCCGCCGAGACCTGGGGCAGGGCGGTCAGCACCGGCGTGAGGGCGGCTGCGGCGAAGCGAGGCCCGCTGCCGGGGGTGAAGCCGTCCAGCACGTAGATCCGGGCCTCGCCGTCTCCGAGCGCCGCCCGCAGATCTTCGCCCTCGTCCAGCCGGGCGACGAAGAAGCTGCGCGCGCCCTCAGCGTGCAGACGCCGCGCCACGGGCGCGGCGCCCAGGCCGTAGCCGTCGGACTTCACGACAGGCGCCACCTCGGCGCCGGCGGCGGCGTCCTTCAGGACGGCGTGGTTGTGGGCGAGGGCGTCGAGGTCGACGGTCAGACGAGCCCGGGCGGTCGCGCTCACCCTAGTGCGGGTCGTAGCGGCCGGTCTGGGCCAGGTTGCCGAACTTGGTGGTGTCGGAGTTGAACGACAGGCGCACGGTGCCGATGGGGCCGTGACGCTGCTTGCCGATGACGATCTCGGCGAGGCCGGCGACCTTGTCCATCTTCTCCTGCCACTCGAAGTGCTCCGGCGTGTTCGGCTGGGGCTCCAGGCGGCTGAGATAGTACTCTTCGCGGTACACGAACATCACCATGTCGGCGTCCTGCTCGATCGAGCCGGATTCCCGCAGGTCCGAGAGCTGGGGCCGCTTGTCTTCCCGGTTCTCCACCTGGCGGCTGAGCTGGGACAGTGCGACGACCGGGACCGAGAGCTCCTTGGCCAGCGCCTTAAGGCCCTGAGTGATCATCGAGACCTCCTGCACCCGGTTGTCCGGGCCGCCGGCGCCGGTCGTAACCAGCTGCAGATAGTCGACGATGATCAGGTCGAGGCCGAACATCCGCTTCAGGCGACGCGCGCGGGCGGTGAGCTTGGCGAGCGTGATGCCGCCGGTGGCGTCGATATAGAGCGGCGACTCCTGGATCTCGAGGGCGGCGTCCCGCAGTCGGCCGAACTCCATGGCGTCGATCTCGCCCTTGCGGAGCCGGTCGCCCGAAACGCCCGAGGCCTCGGCCAGCAGGCGCAGCGCCAGCTGCTCGGCGCTCATTTCCAGCGAGAAGAACGCCACGACGCCGCCGCGGACGGTCTTCTTGGAGCCGTCAGGCTGCGGCTCGTAAGCGTAGTGGCGGGCGACGTCGAAGGCGATGTTACAGGCGAGCGAGGTCTTGCCCATGGACGGACGGGCGGCAAGGATCACCAGGTCCGAGGGGTGGAGGCCGCCGAGCTTGCTGTCGAGGTCCACGAGGCCGGTCGACAGGCCCGCCAGACCGCCGTCGCGGCCGTGCGCCTCGGCGGCCATGGCGATGGCGCCCTGGATGGCGTCGGCGAACGGCACGAAACCTTGGGAGACGCCGCCGCTCTCGGCCAGTTGGTAGAGCTGCTGCTCGGCCTTTTCGATCTGGTCCTGGGCGTCGAGCTCGGCGTCGCCCGACTGGGCGTCGCTGGCGATCTCGCCGCCGATGCGGATCAGGTCGCGGCGCAGCGCCAGGTCATAGACCACCCGGGCGTAGTCGGGCGCATTGGCGGCCGGCGGGGCGCGGTCGACGAGGTCGGCGAGGTAGCGGACGCCGCCCAGCTCCTCGAAGGCGGGATCGCGGGCGAACTGCTCGGTGATCAGGATCGGATCGGCCAGCTGCCCTTTCCGGACATAGGTCTCGATGGCCTGGAACAGGCGCTGGTGGAACGGCTCGAAGAAGTGCCGCGCCTGCAGGTTGTCGCCCAGCCGCTCGAAAGCGGCGTTATCGAACAGCAGCGCGCCCAGCAGGGCCTGCTCCGCCTCGATGTTCGAGGGCGGACGGTTGACAGTAACGTCTTGAGGGGCGTCCGGGACGGGACGCAGATCGAGTGCCGGAACGATCGCCATGGATCATTCGATAACCGGCCATTTGCGGCGGATCACGGGCGCCACGTGTCGCGGCGACAACCTGTCCCCAGGAGTTTTGCGAACCTGTGGATTGAAGCTTGGCCGTGACGAGAACGGCGCGGGCCGTTAGGGACCCGCGCCGCCGACGTGAAAGCCTTTCGGCTTCAGATGTTTACCAGTCGACGCTCAGGCGGCCGTAGAAGAACCGGCCGTTGAAGCCGAAGGGCGAGTAGCTCGGGTAGCCGATCGAGCCCGTCGGGCTGTTGATCGTGCCCGGCGTCTGGTTCGGGTACTTGTCGAACAGGTTGTTGGCCCCGACCGCGGCGCGGACGCCCATCGGGAACTCGTAGCGGACCTCCAGGTCGAAGAGCGCCGCCTCGCCGGTCTCGTAGTCGAAGGCCGGGTTGTTGTTGGGGACGAGCACGCTGTCGTAGTGCGTCAGCTTGGCCGTCGCGCCCCACGGACCCTGGCTGTAGTCGCCCTGCAGGACGACCTTCACCTCAGGCGTGCCTTCCTCGAACGTGAGCCGGTTGCCGCGGTCGAACAGGAACGGCGGCTCCGAGATGTTGGTCAGGGTCGGCAGGTCGGGCGTACGGGTGACCTTGGTGTCGTTGAAGTTCGCCGCCGCGGTCAGGTCCAGCCGGCCGTCGTCGCCCACGTCGAAGCGATAGCGGGCCACGACGTCGACGCCCTTGGTCGTCGTGTCGACGCCATTGATGAAGAAGCGGGCCCGGCTCACGCCGAACGGCTGCAGCAGCGCCGAGATCACCGCGGCCGTCGATGCCGGGGTGTTGGTGTTCGGCAGGTCTTCCGACAGCACGATCCGGTTGTCGATCTCGATCCGGTAGGCGTCGATGGTGAGCTCGAAGGGGCCCCGCTGGAAGACGAGGCCGACCGAGTAGTTCACCGACTCTTCCGGCTCAAGCGGCTGGCCGCCCAGCGCCCGGCCGATGGGGCTGGTCGCCGGGAAGGTGCCGACTTCGATGAGCTGGAAGCTGGTGCCGACCAGGGTGTTGTTGGTCGAGGTGTAGGTGAAGAACTGCTGCTGCAGGGCAGGGGCCTTCACGCCGGTCGAGACCGCGCCGCGGAAGGCCAGGGCGTCCGTGACGTCGTAGCGGGCGGCCAGCTTGCCGGTCCACTCCGACCCGAAGTCCGAGTAGTCCTCGAAGCGGGCGGCGACGTCGAAGCCGAACTGTTCGGTCAGCTGGCCTTCGAAGTCGATGTAGGCGCTCCAGTTGTTGCGGCTGACGTCCACCTCGTTCGACGGACGGAAGCCCGGGAAGCCCTGCGAGACGCCGGCGACGCCGCCCGTCGTGATGGGGCCCAGCGTGTAGGACGCCGGCTCGCCCGCGCCGATCTCGAAGCTCTCCTCGCGGTACTCCAGGCCCATGGCGACGTTCAGCGGCCGCACCAGCCCGACCTCGAAGCCGCGCGAGACGTTCAGGTTCACCAGGACCTGGTCGTAGTCGAGCGAGCCCGCGTAGAAGTCGCGCTGCGAGGCTGCGCCGTACGAGGCGTTGACCGAGTCCACCGTGTAGTAGTCCAGCGCGTTCTTGCCGTAGGACAGGCCGAGGTCGGTGCGCCAACCCGCCACCTCGCCGCGGATGCCGCCCTGGACGTTCCAGTCGTCGATGTCCGTGTCGATCTTCGGCAGGAAGCCGCCGGGGGTGAGCGCGGCCACGTTGTTGGCGTTGTTGTAGGCCCGGGCGGTCGCCGCCGCCGAGGTGTCGCGATGCTGGAAGCCGGCGTAGCCGTACAGCTCCCAGGTCTCGTTCAGCGGCAGGCCGGCGTTGGCGTAGGTCGCCCAGCTGCGGACGTAGGGGTCGCCGAAGCGGCCCAGCACGATCGGCCGGCCGTAGTTCGGGAGCGCCGTGGGGTTGGCGAAGTCCGAGCGGTTGGTCGGCTTGCGCAGCGACCACTCGCCCGACAGCGTCAGGAAGCCTTCGTCGCCCAGCGGCAGGCCCTGCCAGATCGAGACGCTCTCCTGCAGGCCGTCGTTGGCGTCGCGCTCGCCGCGCGAGGTCTTCACCTTGGTGTCGTGCAGGCCGTAGCTGACCGTCAGGCCGCCGCCCTCGCGGGCCTCGCGCAGCCGCAGGTTCATCACGCCGGCGATGGCGTCGGCGCCGTACTGCGCCGAGGCGCCGTCGCGCAGGATCTCCACGCGCTCGACGGCGACGGTCGGGATCGAGTTCAGGTCGAAGGCCGTCGAGCCGCGGCCGATCGAGCCGTTGACGTTCACCAGCGCCGAGACGTGGCCGCGCATGCCGTTGACGAGCACCAGCGTCTGGTCGGGCGCGAGGCCCCGCAGCGTCGCCGGGCGGACGTGGTCGGTGCCGTCGGTGATCGCCGGGCGCGGGAAGTCGATCGCCGGCGTCAGGTTGGCCAGCGCCTGGGCGAGTTCCGTGCCCGCGCCCTGGCGGGCCAGGGCCTCGTTGGTGATGACGTCGACGGGCGCCAGGGTGTCGAGGCGCGAGCGGCCCTCGGTGCGGGTGCCGGTGACGACCAGTTCCTCGACCTCGGCGTTCACAGGCTGAGCAGCCGCGGCCGTGGTCCAGAGCGTCGCAGCCGAGGCGGCCGCGAACAGGATGTGGCGGTATTTCATGAACTTGCCCCTCCAAGCGTCCCGGTTGATCCGGTGAACGGCGTTGGTCAGGTCAAGCTAGGAAGCGTCGCTTTCGCGGGGAATGACAATTCTGCAACAGCGCGAAAGCAAAACGGCGCGGGATCGCTCCCGCGCCGTCTGGACTTGGATGTCGTGCGACCTTAGGCCTCGGCGTCCGAGTACTCCGAAGCCGCCTGGCCGGCGCCGCCTTCGAGGAGATCGGCGGCAGCCTGTTCGGCCGCCTGGCGCTCTTCCTCGAACTGCGAGCTGATCACGTTCTCGCCGCGGGCTTGGCGGTCGGCCTCGTCCTGGCTGCGCGCGATGTTCAGCGTCACGGTGACGACCACTTCCGAGTGGAGGCGGACCTTCACCTCGTGCATGCCGAGCGTCTTGATCGGCTTGTCCAGCACGACCATCGAGCGTTCGATCTTGCCGCCTTCGGCGTTGACCACGTCGGCGACGTCGCGACCCGCGACCGAGCCGTACAGCTGGCCGCTTTCGCCCGCCTGACGGATCAGGACGTACTGCGTGCCGTCGAGCTTTTCACCCGACTTGCCGGCGGCTTCCTTGGCCTTGGCGTTGCGGGCCTCGATCTCGGCGCGCTGGGCTTCGAAGACCTTGAGGTTGGCCGCGTTGGCGCGGAGCGCCTTCTGGCGGGGGAGCAGGAAGTTGCGGGCGTAGCCGTCCTTGACGTTGACCACGTCGCCGAGCGTGCCCCAGCCTTCCAGGCGTTCGAGCAGAATGACTTTCATGTGCCTCTCGCCCCTTACTTCACGACGTAGGGGAGCAGGGCCAGGAAGCGGGCGCGCTTGATGGCCTTGGCCAGTTCACGCTGCTTCTTGGCCGAGACCGCGGTGATGCGCGACGGCACGATCTTGCCGCGCTCGGAAACGTAGCGCTGCAGGAGCTTGACGTCCTTGTAGTCGATCTTCGGGGCGTTGGCGCCGGAGAACGGGCACACCTTGCGGCGGCGGAAGAACGGACGGCGCGCGCCGCCCGAGGAAGCGCCGGCGGCCGGAGCGGCCGGGGCCGTGGAGGTTTCTTCAGACATGGAGCCCTCCCTTTCTTAGAATTGCGGAGCGTCGTCGCGGCGTTCGCGGTCGCGATCGCGGCGGGCGAGGATCGGGGAGAGCTCGAGGTCGAGTTCCTCGACGCGGACGGTCATGTAGCGCAGCACGTCTTCGTTGATCGACAGCTGGCGTTCCATTTCCTTCACGGCGTCGGCCGGGGCGTCGATGGCGAGCAGCGAGTAGTGACCCTTGCGGTTCTTCTTGATCCGGTAGGTCAGGTTGCGCAGACCCCAGTACTCGATCTTCGCGACGTTGCCGCCGCCTTGCTCGATGAGGGCCTTGAGGGTGTCATTCAGGGCTTCAGCCTGTTGCGGCGAGATATCCTGCCGCGAAATGACCACGTGTTCGTAGAGGGCCATATTTTCCTTCTTCCAATGTGGAAGGCGGCGCGTCCGGCGGCGGAAGGTCCGCCGGAAACGATGGCTCTCACGTGGCGGCCGGGAGTTTCCCGACCCATTCGAAATCCACGAGAGACCGCATTCCGTGAAGAGGCGGGCAGATAAGGGAAAAGCCCTGTCAGGGCAAGGCTTTTCAGCCGCTTGCAAGGCGGCGTCCGAGCCCTCAACGTCTGCATCTACGGGAGGGGATCTCATGGTTCACTGGAAGGGCTTGGCCCTGGCCGCCGGCTTGGCGCTCTCATCAACCTCGGCAGGCGCCCAGACCGCCGCGTCTCCGCGCCAGCTCGAACTCGCCGAGCGGCTGATGGTCAGCATGATGCTGGACAAGCAGATGGGTCAGATGGCGGCGCAGATGCAGCCGATGATGGCCGAGCAGATGCGCCGGGCGAACCCCACGATGACCGGGGATCAGGCGGCGATCCTCTCCGAAGCATTCAGTGCGTCCATGCCGCCGTTGATGGCGAAGGTGCGCACGCGGATCGTGCCGCTGTACGCCGCCACCTTCTCTGAGCGGGAGCTGAAGGACACGATCGCCTTCTACGAGAGCGCGAGCGGCCGCGCCTTGCTGGAGAAGACTCCCGAACTCACCGCGAAGATGATGCCCATCATGTTCGAACTGATGCCCGAGATGATGATCGACGTCCGCGAGCGGCTCTGCGCCAAGGTCGACTGCTCGAAGATGAAGCTGCCGCCGCCGCCCAAGGCCTGAGCGGCGGCAGACGGGTAGGAGCCTACTTCCCGCCCTTCAGGCTCTTCACCGCCGCCAGCGTCTCGGAGACGTGTTCGGACGGATCGAGCTTCGAATAGGCGTGCACAACCTTGCCGTCCTTGCTGATGACGTAGGACGTGCGGTCGCTCCATTCCGGCTTCATCGGCAGGATGGCGTCGTACTGTTTGGCGACCTTGGCGCCGGGATCGGCGGCCACCGGGAACTTGCCCGAACACTTGTCGGTGTCGGACGAGATCTGCTGCAGCTTGTCGAGCTGGCCGGCGGTGACGCCAATCACGGTAGCGCCCGCAGCCTGGAACTGCGGCGTAGCGTCAGCGAACATCTTCGCCTCGATATTGCAGCCCTTGGTGTCGGCGGCGGGGAAGAAATACAGCACCACCGGGCCCTTCTTGCGCGCTTGGGCCAGCGAGAAGGTGAGGGCCTTGCCGGCCTGATAGCCGTTCAGGGTGAAGTCGGGAGCCTTCTCGCCGGCCTTCAGGGCGGCGGCGGCTGGCGTGGCGATCAGAGGGGCGGTGACGAGCGCGCCGAGCATGGCGGCGGCGAGCAGACGGCGGTGCATGGCGTTCTCCCGTGGTGACTCCGCCGTCTATACGGCGGAGCCTTCGGGACGGATGCTATCGCCTTAGCTGAAGATGTCACCCGGCATGCTGAAGTCGAAGTTCTTCGCCGTCAGTTCCTTGCACCACACGCCGGCCAGGAAGATGGTGTGTCCTGCGCCGTCCGAGCCGTCGTAGTGGATGACGGTGCCCAGCAGCGTTTGCTGCATCCGGCCGCTCGCCTTCAGGGCCGCGAACGAGCTGTCCTCCCCGAACATCGAGATATCGAAGTACATCTTCTCGTTCTTGGGGTCGAAATCCATGACGATGTCGTCACCGCCGTCGAAGCGGAAGACGAACTCGTCGGGCGAGTTGCCGCCCCAGATGATGTCGTTGCCGGCGCCGCCGTCCAGTCGGTCGGGGCTGTTGTCGCCGCACAGCGTGTCATTGCCGGCGCCGCCCCACAGCGTGTCCTTGCCGTTGCCGCCGTCCAGCCAGTCGTTGCCATTCTCGCCGTAGAGCTTGTCCTCGCTGTTCTCGCCGAACAGCGCGTCATTCCCGGCCCGCCCGTAGAGGGTGTCGTTCTGATTGTCGCCACAGATCGTGTCGTTGCCGCCCAGGCCCACCAGGTAGTCGGGCTTGTTGGTGCCGCAGATGTACTTGCCCGCGGGCACCACCGAGGCTTGGGCGACGGTCACGGTCTTGGTGCTGGAAGAGCCTTCCAGGTCGGTGACGTGATAGGTCACCGTGACGGTGCGCGCCGAGAGCAGTTCGCCGTCACCTTCCTGGGCGACGATGCGAAGCTGGCCGCTGGAGTCGATCGAGATGCCGCGCTGGGCCGCCTCGCTGGTGACGTCCTGACCGTTGACGGTCACCTTGTCGATCTGGAACCAGAGGCGGTCGTTGTCGGCGTCCGTGGCGACGAGTTGCTTCGAGAAGTCGCTGCCGAGCGTGCCCGTGGCGTTCAGCCCCCCGGCGAAGCCGGAGGTGACCGGCGCGCTGTTCGGGGTGACCACGATGTTGTCGTACGCGGCGAACTTCGCCGGCCCGCCGCCGGCGGTGTCGTCGATCACCACCCAGCTCAGGGCGTACAGCGACTGATTGAACCCGGGACCTGTGTAGTTGGTGAGCGGAACGCCATTCGCATCCGTCACGACCAGGCTGGCCAGGTTGACCGTCTGCAGGCCCGTTGAGGTATCGGTCGTGAACCGGGCGTACAGGGTCTGGCCCGGATTGGCCTTGGGCGTCGCAGTGAACATGAACGTCACTTGCGCGCCGGTCGGCTGGAAGTTCTGCCAGGTGAAGCCGTTCAGGTCGATCGACTGTACCTTGAACGACTGCGACTCCCCGCCATAGACCGGCTCGCGCGTCAGGTACGACGTGTCGCGCGTGCCATTGACGAAGATGTATTCGCTACCGCCCAGGTTGTATTGGGCATTGCCCAAGGTGAGGACATCTGCGCCCGAGGCCAGGTGGAAGTTCTCGACGGGGCGGTAAGGCGTCCCGTCCACCGGGTCGAGTTGAGCCGGCGTCGTGTTGTTGAAATCGATCGTATAGGTCGGCATCCCACCCTTGCCCCAATTTGGCACAGCCCGCGGCGTGCTACCACGGCTTCACTATTCCGGCACGCAAAAGCCGAGCCGTGCGTCAATTGTAGGCGACGCTGACGTTGAACGCCCCCGTGTAGGTACCCGAAGTGGTGGAGCTGGTGATCGGGAAGCTGCCGCCGACCCAGAATTCGTAGTCCCCATCCTGGTTGAGGGAGCCGTCGAGCGCTCCGCTCGTAGTATTGGGGAACTTGGTCAGCGTGACGGTCAGGTTCCCGCCGGGACCTGACATGGTCATCGAGCTTGGCACCGTCAGAGAGAACGTCTGTCCACCTTCGCCTTGGACGGTGTAGGCCGCGCGCGTCACGCTCGCCGGCGGTACGTGCACAGCGTTGCCGGCGCCGGTGATGCTGGGCAGGCCGGTCGTGGCGTTGACCCCGACTGTGTTGCTGCCGCTGGACGGCCGCACGACCCGGCCGAATGACAGGTCCGAGCTTTTCGTCAGGCGGATCGATCGGCGCACCGTGGCCACGCCGGCGCCCGTGCGCGTGACGTCATTGCCGTTCGAGGCGTTCAGCGCGACGCTGAAGGCGGACGAAGACGTCCCGCCCGTCGCCCCCCCCTCGTTGTCCCCTTTGATCGGGAAATCCATCCCGATGTAGATCGTTCGCGTCACGTTCTTGCCGAGCGCCGCGATGGTGAACGTGCGCGGCGAACTGCCGGCCTCGTTGCTGATGGTGACGCCCGAGCCGCCGGCCACATCGAAGTTGCGCATCGCCTTGGCGCGCCCCGTCGGCGTGCCGCTCGCGCTGATCGTGCCGCTGATCGTCGAGCTGTTGCAGTCGTTGTTGTTGTTCGTCTGAATGGTGATCGAGATGACCGCGCCGCCGCTGGACTGGCGCGTGCCGGCCCCGCCGGGTTGCTGCACCAGGCCGCCGGATGACGTGGCTGGCACCCGCCACACGGTCTCGCCGGTTGTCCCGGAGACCACGTTCCCCAGGTTCGGGTTGGTCGAGCTCAGTGTGCCATAGGTATAGGTGCAGGCGGCCTGTGCGCCGCCCGCAGCGGCGTACACAAGCAAAGCGGTCGTGCCTGCAAGTAGAAGTTGCGGGTACTTCACGTGACGAGGGAAGCGCATAGCTTCGATTTCCCAGCTTCTCTCAGTTGTTAACTTGATTAGCGGCCGGAGCCAAATCCGCAGGCGCGGCCAACTCTTCTTGCTGACGCGCCTCGAATACGACTTCACCTTGCACGTCCGTGCCGAAGCCGCCGTCGTTCTTCACCACCGCGGTAATCGGAGCGGAGAGACGCATGCGCAGACGCTTCGCCTGCTCCGGCTCCAGCTCGACGCGATAGGAACCCACCGGCACGCTGCTGAAGATCGCCGTGCCATCGAACTCCGTGCCGGCTTCGTAGGTGCGGCCGCGCGCGTCCACCAGCACCAGCCGCGCGGCCGCCAGGCCCACGGTCTGGCCATCTGGACGCCGCAGCGACAGCTTAACGAGCACGTCGCCGGTCGGCTGCATGGGGAAGTCGACCTTCAGCGTGCGGCCGGGGCGGGGGCGCAGGTCCATGGTGGTCGGCGGGGTCTTGACCGACGGGTTCTCCACCTGCTCGAGGTTGACGGTCATGCGCGCCGTCGGGCCGGCGCCGACGCCTGAGACGAAGGCGCTGCCGTTCGCCGCGGTGGAGACGCGCTGGCCGCCGCTCTCCAGAACCACGTCCTTCACCGGCGCCTCGCCGGTGTCGAAAACCCCGTTGCCGTTGTCGTCCATGAACGCCTGGAACAGCACGCTGCCGCCCGAGCCCGGGCCCGTGCGGGTCATCTGGTAGCCGCCGTCGGCCGGATTGTAGTTCAGGCCGAAGCTGAGCTGGGCGCCCAGCCGCCAGCTCCGGTCGGCGTTGTTGTACTGTCCCTCGATGGCCAGGTCCCCCAGCGCCAGGCGGTGGATGCTGGCCAGGGTAAGATTCGTCCCTTCCAGATCGTCGAGCGGCTGCCCGACGCCGATCCGCAGCGCCCAGGTGGGGGTGATGTCCCGGTCGGCCGTGACCGCCAGCGTCCGGGCCGCCAGTTCGGGAAGGACGTCGAAGTCCAGCGTCGCGCGGAGCTGCCAGGCGTAGTCGCGGAAGGTTGAGCCCGCGAAATAGCCGGTGAGTCGTTCGAACGAGGTGTTCCGGCCCTGCGTGCGCTCGTACTCGAAGCCGGACGACAGCAGGAAGCTGCCCAGCGTCGTCGAGCCCCGCAGCGAGCCCAGGTAGATGACCGTATCGTCGCTGTACTCGTAGCGCGCGATCCGGCCCGAGACAGGGACCAGTCGCCCCGCGAGTTCCAGGCTGCCGTCGGCCGAGATCTCGCTGCGTCGGCGGGTGGGGCGCGTGAACTCGAAGCCCGGACCATTCTCGTCCAGGAAGCCGCCGCGGAACTCGGCGTGGCGCATCACCACGGAGGCGCCGGCGACGTCACCCGCCAGCCCGATGAAGCCGCCGTAGCTTCCGCGTTCGTCGGCGGCGGCGTCGATCTGGGTCGCGAAGCCGAACAGCGAGGTGCGGATGCCCGCGTTGTACACGGTCCGGTACTTGTCCCGCCCAAGCGGCAGCACCGCCGCGCCGCCCGATAGCGTGAGGTAGGGTGTGAGACCGTAGTTGACGTTGGCCACCGCCCGGTAGCCTTCGGGCGCCTCGGCCAGGCTGGCGCCGGGGCGGGCGAACACCACGACCGGCCGTTCCTGCTGCACCACACCGAATTCGAGCGTCGCCTTGCCCTTGGGCAGCAGACCGCCGCCCACATTGACGATGCGGGTCTGTTCGGTGCGCTCGCCGCGCGGCCCGTAGGTGACGATCCGCACGACGTTGATGCCGGGCGACAGCGGCACATTGAGGAACTCGTAGCGCCCCTCCGCGGGGGTGCTCTGCCCGCTGCGCAGGACGTCATTGATGTAGAGCTCGACGTCGTAGCCGATCGGCAGCTCGCCGCGCATGTCGACGCGATTGAAGATGTTCGTCTCGTCCAGGGGCACCGTCGAAAACGCGAAACCCCGGCCGCCGACGCCGCGGGGCCCCAGCGACAGCGAGGGCGTATAGACGTCGCCGATGCTGACCACGCGAGCGCGCAGGGGCCCCAGCAGCCCCCCGCGCATCGACTGGCGTTCCCAGACGGCGCGGGCAGAGGAGGGGCGGCCGCTCTCGTCCGAGCCGACGTAGGCCTGCAGGTTGCCGTAGAGGAGGTCGGACGCGGCCCGCACGTCGTAGCGGGTCGGGAACTTCGGATCCTCGCTCTGGCCGCCGACCGCGAGCTGCACGTCGGCGCCCGGCAGGCTGAAGAGCCCGTAGGGCCGCTCCACGAGCAGGGTCTCGGTGGCCATGGACGTGGGGTCGCCGACGCCGAGGCTGCCAATCCGCGCCGTCCGCTGCTGCCGGCCCTGGATGGGAAGCTGTTCCAGCGCCACGATGTTGATCGAAAGCGCCTCGGAACTGATCTCGAGCTTCAGCGGCAGCATCCGCTGCAGCAGCGAGGCCTTCACGTAGATCTCGTTGGCCGACAGGGCGATGTCGTCGGCCGCAAGAGGAACGTCGCGCGGCCCGTCACGAGCGGTCCGGGTCTTCAGGTCGATGATGAAGGACCGCCGCGCCTCGCCCACGCGGCCGATCGCCCGGCCCTCGGCCGGCAAGACGTCGACGTCCATCTCGAGGAGCCGGGTCAGCTCGCCCAGCGGCAGCAGGGGATCGGTGTCGGAGCCGTAGGCGGCCAGGCCGTCGGTCAGCGTCAGCTGATCGAGCACGACCGAAAAGAGAAGCAGGCTCGCAGGGTCGATCTCGGGCGCCGCGGGGCGGGCCTGGACGTCAGCCGGCGTCCCGGTTGCGGCGCCTTCAGCTGCCTGACCGGAGCCGGCCGCCAGCAGTGAAAGCGCTGCAGGGACGGTTAGGGCGATCCATCTAAGGCGCTTGGACGGTCGCAAGCAGTTTGCCCGGAGACGTGTCGTCGTCGGTGAACGAGACTTCGAGCTTCTCTCCGGGCGCGGGCGCGCGCGTCAGCGGCACGCGCATCGTACGGCGGTCGATCTCGGGATAGACCCCGACGCCGCGGGCGACGCCGATCGGGTCGCCCTTCTTGCCGGCGGGGCGAACCTCGACATTGCCGAAAAGGGAGTTGGCGCCCGTGCGCACCAGGTCGAAGGCCATGACCGGCGTACGAGTAGGCGCGGAACGGCCGTCGGACGACAGCTCTGCGTACTCAATATGGGGGTTCTCGATCGTCGCCCGCACGTCCGGCGGCGTCACGCGGACAATGGCCGGGATGCTGAGCCCGAACACCGAGGTGATCTGGAAGCGAAGTTCGTTCGCGCCGCCGGCCGCTGCGTCGTCGACCGTGGTGCCGACGGTGGGCGGAGGGATGGTCGTGACGGTCAGATGGGTGCGAAATTCCCCCTTGGCGTCCGCAGGCACCGAGCCCACGCGCAGGCGGATCGTCTGGCCTTGGCCAGGCGCCAGCGTGGCGCGGCGGGGCGAGACCAGCACGAGTTCCTTGGCCGAGGCGACCTTGTCGAGCAGCGGCTTCGCGCTCGGCTGGTTGCGGGCGTCGTCCACTGCGACAATCTGGCCGTCGGCCATCATCACCCGATCGATCAGGGCGATGTCGAACGTCGCGGGCGAGGTGCCCTGGTTGAAGATGTACACGCTCGCCGTCCGCTGAGTCGGGCTGAACGTGACGCGCTTGGGCGTGATGTTGAGGTTCGCGCCGACGGTCGTGGTCACGACGGACGGAGCGGCCGGCGCAGGTTGGCTCTGGGCGTCAGTGCCGAGAACGGCGACCAGGGCGAGCGCGGGCAGAAGGGCGAGGCGGCTCAATTGTATTGGACCACAACCACGAGCATGCCCTCGTAAGGGCCCGGCACCAGGTTCTGGGCCGACGCGAGCGCCAGCGACCCCCCGATGTCCACGCTCATAGTGGATCCAAAGGCGCCGCCGAGCACGACGTCACCGCTGCCGACTCCGTATTCGGCATTCGTATTGGTCTTAACGGTCAAGGTTTCCTGGCCCCCGTTGCGCACAACCGTGAAGCTTTCCGGCACGGTCGTGGACACTACGTCCCCAGGTTGACCTCGAATAGTTAATTGCGCGTTGCCCGAGCCCTGCGTGCTGCGGCCAGCCGCCGCACTTCCGCTCGAGATCCTGACGCTTGTGCTGACGGGCGCCACCGAGACGGCGGGCAGGGTCAGGCCATTGCCGATCGAGATGCCGGCAGCCTGCGAGAATTTCACGGAAACCGGGGCCGTGGCGCTGGTTGCGCTGAGCGCGGTTTGCACCGCGCAAAGCCCTAGAGCGACCCCTGCGGATCCGATGAGGAGGGCGCGTCGCATGGAGTCTCGCAGTTTGAATGAGAGCCGGGCAAAGGCCCGGCTCTCTTACGCAACTTACTCGTAAGTGACGGTGGCCTTGACGGCGCCGACCGTGAGCGCACCGGCGGCGTTCTGCGGATAATCCAGCGTCGCGCCGACCTTGAACGAGCAGGTCTTCTCGCCCGTGCCAGCCGTGAACGAGATCGTCGTCGCCGTCACGGTGCCGCAGTCGTTGCCCGCGACCGCCTCAACGTTGAACGTGTCGAGATCGTAGCCGCTGGTCATGCCAGCCTTCTCGATCGTCAGGCTCATGCCCTGGCCGCCCTCGGCGACCACGGTGAAGGTCGGGACGGAGGGCAGGTTGGCCGAATCGGTCACTTGCGTGGTGCCGCCGCTGCGGGTGCCGTCGGTCGCGATCGACATGCTGCCGGCGCTCGTCGGCTTGATCCAGGTGCCGAAGTTCAGGGTGCCCGCGCTGGAAACCTGCATGGCGGTGATGAACTTCACCTTCGCATCGGCCTGAGCATTGTCAGTGGCTTGAGCAGAAGCGGCGCCGGCGATGGCCGAGAAGGCCGCGGCGGCGAGGAGGAGAGAACGGATCTTCATTTTGTCAGCCCCAAGGAGGAGTTTGTGTCGAAACGGTACGCTTCAGAACGTGTCCAGACCCTGCCTCGCAAACCCCGCGCCAGCCCCGCTGCGCGGGTATTTTGGAGGTCTCAAGTAAACGTCCGGTTGTACTCTGTTTTAACTGTCTATTAGCCAAGGCGCCGCTCTAGGGCCACGCTTGGCGAGTGTCAAGTTGTTCGATCAGCGTTATCTGTAGTAAGTCGAAACTTGGTCACCGAACCCTTAATCCAAGAATTCGGAAAAAGGCTGATGGCCTTACATCAGGTTGAAGTGGGAAAACACGGGTCCAAATCGTCGCACTTATGCGCGGTATTGGTGCAAAAGTTGCATAAATGCCACCTTTGCGCGCAGTCTATTTTCACTCTTAGTGTGCTGGATACCGTGATCCGCCCGCTGAAGTGAATAGGCGAGCTTGCGGACTCATACTCAATCTGGGGCGCCGAACCCTGAGACGATCCGTCCGGGTTGTCGCGGATGCGGCAGCGCTTGCTTAGTGCTAGAGGAACGGCCGTGCGTCAGCTTAGTATATCTACCTAGGTCCGGAGGGTTTCCGGGCGGGATAGGCTCGGAAGACGCGTCGGCAGGGGCCTCTATATTGACCAACGGACCGGACAACGCCGTGTCTGAGACGGGCCGCGCCGCGCTGCGCGGGCTGTTCGACCGTCTGCGCAACCATGTCCTGGAAGCCGAGCGCTCGACCGAAGAGGCCCTGTCCGCCGCCGCCTCCGACCCCGTCGCGGCCGCCCAGCTCCTGGAGGCGCCCCGCGGCGCCGCCGCCGACGTCGCCCGAATGGCCGCCGACCTCGCCGCCCTGACCCCCGGCCAGGCCGATCTGGATGTGCTCCGCCGCGTCGCCGACGAGCTCCGGACCCGAGCACTCCGCCTCGACGCCCGCCTCGCCGAGGCCGACGCCGCGATCGCCCGCGCGGCCGCAGGTCTGACCGACCGTCTCGATCGTTGGGACGCCGCGTCCGCCGAGCAGGACCGCCACCTGGCCATCACCGTCGCCGCGCGGCTCGACGCCGCCGAGCGCCGCCGCCACGCCGACGTCACTCGTCTTCGCCAACCCGCCCGCCCCAGGTCGAGGGACGCCGCGCCGGCTCCGCAGGCTCCACCGGTGCGCCGCGGGTCGCGCTCCGCAGCGCTCCTGCTCTCCGCCGGCGTCGCGTGCCTGGGCCTGACAACCCTGGCCGTCGTGCTAGAGCCGCCGTTTCCGCTCGATCCGCCGGACGCGCCCGGCGCGCACGCGGACATCGTGTTGCGTGGCCCGATCCTCGTTGCGCCGCCCCGGTTCGCGACCGCCGAGGAACTACCGGACCTGAAGGCAGGATCCACCGCTGGCGCTGGCGCCGAGAAGCAGCTGGCCGCAGCCATTACAGCCGCGGAACGGGGCGGTCCCGGCGCGCTCGCGGAGCTCCGCCGCCTCGCGGACGCGGGCATGCTGCGCGCGCAGATGTATCTGGCCAAGCTCTACGAGGCTGGGCGGGGTGTCGCCGCTGACAGCGCTGAAGCGCGGCGCTGGACTGCGCGCGCCGCGGACTCGGGTGATCCCATCGCGATGCACAACCTCGCGCTCTATTACCTGGAAGGGCGGGGCGGGCCGCGGGACGACGGCACAGCGGCGCGGCTGTTCAGGCGCTCAGCCGCCGCCGGCGTCGCGGATTCTCAGTTCAACCTGGGCCTCCTCTATGAAACCGGGGCCGGCGTTGAGCGCAATCTTCCCGAGGCCTACCGTTGGTTCCAGACGGCGGCGAACACCGGCGACCTGAAGGCGCGGGAGCGGGCGGTCGCGCTTGAGGCCCGACTGTCGTCGATCGAGGTCGCGGGGGCCGAGCGCCTCGCCGCCAGCTTCCGGCCGGGCGCTCATGAGGTCGAGGAGGCGGTGCTGGCGCCCGGCGCCTCGACCATCGCGGAGTCGCAGAAGAAGCTGGCGAGGCTGGGCTTCTACATCGGCCCCACCGACGGACGAGACACTCCAGCCTATCGCCAAGCGGTCGAAGCGTACCGCAAGAGCCAGCGCACCCAGTCCGCCTCGATGCCGGGCACGGGCGACTTCTAGGGCGTGACCAGGATCTTCACGTGCGCCTCGGGATCGCCGAGGGCCGTGAACGCACCTGCCACGCCATCCAGTCCCACCTTGCCCGTCACAAGGTGCGAGACGTCGATCACACCTTCGGCCAGGTGGCGCAGGGTCGTCGCGAACTCCTCGGGCGTGTAGCCGAGCACGAAGGTGAGCTCGATCTCCTTGGTGATGGCGATCGACGGCTCGATCCGGTCGGTCTCCATGCAGACGCCGGCCACGACGATCTGGGCGCCCGCGGGCGCGGCCTCGATCAGCGCCTGCAGCACGCCAGGCGCGCCGACGCATTCGAAGACGACAGGCCGGGCGAAGCTGCCCCCCATCATCTGCACCATGGACTGAGCTGCGCGGGTCTTCGGGACGCCGAGGCTCTCCCAGCGGTCGTGCGGGCTCTCGACAGCCGGATCGATGACGATGTCGGCGCCAAGGCGCTCGGCGGCCGCCCGACGACGCGGCGAGAAGTCAGCGGCGATGATCGGCCCGTGGCCCTTGGCCTTGAGCGCGGCGATGATCGCGAGGCCCACGGGACCGCATCCGACCACGAGCGAGGCTGACTTGGGCTCCAGGCGGGCCTTGGCGACGGCATGCAATCCGACCGCGAAGGGCTCGGTCATCGCCGCGTGCTCGGTCGGCAGGCCGTTGGGCACCTCGAGAACCATGGACTCGGACAGCACCATGCGTTCCGCGAAGCCGCCCGGCAGGCGGTTGGAGAAGCCTAGGAGCTCCAGGCCCGTCGAGGCTATGACCGCAGGGACGCTGACCACCCGCGTGCCGGCCTTCAAAGCCTTGGCCGACCCAGGACCGTGATCGAGAATCTCCGCGCAGAACTCGTGGCCGAAGACGGTGTCCGCGCGCGGATCGAAGCCGCTGTCCGGCGCGCCGGCGCGGCGCGAGAGGTCGATCATGTGCTCCATGTGGTGGAGCGCATGCAGATCGGAGCCGCAGATCCCGCACGCCAGCGTCCTGACAAGCACCTGGCCCGGCTCAGGCGTGAGATCCGGAACCTCGTCGCAGACCAGCTGCTTGTTGCGGCGGATGACGGCCTTCATGCGTTTCCCTCGCGTGTAGCGGCTGCGGCTCTTGTTCGGCCGCGTTCTTGTCGAGCCTAGCCTAATCCCCTAACCCTCGCGCCTTCGGAATCACAACGAGCGGAGCCTCCGGATGAGCCTCGCCTTCATCTTCCCCGGACAGGGCAGCCAGGCCGTCGGCATGGGCCAGAAACTGGTCGAAGCGTTCGCCTCGGCCCGTGAGGTGTTCGAGGAGGTGGACGAGGCGCTGAAGCAGAAGCTGTCGGCGCTCATGCAGGATGGTCCCGAGGATCAGCTCACCCTGACGGAGAACGCCCAGCCGGCGCTGATGGCGGTCTCGGTCGCGGTGATGCGAACCCTGGAGCGCGAGTTCGGTGTCACGATCGATAAGGCCGCGTTCGTCGCCGGCCACAGCCTGGGCGAATACTCCGCGCTGGCCGCGGCGGGCGCGATCAGCGTCTCCGACACGGCGCGGCTGCTCAAGCTGCGTGGCCAGGCGATGCAGCGGGCCGTTCCGGTCGGGCAGGGCGCGATGGCGTCGCTGATCGGCCCGAAAACGGACCTGGCTCTGGCGGAAGAGGCGGCCAAGGCCGGCGCCGAGGTCGGCGTCTGCGTTGTCGCCAACGATAACAACCAGGGCAATGTGGTGATCTCGGGCGAGAAGGCTGCAGTCGACCGCGCCATCGAGAAGGCCAAGGAACTGGGCGCCCGGGCGATCCCGTTGAACGTCTCGGCGCCCTTCCACTGCCCGCTGATGCAGCCGGCGGCCGACGAGATGGCCGAGGCGCTGGCGGCGGCCACCATCCTGGCGCCGCGGGCGCCCGTGGTGGCGAACGTCACGGCGCAGCCGACGAACGATCCGGAGGCGATCCGTCGTCTCCTGGTGGAACAGGTCACCGGCCGCGTGCGCTGGCGCGAGAGCGTCCGGTGGATGGCCGGCGAGGGCGGAGTGACCCGTTTCGCCGAGGCCGGCGCGGGGAAGGTGCTGTCGGGGATGGTCAAACGGATCGCGCCGGACGCCGAGGCGGTCCCGCTGAACGCGCCCGCCGACCTCGAAGCCTTCGCCAAGACGCTCTAAGGAAACACGACAGATGTTCGACCTGACCGGCAAGACCGCGCTCGTCACGGGCGCCACCGGCGGCATCGGCGCCGAGATCGCCAAGGGGCTCCACGCGCAAGGCGCACATGTGGTCCTGTCCGGCACCCGCGAAGCAGTGCTGCAGGACCTGGCGGGGACCCTCGGCGAGCGCGCCTCAATTGCCCCGGCGAACCTGTCGGACGCCTCTTCGGTCGACGGCCTGATCGAAGCGGCCGAGGGCGCGGCCGGCGCGCCGATCGACATCCTGGTCGCCAACGCCGGGATCACCAAGGACGGCCTGCTCCTCCGCATGAAGGATGACGACTGGGAGCAGGTCCTGAAGGTCAACCTGGAGAGCTATTTCCGGCTGTCACGAGCCGCCGTGAAAGGCATGATGAAGCGGCGCAACGGCCGCATCATCGGCATCACCTCGGTCGTGGGCGTAACGGGCAATCCGGGCCAGGCCAACTACGCCGCCTCCAAGGCCGGCATGATCGGCTTCTCGAAGGCGCTCGCGCAGGAAGTGGCCACGCGGGGAATCACCGTGAATTGCGTCGCGCCTGGGTTCATCCAGAGCCCGATGACGGACGCGCTGAACGAGCAGCAGCGTGGTCAGATCCTGTCGACGATTCCCGCCCAGCGACTGGGGCAGGGGAGCGAGATCGCCTCGGCCTGCGTTTATCTCGCCAGCGACGAGGCGGCCTACGTCACGGGCCAAACGCTTCACGTGAATGGCGGAATGGTGATGATCTGAGGCTCGCCAAAGTCCAAAGGAACATGCTACGGCCCCGCCGAACTTGAACACCAAAGCGGCGGTTGACTTCGCGGTCGCCGTCGCCGATGCAAGCACCTGACTAACCCCTGAGGGACCTACCTAATGTCCGACGTCCTTGAACGCGTCCGTAAGATCGTCATCGAACATCTCGACGCCGATCCCGAGAAGGTCACCGAGAAGGCCAGCTTCATCGACGACCTGGGCGCCGACAGCCTCGACAACGTCGAGCTGGTGATGGCCTTCGAAGAAGAATTCGACATCGAGATCCCGGACGACGCGGCGGAGCACATCCAGACCGTCGGCGACGCCGTGAAGTTCATCCAGGAGCGGCTCGGCGCTTAAGGCGCTCGAATCGTTCGAGAATTCGACCGCCGCGGCTTCCCTTAGACCGGAGTCCGCGGCGGTTTTCATTTGAGGATCGCCCATGCGTCGCGTCGTCGTCACCGGCATCGGCATCCTGAGCCCGCTGGGCCAGGGGACCGAGCTGACCTGGAAGAAGATCCTGGCCGGCACGTCTGGCGCAGGGAAGATCACCGCCTTCGACACTACCGACTACGCCTGCCAGATCGCCTGCGAAGTGCCGCGGGTGGACGGCCGGGGCGGCGGCGGCCCCGACGTCGAGGGCAGCTTCGACCCGGACAAGACCATGTCGGCCAAGGATCGCCGCCGGGTCGACGACTTCATCCTCTACGGTATCGCCGCGGCAGACGAGGCCGTGCGTGACGCCGGCTGGACGCCCGAGGACGAGGAAAGCCGCGAGCGCACCGGCGTGATGATCGGCGCCGGCATCGGCGGCCTGGGAACCATCGCCGAGACGGCGATCGAGCTGCACGAGAAGGGCCCGCGCCGCGTGTCGCCCTTCTTCATTCCGTCGGCGCTGATCAACCTGGCCAGCGGACAGGTTTCGATCAAGTACGGCTTCAAGGGGCCGAACCACGCCGTCGTGACCGCCTGCGCCACCGGCGCGCACGCGATCGGCGACGCCGCCCGGCTGATCAAGTACGGCGACGCCGACGTGATGATCTGCGGCGGCGCGGAAGCGAGCGTGGTGCCGGTCGGCATCGCCGGCTTCATCGCCTGCCGCGCCATGGCCACCGCGTTCAACGACACGCCCGAGAAGGCCAGCCGCCCCTACGACAAGGACCGCGACGGCTTCGTCATGGGCGAGGGCGCGGCCGTCCTCGTGCTGGAGGAGCTGGAGCACGCCAAGGCGCGCGGGGCCAAGATCTACGCCGAGGTGGCGGGCTACGGCCTGTCGGGCGACGCCTATCACATCACCGCGCCCGTCGAGGACGGGGACGGCGGCTTCCGGGCCATGACCGCGGCCCTGAAGGACGCCGGCCTGCAGGCCGCCGACGTCGACTACATCAACGCCCACGGCACCTCGACGATGGCCGACGGCATCGAGGCCGGGGCCGTCGAGCGCCTGCTGGGCAATTCGGCGCCGGGCAAGGCGATGAGCTCGACCAAGTCGATGACCGGCCACCTGCTGGGCGCGGCCGGTGCGCTGGAGGCGGCGTTCTGCCTGCTGGCCATCCGCGACCAGATCGCCCCGCCGACCATCAACCTCGACAACCCCGACGTCGAGACCAAGCTGGACCTGATCCCGCACAAGGCCAAGCCGATGAAGATCGACGTGGCCATGTCGAACAGCTTCGGCTTCGGCGGCACCAACGCCTGCGTGATCTTCAAGAAGTACGCGTGAGCCGCCGCCGGCTGAGCCGCCGCCATCTGGTCCTCGCCGCCCTGGCCGCGGCGGGGTTGGCCGTCCTGATCGCGCTGGTGGGCTTCTGGAGCTACAGCGGCCCAGGGCCGCGCGCGAAATCGGGCGAGGTGACGGTCGTGGTGCTGGAACGGGGCTCGGGCCTCAGCCGCATCGCGTCCGACCTGGAGAACGCCGGCGCGATCAACTCCGCGGGCCTGTTCGCCTTCGCGGCGCGGGCCACGGGCGCCGCCGCCGAGCTGAAGGCCGGGGAGTACGAGTTCGCCTCGGGCGCCTCGATGGCGAGCGTCCTGGCCGACATCCGCGCCGGCAAGGTGGTGCGCCACCTGATCACCATCCCCGAAGGCTGGACCAGCGGCATGGCGCTGGATGCGGTGAACCGCCAGCCGGTGCTGATCGGGACCGCCGTCGAGCCGCCGGAAGGCTCGCTGCTGCCCGATACGTACCAGGTGCAGCGGGGCGACGACCGCACCGCGGTGCTCGACCGCATGCGCAAGGCGCACGACGAGCTGCTGGCCGAGCTGTGGCCGAAGCGGCAGCCGGGTCTGCCGTTCGACACGGTCGCGGAGGCGGTGACGCTGGCCTCGATCGTCGAGAAGGAGACCGGGATCGCCGCCGAGCGGCCCCGCGTCGCGGCGGTCTTCGTCAACCGGCTGCGCCAGGGCATGCGGCTGGAGAGCGACCCGACCATCATCTACGGGATCAGCAAGGGCCGGCCCCTGGGGCGTGGCCTGCGCGCCAGCGAGGTGGCCAGCGTGACCCCCTACAACACCTATCGCGTGGACGGCCTGCCGCCGACGCCGATCGCCAATCCGGGCCGGGCTTCGCTGGAGGCGGTGCTGAACCCGCCGAAGACGGACGAGCTGTTCTTCGTCGCCGACGGCACGGGCGGGCACGTGTTCGCCAGGACCTACGTCGAGCACCAGGCCAACGTCGCCAGATGGCGCCAGATCGAGCGCCAGCGGGCGGTCACGGCCGGCGCGGCGGGCCGCTAGAGGGAGCCCAGCATGGCTATTTCGGGGATGACCGGGTTCGGCCGGGCCGAGGGTGCGCTGGCGGCGTGGACCTGGGCGGCGGAGGCCCGCAGCGTCAACGGCCGGAACCTGGAGGTGCGGTTCCGCGGTCCGCCCGGCTTCGACAGCCTGGAGCGGGCGGCGCGCGAGGGGGCGCAGGGACGCTTCCAGCGCGGCCAGGTCACCGTCGGCGTGCAGGCCAAGCGGTCGGAGACGGGCGCCGCGGTGCGCATCAATATGGAACAGCTTGAGCGCTACCTCGAGGCCGCGCGGCCGCTGGTCGAGGCGGGCAGGGCCGCGCCGCCGGCCATGGATGGGCTGCTCTCCCTGCGCGGCGTGATCGAGGCCGACGACGGCGAAGCCGATCCCGAGGCCATGGCCGCGCTGGAGGCGGCGATGGCGGGCTCCATCGCGGTCGCCCTGGAAGGGCTGTTGCAGGCGCGGCGACAGGAGGGCGGCCAGCTGCTCGGCGTGCTCACCGGCCAGCTGGACCGCATCGCCGAGCTGACCGCCCAGGCGGCGGACCAGGCGGCCGGCCAGCCCACGGCGATCAAGGCGCGCTTTGAAGCGCGGATGAAGGAGCTGGCCGGCGAGGCGGCGTCGGAGGAGCGGATCGTCCAGGAGGCCGCGGCCATGGCTGTGAAGGCCGACGTGCGCGAGGAGCTGGACCGGCTCGCGGGCCACGTCCAGGCGGCGCGCGGGCTGCTGGCGGCTGACGGCGCCGTGGGGCGTCGCCTGGACTTCCTGACCCAGGAGTTCATGCGCGAGGCCAACACCCTGTGCTCGAAGTCGGCGCTCTCGGCGCTCACGGCGACGGGACTGGACCTGAAGGCCACCATCGAGCAGTTCCGCGAGCAGGTGCAGAATGTGGAGTAGCCAGCGGTGAGCGCGCACGACGAACAGGCCCGGCCGTGGGAGACCGTCCGCCGGGGGATGATGCTGCTGATCTCCAGCCCGGCCGGCGCGGGTAAGACCTCGCTGTCGCGCAGGCTCGTGGCCGATCACTCCGAACTGCGGCTGTCGATCTCGGCGACCACCCGCCCGCCCAGGCCGGCTGAGGAGGAGGGGCGCGAGTACTACTTCAAGACCCGCGACGAGTTCGAGGCGATGATCGCCCGCGGCGAGTTCCTCGAGCACGCCACCGTCAACGGCAACTACTACGGCACGCCCAAGAAGCCGGTGATGGATGCGCTCGAAGCCGGCCACGACGTGCTGTTCGACATCGACTGGCAAGGCGCCCAGCAGATCGCTGAGAAGCAGCCGGACGACAGCGTGCGCGTCTTCATCCTGCCGCCGGTGTGGAGCGACCTGGAACGGCGCCTACGCGCGCGGGCCCAGGACTCGGACGAGGTGATCGAGGCGCGGCTGCGGCTGGGCCGCGAAGAGATCGCCCACTGGACGGCCTACGACTACGTCATCGTGAACAAGAACTTCGACCGCGCCTACGCGGATCTCGGCCACATCTACCGCGCCGAGCGGATCAAGCCTGGCCGGAACCCCTGGCTGCCGGGGTTCGTCGAGGGGCTGTTGGGGGAGTAGGGCGGCGGCGGCGCCACCCGCCCGGTCGAGCGCTCCGCCCAACGGTCGGCCTGGAACGGGCTTGGCAGCCTCGATAGGTTGCGGGGATGAACACCGTCATCGTCACCGTCCCCGTCGATCGGATCGTCGACTGGGAGAGCTTCCATCGAGTCTTCGAGGAGGCCCTGGGCTTCCCGCCCTACTACGGGGCCAACATGAACGCGTGGATCGACTGCCTCATGCATGCCGACGAGGCGGAGGTGGCTCACCCTGTGGAGAAGGGCGCGGTGCTGGTGCTTCGGATCGATCATGCCGAGGCCTTCGCGAGGCGATGCCCCGAGCAATACCGGGCGATGGTCGAGTGCGCCGCCTTCGTGAACTACGCCCGCATCGAGGCTGGCGAAGAGCCGATTCTCGCGCTCATGATGAGCGGCAGCTTCCCGCATGACTGACCGGCGAAGATCTAGCGGAGGGGAGCATGGCCGATGCTCTGGGTTGGTCGAAAGCGCCCCCGCGGCTTGCGCGAAGCCTCGACCTCTGACGTGAGACGCCGGGCCGGCGAGAAGCCGACCCGGCGAACATCTGCTGTTCTGCAGCTTGGGGACGTGGTGCGCCACAGAATGGGTCGGCGTGCCGCGAGGGCTGGACATCGGGAAGTACGGGCCGATGCCGTACGTGGCCGCTTGGCCGGCGCCGGGCTCAGAGCCAGATGGCGTTCGGCCCGAGCATGGGGATGGCCATGACCAGGGTGAACCCCAGGCAGAGCAGGGACAGGGCGAGGGGGAGGATGTTGACGTTCACGGGGCGTGCTCCTTGGGCTGGACCAATCCGTGATGCGGCGAGCGGGCGGCGATCGGGTGTGACCGGGGTCACGGCGCGGGTGTCGCGGACGCCAAACGCGGCAGCCGGGGTCAAGACCCCTGACGCGCGAGGACAACTAGTGTGGGGCAGCGGGGGGACAACAACTCACGGGGTCAGCAACCGTTAGGCGTGACACCACCCGAAGCCGACGTGCAGAGGGTCCGCTGCCTGGCACGCGCTCGGAACGTCTGCTCATGGGCGCCAACCCAGTTTCCGCTCCTGGCGCATGGCGGACCTTGCCTCCGGTCCCCGACGCCTAACTGCGTGCCGCCTCCGGTCCATGAAGGACGGGCGGCAGACTTGTGGCTGGCCGTGGACTTTAGCAGCATGCTGGCGTGGAGCCGGCTGTGGGGGAGTCAATGCGGTTGAGCGGTGCAGCGGTGGGCCTGATCGCGGGCGCATTATCGCTGATCGGCGGCGGAGCGCAGGCCGCGTCCGTGTTCGACCTGTTCGAACATCTTTGCGTGGAGCCGAAAGCTGATGCGACCGCGGTTCTCGCGACGGCGGATGCACTGGGGTGGTCGAAGGCGCCTCCGCGGCTCGTGCGGAGCCTGACGAAGCCGAGTGAGCCGGGAGAGGTGACGACGGGCGCGGCAGGCCGAGGGATCCGGGACCTCCGTGGCCTGGTGACCGTCGTCGTCGCCCGCACCAACTGGATGATCCCGCGGCAAGAGCTTCCGGCCGACACCTGCTCGCTCGTGGCCTCGCCGTCCATCGACATGGAGGCCGTCGCGCGGGACGTGGAAGCCTATGCGGGCGTACCTGGGCGCCAGGGGCTGGTCTTCCAGAAGACGGCCATGGGCTACCTATGGCGTGACGTCGCGGGGCGACGCGAGGCCATCACGCCTGAGCAGCTCCTCGCCGAGCCGCATGTCGGAGAGGTCAGGATGCTGGTGATGATGCCTCTGCGCGGCAGCGTGGTGCTCCAGCTGTTCGTGCCGGCGAAGGACGCCTGACGAAGACGTGGATCAACCTACGGCGCAGAAGCGTGCTTGGAACCTCAAGCGTGCCGGCCCACGACCTAGGCCGAGCGGGCGGCTTGCAGGTCGTCGAACTGTTCCAGGAGGCTGGCGTCCTCTGGGCGTTGCTCCAAGGCCAGTCGCAGCCAGCATTCGGCTTCGGCATATCGTTTCAGGGGGACGAGGCAACCGGCCAGGTTCTGGATGAGGTTCGTGGTGAGCGTGGTCTGGCTGAGCTCGTAGTAGAGGGCGGCAGCCTGGTCGAGCTGGCCGGCGCGTTGAAGCTCTACGGCGCGGGCGAAGGTCTGGGCGTCTGACATCGCGGGCTCAGGCTTTCCGGGCTTCGACGATCAGCGACGACTGCACTGCAGGGCGCGTCTCGCGGTTGGCAAGGAACGGGATGTCCGACTGGTTCAGCTCCTTGCGGACCACATCGACGAAGCCCGCCGCCTGAAGCAGCAGCGCGATGTCCTCGAAGTTGTAGATGTAGGTGTGCCCCCACCCGCGCATGGCGACGTTCAGCCATTCGCCGCGCGTATGGAACAGGCCCTCGAACTCGTCCTCGAACTCTTTGTCGTCGTGGGGTAGGTGAGCCCCCAGCCGATAGTTCTCGAGCATGTCGTCGAGGTCGGGGATGGCGATCCGGACATGGCCGCCGCGCCGCAGGCCGTGGCAGGAGTCCTTGAGGAGCTTCAGCGACGACTTCCGCGGAATGTGCTCGAAGAAGTGCTCGCTGTAGATGGCGTCCATGCAGCCTTCCGGCAGGAAGGGAAGGCCGAGCGTGAGGTCCCACAGCAGGTCCACCCGCCACGGGAAGTCGGCGTCTATGTTCAACCAGCCCGGAAAGGTCTTGGGGCCGCAGCCGAGATTGATGCCGCGCTGCCCTTCGGCAGTCCCCGCGAGGTAGTGGGCGAGAATGAACAGCGGGTTCCGACGGCTCGGCGTTATGGCCGGAGGCTGGGCGGCTTGGACGGACATAGGAATCTCCCCGCGAGCCACCTACCACATTCGCGGTTGCGCCGCAGTCGGACCGGAGCGCTTGCGGCACGAGATGGACTTGAGGACCATGTCCCCTGTGGAGAAGGGTATGAGCCGCCTACTCAAGGTGACGTTGCTCTCAACAGTCATGTCCTTGGCCTTCGCCGGGCCGGCGGCGGCGAGGGCGTTCGACCTGGACTGCGAGGGCGACCGGTATCGGATCGACCTGACGCGGAAGCTCTGGTGCGAGGACGCCTGCGAGGAGGTGCGGCGGGTTTTCGCGGCGGACCGGCGGGTGGTGATGCTGTCGGTGTTCGAGCATTTCTCCTGGTCCTACGACCGCCGGAGGCGTGAGATGGTCAGCGGCTTCAACGCGCTGGGCGTCGAGGATGAGACGCGAACTCCGTGCCGGGTGCTGCGGTTCAGCGGCTTTCCGGCGGGGGCGGAATATCCGCAGGGGCCGGAGCGGCCATGATCCGGCGGCTGACCGTCGTCACGCTCGCCATCGGGTTGACGCTCTCGGCGCCGGCGGCCGCCGCGGCCCGGGCGTTCGACCTGGAGTGCGATCATGCGCGCTATCGCATCGACGAGGCGCGCAGGCGCTGGTGCGAGGGTGACTGCACGACGCTGCGGACGCTGCGGTTCATGCGCGACGGCGAGGGGCTGATCCTGACCTCGTTGGCGTTCTGGGAGATCAGCTACAGCCGGAAGACAGGCATGGTGTCGCGGTCGTTCGGCGGCATGGCCGACGGCGGCTACATCCTGAACGAGCCGTGCCGCGTGCGGCCGTTCTCGGGCTTTCCGCGCAAGGCGATCTATCGGCCGACCGCCTAGTCGGGCGCGGGCGCGGGCGGGGGGCGGGGGAACAATCGCGCCGGGCTCCGGTTGGCCTTCCGCAGTCAGAGGAGGCCGCCATGACCACCAAGCAACGCGACGAAGACCGCCAGCCGGCGCGAGCGCAGCCGGGTGTTCGACCGGATCGCGAGGACACCTCGCCGCCGCAGACCGACCGCAGCGCCGACGGCCCCGACAAGGACCGGCAGATCGCCCAGGAGCGGCAGCAGTCGACGGGGCTGACGGGCCAGAGCTAGCCGCGAGAGCTAGGCGGCCGCCGCAACAATCGACCGGCGATCTTCCGGTTTATCGCCCGCCGGGCGCCGGAACAGAGTAGGTGAGGCGGACTTCAGCGAGAGAGATGTCCATGCCCGTCTACACCATCGTCACCACCAGCGCGGCCCAGGGCAGCGACGAGGCGGAGATCAACACGCTGGCGGACGACTTCGCCAACGAGAGCGAGGCCATCGGCTATTCGCGCCGCATGGCCGACGAGATGCTGGGGCTGTCGGCCCAGCTGAACCTCGACTTCGATTACAGCAACGTCGGCCTGTACGACGGCGACCGGGTCGACGAGGAGCTCGACCCGACTAGCCCCGCCTTCCTCGGCATGTGGGTGCTGGATGAGGCGGGCGTCGCGTTCATCGGCGCCGCGGAGTTCGGGGACAACGCCGCCGAGGAAGTCGCGCCCGAGTAGGCCAGGCGCCCCGTGCTAATCCGGACGGGACGCATCGACGAGAAGGCCGCGCTGGAGGCGCTGCAGATGCGCGCCTCGCTGGAGGGCGGGTCGTACCGCGACGCGCTGCTCGCCCACCCGGAGGTGGTCGAGATCCCCGAGCGGCAGCTGAGCGCTGGCTACGTGCTGGTCGCCGAGGCCGACGGCGCGCTTCTGGGACTGGCGGCCCTGGAATTCCCGTCCGCCGGCGAGGCGGAGCTGGATGGGCTGTTCGTCCATCCGGACGCGTGGGGCCGCGGCGTGGGCCGTGCGCTGCTGGACGCCTGTGAAGCGCTGGTGCGGGCGACGGACGCGCGCGTGATGACCGTCGTCGCGAATCCGGACGCGCGGGCGTTCTACCTCCGCTGCGGGTTCGTCGAGACGGGCACGGCGCAGACGCTGTTCGGGCCGGCGCTGGCGATGCGGAAGGCGGTGGCCTAACGCTTCTTGCCGAGTTCCGCGGCGATATCCTTGGTGAGGCGGCCCACCTTGCGGTGCGCGGCGGTGAGCTGGTCGCGGGTGACGCCCCAGCGCTTCATCCAATACTCGACGGCCTTGCGCTCGGAGAGGTCGAGCCGGTCCTTGTCGATGAAGCCGCGTTTGTCCTTCAGGCCGGCCATGGATGTCCTCCGCGTGTTGCGGGAGCCGTAGCACGGACGCAGATGTTCGCGTAATGCTCTTGGCGCCGTGGGAGGTGGAGCGGTACGGCTGAGGCCTCAGCCGACGACGAGCCAGGCGCCCGCTGGGAGCTGGACGCCCACCAGCACCATCCGGTCGCCATTCGCGAGGTCGACGATCGTCTCGCCGCCGGAATAGGTGAGCGTGTAGCCCACGCCGCCGTCGACGAAGACGCGGTCGCCGTCGGCGAGGCTGAAGTCGGTGACCAGGTCCAGCGCGCAGCCCGCCTGGAGGTGGAAGTCGTCGGCGCCGGACCCGCCGCTGATCGTGTCGTCGCCGCGGTCGCCCCAGAGCCAGTCGGCCCCGTCGCCGCCGGCCAGGAGATCGTTCCCCTGGCCGCCACGGACCCAGTCGGCGCCGTGGCCGCCCTCGCAGGTGTCGTCGCCGAGGTTGCCGTAGACGATGTCGAAGCCGGCATCGCCGTAGAGCTGGTCCCCGCCCTGGCCGCCGACCACCCAGTCGTCGCCGTCGCCGCCGCGAACGGTGTCGTTTCCGACGTTGCCGTGCAGGTCGTCGAACTGGTCGCCGCCCAGGAGGCTGTCGTCGCCGGCCCCGCCGCGGATGAAATCCAGGCCCGCGCCGCCGGTGAGACGGTTGTTCAAAGCGTTGCCGAGGAGGCGATCGTCGAAGGCGCCGCCGACGGCGTCCTCCACCTCGGCGCCCCAGGCAATCGAGATGCGGGCCTGGCCGGCGAGCCGCGAGAAGGCGCCCTCCGCGAGGTCGATCTCGGCCGGTCCCGGCGCGGCGCTCGCGTCGATACGATCGGTCCCGCCGGTGTCCCAGATGGCGAAGATGCTGGGGTCGGCGGCGAAGGCGTATACGTCGTCGCCGGCCGCGGCGTGGACGTTGGCGCCCCAGCGGGCCTGGAGGGCGGCGATGTCGTAGAGCTGCAGTTGGGTGGCGTTGGCCGCGCCGTCCTCGCGGATATAGGACATGACGGTGTGGTCGCGGTTGTCCTCGGCCGGCGGCAGGAAGGGGCCGGGCGTCGACTTGCCGGTCGTATCGTAGTCGCCCGTGTGCTTCATCATCAGGGCGTGGCCGACCTCGTGCAGGATCAGCCACTGGCGAACCGGGTCGGTGAGGTCGACGTCGTCGTCGAACACGACGCCGGCGTCCCAGCGCTTGATGGCGGATTGGCCGGCGGCGTCGGGGCCGAAGGACAGCTTCCACCAGGTCTCGGCGACCGAGGCGACGTCGACGCGGCCGAAGGCGATGACCGGGTCGGAAGCGCCGGGCGTCAGCTCGACGAAATGGACGTCGACGACGGACTCGTACTCGGCGAGCGCCTGGCGAACCGCGGCCTTCTGGGCCTCGGTCCAGGGCGACCAGCCGGTATAGGCGGGCAGGAACTCGGCGGATTGTTCGCCCTCGAAGGCGTAGGTGATGGTCAGCGGCTGACCCGGCGTCCAGACGTCGAGCTTGAAGGGCAGGGCCGCGTGGATCGCGGCGATGGCGTGAGCCGGGGCTGGCATGGCGCTCCTCCAACAACCAGCCGCAGCATGCGGCGTCCCGTGCGGATGCTCCAGTACGGATGTTACGGGCGGGCGATCCCGCCGATCCGTTCATGCTGGGTACAGCCAGCGGGCCTTAGACGTGTGCTGGACCGGGGCCGTTCTCTCCCGTCCCTCGAAGCGGCCTCGCGTACAGGTGGGTCCCCCCCATCGGCGGCGCGCCGGACAACCGGCGCGCCGTTCTGTATCTAGGCGGCGCCGGCGGCCGAAGCCCTGTCGCGCTCCCACGCGTCGAGCACGCCGAGCTGGGCAAGCTGGGCAAACATGCGGCGGGTCTGGACGGCGTTCTCGAGCGCGAAGCGGACGACGGCCGGGCCGGCCAGGGCGGTGGCCGGCACGATGTAGCCGCGGCCGACGCGCCGCATCAGCCCCTGGTCGATCAGCGTCTCGGCGTGGCGGCGGACCGTCTCCAGCGCGAAGCCCGAGCGGCGGGCCAGCGCCGAGACCCCCACGGGCTTGCGCTGGGCGTCGTCATAGACCCGGAATGGACCGTCGTCGGCGCCCGGCGCGCCGATGAAGGGCAGGTCCTCGGTGTTGGCGCAGAAGGTCTCGAGCAGGATCAAGGCGTCGACCAGGTCGTCGAACACGGCGAGCGCCACGTCGATGACCCGCAGGGCATGGTCGGCGAGGAGGCGGGCGACGACGCGAACCGGGACGGGCGTCGCGCCGGCGGCAGGGGGCGGCAGGTCTGGCAAGGCGTCCATCGCCTGCAGCTCGGCATGAAAGGCGCGCAGCCGATCGTAGGCCCGGGTCATGCCGGCGGCATAGGCGGGGCGGGCGATGACGCCGGGGGCCAGGACCCCGGCGCGCGACGCCTTGCAGAGGCCCTCGGCGGCGAGGCGGTGAACCCGGCGCCGCACGCTCTCGAACGGCAAGGCGAGCGAGTTGGCGAGGGCGTTGATGCTGATCGGCCGCGGCGCGTCGGGGTCGGGCGAGGCGTCGTTGGCCTGTACGATCACGGCCAGCAGCAGGGCGTCGAGCGGATGGCGCCGACCTCGGACGAGGGCGACGATGTCGAGAAGGAAGACGACGCCGGCCCGATGCAGGCCATGCGGGAAGGCGGCGGCCGCGGCTTCCGCCGAGGTCTGGGATCCGCGGCTGTCCATCGGCTCCGAGCTAGCCTCAGGCGCGGCGAGTCGGTCCACGGCCCATCGCGCGTAACGGCGCTCGGCGGAGATACTTCAGGTTGTGGGTCGTAGCCCTGCTCGCGCCATGAGGCTCTGCCCGAGGCCGATCGCGCTCGGGCATGTCTCGTCGTGAGCAAGGCGCGACGGACCGGAACCTGCGGGCAGGTCCCGGCCGCCGACGTTCCTGGCCTTAGCCGCGCTCGCCCGCGCGACGTTGCTGGGCCTGCGCCGCAGCGGCGGCGGCGGCCTGCGCAGCGGAGTTCGCCTGGTCGGCGGTGGCCTGGGCGCGCTGAGCCGCGGAGTTGGCGGCGTCGGCGGCGCTCTGGGCCTGCTGGGCGGCGGACTGGGCGGCCTGGGCCGTCGAGAGCGCCTGGTCGGCGGTGGCCTGGGCGCGTTCCACCGACTCGACGGTGGCGCAGGCGCTCAGGGTAAGGGCGCCGCCGAGAGCGGCGACAACAGGAAGAGAGCGACGAAGGTGCAGCATCGGCTGGCTCCACATGGTTGGACTCGTTGAACTCAAGTCACGCGGGACTGTCGCAGGGGGAAGTGTGCGACGCATCGGGCCTAACCCTTAGGGAGCCACCGGGGTCGCCTCATCCTGCGGGCACGAAAACGAGCGTAACCGCAGCCCGGTTCCTGAGGCCGATCTCAGGGTGTCGTGATCGACGCCCGGGAGCGCGAGCGGAGAAAGGGATGTGGAGGCGCATGCCAGAACGAACGCATCTCCGGGCGGAGACTGAAGGCGGGGCCACCGCTGCGTGTCGTTCTGGCGGGCGCGGGGGTGTTCGCGGGTTTGCCCGGTGATCAGGCGGGCGACGCGACCCGCGGGGTTCGCCCCGCGCGATCCCAACATGGGGATGGCGCGAGGCCTTTCAAGGGCTTCCAGCTAGAACTTCGCGTGGAGCGGGTGCGAGCCGATGCGGCCTTCCGGATCGTCCAGCGCCGCCACTGTCGAGAGGTCGTCGGCGTCGAGCTGGAAGTCGAACACCTCGAAGTTCTCCCGGATGCGGCTGGGCGTCACCGACTTGGGGATTACGATCAGGTCGTTGTCGACGTGCCAGCAGATAATCACCTGCGCAGGCGTCTTGCCGTGCTTGCGCGCGATGTTCGCGATGACGGGGTCGTTCAGCAGGCGGCCCTGGCCAAGCGGGCTCCAGGATTCGGTCTTCACGCCCTGCGCGGCGTTGGCGGCGCGGGTGGCCTTCTGCTGGAAGCGCGGGTGCAGTTCGATCTGGTTGAGCACCGGCGCCACGCCGGTCTCGCCGACGATGCGCTCCAGATGCTCGGGCTCGAAGTTGGAGACGCCGATCGAGCGGGTCAGGCCGTCCTTCTGCGCCTGGACGAGCGCCTTCCAGGTCTCGAGGTACTTGCCGCGCCACGGCGAGGGCCAATGGATCAGCAGCAGGTCGACCTGCTCCAGCCCCAGCCGCTTCAGGCTGGCCTTGGCGGCGCGCAGCGCCTCGTCATAGCCCTGCTCCTCGTTCCAGACCTTGGTGGTGACGAAGATCTCGCCGCGCGGAACGTCGGCGGCGCGCAGGCCCTGGCCCACGCCCTCTTCGTTGCCGTAGATGGCGGCGGTGTCGACATGACGATAGCCGGCCTCGAGCGCCGTGCGGACAGCCTCGACGGCGACGTCGTTCGGCGTCTGCCAGACGCCGAGCCCAACCTGCGGGATGGCGTTTCCGTCGCTGAGCTTGGTCAGGGGGGAGTTGGACATCGAGGCTCCGGGGAACAGAGGTTTGCGACGTTGACGCCGGCGCGTGGGAAGGGGAGCCTCAGCTAGGCGCCGGAGCGGCAAAGGCAAGGGTAGGGCATGAGATCGGGCGCACTGCTGGTCGCGATGCTAGCGCTTGGGCTCTCCGGCGTCGCCCACGCGGCGCCGGCGCCCTATCAGCCGCCCAGGACGGCATGGGGCGCGCCTGACCTGGAGGGGCTTTGGTCGAACGCCTGGATCACGACCTTGCAGCGGCCGCCGCGCTTCAAGACTCTGGAGATCGGGGACGCTGAGGCCGCAGCTTACGAAGCCAGCCATGACGGCACGCCCGAGCCTGCGCGGGCCAGCGACGTCGGCCAGGCCGAGAGCGAGTGGTGGGAGATGGGCGGCCGGATGGGCCGGATCGATGGCCGCGCGCGAACGTCCTGGATCGTCGACCCAGCCGACGGGCGGCTGCCGTACTCGCCGGCCGGCCTGGCGGCTTTCCAGGCGCAGGCGCGCGCCCATATGCGCAACGTCGACGACCCCGAGGCCCGACCCGCGGCGGAACGCTGCCTGATGGGCCTGGGCGGGACATCGCTGCCGCCCATGCTGAACGCCAGCTACGGCAATCTGCTGCGGATCGTGCAGACCAAGGACCACGTCGTGCTGGTCACCGAGATGCACGTCGGGCCGCGGATTATCCCGCTCGCGCCTGATGCCCAGGAGCCTGGACCTGCTTGGAGCGGTCGCTCGCAGGGCAGGTGGGACGGCGAGACACTGGTGGTGGAGACCACAGGCTTTCACCCGAGCGCCCAGCATCGCGCGCCGAGCGGCCTCTACATCTCCAGCGCCGCCAAGGTGACAGAGCGGTTCACCCGCGTGGGCGCCGATGAGATCCGGTACGGCTTCACGGTCGAGGACCCCACTGTGTTCGCCCAGACCTGGCGCGGAGAGATGCCGATCATCCGGTCCAAGGGGCCGATGTTCGAGTTCGCCTGCCACGAGGGCAACTATTCGCTGCCTGGGATCCTTGGCGGCGGTCGGGAGCAAGACCGCGCGGCGGCGGCAGGGCAGGCGACGACGGCGGCTCCCGCCAGGGAGCCGCCGTCCGCCCCGGGTGCGGCGGAGGCTGGAGCCTCCGCGCGCGCGCCCTAGCTCAACACGACGATGGCCACGCGGCGGTTCTGCGACCGGCCGTCGGGCGTGTCGTTCGGCGCCACCGGCGCCTCTTCACCGTAGGAGATCGTGGCCATCCGGTTCAGCGCCACGCCTTGCTTGGCGAGGTACTTGCGGACCGCCTCGGCGCGCGACTCGCCGAGCTGGTCGTTATAGGCCTCAGGCCCGCTGGCATCGGTGTGACCCTGGATCTCCAGGTAGACGTTGCGATTCTCGGTCTTCAGCCGCTCGGCGAACTCATTGAGCCGCGCCTCGGCCTCGGGCGAGAGGGAGTGTACGTCCGTGGGGAACTTCACCGAGTCGTCCGAGAGGACGACTTCGTAAAGGAACTTGCCCTCGGCGAGCTTGTGAGCCGCGTTGGCCCGCGCCAAGGCCTCTCCGGCCGTTCCTTCCACCGTGGTTACGCGGGTATCGACCACCGCCACCTGGTCGCGGACGAACCGATGGCTGGCGCAGCCGCTCGCCGCGATCCCCGCGAAAATCAGCGCGCCGCCGATGGCGGCCACCCTTAGCTTCCCGTCTTTCAAGTCTTCGTTTCCTTCTAGCCAAGGCCCCACCCCGGGCGCTTAACCGCAGCCAAGGTGCAGTGGGCGGCGTGGCCTCGCCATGACGTGACCGTGGCGAGAACAGGGCAGCTTGACCGTAAGCGCCGCCACGTTCCTGCCGAAAGGCAGGGTCAGCCTTGGACGATGGGAGGACGGACGAGCACCCGACGGCGGCGCGGCGCGGCTGTGACGCTGAGCCTGCTGGCGCACGCCGCGATCCCGTTCGTGTTGATCGCCAGCCAGGGCGATGCGCCGGCCCCGCGGGCCTTCGACCCGATCCAGGTGAGCCTGGTGACCCCGCCGCCGCGTCCGCCGGAACCGCCGAAGCCCACGGCGCCCGAGCCGGCCGGTGGGACGCCCGCCACAGCGCCTGAGCCTACTCCCGAGCCGAAGCCGCCGCCGAAGGCGCGAGCGCGGCCGACGCCTCTGCCGCCGCCGACGGTGGAGCCGCTTCGCGTCGCCGTTACTGACACGCCCGCGCCCGATCCGCCGCCGGTGGCGACGGTGAGCGAGGCCCAACTCGCCGGCGCGCGGACCGCGGGGGCCGGCTCCGGCGGCGGCACAGGAACCGGGGCGGGCTCCGGCGCGGGCGGCGGTTGCGACATGGTCGAGCGGCTGCAGGCGGCGCTGCGCAAGGACCCGCAGGTGCGTCAGGCGATCGGTGAGGCGCACCGTGGCGCGAACGCCGGCCGCAAGGCCCTGCTGATCTGGAACGGCGACTGGGTGCGCAACCCCCAGCAAGAGGGCAAGGGCCTGGCCGGCGTGCGGCAGGCGATCTCAATGGAGGTGGCCTTTGCGCCCGAAGCCTGTCGCAACGAAGCCATGCGCGGCTTGGTGTTGATCTCGATGGCCGACGGGTCGCGGGTGGCCCTGGGTCAGGGCGCCTGGCGCTGGACCGACCTGCTGAACGCCCGCCGGCGCCCCGGCTAGGGTGTCAGTCGCTTTCGGTCGGGACGAAGCGCGCGGCGAACAGCTGGCACGCGTCCGGGTAGCCCTGCATCAGGCGCCGCGCGATCTTGTTGCGGTTGGTGATCTCAAGCCGAAGCTCACAGAAGCGCACGCCGTCGGCGGTTTCGATGCTTCGCCGCCAGATGTAGTAGCGGCGGCCCTCGAGGGTGACGGCCTCGTCCCAGACACCGTAGAGCGCAACAGCGGCGTCCGTGTCCTGCCCGTAGAGGCCGGACGGCTTCTCGCCTTCGAACTCGGTGGCGCAACCGCCCACGGCGAGCGACGCGGCGAGCGCGGAGGCGGAGAGCAGAAGGCGGAGAGGGCGGGCCATGGCCCGTTAGTTGTAAGCGACCGTGGTCGTGAAGGAACCCGAATACGCCCCACCGGCGGTGGAGCTGTCGATCGGGATCTGGCCGCCGACGCCGAAGTTGGCCGAGCCCGAGGCGCCCAGCGCGTTGCTGAGCGAGCCCGTGGTGGACGACGGGGTCAGCACGACGGTGATGGTCTCGGAGCCGCCCGAGCGGGTCATGTTGAAGTTGGCGGGCACCGAGATCGAGAAGGTCTGGCCGCCTTCGCCGTTGACCGTGTAGGTCGCGCGCCCGGCGGCGGCCTGGGTGTTCGGCTGGCCCGTGGTGAGCAAGGCGCCGCTGCCGGTCAGGGTGCGCGCGCCGTCGGCCGCCGCGATGCTGACGACGCCGGAGCCGGCGGTGGGACGGACCACGGTGCCGAACGACAGGTCGGTGTTCTTCGTAAGCGTGATCGGCCGGAAGACAGTCACCGTCGAATTGGTCTGGGCGGTCGCCGACGCCTGGGCGTAGGCGCCCGATGCGCCGGCGGCCAGGGCCGAGGCCGCTGCGGCGGCGATACAGAATTTCCGGGCCTGACCCACGATAAACCTCAGTAGAACTGCCATCTAAACGTGTACCAGGAGCCGTCTAGACTTAGCTTAAGTTGATCCGGACTCGGAGATGTACCGAAAGCTTACAGCCGAGCCGCCTGATACCGATGCTCGGTCACGTTTGCAACGGACGGGCCAACCCATTCTGGGGAGCGGCGTTCTGCCGTCATTGTCGTATTAGTACGTAAAGGCTACGCTGCCTGCATGATGGGGGCGAGCAGCATCCTTCCGGCCGCCCTGGTGGTCGCGGGCGCGATCGGTGCGGCGGCGCCAGCGTTTGCCCAGGCGGGCGCCCAGCCGCAAGCGTCCGTCGAAACCCGCGCGTCCGTCACGATTGTCGACCCGCCCGCGCTGGCGAAAGGCGCCGAGCTCTCGGTGGGACCGGTGAACCGGCCGGGCGCAGGTCAGGTCACCGCCCAGGCCGTTGGGGGTCGCTACGAGGTGAGCGGCGTCGCCGGCGACAGCTATAATCTGGCCATGCCGTCGTCCTTGCGGCTCACCCGCAGCGATGGGGCGGGCGAGGTGATGTTGCAGCTGACGCCCTCCGGCGCGGTGTCCAGCCTGCCGGGCGCCTACGGCGCACGCGCCAGCAGTTCGGTGGCGGTCCAAGGCGAGGTGGGCGTGACGGCGGGCGCGGCGCCCGGGGTCTACAAAGGCTCGTTCCCGGTCATCCTGTCGCTGCAGTAGCGCCTTATCCCCGGCGAATGGTCCGGCTTTCCACAGGCATGGTTACTGCGCCGCTTTGACGCGGCCGCGAAGCACGCTTTCCTTAGGTCTCGCACCTTTTCCGCCAAGGAGAGACCCGCCGTGAACGTCGAGGACCTCTCGCCCCCGAACCGGGAGCTGCTGACCGAAGCCCTGCCCGGCGGGGAACTCGTCAACGTGCTCTACGAAGGAGGCGAGCGGCTGGACGCCGGCTTTCAACGCGAGAGCCGCTGTTTTGCGCTGGGTGAGCGCGGATGGCTGGCGTTCGCTGGATGGGATGGGGGCTGGGACGGACGTATGGCCGCTCAGGCGTCCTGCCGCTCGCGCTGGACGCTGACCGAGGCGGCGCAGGCGGTGCTGGCGGACCGCCGCTAGGCGGTCAGCGCCAGCAGGGCGAAAGAAGCGAGCCAGTGCTCGCCCATGTAGTCGCCGGCCACGTGCGGCAGACTGGCCGCAAGATGCCGCTCGGCAGCCTCCTCCGCAGCGCTCCGCGCAGCGCCTGAGAGCGTCGGCGCGAGCGCGCGCCAGCACCAGGCGCGGGACAGGTTCAGACCATCGAGGTGGACGATCTTGCCGTCGGTGCGGTCGCTGACGATGGCGGGCGTGAACAAGGTGGCCGGCCGGCGCTCGGCGATGTGAGGGAGGTAGGCGGCGAACCAGGCGGCGAACTCGTCGGCCGGCAGCAGGCGGCGGAGGGCCTCGGCGGTCATCAGCGTGGCCGACAGGAACTCGTCGAGCGATGGCTCCCAGGCCTGGGCGTCGCGATCCTCCGTGTGCCAGGTCCGCATCTTGCGGGTGAAGAGTTCCAAGAGCGCCGGATTGCGCAGCCGTGCGTAGTCGGCGGCTAGCGCCAGGGCGAAGCTGGTGGAAGAGTGGACGCCGGTGCGGATCGGATAGGTGGCGTTCGGCAGGAAATCGGAGAAGCGGACGACGAAGGCGTCGGCCAGAGGCTGATGGAGGCGCGCCCAGGACTGGCCGTCGTGAGCCAGGAGTTCGGCCTGCAACTTCAGCAGCCAGCCCCAGCCGTAGGGGCGCTCGAAGCCCCGGGCGGAGGGGCGGGCGAGATAGGCGACTTCCGCCGCGACGTTCTCCCGCGTGAAGGCCTCGTCGAACCGGGCGCGGATGGCCGGCGCCTCGGGGATGTCCGGGAACAGGCGCAGGCAGGTGGCCAGCGTCCAGTAGCCGTGGACGCAGGAGTGCCAGTCGAAGCTGCCGAAATAGATGGGGTGGAGGGTTCGGGGGCCCAGCGCGTCCTGGTCGCCGTCCAGGACGTGGTCGAGCTTGTGGGGGTACTCGCGCGCGATGTGACCCAGAGCGATGCGGGCGAAGGACGACGCCAGCTCGGCGGTGAGCTCAGAACGCGAGGACATACATCAGCACCACATTGACGATCAGCAGCGGCAGGGCCGTGGGGATCTGGGCCTTGATCACCGCATAGCGGTCGGGAAGCTCAAGCAGGGCGGGCGGCACCAGATTGAAGTTGGCGGCCAGCGGGGTCATGAGCGTGCCGCAGAAGCCGGACAGCATCCCGATGGCGCAGACCACGGCAGGATCCCCACCGAAACCCTTGATCAGGATCGGTAATCCGACGCCGGCGGTGAGCACCGGGAAGGCCGCGAAGGCGTTGCCCATGACGATGGTGAAGGCGGCCATGCCGAGGCAATAGACAGCGACGGCGGCGAGCCGGGTGTCGAGCGGGATCCACGCGGTGACCAGCTGGCCGATGAGTTCGCCGACGCCGGCGAGCGCGAAAACGGCGCCCAGGGCGGCCAGCATCTGGGGCAGAAGCGCGGCCCAGCCGACGGTGTCCATCAGCCGGCGGCCCTCCTGGATCGGCGCGAGCGGCGGCTGACGGAGCAGGACAAGGGCGACGGCCACGGCGCTGACGGCGGCCAGCGCCAATGAGATCAGCGTCGCCTGCTTGGGATCTAACAGCGGCTGACCGCCCAGTTCGAGCGGCTTGAGCACCAGCACGCCGAGCGCGACGACCAGCGGGAGGGTCAGCGCCGGGATGAAAAGCCGATTGCCGAACCGCTCGGAGAGGTCACGCCGCTCTTCGGGCGAGGTGGTGGCCGGCGCGCCGCGGCCAAGGAGGCCGAAGCCGGCGATCAGCGCGAGGCCGAGCACCACAATCCCGTTGCCGATATCCCCGATTCGGTCGCCGGCCAGGAAACTGACGGCCACCAGCGCCCAGAACAGCGCGTTGCCCAGGCGCTTGCGGTTGTTGCGGTCGAGCGCGCTGAAGACCGCGAAGGCGGCGAACAGCAGGCCGGTCAGCAGATAGACGGCGGAAAGCTTGATCATCGGGCGGTCTCGCGGCGGGCCTTCAGCCGGCGATCGAATACGAGCAGGCGCGCGCCATGGATCAGGAAGGCGGCGATGGCCGTCGGGATCGCCCACAGCGACAGGTGCAGCGGGTCCAGCGTGATGCCGCTGGAGGCCAGGACGCCGACCATGAGCAGGATCGAGCCGATGGCGATGAAGATGTCTTCGCCGAAGAACAGGCCGATGTTGTCGGTGGCGGCGGCCTGGGCGCGGACCGCCTGGCGGGTGTCGGCGTCGAGTTCGCCGTTCCGGGCTTCGACCGCGCCTTCGGCCATGGGCGCAACGAGGGGCCGGATGCTCTGAGCCTGGCCGGCGATGGAGTGCAGCCCGATGGCGGCGGTGATCTGACGCAGCGCCAGGTAGGCGATCAGGAAGGGGCCGACCGAGACGCCGCGCAGCCGGGCGATCAGGGTGCGTGCGCGCTCCTGCAGACCGGCGCGCTCCAGCACGCCCACCATCGGCAGGACGAGGTAGACGATGGTGATGAACTTGTTCTCGTTGAACGCCTTGCCGAAGGCGGCCAGCACCTCCAGCGGCGAGAGGCCAGCGAACAGCCCCGTGGTGAAGGCGGCGATGACGACGACCAGCAGCGGGTTCAGGCGAGCGGCGAAGCCCACAACCACGACCACGACGCCCAGCAGGCTCAGCATTCCAGGGTCCCCGACTCCGACGGGCCATTGGAGCGGCTGGAGCCCGGTTCCGCAACGGCGTAGGCTTGCGCTCATGAGCGAACCCAACACGCCGGACGACGACGACTTCGACCTGGTGGAAGAGGCGGGCGAGGAGAGCTTCCCCGCCAGCGATCCGCCGTCCTGGACGCCTCCGGGCCACGACGACCCGATCGGCGAGGACTAGAGCTCGTCTAGGCCTGCGCCAGCCAGGCGTCGGCGAGGCCGAGGAAGCCCTCGACCGGGATGACTTCTGCACGGGCCGCGGGGTCGAGGCCGGCGGCGGCGACCAGACCCTCGCCACCCAGCGCCTTCAGGCTGGAGCGCAGCATCTTGCGGCGCTGGCCGAAGGCGGCCGCCGTGACCTTCTGCAGCGCGTCCAGGCGTTCGGGCGAGGGGCGATCGGTGCGCGGCTCCACGCGGACAACGGCCGACTCGACCTTTGGCGGCGGGGTGAAGGCGCGGGCCGGGACGTCCAGGACCGGCCGCGTGTGGGCGGTGGCCTGGGCGATGACGGCGAGCCGGCCGTAGGCGTCGTCGCCGGGCGCGGCCACGATGCGGGCGGCGACCTCCTTCTGGAACATCAGCGTCAGGGACCTGGGCTGCCAGGGGCCGGTCAGCCACTTGATGAGCAGCGGCGTGCCGACGTTGTAGGGCAGGTTGGAGACGAGGTGCGCCGGCTGGCCCGCCGCGATGGCGGTCTCGTCGGCGGTCAGGGCGTCGCCGAAGATCAGGTTCAGACGCCCCGCCGAGGCCGCGGCCAGCTCCTCAAGCAGCGGCCGGAAGCGTTCGTCCTTCTCGATGGCAGTGACGCGGGCGCCGGTCTCGACCAGGGCGCGGGTCAGGCCGCCAGGGCCCGGGCCGACCTCGATGACGTGGTCGCCTTCGCCAACCTCGGCCAGGCGGGCGATCTTGCGGGTGATGTTGAGGTCGAGCAGGAAGTGCTGGCCGAACGCCTTCTTGGCCCACAAGCCGTGGGCCTCCAGCGTGGCGCGCAGGCTCGGCAGGTCGTCGAGGGTCATGCGCGCTTCGCGGCGATCTCGGCGGCCAGTCGGATGGCGGCGATGAGGCTGTCGGGTCGCGCGATGCCGCGGCCGGCGATGTCGAAGGCGGTGCCGTGATCGGGCGAGGTGCGGACGATCGGCAGGCCGAGGGTGACGTTCACGCCGCCCCAGAAGTCGAGCATCTTCACGGGGATCAGCGCCTGGTCGTGGAACATGCAGAGCGCCGCGTCGTAGTTGGCGCGCATCTCGGCCGGGAACAGGCTGTCGGACGGGTAGGGCCCGCGGGCGTCGACGCCCAGGTCCTTCAGCGCACGGACGGCGGGCTCGACGATCTCGATCTCCTCGCGGCCGATGCCGCCGCTTTCGCCGGCGTGGGGATTGAGGCCGGCGACGGCGAGGCGCGGCCTTTCGACCCCGAAATCGCGACGCAGGGCCTGGGCGGTCACGAGGCCGGCGGTGACGACCTTCTCAATGGAGAGCGCGGCCGCCACGCGGGCGATCGGCTCATGGACGGTGACCAGCGTCACGCGCAGGTCGGCGGCCGTCAGCATCATGATCGGGCCGCGAGCGCCGTCAAAGGCGATGCTGTTGGTGAGCTCGCCGAGGAACTCGGTGTGGCCGGGGAACTTGAAGCCGGCCTCGTAGAGCGGAGCCTTGGCGATGGGGGCGGTGACGACGCCAGACACCGACTTCGACAGCGCGAGGCCCACGGCGGTCTCGATCCAGCGGATCACAGCGGGCGCGGCCGTGGGCGACGGCTGCCCCGCCACGACCGGCGCCTTCAGCGGCAGGTCGAGGACGGGCACGGCGTCGGCGAAGACCTTGGCGGCCTCGTCGGGGCTGTGGACGGCCCGGACGGGCGCGGCCCCGCCGGGGGCGGACGCCACGGCTTGAGCGTCGCCGACGACGACGAAGGGCGGACCGCCGGCACGCAGAGCGGCCCAGGCCTTGGCGACGATCTCGGGGCCGACGCCCGCGGGATCTCCGAGTGTGAGCGCTAGAGGCGCGCGGGTCCCATTGGAGCTCACCGGGTCTCGATGGTGGCCGAGTTGCGCAGGTCGCGCATGTAGCGGCGGGCGATCATCGAAAGCTGCTGCCCGTAGAGCCGGTTCTCGATGGCGTCGCGGTCCATGTTCGCCCCGCCGGCGGCGCGGCGGCCGCAGACGGCGACGAGGTGCAGGCCCGCGCCGGTGCGGATCGGCTCGGACACCTGGCCCACCTGGAGGGTCTCGGCGGCGGTCTTGAACTGCGGCGCGAGGTCGGCGAGCTCGGCCTCGCCGAGATCGGAAGCCACGACGCCCTCGACCTTGGCGGCGGCGGCCTCAAGCGCGTCGCAGCTGGTGATCTGCGGCCGGAGCTGTTCGAGCTTGGCCCGGGCCGCGGCCTCGTCGGCGCCCTGGGGCAGGGCCACGGCGGCCTGCTTGAGGTTCACCAGCGTCGAGCCGCCGCCGGCGCGCTTGTCGCGCAGGTAGACGATGTAGACGCCGTCCCGGACTTGGATCGGCTGGGACAGCTGGCCCGGACGCATCTGGTCGACCACCTGCTGCACCTCGGCGGGCATCTCGCCCTGGCCCACCCAGCCGGCGTCGCCGCCCGCCGCCGCGGTCGGCAGGGCCGAGAACTGGCGGGCCACGGCCGGGAAGGGCGCGCCCTGCTGCATCTGGGCGACCAGCTGCTGGGCGCCCTGCATGGCCTGCGGCATGCCGCCGACGCGGTTGGCGTCGATCAGAACTTCGGAGATCTGGTACTGCGGCTTGGCGGCGTCGGCGGCGGCCCGGGCTTGGGCGGCGGCGATCTGGTCGTCGCCGATGCGCAGGCGCGAACCGTAGCGGCCGCGGATCCAGCGGGCCCAGCTGATCTGCGCGCGGATCTGCTGGCGCAGGGTGTCGACGCCGATCTGGCGGCTCTGCAGGAACTGCAGGAACTGCTCCTTCGACATGTTGTTCGACTGCGCCATTTCGGTGATTTCCTGGTCGACCTCTTCGTCGGCGGCGACGATGTCGATCTTCTGCTCGCGCTCGACCCGGCGCAGTTCCTGGAACTGCAGGCGCTCGTCGACCAGGCTGACCAGGGCCTCGCGCTGGAACTGGGGCAGGGTCTGTTCCGTGGGCTGGACACCCGACGTGGCGATCAGCAGCCGCATCCGCTGGCCGAGGTCGTAGGTGGAGATGATCTCGTCGTTGACCACAGCGGCCACGGATTCCGACATGCCCGTGGGCGCCGCCGGCTGGGCGGCGGGTGCGGGCGGGGCGGCCGCCGGAGCGGTCGCCTGGGGTGCTTGGGCGTAGGCAAGCGGCGAACCCGCCGCGATGAGCGCGCAGGCGAACGCCGCGCTCCGCGCCAGGCCCGAGACGTGGTGGGGGCCCGAGACGAGGGACTTCATGGACGAGATCGTTTCCTTGAGGGGGCGGAGTTCGCCCATAGTTCTAGCGGGCATCTGTGCCACCCAATGTGGCGAGCGTTAGGCGCACCGAGACGGTCTCGCTGGGTAGCAGACGGCCGATGATGATGTCTTCGCGGCGATAGATCACATCCACCCGAATGCAGTCGTCCTTGTAGAACACGCCGACGTCACGGATGACCCAGGCCTCCTGGTTCATGTCACGGCTGCCGTAGAAGCTGACGCCGTAGCCCTTCAACAGGTTCAGCTCGCCGCCGAGATCGAGGTTCTCGCGCTTCTGACCGTTGATGTCGAAGTCGTCGGTCAGGTAACGGACGAAGCCGTTGCCGTACTTGTTGAAGACGTTCGCGCCGGCCTCGAGCCGGTGCACGGAGAGGTCGTCGGCGTCGAGGCGCGCCCGGGCGAACATCGAGACGCCGCGGAACGGCTGAGCGTCCGCCGCCACGATCCAGTCCGACGACTTGCCGCGGAGGCCCGAGCGTTCGGGGAAGACGCGGTTCTCCTCGGTCCGGAAGGAGCGGCCGACCAGCAGGTTGGCGCGGCGGCCGTCGTCCCAGAGCACCATCGCCCGGCCGGCGACGTTCAGGCGCACGCCGTCCTCATAGAGGTCGTAGCCGGGGAACTTGTTGGGTCGGAAGAGGGTGGTCTCGTCGAACTCGAACGCGACGCTGTCCTCGTTCAGGTAGACGGGCTCGCCGGCGGCGTCGGTCCCGATCACCACCTGCTTGGCGTTGGGCGAGGCCAGCACCTGGACGACCGGCTCGACCACCACGGTCTTGTCGCCGAAGCGGCGGAACACCGGGTAGGTGATGTCCGCGCCGACGGTGGCGAGGCCACGGGTCATGTCGTCCTTGCGGGTCGCAGAGCCGACACCGGTCAGGATGTCCTGGATGCGGTAGGCGTCGAAGCGGGCGCTGACGAAGGGCGACCCGCGAAGGCCGGCCGCCGAGGTGAAGTCGCGGCGCCAGTTGAGCTCCCCGGTGACCCGCGCGCTGTCCAGGCCGGGAAGGCGCACCGAGAGGTCGGTCGGCGACTGCTCGCGGCTGAGGACCACGGCGGAGGTGTTCACCCGCAGACGGCCGCCGGCGATGCGGCCCACGTCGTAGCGGCCTTCCACCAGCGGGCCGATCACCGGGAACACGCGGTCGTTTTCGCCCGGCGCGAAGCCGGTGATGGGATCGACGGTGTCGAGCGACGAGCGCAGGCCCTGAATGCTCATGGCCGCCGTCGAGAAGTAGGAGCGCTCGTCCTGGCGGATGGCGTAGATCTGGGAGATCAGGCGGCGATCGTCGGCGACGTAGGGACCGCGGGTCTCATAGACGCTGCCGATCTCGTACTTGTCGAAGATGAGGTCGTCGGAGGTGCGCTCGGCGGTGAAGCCCCAGCGCCAGTCCTCGTTGATCTGGAAGGCGCCGCGGCCGAGGATATAGCTGCGGTCCGTCTTCTCACCGAACTCGTTGCCGCGACCGTCGAAGTCACGCTCGCGGGTGTAGCCGAGCCGCAGGTCGACTTCGCCCGAGTAGAAGCGCTTGCGGCCGCGCAGGTTCAGGAAGGGGTTCACCTTCGAATTGAACTGCGGGCTGATCGTCAGGTCGGAATAGGGCGAGATCACCCAGTAATAGGGCTGCTCGTACGAAGCGCCGCGGCGATCGGAGGCCGAGGCCTTGGGCGGCAGGAAGCCTGACGACCGCCCCGCCTGCGGGTCGGCGTGCCAGAAGACCGGCAGATAGAGCAGCGGCACGCCCAAGACGTGGAAGCGGGCGTTGCGATAGGTGATCGTGCGCTTCTTCTTGTCCTGCACCACGCGCTCGGCCGAGATCGACCAGGTCGGCTTCTTGTAGCTGCCGTCCTTCGCGCAGATGTCGCAGGGCGTGTAGATCGCCTGGTTCAGCTCCTGGACGTTTTCGCTCCGCCGCACGGCGCTGGCCGCGGCGACCTTCACGTTCTCGGGCAGGCGGGCCGAGAAGCCCTGAGCCACGCCCGCCCGCATCTCATCGTCCAGCAGGAATTCGTCGGCGAAGGTCGAGGAGCCGTCGGCGTCGACGATGACGACGTTGCCCAGCGCCCGGATCGTGCCGGCGCCTTCCTCGTAGACCATCCGGTCGGCCCGCAGGGTGCGGCCGTTGTAGCGGACCTCGATGTTCCCCTGAGCGCTCGTGCGGCCGATCTTGTCCTCACGGACGACCTCGTCGGCCTCCATGTAGAGCTCGCCTTCCTGCAGGCCGTCGCGGGCGGAGGCGGCGACACCGGCCTTCGTCGGCCTGACGGGCTGAGTCGGCGCGACCGCAGGCGCCTCGTTCCCGGCAGGGGCCGTCGGCTGAGCGTGGGCTGCGAAGCCGCACAGCATCGCCACCGCCGCTCCGGCCAGCAGGGCGCGCTTGCGCGCGTTGGCCAGGAGGGCGCGCTTGCCTGCGAGGGGCGGCGAACGCCGACGCGGACTCATGAAGCTCTCGTATCCCCTCTCGCGCCTTCGCGCGTTGTGGCCTGGCTCGCGCCTCTAGGGGCGATGCATAGCCCGGCCGTTCAATGATTCAACCGTCTTCGGTGTAGCAAAGCAGGGTCAGCCCGGCGAGCAGCGCGACGAGCACAGGCGCCCACGCCGCGGCGGCCAGCGGGATGATGTCGGCCTTCGCCAGCGCGCCGGCGAACTGGTTGAAGAAGAACATGATGAAGCCGAGGGCGACACCCGCCCCCGCAAGGCCGGCCAGGCCGCCGAGGCGCGCCAGGCGCAGCGAAAAGGCCGCGGCCAGGATCGACATGGCGGCGAACAGCAGCGGCGTGGCCAGCAGCTGTTGCAGCCTGAGCTGGTAGCCGGCCGCCGAGAAGCCGGCCTGTTCGGTCAGGCGGATGGCGGCGGGCAGCCGCCAGAAGGCGATGGCCTCGGGCGAGGCGAAGCGCTCCATCGCCGCCTCTGCGTCGAGGGTCGAACGGATAGACAGGCTTTCGGAGCGGATCGAGCTCTCGCCGGCGCCCGCCTCGGCGACGTTGCTGAGGCGCCAGAAGCCGGGCATCAGCCGCGCCTCGGTAGCCTCCAGCCGGCGGCGGAATTCAGGCGCGCCGCGCTGGTCCTTCTCGTACACGAACACCGAGACGCCGCGCAGGATCACTGTGCCCGCCCGGGTTTCGCGATCGCGGGCGTGGATGACGATCTGGGTGCGATCGTCGCCCTGGCGGATCCAGATGTCCTGCGGCTGGTCGCCGAGATAGTTCTCCATCAGCCGGGCGCGCTCGGCCTCGAACCTGGCGTTCAGCGAGGCCGCGAAGGGATTGAGGAGGCCGACGGCCAGCACGCCCAGCACCGCCGACAGCGCGGCGGACGGCAGGATGAAGCGCCAGGCCGAGATGCCGGCGGCGCGCATCGCCACCAGCTCGCTCTTGCGGTTCAGCCCGACGAAGGCGCCCATGCCGCCGAAGAGGAAGCAGAACGGCAGCAGGATCTGGATCAGGGCCGGGGCCCGCAGCATGGTCAGGCCGAAGATCGACGAGGCGCCGACGTCGGCGCGGGTGCCCACCTGGCTCGACAGCTCGACGAACTGGATCAGCAGGATCACCGCCGAGATTACGGCGAGCGCCGCGCCGACGCCGCCCAGCATCCGGCCCATCACGTAGCGTTCGAGGCGGCCGAGACCCGTCACGCGGCCGCTCCGATCCCGTTGGCGGCGATGCGGGTGGGGCGGCGGGTGATGTCGATGTAGCGGCTCACCCGCTGCTTGAAGATGCTGCGGAAGGCAAAGGCCGTGGCGGTCAGCGGAACGACGTACTGCAGGACGTTCAGCCAGGCCTCGTCCTCGGCGGCGGCCTGGACCTGGAAGCCCAGGATGCGGACGAAGGCGGCGGCGGCGCCCATCCAGGCGATGCGGCGGCCGTAGCCCAGGCGCGAGAAGCCGCCGCCAATGATGGCCGACAGCGCCAGCGCCATGAAGGCGATGTTGTAGAGCGGCGAGGCGAGGCGGGCGTGGCCCTCCGCCAGCAGGTCGAGCCGGTTGCGGCGCTCCCAATCCTGCTGCAGGTCGGGGAAGAACAGCTCGTGCAGGTAGCGGTCGGACGGCTTGTAGTGGACGAGCTCATCGCCGCTCGCGAGCGCGCTCAAGTCGAAGATGTACTCGTCGAAGGTCAGGTAGTTCAGCACCCCGGTGCGGGAGAACTCCTGGTTCGAGCCGTTCTTCATCACCAGCACTGGGCGGCCCTGGCTGCGCGCCACGCGGCCTTCTTCGGCGGTGTAGGTGGTGGCCGAGCCGTCGGCCTTCTCCTGGTGGATGAACAGGTTCTCGAGGTTGCCGGCCCCGTCGACGCCCTGGGCGTAGACGGTGAGGCCCGGCGCCGGCTCGGTGAACTCGCCCTCGCGGACCAGGGTCGAGGCGAGGTCGGTGCGGATCTGGAACAGCTCGTTGCGCATCTCGCGATAGGCCCAGGGCTGGACCCACAGGTTCATCACCAGGGCGATGAAGGCGATGACGCTGGCGAGGCGGATGGCGGGCGAGATGACCCGCCAGCGGCTCATGCCGCCGGCGAAGCAGACGACGATCTCCTGCTCGGTGTGGAGCCGGTTCAGCGCCACGAGCGCGGCCACGAACACGGCGATCGGCAGGACCATGTTGATGAGCTGCGGCATGGCCAGCAGCGTCACCTTGAGGAACACGAGCGCGCTCTGGCGCTGGTTCACGATCAGGTCGAGGCCCGACAGCGTCTGGCTGAGCAGCGCCACGCCCGTCAGCGCCAGGGTGGCGAGCAGGACAGGGCCGAGCAGCTGGCGCAGGAGATATCGGTCGATCAGGCGCATGGGGTTTGCGAAAAAAGGCGTCCCAACAGATTAGGGCCTGCCCCGGCCGCGGAGGTGTTCTAAACCATGCGTCGCCGCGCCAGACAACCGCGCGAGGCCGCCCGCCGGGCATGACTGTCGAAGCCAACGAGAGAGTTTCCATGGAAATCGAGTTCGTCGCCGCATCCGCCGCCATCGCGCCGAAGACGGCGCTGGCCCGGATCGTGTTCGAGGGTGAGGCGCTGGACAGCGCGCTCGGCCAGGCGGCGGCGGGCAGCCGGTTCACCGGGGCCAAGGGCCAGACGCTGGACATCCTGGCCCCGCAGGGTGTGGACGCTGTGCGGCTGGTGCTGGTGGGCGCGGGCAAGCGCGACGGATTCGACGCCACGGGCGCCGAGCACGCAGCCGCTTCGGCCTATGCGGCGCTGAAGATGTCGGGCCTGGAGGTCTTGCGGATCGAAACCCCCAATGGGGATGCGGATCTGGCGGCCCGCGCGGCGCTGGGCGTGCGGCTGGCCTGCTACCGCTTCGACAAGTACCGGACCAAGGTGCCGGCCGAGAAGAAGCCGTCGATCGTGAAGACCCAGGTCGCCACCGGCGATCCGGACGGCGCGCTGGCGGCCTTCCCGCCGCTGGCGGCGCTGGCGGATGCGATCAGCTTCAGCCGCGACCTCGTCTCCGAGCCGGCCAACGTCCTCTATCCCGCCGAGTTCGCCCGCCGGGTAAAGGCGCTGGAGACGCTGGGCCTTGAGGTCGAGATCCTCGGCGAGGCCGAGATGGAGAAGCTCGGCATGGGCAGCCTGCTGGGCGTCGGCCAGGGCAGCATCCGCGAGAGCCAGCTGGTGGTGATCCGCTGGAACGGGGCCGACGACAAGGACGCCCAGCCCGTGGCCTTCGTCGGCAAGGGCGTGTGCTTCGACACCGGCGGCATCTCCATCAAGCCCGCCGAGGGCATGGAGGACATGAAGTGGGACATGGGCGGCGCGGGCGCCGTCGCGGGCCTGATGCACGCGCTGGCCGGCCGCAAGGCCAAGGTCAACGCCGTGGGCATCCTGGGCCTGGTCGAGAACATGCCCGACGGCAACGCCCAACGGCCAGGCGACGTGGTGACCTCGATGTCGGGGCAGACGATCGAGGTGATCAACACCGACGCCGAGGGCCGCCTCGTGCTGGCCGACGCCATCTGGTACTGCCAGGAGCGGTTCAAGCCGAAGTTCATGGTCGACCTCGCGACCCTGACCGGCGCGATCATCATCAGCCTCGGCAACGACTACGCCGGCCTGTTCTCGAACGACGATGAGCTGGCGAACAACCTGCTGGCGGCCTCGACCGCCGAGGGCGAGCCGCTGTGGCGGCTGCCGCTGCCGGATCAATACAACAAGCAGCTGGAATCCCCGATCGCCGACATGAAGAACATCGGCGGCCGTCCGGCCGGCTCGATCACCGCGGCGCTGTTCATCCAGAAGTTCGTCAACGGCGTGCCGTGGGCGCACCTCGACATCGCCTCGACCGCCTGGAAGAAGCCCTCCAGCGTGCCCACCATCCCGGACGGCGCCACCGGCTACGGCGTGCGCCTGCTGAACCGGATGGTGCAGGAGAAGTACGAGGGCTGACGCCCTCAAGACCGTGATGGCTGAGGTCTGGTTCTACCACCTGGAGCGGACGGGCCTGGACCAGGCCTTGCCCGAGCTGCTGGAGAAGACCCTCCAGCGAGGGTGGAAGGCCGTCGTCCGCTCGGGTGCGCCCGAGCGGATCGAACATCTGGACGGCTGGCTGTGGAGCTATCGCGAGGACAGCTTCCTGCCGCACGCGCCCGCCGGCGACGCACAGGCGCCGCGCCAGCCGATCCTGCTGACGACCGAGTTCGACAATCCGAACGGCGCGGACGCCCTGTTCCTGGTGGATGGGGCGGAGCCCGGAGAGCTGGACGGCTACCAGCGCTGCGTGGTGCTGTTCGACGGCAACGATCCGGAGCAGCTGGCGATGGCCCGGCGGCAGTGGAGCGCGGCGAAGGGTAAGGGACTGGCGGTTTCCTACTGGAAGCAGCAGGCGAGGGGCTGGGAGAAGCAGGCATGAGATGGGCGGTTGCGATGACTCTGGCGCTGGCGGCCTGCGCCACGCCGCCGCCTGCACCCGCGCCCCAGCCGCAACCCGCGCCCGCACCGCCTCCGGTCGCGGCCCCGCCGCCGCCGGCCGACACCTGCGGCGTGGAGGCGGTGAAGCATCTGGTGGGGCGTCCGCGCACCGAGATCCCGGTGCCGCTGCGGCCCGAGCTGCAGCGGGTGGCCTGCACCACCTGCCCGGTGACGCTGGACTTCAATCAGAACCGGTTGAACTTCTTCTTCGACGCCGAGACGGGGCTGATCAAAGAGATCAAGTGCGGCTAGGGGATCGTCAGCCCTAGCTCCCGCAGCAGATCGAACCAGGCGGCCCGGCCCTTCTCGCGATCGAACATCGCCACCGCGGTCTCGCGGGCCGCAGCGCGCAGCGGGTCCGCGGCCTGCGGGTTGCGGCAGGCGTGGATCAGGGCCTGGGCCAAGGCCTCGTGATCGGAGAACGGCAGTAGACGGCCATTGACCCCGTCCTGAATGGCGTCACGCACCGGGGCGGTGTCTGAGCCGATGACGTGGCAGCCCAGCGCCATCGCCTCAGCCAGCGACCACGAGAGCACGAACGGTATGGTGTAGTAGACGTGCGCCACGGACAGGCGCATGGCCGCCAGCATCCGGGCATGCGGGACCTTGCCCAGGAAGTGGACGCGCGCCGGATCGATGGCGAGGTCTCGGAACGCCCATTTCTTCCATGTCAGGCCGTCGGGCGCAGCGGCGCCATAGCCGGACTTCTTCTCCTGGCCGATCACCACCACCTGGGCGTCGGGAACCTCGGCCAGCAGGCGGGGCAGGGCGCGGGCGAAGATGTGCAGGCCGCGCGCGGGCTCCATGTTGTTGTTCACATGAGTTACGATCGGCATGCCGGGCGTCAGCACCCGGCCGTCGGGCAGCTCGAACGGCGCGGCAGGTCCCGGCCGGATGGACGCGACGTCGACGCCCTCGTGGATGATCCGGGCGCGATCCCGGAACACCGGCGGCAAGGTGGAGGCCTGGAACAGCGTCGGCGTCACGATGGCGTCGGCATGGGCGTACGCGTAGGCCATGCTGAGGCCCTTGGCGTTGACGCGCTGGACATCCTCCTCGCTGGGCTGTGGGAACTCCGGGTCGAAGCCCACGTCGAAGCCGCGGCCGTGGTAGAAAAACTCGGCGAACAGCGCCTGGCGGGCGTTCGGGAACGCCTCTTTCAGATACAGCGTCTCGCCCCAGCCGGGGTGGCCGACGATGACCGCGGGGTCGCAGCCGTGCTGCTTCAGCGCCTCGGCGGCGCGGAAAGCGTCGTGGGCGCGCAGCAGGTCAGCCTCGGGGCGGACGACGGCCGGGTGCAGCCCGGGCGTGGTGCCGCGGCTCAGGCGATAGCGGGCCGTGCGGACCTCGGGCATGGCCGGCGCATGATCCTGGCCGATGCCACAGCAGGGGACGCCGCGCGCGACCAGGCTGGCCGCCAGGTCGCGGAACTGGCCCGGGAAATTGTTGTGAACGAACAGGACGCCTTCCGACATGGCGCCCTTGTGCCGGGCTCGGACGACGCTGTCACGCCCGGCTAAGGCTGGTGCGGATGAGAGGAGTCGAACCTCCACGCCTTGCGGCGCTGGAACCTAAATCCAGTGCGTCTACCAATTCCGCCACATCCGCACGCAGCGGCCCGGACATCGCGGGCTGAACGCGCCTCGTCAAGGCTCTTGGAGCGCGCAAGCTCCCATGACATAAGAGCGCGCCGCGCCGCCGGGCGATTTCGGCGGCGCTTCCTATTCCACCTGAAGGCGGACCTGCAGGCGCGCGTTTCGCGCGCTGTCCGGAAGTTGAGAATGTCGATGCAAGTCGTTGAGAAGTCTGGCGAAGGCCTGAGCCGCGTCTATGGTGTCACGGTCCCGCAGAAGGACCTGAGCGAGCGCCTGGAAGCGCGGATCGCCGAGATCGCCCCGACCCTCAACGTCAAGGGATTCCGTCCGGGCAAGGTGCCGGTCGCCCACGTGAAGCGCCTTTACGGCAAGCAGCTGATGAGCGAGGTGCTGGAGCAGACCCTGTCGGAGACCACCCAGAAGGTGCTCGAGGACAATAAGCTGCGTCCCGCGGGCGAGCCTGAGCTGAAGCCGGAAGGCGACATCCAGGGCGTGCTGGACGGCAAGGCCGACCTGGCGTTCGAGGTGGCCGTCGACCTGATGCCGGAATTCGAGCCGATCGATCCCGCGTCGCTGTCGCTGACCCGTCCGGTCTATGAGCCGACCGAGACCGAAGTGGACGAGGCGGTCACCGAGCTGGCCGGCCAGAACAAGACCTACGAGACCAAGACGGGCAAGGCCGTGAAGGCCGCCGACGGCGACATGGTCGTCATCGACTTCATCGGCCGCATCGACGGCGAGGCGTTCGAGGGCGGCACGGCCCAGGACGTCGAGCTGGTGCTGGGCTCGGGCCAGTTCATCCCGGGCTTCGAGGACCAGCTGAAGGGCGCGAAGCCTGACAGCGACGTCGAGGTGAAGGTGACCTTCCCCGAGGACTACCAGGCCGCCAACCTGGCCGGCAAGGAAGCGGTCTTCGAGACCAAGGTGAAGGAAGTGAAGGCTGCGGCCGACACCGTCGCCGACGACGCCTTCGCCGAGCGCCTGGGCATCGAGAACCTCGAGAAGCTCAAGGAGCTGCTGAAGACCAACCTGGAGCAGCAGTACCAGGGCGCGAGCCGCTTCAAGCTGAAGCGCGCGCTGCTGGACGAGCTGGACTCCAAGCACGACTTCCCGCTGCCGCCGAAGATGGTGGAAGCCGAGTTCGCCTCGATCTGGAACCAGGTCCAGCAGGACAAGACCGCCGGCAACCTGCCGGAGGACGACGCCGACAAGACCGACGAGCAACTCGAGAAGGAATACCGCAAGATCGCCGAGCGCCGCGTGCGCCTGGGTCTGGTGCTGGCCGAGATCGGCCGCGCCAACAACGTCCAGGTGACCGACCAGGAACTGGCCGAGGCAATGCGCCGCGAGGCCATGCGCTATGGCCCGCAGGCCCAGCAGATCTTCGACCTGTTCCGCCAGAACCCCAACGCCCAGGCGCAGCTGCGCGCGCCGATCTTCGAGGACAAGGTCGTCGACCTGATCATCGAAAAGGCCAAGGTCGAGGACAAGGCCGTCGACAAGGACGAGCTGCTGAAGGAAGACGACCTGCCGGAAGGCTACGAAGGCTAAGCCAGCCTTACGAGGAGAGTTCGAAGCGGCGTCGCCCCCGGGCGGCGCCGTTTTCGTATTCAGGCCGCGTTGCGCGCCTCGCGCGGGCTGAGCCCCGTCCAGCGCTTGAAGGCCCGCGAGAAGGCGGCGGGGTCGGAGAAGCCGACCAGGTAGGCCGTCTCGTTGACCGAGACCTTACGGCCCTTGAGGTAGCGCAGCGCGAGCGTCTCGCGCAGTTCGTCGAGGACGTGTTCGAAGGTGACGCCCTCGGCCTTGAGCTTGCGGTAGAGCGTCTGGCGGCTGACGGCCATGCGGGCCGCCACGGCGTCGACGCCGACCTCGCCGGTGTGCAGCATCTCAGCCAGGTGCTTCTCGACGGTCCCGCGGACGCTGCCAGCCGAGGCTAGGCTGGCCAACAGGCCCTCGGCATGGCCGGAGAGGACGTCGAAGGCGTAACGCGGAAGGTGCTGGACCGGGGCCTGGGGCCAGGCCGGATCGATCAGGAAGGCGTTACGCTCGGCCTCGAAGGTGACGGGGCAGCCGAACAGGGCCTCGTACTCGGCGCGATAGCCGGGATCGGCGTGGGTGACATGCACCGCCTTCACCCGCAGCTGGTGACCATGGCGGCGCGGCGCGCAGACGATGTGGGCGAAGGCGGACTCGGTGAGCTCCGGGAAGTCGTTGGCGTCCAGGCGGGCGTCGACGATCCAGAGGCCGCGGCCGTCCATGACCATGCGGAAGCGGTCGCCGTCGTCGGCGTTCCGCGTCTCGACGATCAGCGGGACGTAGCGGTTGAGCTGGACGAAGGCCTCCATGGCGTTGACCGAGGCCTGGCCGATGAGGCCGACGATGGATATGTCCGCGACGTCGACGTCGGAGCCGTAGTGAAGGGCCAGCGCTCGGTCGCCGGTGAGCGCCTGGGCGGCATGCATCAGGTCGACGTAGGCCTGAAACGGCAGGCGCGCGTCCTCGTCAGCGATCAGAGCGAGGTCGAGGCCGGCGCGGGCGGCAAGCGCTTTCCGCTCCGCGCCTCTGCGGACAGCAAAGTCGAGGAGGCCCCGGACAAACCCAGCTCCGACCGTCAGCCCGGCCATGGTCACCCCGCGAATGTACGCCTTCAGACGATAGAGGCGCGGGCCGGGCCGGTTGGATGCAGGATCAGAGCGAGCGGATGGCGCGCAGGAGTTCTGGGTCCTCGAGTTGGGCCCGGCGGGCGTTGATCTCGCGGTGGAGATCGAGCGCGTCGGGGGCGTCCAGCGCCAGGACGGCCGGCGGCGGAACTTCGTGAGCAGCCAGATTGGCCTCGGGAATGCGGTCGGTGGGCAGATCCATCGGCAGTCTCCCTCAGGCCCGCAGGCGCGGACCTCTCTCTCCCGCCATTAAGCTAGCATTTACCCTCAGGGGTCGCCACGGCGGCGCTCTCCAGAAAAGCTCACGATCACGTCAGCCCGGCTGCACGCCCAGACCCTGCGGCCAAGCTTCGCCGAACACAAATCGAAGAACATGGTTGGCGACGAGCCCGGATGAGGCGTAGCGTTGGCGCATTGAACGCCGCGCCGGGGCCGGGGAGCCACCTGCGGAAGCAGGTTCGACTTCACCGCCGCGGGAGTAGAGCGTCGCGGAGGAAGTTCGTTTTGCAGCGCACGCGTGCCGGGGGCTCGGCCAAAGAGGTCGACTATTTCCACAAGGTCGTCGACTGCCAGTGGGCCTGTCCGGCGCATACGCCGGTGCCGGAGTACATCCGGCTGATCGCCGACGGCCGCTACGCCGACGCCTACATGATCAACTGGCGGTCCAACGTCTTTCCGGGCGTGCTGGGGCGCACGTGCGACCGGCCGTGCGAGCCGGCCTGCCGACGCGGGCGGGTCGAGGACCAGCCGGTGGCCATCTGCCGCCTGAAGCGCGTGGCGGCCGACAACAAAGGCGATGTGGCGGCCCGGATGCCACCGCCCGCCGCGAGCCGGAACGGCAGGCGCGTGGCCCTGGTGGGCGCGGGACCGGCCTCGCTGACAGTCGCGCGCGACCTCGCGCCTCTGGGCTACGAGATCGTCCTCTACGACCAGGACGCCAAGGCCGGCGGCTTCATCCGCAGCCAGATCCCACGCTTCCGGCTGCCGGAGGAGGTCATCGACGAGGAGGTCGGCTTCGTAACCCGCCTGGCGCCGATGGATCTGCGGCTGGGCCAGCGGGTCGACAGCCTCAAGGCGCTGCTGGAGGAAGGCTACGACGCCGTCTTCGTCGGCTCGGGCGCGCCACGGGGCCGCGACCTGGACCTGCCCGGGCGGCAGGAGGCGGCGGCCAACATCCACATCGGGATCGACTGGCTGGCGTCCGTCTCCTTCGGCCACATCGAGAAGATCGGCCGGCGCGTGATCGTGCTGGGCGGCGGCAACACGGCCATGGACTGCTGCCGCACCTCGCGCCGGCTGGGCGGCGAGGACGTGAAGGTGATCG